>OKVG01000106.1_pt1 | contig 90656 bp, 78 predicted proteins | sample 1606981 | NCBI WGS metagenome assembly OKVG01 (sample SAMN03281018, study PRJEB24777) | human gut metagenome | isolation source: fecal sample PR128 from 1 month old male Malay infant, vaginal delivered... | reverse complement strand
CATGCTTCTTTTGGGTATTTTTTCTATACCAATTTCCGTCATTACCCACAGAGCCGGCAAAACATATCAAATTAACTATAAAGTCATCACTGAACGGTCAAAGTCAGCAGCCTAGTTCAGTACTGACTAGGTACGTATTCTATGCGATCGCTTGTTTTGCAACATCATTTCTTGCATTTGTGATGGGCCTTATCATTGAGATTATCGTACCGAAAACGTCACCGATGCAGTTATTTGCGATAACTGCGATCATTTTTGTTGTATGTTCTGTTTTTGGCATTATCTTACTTCCGGCTATGTACGCTTTTTCACAAAGCGGCCTGATGTTTATTTTCATCATTATCCTTCTTCTTATGGCAATCCTACCGCGGATCCGGTCCGCGAAACTACAGGCTTTCTTGATGAGCCAAAACAAAGCTTCATTGTTTCTTGTCGCCGTTGCTGCAGTTGCCTGTTTATATGTGATTTCATATTTCTTTTCAGTATTGCTTTATCGTTATCGCTAAACCAAACCGTCTTTTCAGAACGGTCTGATTTACATCGAGAGCGGGGTATATTTATGTCTTTTAATTTTTTATGTGGATAGGAAAGAGGTAAGCCAATGCGCGAAAAATTAAAACATGCTTATCAAACAGAAAGGCTTGTGTTGGCACCGGTTACGATTGACGATGCGCCTGACATGTTTGAGTATGCAAGTAATCCGGAGAATGCCTATTATGTGTTTGAAACCAATAAAACTTTGGGAGATACAAAAGACATCATTCAAAAAATATTTATAGAGAATGGGCTTGGCAAATATGGCATTTTTTTGAATGAAAAATTGATTGGTACAATCTATTTCTTAAACTTAGACGATCGTAACAAATCCGCAGAGTTAAGTTATGTACTCAACAAAAAATTCGAAGGGCATGGATATGCAACTGAAGCTGCAATCAAATTACGTGACATCTTCTTTAATGAACTTGAAGGTGAGCGCTTGTATGCGAGACATACATTTGACAATCTAAAATCGATGAATCTCATGGCAAGAATAGGTATGAAGATAGAAGGAACGCTTCGAAAGTCATATTGTTTTCATGGTCGGCAAGTTGATTTAGCAATCTGGTCAATGACACGAGATGACTTGTGATTAGCGAGAACGTGATTAGACGTTACTTCAGGGTATTTTATATCGTTTTGATGGAAAAGCCGTGGTCCTTTTCAGAAACCCCGCTTGACACCCCTAGCCGCGATGCTATACTAATAAGGAAATTAAATCGGTGATGAGAAAAAGGGTCGCATTTGTACCAAACCCAAGCGAGTCAGGGATAGTGTAAGCCTGATGGTGGTGAATGTGATTGGCGTTTTCGAACCAAATGACAAAGCTGCAGGTAGATTCGGTCTATCTGAAGTAGGGTGGAACCGCGCAGCTAGTTGTTTAACTATGGTTTCATTACTGTATTTACTGGTTTGGGGGCCTGAATGGTGTTTCAAATAGCTGAAAAAGTTGCTTGTTTCATGGCTATTTTCAACATTTTATTCAGCACCTAGATAACATGAGATCACATATGATTTAGAAAAATAAAATAACGTCAGCAGGCAATTGTTAGCCTTACCGTCACAGGTAGGGCTATTTTTGTACCGGGATTACCCTAAAACAATTTGAAACAATTCAAGCTAAGAGTTAAGATCACCATGATCCCATTAAGGAAGGAGAACACAAAATGGAAAACTCGAATTTAACTGCTTCAGAAGCATTGGATTTATTTATTGCAAAGGCAATCAAGGGCAATAAGCCATCCGTTATGGCAAAAGGATTATTAAAGAAAGCAAGTCGTTACAAGAAAAAGGAAAATCTAGAAAAATTTTTGGCTGAAACGTTACAGACTCTTAATAGTGTTGATCATAAGTATGCTCTAAAGGTGGCACAAGAACTTGTTGTATTGGATAGGTCATACTCTGAATTTATAAAAAAGTTAAACCTTCCGGATAGCAATGGCTAACAACCTTTAGCCTTACCATCACAGGTAGGGCTATTTTTGTGCCTTAAAAGTAGCTATACCAATTTGCCACCTAGCTTGTGCAGAGGGTGTTAGCTAGCACATTAAGTGAGCTAGCTGTGCTTCATTCCCCTATGCACAAGCTAATTAACTACCACGTGCCCCTAGAAGGCTCACACTTGCTCTCTAAGCGCCTTTAGTACCCAGCATGTGTAATTGTGGCTATTCTTCCAGACTTCCTTATATGGCCTAATAGTGAGCAATAATAGATGGTAACTTTGTCCTAACTATCTCAGTGCCCACAGGAGGCTCTCTAAGAGGCTTTAACATTGGCTGGTGTAATTGTGCCTGCTGATTGGGTAAAGATTGCTAGGGGGCACACTTAGCCTGCCAACTAGGGGGGGCACATAGGGAGCCTTTGTCAGGTTGCCTAGTAACGTACCTAGCAGAATGGTCAATAGAAACTATTAGTTACCCTCACAGTGCCCCTATGAGGCTCACATTGGCCGCCTAAGCAATTCTGTCACAGGTTGGCACAATTATGCATGGGTGGGTGCAAAGAGCTAATACATGATGATAGGGAGCAAAAAGCGTGGGCAAAGATAATTATGCCATTAATTGCTCAAAAAATCACAAGCAGGCGAAGGAACTTGCCACCTTAACCCATTTTGAAATTGCTATATCTCCTTAGCCTACTAAACACTTAGCTTGGCATACTTAGGTAGGCACAATTAGGGGAAGCGTTGCTTCCAATTAATGGTGTCTCAGACACCACCGTAAGTGCCTAACTAGCTAGGCCTTGCTCTGAAAGTTAATGAAGTAGAGCGTTAGCGATGCTGAATGGAGTTAAGTAATGCTTAGGTTGCAACGGATATTGTTCTTGACTTTGCTTCTAATCTTCTAAGTTACTAATGGTGGCTAAGCGCTTTTTGCTTAGTCAGGTATCCAGCAACCCTGCTGGTTAGGGGGAGAAGCGATCTTTGCTTCGGGGGGCTAACAGCCCCCAATACTTAGTTGCTAACTTAACTGGCTTAACTGGTTAAGTATTCAGAATGCAAAGGTTGCTGAAAGCTTACGTAGTTATTAATTTGAAATTGATACATATTCAGTTTGGCCTTCTACTAGGCACAATTAGGGGAAGCGTTGCTTCCAATTAATGGTGTCTCAGACACCCATAGGTGCCCTTAATTGGCCTTACTCTGATAGTTAATGAAGTAGAGCGTTAGCGATGCTGAATGGAGTTAAGTAATGCTATTGAGTTACCAGCTAAGTTGCTATTAAGTTAACTAGTTAAGTTACTAATTAAGTGTTAGGGCTACTCGCCCCGACACACAAAGCCCGTGTGTCTCCCTCGTGAGCTGTGATCAGCTCAAGCATCTGACTAACCAAATACCGGTTAGCCAACATTAGGTACTTAGTAGCTTAGAAGCAAAGTTCAAAACCTTAAGTTTACAGGTTATAAGGCCACCTAAGGGCACCCTTAACCGTGTCTGTTCCAGCCACGTTTAATGTGCAAGGTTAGGAGGCCACCTAATGAACGCTCTAAACATCAAAGACAGCTTGCTGGTTTTGCATGTGTAGTACAAGTTCTTTATAGTGCATGCCAAATAGGCCATGTTTGCGCTTACAACTACTGATACTAAGCCATTTAGGGCATGCATTTTTAAGATCTTAAAACTGCAACTTTTTTCCATCCTTACTTTGCACACTTTTACCCCCTTTAGATGCCTACACAGCAACGTTTACAAACACTTTATGCAAACTTTGTGGATTATACGTTACTTTTCCAACTTTTGTCCGTTATAATCCTGACGCTATACTATTAAGTGAAAGGGTGTGAAGCAGGTAAAGGATATACATACAGGTTGCTTATAGCTACCTATATTTTTTAATAACGTGGTATAATGAAGACATAAGGATAAATGAGGAGATTTTTATGGGGTACAAGAATAAATAGTTACTAACAAACTGGGCTAATAACGTTGACAAGGTTGCTGAATTAACTAAGCACAGCACCACTCGGACAGCTAAGAAATCACGTCTTAACGAACTACTTACATCTGTCAGCACAGGCAAAATTGTTGGGGCTACAGAACATAAAATTGATGGTAAAAAGATGTTATCTATACACAAGCTAACAACAAATGTTGTGCCGGCCTTCGTTGAATGCTTGGGATCACCAACCCAGTTGCCAGCATTTCTTAAGATGTTTTATCCGGAAATATTGCAGCGAAAAGATTACAAACAAGCATGTTCAATAGCGACATCTAACATCCAACAGATGCCATCAGGACGAGGCTCAGGTGCTTCGCAAGCGGTTAAAAGCCTGTTTGTGCCCATCAACAAGTACGATCCTTGGAGAGATGACAAGAAGCTAATGGCTGATGTGTGGGGGGCGGTTAACCTAATTGCCGTCAATCAAGTCACTGGCCATCAACTAAGTAAAGAGCTAGGCAGAGGGATCTACATCACCAAGGATTTGATAATGGACATGCTTGAACACCCACAGCAGGCAACTAAGACAAAGATTGCGAACGCACTTGTGTTAATGCGAGTTGCAGGGGCTATTCACTTAGCGCAACCTGATGAGCTTTCTGCTACAGGGAAGAAACTAATGGAGTTTAACAATGGTAGTAAATTAGTCAAGTCTCACCATGTGTACATATTAGGCGATTTCAACACTGCTAATTGGAACTTGGTAGCTTCAAACTTTAATCTCAACTTGAATACTGCAATCAGCAAAGAAATGCTTATCCAGTTATTTGAAGAAAAGGTTGGACGTGATTACTTTCCAGATTTGTCAGGTGGGGTTGGTAAGAAAGAGATAGATTTTTTTATGACTCTGAAAGCTCAGAAAGGGTATACCAATGAGCCCATCATGACAGCCAAAGCTGCAGCGGATACTATTAGTAGCCAAGCAAGCGTAAAGGACAGGACATCAAGACAATGGGTTGATCAAATTTGCAACGTTAAGCAAACTGAAATGGAGAAGATGTCAAAATGTGAGGCCAAAAGACTTGGCTATGTGCTTGGTGGCTATAAGGATACTAGGTCAGCCGAAAAGTTGATTGTACCGACCTCTAAGGAAGCTTTAAGAATGTGCTTGGAAAAGTTAGCTGGCAAGAATGACAAGCTTGAAAATCAGCTTAAAACAAGAATGCATAGGTAGACGAATGGAGGATTAACTAAGGCACGGTTGAATAGTTTAGATAGAACTGTAGGGGGTCTCATGTTAGGCCTCTTTTTTATTGGCAGAATTAGGAAGGCTGACTTAATAGGCTCAAATCTTAAGAAAAGGTTAAGAAATGTTAAAAAGCCTTTGTAAGGCGCTTACAAATGGGGCAAATACTACATTAGTTATTGAAAGGGAATAAATAGGGGCGATTTTTTAACAGACATAGATTAATCGAGTGATGCAAAACCGACAGGAAATATTCGAGAATGTTGTATAATAGAAGTATAGTAATAAAAAATATGAAAGTAGGAATATGAATATGAATATGGATTTGACTCAAGAAATAAAAAGAAACGCGTATGATTTGGCTTACTTAAAGGGACTCATCAGTAATGAGAACACTGAGACAAGCTGGGCGGCCATTTTCCCAGCTAATCCAATGCGAGTTTATAAGAAAGCGCCAAGGCCTTACTCAAGGTACCTTGTAAATAGGCTAGGACAGATCAAAGGCCCATTGGGGAAGGTTCTTAAGCCATATGTTAACAATGGAGGCTATTCAGTGCTCCCAGTCACAAAAGATGATGGTAAGAGCACCACAATCACGGTGTCTAGGTTAGCTGCTTTGACATTTATTCCTAATCCAGACCGGCTTAGTGATGTTGACCACATTGATGACAACAGATTAAATAACGCTCTTTACAATTTGCAATGGGTTAGCCATCGAGATAATTTGAACAAGGCTCATAGAAGGCAGCTAATGAAGGCGGCTAACGGGCGGCCAATTAAAAAGTTAAATGATGACGGTTCTTGTGTGCTCTATAACAGCATCAAGGAGGCCGCTGAGGCAAACCATTTAAGCAACACATCAGTCTCAGGGTCGGCATCAGGGCAGCTACATCTTAACAAACCTTACCATTTTATTTTCGCCAAATGAAAATTAGTCCCAAATTCCCAAGAATATCATAACACTAGACAATAAAGAAAGTAAAGTACATATGGAAAACAAAGAAAACAAAGAAATTAGCCTCGACACCTTTTCTACCTTAGCAAACATCGGTTGGGCATTGACCCTTCTAAGGATGGCAGGTGTGATTAGCACTGACTGGAACGCCATTTTAAACTACTGGTTGGTACTCCTTGGAATTGGGCTAATCATGGGCATAGTTACAGCACTCATTGGTTGGGCAAGCAAAGGTGGCAACAATAGTGCTGAATGAGAAGACAATTAAGCAATTGGTCAGCACGCCATGCTTTTTAGCCAACGCGTCAAAGTTGGCCTATCAATTGGGCATGAGTCGCCGAAATGGTTCACAGGAGCTTTTGCTTGAGCTACTTGACCATAGGTTGCGTACATGGACTGACAAAGATGTGACCCTTGCTATACAACGTGACCTGCCGAGCTTGAAATGGCGCATCAGGTATGCTTCCAAGGATTATTACAGACGTGTTAACAGGGATTCCATCAGAGAGCTTACCAAGTCCCAGATGATGGCAGGAATGGAACCACATGTAAGTAGCCAGAGTGAGACACTAGAGGCCTTAGAACGGCTACCAGAGCTGTTTAAGAACAAGGTAACACAAAGGTGGGCAGAAAGTGTGCTCAGGGTAGGTCAAAGGGAGACCATGGTGAGGTTTGGACAAACACCACGCCAGTTTAATAGCAAGCTAGCTAAGGTGTGCAAGTATGCTGCCCGACATCGGCAGCCTAAGCAATCTAATAGCAACGCAGGAGAGCTTAAATTGCTAAAAGAATGGGATTCCATCATGGCCAATGAGTCCACTACTGATGACGCCATACAGGCCTTTATTGACCAACATAAAGAATACATAAATGAAGTAATAAACAGTCCACAGGTTGCCTTTCAAGGTCGCCTGATCAAGGACTTTGCAAATGCAGGCAAAGACAAGTTTGTATTGGTAGATTTAATGGCAAAACGTCAACAGGAATTAAATAGGAGAGCAAATAAATGAACTCAGTTAACTTAGTAGGAAATATCGCAACAAGTGTTAAGACGGGGAACAATTCAGCAACGGCCATTCTTGCAGTGCATAGGATTTTTTCAGGCAAGGATAAGCAAACAGCTGATTTTGTCCCAATAGTGGCCTTCGGAAAAATGGCCGAAGTTCTTAGCAACTATGCACCCAAGGGAACTCGGATTGGTATAAGCGGGCATATACACACAGGCCAGTATGAAAAGGACGGAAGAACTGAATACACATGGCAAGTTGTGGCAGAACACATTTATTTGCTCTCTAATAAGCCAAAGGATTCAGCAGGCACCTTAAGCGATTCAATGGTTAACTCAATTAGCACCAAGTTAGATGGGCTTGTTAAGGACAGCGACTTACCATTTTGAGAAAGCGAAATAAGCAACAGGTTCATGAATGTGGAGAGCCATTGTGCCATGCAATAGTGCCAGTTGGTGAAAGGTACTGTGCAAAGCATAAGGCCATGCATGAGCAAATCTGGCGAGCCAAGAAGGACGACTATAGGCGGTCAAAGTTGGCAATGGCAATCAAAGCAAGCAAGGCCAAGCAATATGACCAAACAGAGCGAGACCCAGTTGCAAGGGCGTTTTACCATTCATCAAGGTGGACAAAGGTACGAGACTATGTATTTGCAAGAGACATGGCGACTGACCAAGTTACGGGAGAGGTGTTAGGTGACAGAAAAGTTGTAGACCACATAATCCCGTTGAGACTATGCACAGCCAAGCAGGCTTTAGATAGTAACAATTTGTGGGTACTCAGCTATCGAACACATTATCGCAAGACTCGATTGGAGCAGCTTATATCAGCTAAGCCGGGCGGAGATAATATCCTCAGGCACTTGGATAAACAGTGGTGGATTAAAGTTTTAAGAGAAAAGAAAGAGGACAAATAACAATGGTAGATAAGCAAAATGAAGTATCATCCAATAGCAACAATAAGCTCAACGGATTTACAATCACGGCAATAGTGCTGGCAGCAGTTGGCTTTGTGTTGAATCCATTCGCCATTTTATCAATTATCGGCATTGTGTTTGGCGGGATAGGGATTGCAAAGTCGACAAACAAAAAGGATAAGAAATGGGCAATCATTTCACTGTCGTTGGCCATCATGGAAACATTATTCTGGTTCGCGATTGTGTATAGTGCCCTTGCTGCATTATAAGCAAGTGTTGAAGGAGAAAAAGCAATGAATAACAATGATGGTTTTGAAGATGATGTTGAATACATTGGACAGGGAGAGCAACCTAGTGGCCAGATTTTAACACCTAAAGCAGTTATTGAAGCTAGTGACGACTTGAGGCCATACAGGCAGTTGGTAAACAGCAAACTTCTTGAACGTGGATGTGACAACTGGCTTATAAGTATCGAATGTGCAGAATTAAATGTTGAAGCTTTTAATCACCTTGTTGATGAGGTAAAAGACGCTGGTTGGCATGTGTCACTTGAGGGCAAAACAATAAACATACACTAAGGTCATGGACAAAGGAGTAAATAACATGAATGGCAAATTATTTTACTTGTCTGATAAGAATGAGTACATATTTATCACACCGATGGCTTTAACGCCTGACGTAAAAGATAAGTTACAACAAGACATGGTGGAAAGGTTAGGCGCACCTGTGGCTGTTATAAACAACTGTGATAGCTTTGAATACCTTTCGGGGGGCACTAAATAAATGCTAGCTATTAAATGGCATACCAACCAGAACCAACTTGCAAGTGAGTTGTTAAGCTATAGGAGGCAATCAAGTTGGCAATAGCAAACAGTAAGTGCTGGGCGTAAGAGTGCAAGGTACATCAAGCGAGCTGTGATGCAATACCAACGCGAATGCCCTTTTGACACTGTAAATGTCAGATTCATGGACGATGGTGAAGCATCAATAGTAATTCAAAGGAGCACACAAATGAACCAATTAGTTAGACCAAGTGAGTTGGACCATAGCGACTACTATTGGAAAGGCATAGAAAATATCCTCCGTGACTTCAACAGTCAAGTGACAGCATCAGTAGCTCATGCAAGCTACGAAGACATAAACATTGAATGTGATAGCTTGCTTTCAAATGAAGTTACCAAACAACTGTTCAAATCGGGATGGCTCAGTACCGTTCACGATCCGGGCAATGGCATGGTAACAATTGTGGTTAACGTTCATGAGTCAATCTTAAAGCAACGATGGGAGGACATGGGTTGACAGATAGGTATTTTGAAACAGAGGATGGCCAAGCAACAATTGTTAAGCTTTTTCATGGTGACGATTTAGCAAGCACAAGTGAATATCTAATGCACATATTGTTTGACAAGGGGAAACGTGAGCAGCTATTTTGCCAGTTTTTAACATATGAAACCAACGTGGACTATGATTGGTTCAACCTTTACTACTCGCAGGAAATGACACGTATCAGCAAGAAGCATAAGAGTTATTATTCGCCACCAGCATTAGGCAAATTAGCAAAGCAATTGGTTGATGTGGCAAGGACAGACGGCGATACTGAAGCCACCAAAAGAAACCTAGGGGCAACGCATTATGACATTGGTGCAGGGACTGGACAATTAACTGTTACGGCTTGGGATGCAAATAGACGCAAGCATAGTCCATTTGACTATAAGCCAAGCATGTACTTTTATGTGGCCGAGGAGCTAAAGCAGGAGGGAAAGCCGTCACGTTCTTTACCATTCCTACTGTTCAACTATTTGATTAGAGGTATGGATGGCGTGGTGATTGCAGGTGACTCATTAACCAGAAGTATTAGTCAGGTGTACTTTATCCAGCAGCCAGAAGATGACCACTTAGGGTTCAGTAGCTTGAACGTGATGCCGAGAACACCAGACACTATGAAAGCCTTTGATGTAAGAACATGGATTGATAAGCCAGTAGAACACATAGAAGACAAGGACATGCCACAGTTTATAGTCAACGAGCTAATAGGTACTAAGCAACCAGAACAAGCTGAGGAACAAGCTGATAAACAGTTAAACATATATAAGAAACGGTTAAACATCATTAGGAACATGGCAAAAAGTAATGATGACAAAGAGTTTGATGGGAAGCTAACAGAATCTGATAAAGCTTTGGTTGACTTCTTAGATGTACTTATGCCAGGGTTCGCCCAGTTTGAAATGGAGAAGAATAAGGAGAGGCAATGCTTAGCCAACAAGAGACAAGCAACCTTAAAGCTCAAGTAGTACATATTGCAAGGGTCAGCCAAGGGTTGGCTCTTTTTCTATGCCAAGACAGAAAACGGCGCATCAAGTACGTATATATAGTGAAGGGGTACAGCGAGCACAATTTATGATGCTTGCACAGCCATTGCTTAAACCATTAGAATTTAAAATGATGAACCATAAACAACGAATAATGGTATGCAAATTATGAATAACATATACAAAAAGTAAAAAACGCTGTAATGCCCGCCCCCGTAAGCGTAGATAGGGACCGCACATAACAAAATGGTCTTCTCTCAAAAAATATGTAATTATTAAAAATTTTTATATGCCCTACTCTAGGCACCATAAATGCCGGTATATCAACGTTTGTGGCACTTACAAAAGTACAGCAAATGAATATGCAAACTTACTGATAGAGGGCTACATGTGCCGATATACAAGCTTTTTATTTGGAAAGAAACGAAAGGGGGTACAGGCAAAGTGGGCAGAAAGATGAAAATAACAAATGATGAAGCAGACCGTGCAGATCAGCGTGCACGAACTGAAAAATTGATGAATGAAACGCAAGATTGGCAGACGTTACAGCCAACACCGCCAAGATATTTAAAGGGTATAGCTTATCAAGCATGGACTGAGTTGACACCGATTCTAAATCATTCAGGTTTAGTAAAGCAGTCAGACAAGCAAATCGTAAGTAGTTTGTGTGAGCAAATTGCCATTCGCCGTTTGGCATATGAGCAGGTAATGAAGAGCGGCATAGTTCTGGCTAATGGGCGTAAGAACCCAGCATGTGGAGTACTAAATGATAGTACAGCAAAAGTTAAAAGTCTTGCAGAAAGTCTTGGATTATCTCCGCAGGCACGTGCTTCATTAATGAACATTCAGTCAGATAACGCAGATGATGACACACAAAACATTATTGAAAAATTGAAAAAGGCAGGAAGTGAACAGTTTTGATAAAGCAGTATGATCTAACACTTCCGAAGATGACACTTGAAAAGGCCTATAAAGAGCAGCTTAAATCTGGCACTTATGATGCTATTGCTGAAAAGTATAGAGATCCTGGCACAGTATATGCATTCCAAATATTGGAAGGTCAGATTATCGCATGCCATGACGTTAAGTTGCAAGCTTTTAGACACCTACAGGATCTTGCACGTGTTGAGTCCAAACAACCAGACTTCCAATTTAATTATGATTTAGATAGTTGCAGGACGGTATTAGCTTTTGCAAGTCTTTGCCCCGATCCGAGCACCGGTAAACCCCAGCCACTAGCCTTATGGCAAAAGGCACTATTGTGTTGGTCCCAAGGTTGGCGGAATAGCAGTGGTGAGCGCCGTTTTCATCGTGTGGTGTTCAGTGTTGCCAGGACTAATGGCAAAACTTATTTAACGGTTATACTTCTCAGCTATCAGTATCTAATTGCTAGTGCTGGATACAGTAATCAGGACATGGCATACATAGCGCCAGTTTCACAGCAGAGTAAGAAGGGCTGGCGGTACATTAAGACAACGTTTAATCGTCTGCAAAGTGAGGGCTTTGGGGATCAGATGCGTTCAACCAAGACTAAGATTGGTGAGGATGCTGTCAAAAGTAATACTAATCAGAATCAACTGTTGCGTTTGTCTGATGAAAGCGGTCAATTTGATAGTTATCATTTGGCCTTTAGCGTTCATGACGAAGCCGGTGATGATGGTAGAATTGGTTTAATCAAGCAAAATGATGGGAAAATCACATCTGGACAAGTGCAGACCTTTGATAGCCAATCATGGGACATCAGTACTGCCTATCCAGACGCCACTTCAAATCTATATCTCACTGAGAAATTAATCAGAGAGGCCATGCTAAAGGATACTGAACGAGAATTAGACGATAATTTGCTTATCAACTATACACAGGACAATGAAGATGAAGTCAGTCAGCCAAACACTTGGGTTAAGTCTAATCCACTTTTGCCGACCATTGGAAACACGATGCTAAACAGTATGCTTGCCGAGCGCGACACGAAGAAATCCGATGGTAGCTTGCCTGAGTTCATCAACAAAAACCTAAACATGTGGCTGCAAGTCAAAGAAAATAGATTCTTGAACCCACATGACATAGAAAATGCAGTAGCTGATAAAGTGCCAATCAACACAAATGGTCACGTGTGCTACATCGGAATCGATTTGTCAAAGCTTAGCGATGATACTGCTATAGCTCTTGTCTACCCATATCAGGTCAATGGTGAAACGCACTACTGGATTGAGCAACACAGTTGGATACCATTAAACCACACATCTGGCAGTGTTGAACAAAAAGAAAAACAAGATGGGATTAACTATCTCCGGGCTGAACAGCTTGGATTTTGTGATATTGCTAGAAACAGGTGGGGTTATATAGACGATGACAGTGTCGTGACTTGGCTAGCAGACTACATCGAGACTAATCAGTTAGACGTTAAATTTGTTTGCTATGACCCGTGGGCAAGTAGCGATGTATTAGATAAGTTGGCTCAAATTGACAAGTGGCCAATGATGCCTATCCGACAAACAGCGCATGACCTAGACCGGCCTACCCACGAATTCTCAAAGGCAATGCGAGAAGGCCGAATCAATTATGCTGATGATCCAATCATTCAGTACAGCCTAACCAATGCAATTCTTGTTGGTAACAGTGCTGGATTAAAGGTTGATAAAGAACGATATACAAGCAAGATTGATTGTGTGGACGCAATCATTGATGCCATGAGCCGTTCCATATATGAGTTTAGCGACATTGACCCAGACTTTAATAGTGACAAACAGAAGTCACCATTGAGCGGCATGAGTGATGAAGAGCGCCACAATTTTCTGATGAATGTAGGCTTTTAAAAGTCTGCATATTTTTTTACACGCAAAGGTCAATATTGGTCAAAAATGACGCACTGCATACGTTATATATATGAGAGGTAAAAAACAATGAAAGACACAAAGAATCAAAAGGGGGTATGAGTATGAGCAAGCTAGAAGTAATTAAGCAACTATTGCCAACTTTGTTATTTGCATCCGGCATAATTGCTGTTGTCACCAGTGCCTACCTATTTAATAGCATCGTCGGCACACTGACATTAGGACTTGTGCTGCTATTCACTGGCTGGCTACTCACACCTACACCTAAGACAGGTGGTGGTAACAGATGAGCATTTGGAATCCGTACGCAAAAATGCAAAAGCGAAGCATGACTATTCCATCAACCAATATGAATAGCTTTATCATTCAAGGAAATCAAGTATTACCAAATAATTTAGTCGATGCCAGTACGGCACTTAAAAACAGTGACCTGTATGCTGTTGTCAACCTTCTAAGTAGTGACATTGCATCAGCTAATTTTGATGTTCCAGCACCCTTTAGCACGGTTGTGGATAAGCCAAACAACCTTATTTCTCCATTTAACTTCTGGCAATCAGCTGTTGTGCAAATGCTACTGACGGGCAATGCCTATATCGCCATTACACGAGATAGCAACAATGTTCCCACACGATTAGAGATGGCACCGGCGGCACAGGTGGTAGTCACTTTAGCAGACAGTAGTGCAGACATCAGCTATGCAGTTAACTGGGGAGACGAGCGAGGCACACTCAATTATTCAAGTGCAAACATGCTTCACTTTCGATTGATGGCTAGTGGTAGCAATGGTCAGCAATACATTGGTATTAGTCCACTAGAATCAATAGCAAGCCAAGTCAACATTCAAGATTATGCAAACAAGTTGACGCTATCAACTATTAAGAATGCTATTAATCCAAGCACCGTCATTAAAGTTGCTGAGGGTGCTTTATCACCAGAAGAAAAAGAAGCAACACGAAAAGCTTTTGAAAATGCCAACACGGGTGACAATGCTGGACGGCCTATGGTACTTGACCAGCTTTATGACGTACAAAATTTAGCAATTAATGCTGACGTAAGCAAGTTTCTAACAAGTAATGACTGGAGCAAGACACAAATTGGCAAGGTGTTCGGTGTGCCAGATTCATATTTGAATGGTAAGGGTGACCAGCAAAGCTCAATCGACATGACTAAATCACTTTATGCCAACACGCTACGGCGCTATGTAAAGCCTTTAGAGTCAGAAATGAGTGCCAAATTTGGTGTCCCCGTGAATATTGATGAAAGTCAAGCAGTAGATGCTGATAATGACCTACTTATTAGCCAGATTCAAAAGCTGTTAAGTGGCACAACGCCAGCAATTACGGGTAACCAAGCCCAACAGATGTTAGCAAAAAGAGGTGTGATCTAACAAGGTGGATACTAAAACAACGGACATACGTACATTTGACGTTAAAATCCGGGCTGAAACGGGTTTAGCCAATGAAAATAGCAACAATCAGGCTGAAAATGGACAAAATATGGATATTTCAGGCGTTGCGGCAGCGTTCAATCAGCCATCGATTAAAGGCGATTTTACCGAATATGTTGACCAAAATGCCCTAAATAACGTCGATTTGAGCCAAGTTTTGCTACTTTATGCACATGATTTTTCTAACATTTTGGCCCGTGCAGACGCTGGAACATTACAAACAAGCATTCAGCCTGATGGTTTACACTTTAATGCCCAGTTACCAGACACACAGTTGGGGCATGACACATACACAAACATACTGAATGGCAATATCAAGGGCATGTCGTTCGGTTTTAAGATTGCACCTGGTGGAGATAGTTGGTCAGTCAACTCACAAGGCAACACGATCCACACAATTAACAAAATTGACCAAGTGTTTGAACTGTCGCTGACTCCTATCCCAGCATATACCGAAACAAGTGTGCAAGTGCAACGGGATTTGGCTCAATTTTTATCAAGTAAGAAAGAAGTTGTGAAGATGGCAGAAAAGCCAGAGGAAAAAGAAGAACAATCTGTTTATGACCAAAAGCGGTCAATTGAACAATTACAACAGCAGTTATCAGATTTAAAAGCACAAGTAAAAACAAAGGTTGTTATTGACAAGCCTGAGGAAGAAAAGCGTGACGCTACACCAGATATGGCAAGCGATGGCACAACCACACAGCCAACTTCTGGTGATTTGGTCAGCATGATAGCAACACTTCAAGCTGCTATTCAATCATTAAGTCAGCAATTGGCAGCCCAACAAGCGCCATCACAAACGGACGATGATGCCCCAGATGATGACAGTAATGTTGTTTTGGATGAGAAAAAGCCTGAGCAACAAACTGCTGAAACTGAAAAGCGTGATGGAAAACCAGATGAAGTAACTGCGGAACAAGATGTCAAGCAAGAAAATAAAAGAGATGGAGCAAAAGATATGTCAAAGAATTTAACAGCAGACAAAGTTGAAGATGAAGAAGTACGTGACTTCAAAGAGTTTTTGAAGACTGGCGAAGTTAAGAGAGATTCCGCAGGTTTTGACTCTGCAGCTGGCGAAGCAGTATTGCCTAGCCAAGTATTGGACATTATGAGTCAGCCTAAGGACCCAGCACAATTAGGCGGCTATGTAACTAAAGTTCAGGTTTCTGCACCGACTGGCAAGATTCCTGTTTTATCTAAGGCTTCTGCACAACTGGTTTCAGCAGCTGAATTGGCTGACAACCCTAAACTTGCAAATGCCTCTTTAACACAGGTCAATTATGATGTTCAGACTTTGCGTGGTTCGCTGCCGATCTCGTTAGAAATGACACAAGACTATCCAAATATCACCAGTTTACTGACTCAGTACATTAATGACATTAAGGATCAAACTGAGCAGCACAAGATTGGTGCAGTTTTGCAAACAGCTACTCCAGTTGCCGCTACAAGCATTGATGGTATTAAGGATGCATTCAACGTTGGCTTGAGCAACTATGCCGACCGAATGTTTGTTGTATCTGAATCATTCTTTGCCGCAATTGATAAGCAGAAGGATGCTGAAGGTAGGTACCTGTTACAAGATTCCATCACTTCTCCATCCGGCAAACAATTGTTCGGTGCTCCGCTGGTAGTTGTTGCTGATGATGTGCTTGGCAAGTCTGGAGACGCAAAGGCATTCATTGGGAGTGTTAAAAACTTTGTGGTTGAAACTGTTAAGGGCAACATTAACCTGTCTTGGCAGCGTAACGAGAATTTTGAACAGGTACTTTTGGCAGCACTGCGGGCAGACTTTAAAGCTGCCGATACAGCTGCTGGTAAGTTCATTACCTATACTGCACCAGTTGCTACAGTAACTACTACTACCTCTGGCAAATAATTAAGTAAACTGGTCGCCTAAAAAAGCATAGTAGCTTGATTCTAAGCGGCGGCCGAATGGAGGGGTATCAATGGCAGAAGCAACAATAGATCCAAACAAGATTGCTAGTGATTTAATGACCGAGTTAAACCTTGATGCGTCTGAATTGCCAACAATTACCAGTCTGGTAAACACTGCAATCAATATCATTAATAGATCAAGTGATGCACCAGATAGTGATACCTTGACAATTCCAGCCATCAAAACGCTCACACAGGCTACATACTATGACCGTGGTTTAGCCAATGGTATGCCTAAGGGACTTCTGATGATGCTGGCACACCTACAGGCTAGTAGTGGTGGTGGTGACAACAATGGTAAGTAGCTTTAAACCAAGTGACTTTAGTCGAACCATTGAGCTTGGCTCTCCAAAATCACACACGACTGGTGCTGGCCTTAATATCACTAGCTTTGTGCCAGCCTACAGTCTGCATTTCAAGCAGCAGAAACGGACTCTCACACAGCAGTACACGTTAATTGGTACACGCTTGGATAATTCAATCACGATTATTGTTCGTCACGATGCAAGAAATATTGAGCAGAAACAGGCACGCCTTGATGGCATCGTGTATGACATTTCAGACATTAGCCCAGATGATTCAAACAATGCTATTCGCTATGACTACTTAACCCTCATAAAAGTCACTAAGGGGGCTTAGCTATGGATATGGATGATGCACTTGAAGAATGGCTTAAGCAAGTATCAAAGGCTGCACAGCTTTCTATATCTGACCAAGAGAAGATTACCAAGGCTGGTGCTGATGTTTACGCCAAGAAGCTAGCAGAGACCACCAAAGAAAAACACCCAAATACTAAGGGAGACGGCGGTAAGTATGGACATTTGAGTGAAGATATTAGCTCTGCCACTGGTGATATTGATAAAGAGCACAATGGTAACTCTGTTGCTGGCTTTGGTGATAAGGCATTCGTTGCACGTTTCCTTAATGATGGGACAAAGAAGATTCATGGTGACCATTTTGTTGATAATGCTCGTGATGATGCCAAGGATGCAGTATTTGCAGCTGAAGCTGAGAAATATCAAGCAATTATCGCCAAGTTGAATGGTGGTGGAGACAAATGAGCGCTGTAGATGATGCGGTAACAATGCTTAGTCAAGCCAGTATTGCTGGTATTGATGCAGTTGAGGGTAACAACTTACCACAAGAATTAGTCGATAGTTTGGACAAAACGGTCGTTTTGATTACTGATGCTGCAAATGATCCAACTGCCTATGGTGACAACGATTTCTGGGCATTAAATCAGGAAGTAGAAGTACAGATTTGGTACTCAAAATTGCTTGAAACTGACCCGGAAATCATTGAGATAGCCATGATGAAGGCTTTTACTCATCAACATTGGCAGGTTGCAGCAGTCAGGCAGCGAACACTAGACCCAGAAACACAGCAGTTGGGTAACACATTTTATTTCAGTAGAACAAAGAACATTGGAGGAATTTAAATGGCAACAGTAGGTTTATATGGGATTGCTTTTGGGTTAGTTGACAGCACCCAGAAGATCATTGCAGATCCAACTAACGGATTAGGAACAGACGGAATTTATGAGGTTGGGCGCGCAGATCTTGGCGGTAAAACTGCTAACATCACTGGCTTATCTGCCGCGCCTGTCAAAATTTATGGATTCAATCAAGTGCAAGACGTGACAATGCCAACAAGCGAACCTTCGGTAGCACTTGACATTAATGATCTGAACTTCCAAGTCAAGCAAAAGATTAAAGGGTTTGTCTCAGATGGCAAGGGCGGATATGTTGACGAAAACCTGGAAGCACATGTGGCTTTGCTTATCACGGCACAAACGATTGATCGATTACACTTTGTGTATTATGGATTTGGCGATGGTATTTTGACTGAAACTGCAGCCAACATCCAGACGGATAACAATGCTGAACAGCGTACGGATGACACTTTAACTTACACTGCGCTCTCCACTGCGGCCTTCAATAACCAGCCGTACAAGATTTACAGTGATATTGATCCTAAGTTTGACAAAGCCAACATGTACAAAGAAGTATTCGGTGGATACGTATTGCCGGCAAGCTCAACAGGATCTGGTACCACTACAACGCCAGGTAAATAATGCCGACAGACGCATTCTGACGAAATTTCATAGCAACAACTGATGAATGGCTCACGAATGTGCGCTATTTTTTATGCTCAAAAGTCGCTTTCTGGTGAACTTGGTGGTGTCCGATTCACCACAGCGACCTTATCAAATACAAAGGATGGTATTACCAATGAAGATCAAAGTTAGTCAACTTGGCAATCGTGTACGTGAAGTTAAAACCAGTAATCGGAACATGGAAAAGATGTACGACTTACAGTTACTGATGGCCAAGGCAGACGATGTTGCCGATATGGAACCAGTAGAAATTATTAAGATGCAGCGCGATATGTTGCATGAATCAATCGACTTCTTGACCACGGTTTTAGGCCTGAACAAGCAAGAAACGGAAAAGCTTGAGGACCTAGAATTTGCCGACACTATTCAGGCAGTTAATTACACTTTTGAACGCATGATGGGCATGAGTGATGAGGATATTGACTTGGCTGCCAAGAAGCAGGATGCCAGCAAAAGCAAAGATTAATCCGGCTGTTAAAGTTTATGAACTTGAAAATCAGCTACAAGACTTTAGATGGATGAAGAAGCAGGCAGTCATGTATTTCCACTGGTCACTTCAAGACTTTGATGATGCGGACTATTTTGAAATGTTGGAAATGATGTCCGCCAAGGATAAGAAGGATCGGCCAATTGATCCGGCAGTTATGTGGCAGCAATACCAAGAGAAAGGGTGATTTAAGTGGCACAACAAATTAACGCAACAATGAGCACCAAGATTGCCCTTGATCTATTGTCGGCAAGCGAATCCGTCAAATCATTAACAGCGGTTGTTCGTTCCAGCCAAAACGCTTGGAAAGCGCAAGAAGCCGAGATGAAATCTGCTGGTGATGCAGTAGGCGCTGCTCAGGCTAGATACGATGGCTTGGGTAAGTCTATTGAGTCACAGCAAGCTAAGATTGATGCTTTAAAGTCTAAGCAGAGTGAACTCAAGGGCAACACTAGCGAAACCGCTGAACAGTTTTTAAAGTATCAGCGGGATATTGACAGTGCTACTAAGCAGCTTGCCAGTATGCAGGCTCAGCAAGACCGTGCCAAGCAAGCAATGGACTATCAAAAGTCTGGGTTGGCAGGATTACAGCAAGAGTACACAGCTGCTGCACGGGCAAACCAAGTCTATGTGACTCGCCTAGAGGCAGAAGGCAAACAGCAAGAAGCCAACAAAGCAAAAATGGATGGCTATAAGTCTTCCATTGGTAACCTGAATGAGCAATTGTCTAAGCAGTCAGCTGAACTAGATAAAATTGCAGCCGCCAGTGGTAAAGACTCCGATGCATGGCGTACACAGAAAATGCGCGTTGACGAGACAGCTACCAGTTTAGCAAAAGCCAAGTCTTCTATGACCGGTTTGCAAACTGAAATGGACAAGGCTAATCCGTCCGTGTTCAACAGAGTTAAGGAAGCTATATCGGGAACAAACAAGCAAGCCGAAAAGACACCGGGTCTGCTCCGTAAAATTGTTGAAGGCGGCCTTATCACCAATGCCATCACCAGTGGCTGGCAAACGCTCAAAGGAAAAATTGAAGAAGCTACTGCTGCTGGTATGGAATACGAAAAGCAGCAAGATCAAATGAATGCCATTTGGCTAACCTTGACTGGTAATGCTGAAAAAGGGCAAGCAATGGTTGACATGACCAACAAACTTGCCGTCAAGTTTGGTCAAGATACTGATTTGGTAAACGAACTAAACCAGCAGTTTTATCATGTCTTTGATAACCAACCGAAAACAGAGGCTTTAACTTCCGCTTTTCTGACAATGGGTGATGCCATTGGATTATCTGGAGATCGTATTCAACAGGTTGGTCTCGACTTTACGCATACATTGTCTGGATCAATTGTGCAACTTGGTGACTTCAATCAGCTAACAGATGCCTTTCCAATGATGGCTGATGCGATGCTGAAATACGAACAGAAAGTTCAGCATAATGCTCAGCTAACTATGACTGATCTTCGTGCACAGATGAGTGCCGGCAAGATCAGTGCTCAAGACGCCACTAACGTTATCGAAGAATTAGGGCAGAAATATAGCAAAGCGTCAGACAACTTGATGCAAACTATTCCCGGTATGGCACGAGTTATTAAGTCTCGTATTCCTGCGCTTATTGGCGACATTGAAAAGCCATTTATGACTGCTCAAAATCCAGTACTTGGGGCTATCAGCCGGTGGTCACAGGACAAAAACACTGATAAAGAATTTGGCAAATTAGGCCAAGCTATGAGCAAAGGTCTAAGCACAATCACAACTGCATTTGCTAAAGCGTTCGATTTGTCCGCTGGTCCTAAAGCAATGGACAAAATGATGGACAAGCTTTCCGATGCTGTCACAAAAGTTAGTCAATCAATTGCCACACATGCGGGACAAATCAAGACATTTTTTACTACGATTTCAACTACTGGATCAGCTATGGCTAAGATTTCTTGGGTTGCTCTTACGTCAGGACTAAAGATCCTCAACCCATTGTTAAAGTCTTTGGGAGACTTCGCGGATAAGCATCCTAAACTCTTTGGCGATTTAGCTGCTGGGTTTATTGCTTTAAATTTAGCCGGTAAAGTATTGCCAATCGCTGCAATTGCTGGATTCACTAAAACCATCGGAGGTATGTATTCTGGCCTTAAAAAATTAGCCAACTCAAAATTCGCTGACGTAATTAAAACTAATTTAAGTAAGCTTAATAGCAGTGCACTTGGCAAGGGCATGGCGACTATTACAATTGCCTATGATGCTATTTCAGATATTAAGGATTTAACAAAGGCCTTTTCTAAAGGTGGCACTGTGGGACAAAAGTTTTCTGCTGTTGGTGAGACATCTGGCAGCTTAATTGGCGGCGGTATCGGTTTCATGCTTGGTGGCCCCGCTGGCGCCGCAATTGGTGCCACAATTGGCAAAGTGGCCGGTAAATGGGCCGGCAATGCTGCTAAAAAGTTTACTGATGGCTGGAATGCTAAGAAAAAGCCAGCTAATAGTTGGCTAGGTGGTCTTGGCTGGGATGCTCGTCAAATGACTAACAATGTAGTCAAATGGTGGGATGGCATTAACAAGTCCACTGCTGCAGCTCAAAAGAAGCAGCAGAAACAGCAAGAAGCAGCTAATAAGCGGGCACAGAAAGAATGGAATGGGTTTTGGGGCGATGTTGGTAAGGGCTGGACTAGATTTTGGAATGATGTAAACAAGAAAAATTCTAGTGCACAACAGCAACAGAAAAAACAGCAAGACGCAGCTAATAAGCAGATAAAGAAAGATTGGGATAGTTTTTGGAGTAATGCAAGCAAGGGCTGGAACAGCTTTTGGTCAGATACTTTAAAAAATGCCAAAAATGGCATGAATGACACAAAATCACGGATTGATCATGCCAATACCGATATTCACAAAGGCTGGGATAGCTTCTGGTCAGACACTTCTAAAAATTGGAACGGATTTTGGGGAAAAGTTGGTAAAAATGCTAAAAGTGGGATGTCAACAGTCCATGGTTGGATAAATGATGGAAATAGCAAAATAAATTCTGGATGGCGTTCTATGTGGTCAGGACTCAAGTCTTTCTTCGGCGGTATATGGGATGGCATGAAACACGCAGCACAAAATGGCATGAATGCGGTTATCAACGTTATTAATGGAGCTATCAGCGGTATCAACTGGGTTTGGGAGAAGTTCACTGGCAAAGACGCCCTGAAAAAACTATCACATGTTCACTTCGCCAATGGTGGTGTAGTTAAGCAGAAGATGCATCTTGTCATGGTCAACGATGGTGCTGGACCTGATTGGAAAGAACTTTACCAGTTACCAAATGGGCAAATCGGTATGAGTCAACAGCGTAATGCCACAGGACTATTACCAGAAGGCACTCGTGTCTTCAATGGGAAAGAAACCAAAGCCATCATGAATATGGCTGGCGTTGAACACTATGACTTAGGTGGTGTAATTGGCGGTGTTGGCAAATTCTTTTCTGGTGCTTGGGACAAGTTGGAGGCCGTTGGTGATTGGCTTGCTAACCCAGTCGGGAAAGTAACCGATTTAATCAAGTCAAGTATTAGTGGCATTTCCGGCGGTGTTGAAATGTTTAGCAACTTAGCCGGTGGTGTTATTAACAAATTGACAGGCAGTGTTGTTGATTGGTTTAAAAAAGAACTGACAAAGTTGCAAGACACACTAGGTGCAAATCCAGGTGGCTCAGGCGTGCAACGTTGGAAGCCATATGTCATTCAAGCTTTGAAGGCCAATGGATTTGATGCCTCGGCATACCAAGTTGCCGCATGGATGCGAGTTATCCAGCGTGAATCCAATGGTAATCCTAAGGCAATAAACCTATGGGATAGCAATGCTAAAGCCGGCATACCTTCAATGGGGCTTGTACAAACCATTGGGCCAACGTTCAATGCGTTTAAGTTCCCCGGCCACAATGATGTTTATAACGGCTATGATGATTTGCTTGCCGGCATTCACTACATGAAGGCCATCTACGGCTCTGGAAGTTCTGCCTTTGCTCGTGTCAGTGGCCCTGAAGGTTACGCCAATGGCGGCTTGATCACACAGCCAATCCATGCGCTTGTTGGCGAAGATGGTCCAGAAACAATTTTGCCATTAACCAAAACAAGCCGTGCTTGGCAACTACTAGGTCAGGCTGTTACCAACATCAATCACAACTTGGGTAATGGTGCGGTTGCTGAAAGCGAAAGCAGCGGTACAGATGATTTAGGAAAGAAGCTGGACAATATTGCTGATCTTCTCACGAAACTTAGCTTTGTTCTGCAAGTTGGTGACGACCAGTTTTATCCAAAAGTTGCACCAAAAGTTAAGCAGTACAACGACAGAAGAGACAGGTTCAATGCTTATTGGAAAGGAGGAACCGTTTAATTGAAGCAAGCAGGCATTAAAATCACATACGCCGGAGTAGATATTACCCAGTGGATGTATGTACAGATGGTCGAACGTGATGTAGGAACTAATCACGTCAACACAATGCAAAAGGTTGGTATTAGCGATGGCCAGATGCTGCAATACATGTCACGCGACGTCAAGACGATTGTGGTAACTGGGATCGTTATGAATGACGATTTGGTGCCATTGAGACGTTCATTGGCCGCTGCTATTGATGCGGATGAACCCCAGCAGCTAATCTTTGGGGATGAGCCTGATAAATATTATCTTGCCATCGTAGACAGTCAGCCTACCTTCACCGAAGGCTTTCGATCAGGGACAATCTCTATCAGTTTTATCTGTCCAGATGGTGGCATTGCGCACTCGGTAGCCACAAAGACGGCTGACAATATGCCATACAAGGACGTGCCAGTGAACCTTCAGCCAGATAGCAATTTTACACAGCTTCCTTCTACGTGGACCCTGGATGGGGTAGTCTTTGATAACTCGGGCGAATTTGCAAAATTGACTAGTCAGGGGACCGGAATGCAAAGAATTTATGGAGCGGGAAACCCCTTTGCTAGTATTCCAGCTGGAAGTCAGTATACAATCTCATTTACAGCGTACAGTGCAATTGCAGGAACTTCTTTCAAAATTGGTTCATTCACTAGTATGAATTTATTCAAATTAACAACAACTGCAACATACTACAAGTTCTCTGCAACAAAAAATTCAAGTGATGCTAATGCGTTAAGCGTGATTCTTTTAAATGCAGGGGACATTATTTATATAAAAAAGGTAAAGCTTGAGCTAGGTGCTTCTGCTTCTCCTTGGTCGCCTAACCCAGCAGATCCTGAATACTATTCCGACACCATTACGGTGCACAATGGCGGAACTTATCCTGTCGAGCCAGTTATTACGGCAACTATGCACGCTGATAATGGGGTTGTTGCTTTTGTCAATGATCAAGGGTCAGTCTTGCAATTTGGCTCGCCCAGCGAGATTGATGGCGTTGTGCGGCAGAAGTCTGAACGGGTATACTATTTTGACTTTGAAAATGAACCTAAGGGCATTGTGATGAATGATGGCGCGCTGACTTATCCCAACTATCGCGATAATCCGTCTACCCCCAATAAGCAAAAAGGCATTTTCTCTTATGGACGCCCAGACGGCTATGACAATGCGATTGCTTACCCCAACACGGAACGTAATCCCTCTAACTATTGGAGCGGACCATCAATGAGCGGCAAACTTGCTGCTAATTCTAATGGCAAACAGAATGGCAACTTTGAATGGCGTAATCTAATCCGCTTTGCCACCATGACAAATTGGGCTGGACGAGTTGAATTCAATTTGACTTACGAAGGCAAAATCGTTGCTTCGTTGGCACTTTATGACCAAAGCACAACAGATGACCAAGTTATGTTCGAAGGCAAGATACATGACGGAAACGATGCACGAATGCTATTTCATGAAGCGCTACCACGTGACCTCTATTCAAGGGCAAACAGTTTCGCCGTCATTTCAAAAATGGGTGACCAGTTAACTTTCCGTGTGGATCGTGTTGGCGGTGGTAATGTCATTAAGCCGTTTACAATTAGTGGGTTTGCGAGTCAGCCAATTGATGGTTGGACGGCATGGTTCTCTGCTTTCTCAGATGTTCTCGAAGCCAATATGGGCTGGCAGGACAGTTATTTTGATTGGATAAACGTTGACTATTGGACAGACGTACCTAACCGTTTCAAGAAAGGCGATGTGGTCAAGATTGATGTGGCTAAACGGGTTGTCAGTCTGAATGGTGCTGAAGATCCTACTTTACAGGCTGTCGGTAACAACTGGGAAGGCTTCCAGCTGCTGCCGGGCAAGAACACGATTCAAGTCTTGCAGTCTGATTGGGCTGAACGATACATGTGTCAAGTTGAGTGGCGGGAGGCGTGGCTATAATGGATTTTTATTTCACAGACAGATCGTTTCATCTGCTAGGGATTGCAACCGCTGGTAGCGATCACACAAATGATTTTAGAATTAGTGGCGAGATTGAGCGTACTAATGTTGACGCCGCTATGGTTGCTTTCACTGGTACACTATACTTTCCTAAAAAGCAACTTTCCAAAGCAGAAAAAATGTGTCAAGACCTAAACTATATGCTCTACATGGATGATGATGGCAATGGCAGAATGATTACGATTACTGCATCACATGCTGATGGCACAGGTTACTGCATTGCTTTTGAAGGCACCGATGCTGGTAATGATCTAAAAAATGAAATTGTGGGTCCCTATAAGGCTCCCACACAGATGACGTTTGAACAGTATTTCGACCTTTTTACTCGCAATAGTGGCTGGGATATTGGCGCTAACGAAATTTCCACTGATGTGCGCACGCTTACTTTTGACAGTGAAGAGACCAGCTATGACCGAATGAACTCTGTTGCTACTCAGTTTGGGGTAGAAACTTACTTCAGTTTTAGTATTGTTGGAACAACAATGGTGAAATGCTATCTGAACGTAGTCAAGAAACGTGGCGCTGATCGTGGTATAACGCTTCGAGTTGGTGATGAAATCAATCGAATCACAGTTGACAGTGACAGCACTAACTTGATGACGTCCGTCTTCGCTAGAGGTGCAATACCAGATGGCAGTGACACACCCATTAATTTAATTGGCTATAGCTATACGGACCCAACAGGGCAATTCGTACTTATTAAAGAAGGGTTCCTGTTAGATACCGTAAGCAACCGAATATATTCACGATTACGGCAGAACAGCACTGCAACGGTTGAAGGTGGCTACCTTAATCACGTTATTGACTATGATGCAACAACACAGGCTTCGCTATTGCAGTCTGCCTTGGCAGATTTGAAGCGACACAATCATCCAGCAGTCAACTATACAATCGAGTTGGCAAAGATACCGCAAAATATTCGCTGTGGTGATACCGTTCAGATAGAACAAGAAGATCGGCAACTCTATTTATCGGCACGAGTGCTTGAACTCGATAAGTGCTATAGCAATCCATCAAGTAGCACAATGGTCATGGGCGACTATTTGCGTGAAACGAGTCAGGTGGCTAAGCAGTATCAAGATCTAGCTCAAAAAATAAAGGATATTCCCAAAACGATCCAATACTATCCATGGATTCGATATGCTGATGATGACAAGGGCACCAATATGAGTGCTTTGCCAACTGGCAAGAAGTATATGGCGGTTGTATACAGCAACAAAACATCCGTGCCAAGCGATGATCCGGCTGATTACGCTGGCAAGTGGGCGTTGATTCAGGGTGCTGATGGTAAAGAAGGTGTGCCAGGAAAACCGGGTGCCGATGGCAAGACATCATACTTCCATATTGCCTATGCCGATAGCAGTGATGGTAGAACGAACTTTTCGCTCGATACTCCCGGTTCTCGCAAGTACATCGGTAGTTATACAGACTTCACGCAAGCAGACAGTAATAATCCAGCTGATTACAGTTGGCAATTAGTGCAGGGACTGCAAGGTGAAACTGGTCCGCGAGGTCCACAAGGGCCGCAAGGGCCACAAGGTGTTCCCGGAAGCAAGGATGTGCCATACACGTACATTCAGTTGGATACGCCCGCTAATCCGAAGAAAGGCGATACTTGGTGGCACGGCACGAGTTACAATGACGCAACTGCCTTGCAGTATTATGACGGCTCAAAATGGGTCGATCAGAGCATCCAGCAAGCAGTGCTTAGCATCAAAAAGTTGCAATCAATTGAGATTGACAGTGCAACGATCAACTCCCCTGATATTAATGTGCCCTTTCAACATGTCAGCATAGAGGGATCTGGCATTAAAACATCTGGCAGCTTGACATTGAATGGGTCTTCTTATGTTATTACCGGAACTGTAGAAGACCCAAATGGCAATGGTAACGGACAACGATATCGTACTTCATTGAATCCGGATGGGCTGTATTCGCATATAACGGAACCAGACGGAGTCACGAAGATGCATAGCAACCGGGTAAGTATGGGAACACTGGAGCTTTCGGACCACACAACTGGCAGCGGCAATAATGCGAAATACATCACGTCTTCATTTACGGCGCTGGATGCGGTGACTTTTTATGTCAACGAGGGACCATATTCAAATCCTGATGTTGCTGAAGGAACGATTGACTATGCCAGAACAGGTAATCTTGTCACAGTGACATTCAGCGTGCATTCACAAGGTTCGGTTGGTTATCGTCTGTTGGCAAATATTCGCCCAGGGTATTCGCCATATTATAAAGACCGTTTTGGTTATTCATTGCGAGGAACTTCTTATCACACCAACTGTGATGTTTATATTCAGGCAGGTGGCTGGTACCTTATCCCAATGGATAGTCATGATTGGTACCGAGGAACGGTTACTTACATCACTCGAGACAATTATCCGACAGGAGATGCTCATTTTTGAAAATTAAAGTATGGCTTAAAGATGGTCGCTTACTACATTGGGCTTATATGGCCGATGATGCGAAGATTGGTGCCACTGAAGACGGTCAGCAAATCATCGAAGTAGATGATGTGTCTCAGTTTTTTGAGGGTCACGCATCTCTTGTAGACGGCAAAATCGTTGCTGATGAGGGCTACGATCCGGCTAATGATCATCCACTCCCCCGATCGTCACCTGAACAGCAAATGATTGCCGTGCTTGCTCTTGACGTAGCGCAGATGAAGGTGGTGAAATCAAGTGACTTATTATGATCAGTGTGTGCTGTTTTACAGTTGGGGAATTGATCTAACACCTTATGTACCGGTAATGATTACCCCAGATCAATACAAGCAAATTACAGGCAATGACTATGTCGGTGGCAAAAGCTAGCGGCTATTTTTATGGGGTGAAATTGTGGACGAACAAACAAAAATGCTAATGGAGATCAAGGAAGATATTGCCCAGATTAAGCAACAATTGACTGGCCTACCAAGTACAGATGACAAGGCCGATAAGGCATACAATGCCAGCCAAGATAATGCCAGAGACATTAGCAGTCTAAAGAAAATAGTGTGGTCAATCTGGGGCGTACTTGGTGGGACGATTGGAGTCACCCTATTTGTGTATGTTATCGAAAAGTTCTTGTAAGGAGGGGTAAAAATGAAAGATTTAATTGTCCAAATTGCTATTGCAGTGATACCTATTTTGGGTGCATGGGTGGCAAAGGTCCTATTAGCGAATAAACAGGCTTTGACATTGGTGCAAGTGTTGGAACCATTAGCACAAGCAGCTGTTACCGCAGCCGAACAGTTAGGTGTTACTCAGGCAATAACAGGGGCCGTTAAGAAATCGCAAGCAGTAGCTTCTGTTGAAACTCAATTGAAAGCCATGGGATTTACCAAGGTTGATCAGCAGACCATTGCCAATGCTGTTGAGAAGGCCTATGCCGACTTAAAGAACACAATTGAAGCAACCTATACTAAGGGGGCTTAAGATTGCAATTTAAAACTAAACTAGTATTAACAGGGGTAGCCATTATGGCTGCCTTTTCATTTGCCTTACCGACCCATGTTAAAGCGGCTAAGAATGATATTGGTGTTGACTGGTCAGTGTATCAAGGCAACAAGGGCAAGACAGTTGAGGGTGACCGTTTTGCTATTTCACAAATTGGTGGAACCCAAGGCGGTACAATTTATAACCAGTCAACTTATAGTAGCCAAATCAAAGCGGCTAATGATGACGGGCTTAGAGTCCATAGTTACCTATGGTATGGTGTTGGTGGTAGTTCTGATATTGGTCGCCAAGCACTTGATTATTTCCTGCCACGTATTCAGACACCAAAGGGATCAATTGTGGCACTTGATTACGAGGATGGAGCGAGTGGGTCTGTTGAGGCAAATACCGATGCGATTATATATGGTATGCAACGGATTGCCCAAGCAGGTTATACCCCCATGCTCTACAGTTACAAGCCTTACATTGTTGCACATGTTGACTACAATCGCGTGCTTAGCCAGTTTCCTAATTCCATTTGGGTTGCTGGTTATCCTGACTACCAAGTTCGTGCATTGCCACTATACAGTTACTTTCCAAGTCTTCCCGGTGTAGCTATCTGGCAATTTACCAGTATGCACGCCGTTGGCGGATTGGATGGCAATGTTGACTTGCAAGGTATAACCGACAATGGATACTCTAAACAGCCAGCACAAGCGACCACAGTGCCTTCTACACCTTCACAAGCAAGTACATCTAGTGATACAGATTACGCACAGAATGGCATATTTAGGCCTTCTGTGACACTTAACATTCGCACTGGTGATGACACAAGCTATGCCTCAATTGGTACCTATGCACCCGGTGAAAGCCTCATGTATGACCATGTGTACATCCACAATGGGTATGTATGGGCACGGTATCTTAGCTACTCTGGCAGGTATCATTATATATGCCTGGGTGTTATGGGTGGCGAAAGCTATGGCTCACGTTCTAGCAGCTATAGCGCACCGAGTCACACTTATTACACAGTCCGCTCTGGTGACAGCTTCTGGAGCATTGCCAGCAAGTATGGCGTCAACATGTACACATTGGCCGCTAACAATGGCAAGTCAATCTACAGCCTGATCTATCCGGGCGAAAGCCTGTACATTCGGTAGCAACTATTAGCCCTCTACTAAACATAGTAGGGGGCTTTTTTTGTTTGCATTCTATAGTCTTCTAATCATGTGGTGGGATTAGGTAATTGCTGATAGTTCCCCCTTGCCACAAAAAAGTGACTGTGAGTGGCTCTTTGCCACCAATTGCATACACAGCCTAGTTATTAGCCCATGATAATCACGTTGCTAATAACCAGCATCCAGTTACCACCCCAGTCTTGCCCAGAGTACCATGTGTATGAGTTTGAGATTTATTTAGCTGTTAACTGTGCGGTCTAACTCCTGAAAACACCGCTAAGTATACATGGCTGGATGACCTCACAGCTCGTTAAAGCTGTCAAGACGTTCCACCCCTACCATTTACCATTTAAAGTCTGGAAGGCCGTAGACACCAAGGATTTGACGATAGGGAACCTGACTAGGGCACTTACCGGCTGGACTTTATAGCATCAGCTCCAGCGGACCACCTGACTTTTGTTTAACCGTGCGCAGGTATGCTGTGACACGAACATAACAATCATGATATACTGTGGCTGTATCAGGCAGATACATCAGTATATCGACCCATTGGCGTGGGTTGACTGTTTCGGCTATTAAGTTAGCTATAGGCTACTTCGCATTGGCGTGCGAGGTAGTTTTTTTGTTGTCTTCAAGAAATTGAATCAGAGCACCAATAAAGATTCCTGCTAGAGTTGCAAAGCATAAAGCCGCAAGTGTGATCTGATGAGACATAAGCCAAACAAATATATCAACCAATTTTGCACCTTCTTTGAATGTGTAAGCCAGCTACACTGTGCTATAATCTTTACATGAGTCATCATAAATCATTATGGTGAAGATGTCAACACTGTGTTCTTAATTTTACAAGAGGGGAGGTTGATATAATGATTTTATCTGGAGAACAAATTAAACAACTACGGAATGCACGGCGAATGTCTCAAGTAGACTTGTCACGTGCAACGGGCTTATCGGCGTCTCTAATAAGCTCATATGAAGCAGGGACACGAAATGTCACTCAGGAGGCATCTGATAAGATTGCAATTGCTTTCAATGACATAACTCCAATCAATCCAGCAGAACGTACGCAGACTGCTGATCTTGATGATGACAAAACGCTTGTTAAAATGAACGGAATACCACTTATGCCTGCTGAAAAGGCCTTGCTAAAAGCTTTAGCGAAAGCAATGCTGGATCAGCGTAAATAGTTAGCTCTCTACATAGCCTGCTGGCGATGAAGGGACAAAATTATGGCTTCAATCAGGAGTTACAAACTTGATAGTGGAAAAAGACGGTGGAAGGTATCCGTTTATGTTGGAATTGATCCAAAGACTGGACGTAAGAAGTATGTTGTAAAAGGAGGTAAGCTCACACGACAAGACGCTATTAAAGCAGGGCGTGATTTGGAGAAAGCTGTTCAAAGTGGTGAACTCACGGCTGCACCTAACCCTGTTAAAGTTGCTCGAAAGTTTAAAGATGTCTATGAAGAATGGCTAAAATCATACAAGCTCACAGTCAGGGAAAGTTCATGGTCCAAGACTCGTGACTGTTTCAATCTCCATATTTTGCCTGATCTAGGTGACATGTACATTGATAAGATCACCCCACAAGATGTCCAAACTGCGGTGAATAAATGGTTTAAACAGTCTCCAGTGGCATTTAAACGGTACTTTGTTCATATCAACCGAATACTTACCTATGCTGAACTCAGGGACTATATCCCACACAACCCTGCAAGACGCATCATCTTACCACGTGTCCAAGACAAGATTGGCTCCACAAACGACTTCTGGGATAGACGTCAATTGGAAGTATTTTTCAATTGTATTAACCCTGATCGGGAACTTTACAAGTACGTGCTGTTTCGTATCCTAGCTTATGCCGGTTTAAGAATTGGCGAAGCTATGGCACTTGAATGGGAAGACATTGATTTCAAAAAGCGACTAATTAGTGTCAACAAAACTGTTTCACTCGGTGTGCATGGGAAGCTGATTGTTAATCCGCCAAAAACCAGAGCAAGTAGGCGTGATGTCCCAGTTGATTCAGAAACTATTAATTGGCTAAAGCGATGGCGAATTGAGCAACCTGACTATGTATATGGCTACGTCAGGCTTTCAACTCATCACCAACTTCTGTTCACTACTAAGACAGGCAACCGTTTCCGTGTTGATAAACCGCGCATGTGGCTTAGTACCATTATTCGTAACAACAACTTGGCACCGGTTATATCGTTGCACAAGTTTCGTAAAAGCTATATCTCTAATCTTTTGATTGCCGGTGTCGCTGTCAGTACGGTCCAAAAGATGGTCGGACATACCGACCCCAGAATCACCTTGCAAATCTATGCCCGTGTCCATCAGGAACAAGAAGTGGAGGCCGCAGAGAAGCTGGCAAAGTATTTAAAAACCGGTAAAAAATAACTGCTGTAGCTCCACTGGCACAAGGGGTACAGACGACAGGGAAAACATGAGAGATAACATGAGGGAAAACATGGGAAAATTGCTTACAATTAGGTGCTTTCAGAAACCCCGCTTGACACCCCTAGCCGCGATGCTATACTAATAAGGAAATTAAATCGGTGATGAGAAAAAGGGTCGCATTTGTACCAAACCCAAGCGAGTCAGGGATAGTGTAAGCCTGATGGTGGTGAATGTGATTGGCGTTTTCGAACCAAATGACAAAGCTGCAGGTAGATTCGGTCTATCTGAAGTAGGGTGGAACCGCGCAGAAGCGTCCCTACGCCATATCTTGGCGTAGGGACGTTTTCATGTATATGGACATTTATGCTACCCACGCCAGACTTTGATTCACCGGGAAAGAGGTAATCATGACGACAAAAATGGACATCCAAACGATGATCCAGACGCTTCAAACATTCTGGGGCGATAAGGGTTGTATGTTGATGCAAGCTTATGATGTTGAAAAAGGAGCCGGTACCATGAGTCCGTATACTTTTTTGCGGGCAATCGGACCGGAGCCTTGGAATGCTGCTTACGTTGAGCCGTCACGCCGCCCAGCTGACGGTCGTTATGGCGAGAACCCGAACCGACTTTTCCAGCACCATCAGTTCCAGATTGTCATGAAGCCATCACCGGAAAACATCCAGGATTACTATTTGGATTCACTGGCGGCACTTGGCATTAACCCATTGGAACACGATATCCGCTTTGTTGAAGATAACTGGGAAAATCCGTCCATGGGCTGTGCCGGGGTTGGCTGGGAAGTTTGGCTCGATGGCATGGAAGTCAGTCAATTCACGTATTTTCAAGTGGTTGGCGGTCTTGAAGTTTCGCCGGTGACCAGCGAAATTACCTATGGCGTTGAACGGTTAGCTTCCTATATCCAAGACGTGAACAGTGTCTTTGATCTTGAATGGGGCGATGGCGTTTTATACGGCGATATTTTCAAAGAACCTGAATACGAACACAGTAAATACGCGTTTGAAGTCAGCGATCAAGCTATGCTGCTGAAGTTTTTTGACGCTTATGAAAAAGAAGCATGGCGCTTGATGGATCTAGGGTTGGTTCACCCGGCTTATGATTACATTCTTAAATGCAGCCATACGTTTAACCTGCTGGATGCGCGCGGTGCGGTTTCGGTGACTGAACGTGCCGGTTATATGAGTCGCATCCGCAAAATGGCGCATAAAGTTGCGCGCGCTTTCGTTGCGGAACGTAAGAAGCTTGGTTTCCCATTGCTGCAGCACAAAACGGAGGTGCAATAACATGACGCATGACTATCTGATTGAAATTGGCCTTGAAGACATGCCGGCCCATGTTGTCACGCCAAGTATTAACCAATTTCACGACAAAACCGTTGCCTTTTTGAAAGCCAATCACCTTGAGCATGGCCAAATTGACCGGTACGCGACCCCGCGTCGGCTTGCGCTGCTGGTTCACGATTTAGCCGCTAAACAGGCAGACGTTGAAACCGATGTTAAAGGTCCGGCCAAGAAAATCGCTCAAGATGCGGATGGTAATTGGACCAAAGCTGCCATCGGATTTTCCCGCAGTCAAGGGATGACGCCGGATGACATCGTGTTTAAGACGATTAAAGGCGTTGATTATGTTTATCTGCATAAGGCGATTAAAGGTAAGGAAGCTGCCGAGATTTTGCCTGGCATGCTTGATGTCATTAAAGGCCTGACGTTCCCGACGCGAATGAAATGGGGAGCATATGATTTTGAGTACATTCGTCCGATTCATTGGTTAGTGAGTCTGCTAGATGATACCGTTGTGCCGATGAAGTTATTGGATGTTGAAGCAGGGCGGGTCACCCAAGGGCACCGATTCCTCGGTAAGCCAGTGACGCTGCCTAATGCCGATGCTTATGTTGCGGCGTTGAAAGACCAGTTTGTGATTGTAGAACCGGCTGCACGCAAACAGTTGATTCGGGAACAAATCGAGCAAATTGCCACTGATCATCAATGGCAGATCGAACTCGATAGTGACTTATTGGAAGAAGTTAACAATTTAGTCGAATGGCCGACAGCTTTTGCCGGTACGTTTGATCCGAAATATCTGGCAATTCCGGAAGCAGTGCTGATTACGTCAATGAAAGATAACCAGCGTTACTTCTATGCTCGTGATCAGGCAGGCAAAATGGTCAATGCGTTTATTGGCGTGCGTAACGGCAACCACGATCATTTAAGCAATGTGATTGCGGGTAACGAAAAAGTGCTAACGGCGCGCTTGGAAGATGCAGCGTTCTTCTATGCCGAAGACCAGAAACGCAGCATTGCTGAAGACGTTGAGCGCCTTAAAGCGGTTAGTTTCCATGACAAAATCAGCTCAATGTACGACAAAATGGCGCGCACCAAAGTCATTGCCGCGTTACTTGCTGATCAATTCGGCTTGACCGCGGACGAAAAAGCTGATCTAGATCGCGCTGCTTCGATCTACAAATTCGATCTTGTCACGTCGATGGTCGGCGAATTTCCTGAATTACAAGGGATTATGGGCGAACATTATGCCCGGCTTGCCGGCGAAAAACCTGCTGTTGCTCAAGCAATTGCGGAACATTATGAACCAATCGCGGCAGACGGTGCCTTACCGCAAAGTCTAGTCGGAACGGTGCTGGCAATTGCCGATAAGCTGGATTCGCTGATGAGTTTCTTTGCCGTTGACTTAATCCCGAGTGGTTCCAACGATCCATATGCGTTGCGGCGTCAGGCATACGGTATTGTGCGCATGATTGCCGAACATGACTGGCCGTTTGCGCTGGCTAGCCTACAGCCGACCATTGCTAAAGCCTTGGCTGAAGCTGATCAAACGAACGGACTTGATTTTGCCGCGCACCAACAAGAACTTAACGATTTCATGATTGATCGGGCCAAGCAGTTGTTGCAAGGTCAAAAGATTCGGCATGATATCGTTGATGCCGTCACTGTTCGCAACGATGCCGATATTGCCGGTATTTTGGATGCTGCTAAGCTACTGACCCAGCATGCAGCCGATTCTGATTTCAAGCCGGTAATGGAAGCCTTGGGGCGGGTCTTACGGATTACCGGTAAGCAAACGGTAACGACAGCGGTTGATCCGACTAAGTTTGAAAACCCGACTGAAGGTCAACTACATGACGCAGTGACAACAACTGCCAAAACATTTGCTGCTGAACCGACTGAAGCGGATTATCAAGCATTAAAAGCCTTGGCTAAGCCGATTGATGCCTACTTTGATGCGACGATGGTGATGGCAGATGATAAGACTGTTCGCGAAAATCGCCTTGCTACCTTGCAGCAGCTTGCCCAGTTAATCCGCCAATTTGGTGACGTTAGCCAAGTGATTGTCAAATAGACTTGCTTTTCTTGATTCATCAGGCTATACTATATCTTGTATTATTATGCCGATAGACTATATAAAAGTCGCATTTCACGTCAGAAGTGCGACTTTTTACCGCTATTTCAATCGGTTCAAGTCGTGGTGGCGCAATGATTGCAATGCCATTCGCCATGGGAAGGGAGTGAGCTGATATCGCCGGAATGATTCCTGAGGCCACTATCGATCAAGTCTTAAAAGCGGTCAATATTGCCGATTACATTGGGCAGTATGTGCAACTACGAAAGACCGGACAAAATCTTTTTGGCCTCTGTCCTTTTCACGAAGAGCACACACCGTCTTTTTCCGTTAATGAATCCAAACAGATTTTTCATTGTTTTTCATGCGGACGTGGCGGTAATGTTTTCAAGTTTGTCATGGATTATGACAACGCGACCTTTCCTGAGGCAGTTAAAAAGGTAGCCGATTTTGCTGGTATTCCGCTTGACGTCCAAGTGGGTCAGGCAGCACCGGTTGATCCTGAAGTTGCCAAGCAGCAACACATTCTTCAGGATACTGCTGATCTTTATCACCATATTTTGGTAAACACGGAAAAAGGTGAAGCTGCACTGGCTTACCTGCATAAACGCGGGTTAACCGACGAAACGATTGAAGAATTCAAACTGGGTTATGCGCCTGAAGAACGTAATCTATTGGTAGCATTTCTTAATAATCGCCATGTTGAATATCAGGATCAGCGCGCCAGTGGCCTATTTGTTGAAGATCAGGCCGGTAAGTTGTTTGATCGTTTCAATGATCGGGTGATGTTTCCGTTAACGGATGCTAATGGCAAGGTGGTCGGCTTTTCCGGGCGGATTTTACAGTCAGATAAGTCCCAGGCTAAGTATTTAAACAGTCCGGAAACCAAGCTTTTCAACAAGCGGGATATTTTATTTAATCTTCATCGCGCCAAAGCCGAGTTTGGGCGTGATGGTGGCCCGATCCTTTTTGAAGGGTATATGGATGTGATTGCGGCGTATCAAGCTGGCGTTAAAACCGGGATCGCCTCAATGGGAACCAGTTTGACCACGGAACAAGTCGATATCATCAGTCATTTGAGCAAACGGTTAACCGTTTGCTACGATGGTGATGAACCGGGTCAAAAAGCGATTGAACGGGCTGTCACCATGCTGGCTGATCATCCTCGCCTGCAAACGGATGTGGTCGTTTTACCGGATGGCATGGATCCGGATGAGTACATTCGCGCACGGGGAGCAGAAGCCTTTCAAGCACAAGTCAAGTCGGTTTTGACACCAACTGCTTTTATGTTACAATTTCTGGCCCGTGGTGTGGACATGCACAACGATCAGGCCAAGTTGACTTATCTGAATGCGGCCTTACGCATCATTGGCAAAATCAGTGATCCGGTTGCTCGGGCGGTTTACGTCAAACAGCTGGCAGAGACGACCGAGGTGCCCATTGCCGCGCTCAATCAAAGCCTGCCGAGTCCGCAAACCAGGCGACCGGCCACAGCTCAGCCACCGATTGCCGATCAACCCGTTCGCCCGCTGGATCGCTACACCGCGGCTCAGCGCCAGTTATTGTACTATGTCTGGCACGATGACCTTGTGATGCAACGCTTGAAAAATGCGACTTTTGTGTTCCCAACGCCGTATTTTCAAACACTTTTCACTGGCTGGTTGCGCTTTTTGCATGAACAGCCGGATGGTGAGCTTGCAGGATTTTTAGATCGGGTTGATCCTGAACTCAGCGGGGTGGCGGCTGATGTCGCGATGCAGTCACTGCCGGAAGCAAGCGAGGCCACGATTGACGAGTTAATCCAGACGATCACGTCGGCGTCAACTGTTTCGCGGCTGCAGGCGATTAAACAAGCCATTACCGAGGCACAGCGATTGGGTGACAAACAGAAACAAGGCGAATTAACGGTGCAATATGTGAATCTCATGAAACTTTTGAAGCAACAACAAGGCTAGGGGAGGAACTTTAATGGCTGATAAAAAAACAGCAACTGAAGTAAGCAAGACCACAAAGAAGACAACGGCTGCAGCTTCAACCAAAGCAGCAACCGAATCAAAGGCTGCGACCAAGAAGACCGCAACCAAGAAAACAACGGCCAAGAAGACTACCGCTAGCAAGAGTCACACAACGACTAAGGCTTATGATGATGCCGTCAAAGCTGTCATCAAAGATTATAAGAAGAAAAAGCAGATCACCGAAGACGATTTAACCTCTAAACTGATCAAGCCATTTGAGCTAAAGAGTACCGCCATCGATGATTTAATGCAGAAAATCGAAGACAACGGGATCGCGATTGTTGACGAAAACGGCGAACCGGCCATGATCAGCCTCAAGAAGCAAAAAAAGGTTTCCAAGAAGGAAATGAGCGATATGTCCGCGCCATCCGGGGTTAAGATTAACGACCCAGTGCGGATGTATCTTAAGGAAATCGGCCGGGTTTCATTGCTGACCGCTGATGAAGAAGTTGCCCTTGCTTTGAAGATCGAACAAGGTGATCAAGAAGCCAAGCAACGACTGGCCGAAGCTAACTTACGACTGGTGGTTTCTATTGCTAAGCGCTACGTTGGTCGTGGCATGCAGTTTCTGGATTTGATTCAGGAAGGTAACATGGGCTTGATGAAGGCGGTCGAGAAGTTTGATTACCGCAAAGGCTTCAAGTTCTCCACCTACGCCACCTGGTGGATTCGGCAGGCGATCACCCGCGCGATTGCTGACCAAGCCCGGACGATTCGAATTCCTGTTCATATGGTTGAAACCATTAATAAACTGATTCGGATTCAGCGTCAACTGCTTCAGGATCTTGGCCGCGAACCAACTCCTGAAGAAATCGGTGCCGAGATGGATATGCCAACCGAAAAAGTCCGCGAAATTTTGAAGATCGCCCAAGAGCCAGTGTCCTTGGAAACGCCAATCGGTGAAGAGGACGATTCACACCTCGGCGACTTCATTGAAGACCAAGACGCTACCAGTCCAGAAGATCACGCTTCCTACGAATTGCTCAAGGAACAGTTGGAGAGCGTGCTTGACACTTTGACTGACCGCGAAGAAAATGTTTTGCGGCTGCGCTTTGGACTTGACGATGGCCGGACCCGCACGCTGGAAGAAGTCGGCAAAGTCTTTGGCGTGACCCGTGAACGCATTCGTCAGATTGAAGCCAAGGCATTGCGGAAACTCCGCCACCCGAGCCGTTCCAAGCAGCTTAAGGATTTTCTTGAATAAGCAACTGACAAAGCCGCTGTCTCATTTGAGATGGCGGCTTTTTGCGACTTGGCGCGGCCGGTCAGATGCTATTTTGAAACACAACCGCCACACAATAAGAATCTGAACCTTTTTAGCGACAATACCAGCACCGTGACATCAGTTTGTTATAATAAAAGCTGTTAATCAGATGAGGGGACAGTAAATTCATGGATCATATACATTTATCAAAACGGCTACAGGCGATTCGCACGTTTATCGAACCAAACGAGCGCCTAGCCGACATTGGCACGGATCATGCTTTCTTGCCGATTGACCTCGTGCAACGCGGCATCATTAAATTTGCCGTTGCCAGTGACATTGGCGCCGGACCGGTTGCGATTGCCAAGCAAAATGTCGCGGACGCTGGTTTGACAGACCAAATCAGCGTCCGCCAAGCAGATGGGTTAGCCGGCATTCAACCTGCTGATGTCATTTCAACTATTGTGATTGCCGGAATGGGTGGCCAGCTCATCACGAACATCCTCGAGGCCGGTCAGCCGCAGTTGGATGGCACCGAGACGCTGGTACTGGCACCTAATCGTCACCAGTACGATGTTCGACTGTGGCTAGATAAACACGGTTATGGCATTATCGGTGAACAAATTATAGAAGATGAAGGCCATATTTACGAAATGATGGCAGCAGGCAAAACCAGACCCGATGTACCCTACTCAGAAGCAGACCTGCGCTTTGGTCCGATTCTGCGCCGTCAAAAAAATCCGACTTTCATGAAAAAGATGCACCGTGAAGCCGAAAAAACCGAAGCGGTACTTGAAGGATTAGCCGATGCGAAGATGGTACCATTGGCCAAGATTCGTGAACAGGAGCACCTGCTGGCATTAATTAAGGAGGAATTAAGTGCACATGACAACCGGTAAAGATATTATCAATCGTTTTGAAGACTATGCGCCTTTAAGCCTTGCTATGGAGCGCGATCCCAGTGGCTTACAATTAGGCAACCCTGATCGTCCCGTTAAAACCGTGTTGGTGACCTTAGACGTTCGTCCCGAGGTGGTGGCCGAGGCTGAAACGGTTCATGCTGACATGATCTTTTCCCATCACCCAGCAATGTTTCATTCGGTTCACAATCTGGACTTACGGGTTCCGCAAAATGCGATGTACGCGCAGATTTTAAAAGATGACCTGTTAGTTTATAGCGCCCATACCAATTTGGATCGGGTTCAGGAAGGCATGAATGATTGGCTGGCCGATGCGCTGGGTTTGACTCAAGTCGTGCCGTTTATTAACGAAGGTGAAGGTGCGAATATGGGCCGAATCGGCTTATTGCCTGAATCAGTTCGCCTCGAGGTTTTCGTTGAACAAGTCAAAGCAGCGTATCACGTCAAAGGCTTACGCGTCGTTGCTCGTGACTTGGAGCGGCCGGTTCGAAAAGTTGCAATTCTTGGCGGCGATGGCGGCGATGCCTTCAACGATGCCAAAGAGGCTGGTGCCGATGTCTTCATTACCGGCGATGTTTACTATCACACGGCTCACGATATGCTGGCAGCGGATTTACCTGTGATCGACCCTGGGCATCACATCGAAGCGATCATGAAAGAAAAAGTTGCCGGGTTGATCAACGAATGGGCGGTTGCTGAGGGTTGGGACGTCAAGGCAATTCCATCGAAGTTGTCGACCGATCCGTTTACGTTTATGTAACGGCTAACATTTTTGTAGTCAAGAGAGTCGTCTAATTATCGACTGACCCATTAATTCCGCGCACTTTAAGCAGAAGCGGCGTTGATGAGTTGAGGTGGTTGGACGGCTCTATTTTGTTGTCGTGAAAATCAAGCCTGCAAAGCCGTGATCCGGTGATGAATTCAAAAAAAATACATTGCTTATCAGATCATTAGTTGACTGTTTCACAATATAATGATAGCCTGATGATAATAAAATGAGATCACCAGGCGACTGCTATCCTACATACGCAATGGATGGTTGTTAATATTAAAAGCCATTAAGAATGAAGGATACCATCCGGTTTAACGGCTCGCCGATAGTTAAGATTTCATACTAATAACAAGGAAGCGCTTATGCCTAAAATACTTAAATCCGAAATTGCTTCAAGCCGCGGTAAGCTGACATTAGGACTGGTCTTATTAATATCTTTGGCGTTGAGTGCCAGTGCAGTATACGCTGAAGTCTTTGTTCAGCGCATGATCAACGGCGTGACAGTTCCCGGCAGCGCAAACGTTCTTCACAATTTTTATATTTATCTAGCACTAGGGTTGATATTGTTAGCCGGTCGCACAGTCTTCAGCGCTTTTTCGTATGTGGTTTTTTTGAAAATGACGCACCGGGTACGAAAAGGATACCTCAACTTAATTTCCTTTGGTGATGAAATTCGCGATTCTGAATCCTTTCAAACCGGCGACTTAAATGACCGCCTGACTAAGGACATTGATCAGTGCCGACTTTTTTGCCAGCAAACCTTAATTCCAGTGTGGTCAGATGTGATTCAGGTGATCACGATTATTTGCGTCTTGTTTTTTCAGTCAGTCTTGATCGGGGCAGCTTTTACTGGTTATCTGCTTCTCTCGATTCTCGTTTTAAGGCACGTTAATACCAGTGGCAACGATGTGATCCCTAAGTTGCGAAGAAGGGAAGCAAAGACGGCTGATTTTCTGCAAGATGTTTTTGTTAATAACAATGACGTGGCCCCGATGCAGGCTTCGAATCGCGTCATTGCTTGGTTTAATAAACAGTACGATAAGCTGCTGCCTTTGGAATTACATGCTCAGAGCTTTATTTATCGTTCGTGGATCGCCGCACTTGTGCTGATTGCCTTTTTGGAAGTTACCTCGTTAGCACTGGGCGGGTACAGTTTCCTACGCGGCGTGATCGGGTTGGGGACGGTGTATATGATGATCGATTACGCTACCAGAATTCAAGCACCTTTGGAAAGCATGCAGTTTCACGCGAATAATGTGCAATATCTCAAAGGTGCATTTGCCAACCTTGCTGAATTGGAGCGCAAATTTGTGATGCAATCAGGAAACAGTCCCTATCCTACTAAACCTACTATTCAGCTCCATATTTCAAACTTAAGAAATTTTGATCACCTGGTACTAAAGAAAGTCGATATGGCCATTGCACCGGGACAAATCATTGGGGTGTCCGGTGTGTCCGGTTCGGGGAAAAGTACCCTTGCAAAAGCGATCGTTGGCCTGCAGCACCAGTACGAGGGGCAAATTGACTATTCAAAGACGCCAATTTCAAAAATATCAGCTTCTGAAATGGGAGCGAACGTTGCTTACGTCTCTGTTGACCAATCGCTTTTCCACGTTTCAATTGAGAAGAACTTACAAGGTTTTTCGGCAAATAATGCCACGCAAAATGTCTGGCAACGGCTCAAACAACTTGGTGTGTCGAAAGCTAGGCTAGATTATCTGCGCACAACCTTATCAGCTCAGGTGGGTGAAGCCGGTGAGAACATTGACAAGTTAGCGGATGGGGATCGCCAGCTGCTACTGATATTAAGAGCGCTTTTGCTAGAAAAGGACTTGATTATCCTTGACGAAACCCTGAGCTCACTTGATACGGCTCGATTTGCCGAGGTTTCCCGTTTGCTGCGGCATTACGTGGACACTTTCAAGGTTAAAATGATCCTGATTTCGCATAAAACCAACCGGCTACATTTTGCCGATCATGTCTATGGCATCACAAAGGGTGAATGCGTCTACTTCTCGAAACTAGCAGATTGGGCATCAACCTACGAGGAAGAACAAAATGTTAAAAATTCGCGATCTATTTTTCGACAATAAAAAGCTGATTGCCGCCTTGATCCTATTTTCGTTGATACAGGAATGTGCGCCGCTGGTCATTGGCCTGATTCAAAAGCGGGCCTTTGATGCTTTGGCAAAACATCACGGGTCGCTGTTCTGGCTGACGATTCTGGTGTTCATTGGGGTTGTCATCCTGATCAACCTGTCGCGTCAACGCTATGGCATGCTTGACGCGCGAATCACGTTTAATACCGATAAAACCTTTATCAATAAATTATTTGCAAAACTGCCTGATTTTGGGTCGAAGCATGCCGCCGACCTTCTGAATGTCGTGAATGTTGATTTGCCGTCAATTGACTTTGTTGCCTTGACCATCACCGACTTGTGCGTGAAATTTGCCTTCTTGGTGGGTTCTTTGGTCATTCTGTTTTCATACAGTCAAACGTTGACGGTTGCGGTCATCATCCCACTCATAGTTGTACAAACCGTTATTTTAATTGCTCAAAAATACAATGGTGTCCTGTATGGGCGTGCTAGAAAGGCATCGCTTAACTATTTTAATTTCATGTTTGATCTTATTTCCAACAACCGGTATATGCGCTTCTTGGGGGTACTTCACCCCGAAGCCGAGCTGGATCGCAAGAATAAGCAACAACTCGTCAGTGGTCTGAAGCAGGCGACATATGCGGCATTTTTGACCAATATGATTGCTTTTATTAACATGCTGGCGATTGCATTCACGCTATTGATTGCGAATCAGACTAAGGAGATTTCTCCGGGAACCATTGCCTTATTCCTAACTTATATCGCGCCAGGATTTGACTTTGTGACGATCTCAAATCAAACCCTTGAATTGCTTCAGCGCATCCGCTTTGTTGAAGCTAAAATCGCGCAATTTTTCCAGCGTAAAGGGCGGGATGATGCTGGGTATAACCAGACTCGTGACCGGCTTAAAAAGCAATTTAAGAATAGCTCGGTCGTTTTACGTGGTGGGGATATTCTATGTATAGAAGGGCAAAATGGCAGTGGCAAAAGCAGATTACTTCGCGAACTGGCAAATGAACCTGCCAAATATCTGAATTTGGCGGCTGCCAATTTTAAATCGCCCGACTTTGCGGTAGGTTATCTTCCTGAAAATCCAGCTGTCTTCCATGAGTCTTTGGCGAATAACATCCATTTATTCCCCGGTTTTGCATTTGGGACAACACCAGTTGCCAAATCGCGTTCAGTAGAAAAAGACTTACTGGACATCCTTGGTATTTCCGCGCGGTTCCACACTGACACCCAAATCAATGCTTCAACAATCTCGACTGGCGAAAAGCAACGAATTGCGTTGGCACGGGCCGCACTTAGCAGCCAGCTGCTGATTCTTGACCGCCCATTCGATGTGGTTGACATGGCGCGCGGACAGGCTATCCTAGCATGGTTAAAGGCACATGGATACATCATCGTTCTCACTGCTGATCAACAGTGGGTGAAGCAGCAGGCGACTAATTTGTTTACTGTGTGAGACTTTAAAGAAAGGGAAGAATCTTGAGTTTAGAGAAGGGGATTGATTGTGCGATCTTATTTGCAGTGGCTAAATACGGACTATCACGCTTGAAGCTATGTACCTTGACTGCTAATTGATTTTGTTTGCGCTCGCCTTTATGCCCATAACACGCTTCCCGGCGCAGAAGTCTGCGTGTAAGGACCTCAGGCGCAATGGCCAGAACCGGGCCATCACACCTGAGGCCACTAGTTCGCCTTTACGCCCATAACGCGCTCCCCGGCGCAGGAATCGGAGTATAAGGACCTTGGTCGCAATGGCCAAAGCCCGGCCATCACGCCCAAGGCCACTTATACTCCGATTCCTAACCGCGCCGGCTCGCGCTTACTTTTTGATCATACGTGCGTAAACGTGTTTCACATGCTAAAATAAAGCAGATTAACACGTACCTTATTCTCAGTTGAAGGAGTGGAGCATGATGCCACTAGTCCATATTGATTTGATTGAAGGCCGGTCGCCGGAGCAGCTTAAAGCACTGGTCAAAGATGTTACCGCCGCCATTGTTAAGGACACCGGAGCGCCGGCTGAGCATGTCCATATTGTCCTGAATGAAATGGCCAAGAACCATTATTCAGTTGCTGGCGTGCTTGAAGCGGACAAAAAGTAACCATTAAGACGTTCAGAAAGGAAGGGACTGCTGATGGCAGATACGCATGATCAAGCCGCCACCCAAGACCAGGCCTATTTTGATAAAATGAAACAGCAGATCCTGGATGCATTGGAAACCGTGATTGATCCGGAGTTGGGGATCGATCTGATTAACCTTGGCCTCATCTATGGGGTTGACTTGGATGAAAATGGTAAATGTACGGTTGAAATGACCCTTACCACCATGGGTTGCCCGTTAACCGATATGCTTGATGCCGATATCAAACAGGCGTTAACGGCGATTGACGGGATCCAAAGCGTTGAGATTCACCTTGTCTGGTACCCAGCGTGGGGCCCGGAACGTCTTAGTCGGTATGCTAAGATGGCACTGGGCATTCATTAGTACGAGGTTGTTGCCCCTGTTGCAAAAGCCGCCGTTCATGGCGGCTTTTGCCTGTTCTTTTGCGCGAAAAAAGGGTTAGCTAAGTAGCTGCCAGTATTTAGAATATGAGGTTAGGATGGCTTACTGGACACGACTCTTACAACTGGCTGAAAAATATCAGGCAATTTCACCGTTAAAAAAACAAATCGCAGCCATGACAGCGTGGCGGCTTGCGCTTGCCAACCAGCAATTACCGCAACATGCCTTGCCGTGGCTGGGGTTAACCACCCCTCAAATTGAACAGGCATTGTTACTGCCGGGAGCCAAATTGGCCGATTTGATGGCGTTGGATCATCTGCTTCACAATTTTAGGCGGTACATTGCGTTTCATGATGGTATGTGGTCGTTTGTGCATAAAGATTTTTTCGCGACATGGCAACAGTTGTATGGCCGTCAACGTTATCTGGAAGTCGCAGCGGGCAATGGCTATGTCAGTGCAGGATTACGTGATCAAGGAAATCCGACTATTACCACCGATGCTCATACATGGGTTGCGGAAAATGTCACCGGCCGCCAACCATTAGTGCCAGTGAAAACCGCTACCGCCAATGCAGCTTTATTTTTATATGCGGCACAAGTTGATGCGGTGGTCATGGCATGGAGCCCAGATAAAGACCCCAATGATGTGCGGTTTTTACATATCATGCAACGATACTTTCCTGATAAGCAATTGTTTGTGATTGGCGAGCGCTATGGTGCGACCAATAGCCGGTTATTTTGGCAGGAGGCGATGATGGTACCTGATCGCCGAATCTTTGCATTGAATCGCGCACTGGGTCATTTTGATGCAATTCATGAACGGGTGTATCGGTTGATGTGATGAGCGGAGTTGGTTTTAGTGTGTGGACTCACTTTCAATAAGGCGCCGGCTCGCGCTCACCATAACGCGCTCCCCGGCGCAGAAGTCTGCGTGTAAGGACCACAGCCGCAATGGCCAAAGACCGGCCATCACGTCTGTGGCCACTTACACTCCGACTTCTAACCGCGCCGGCTCGCGCTCACTTTTCCTAAGGAGGCCACTGTGAAGAAACTATTCTTAATCGACTTACTATGGATCGGCTTGGCAATTTTGGCTGGGTTGGTGTGGTCGCAGCATGATCAAAATGAATATGCCAGTCAGCTGGATCATCTTGGTATGTCTGAGACTGCCCAAGAATATTTGACGAAGAGTCAGCGGCAGGTGACGACTGCGGTTGCGGAACTGGCAAAGACTGACTTTTCGGGGTATCAAGTGCAGTTTGTGAGTAAGCAAGTGGTCTACGTGTATCAGCGTGGAACGGTTGCGAGCTTGCCGGTTGAAACTGGTCAATGGTTTTCGAATGGCGATTTTGAATCAAGTTTACCGGTTACGGTTGTCGGTCACGACTTAGCGGATAAACTCTACACTGGCAGCAATAATCAGCGTTATTTGAGCGTGAATGATCAATATGTTCCAGTGGTGGGAACTGTGGGCACGCGTAAGGGTAGTCCGCTGAACAAGGCGGTATTTCTTAATGCGTCACCCAATACCGCAAACGGTGGATTACGCCTCAAGCAGGTAAAAGTCTATGTTGACGGTGCAAATCAGCATGGTAAAGTGCTTAAAAGTATTCTGCGCGCCAATAAGGTTCATCGGGTTCATTTTAGTGATAGCAATGCCGCAACTTGGTGGCGTGCTTACGGACAGACAGCTTTATTCTGTGTGCTCTTATTGTTGGGGGCCGGTTTGCTGAGCGTCCTAATGGTGGTGCTCATCGGACCCTTGCAGACATCAGGACTAGAAATCAACATGCGTGCGCGGTATTTGCGCGGCGTCTTGTCGAGCTGTGCCAGCCACGTTGGCATCAGTTTGCTGCTTGGCGGTTTGTTTGCCAATTGGTGGTTTTACTATACGACCCGCGCCAGCATCTGGGGTTTCTTAATTATTTTAACGATTGCGACTGTTGTTTTCCTGCGATATTTGATTCGGAGAAAGGATCGAACAAGTGCAACTTCCTGAAGCGTTTAAAGAAAAATATACCCAGTTATTAGGCTCAGACGCCCCGGCTTTTTTGGCTAGTTTCGATGACGAACCATTGGCAGGATTCCGGCGCGATCCGGCTAAGCCTTGGCCATTAGACGAAAAGACCACGGATCCCATTCCTTGGAGTCCGTGGGGGTATTATGGCAAAGTTGCCGGAAACGGGATTGATCACGTTTCCGGGCTGGTTTATAGCCAAGAACCCAGTGCGCAATTTGTCGGGACAGTCGCGGCACCGCAAAAAGGGGAACGGGTGTTGGATCTATGTGCCGCTCCTGGTGGTAAATCCACGCAATTGGCTAGTTATCTTGGTGAAACCGGGTTACTGGTCAGCAATGAAATAAACGGGCCGCGGTCGAAGGTCCTTTCCGGTAATCTCGAACGTTGGGGGAGTCGGAATATTTTAGTGACCAATAATGATCCGGATACATTAGCCGCAGCCTGGCCGCAGACATTCGATCGGATTTTGGTCGATGCGCCTTGCTCCGGTGAAGGAATGTTTCGCAAAGATCCAGATGCGATTCAGTATTGGCACCGTGACTATCCGGCAGAATGTGCGGCACGACAAGAAGTCATTCTGCAAGCTGCAATTAAAATGCTGCGGCCAGGCGGAAGTTTGATTTATTCAACCTGCACGTTCAGTCCGGAAGAAGACGAACAAATCATTGCCTGGCTGCTTGCTCACTACGATTTGACGCTCGAACCCATTAAAAAGTCTCCAGGAATGGTTGCCGGTCGACCGGAATGGGCAGATGGCAATCCTGAATTGGCAAAAACAGTGCGGCTGTTTCCACATCTCGTACGCGGTGAAGGCCATTTCGTTGCCAAACTGCGACTTGCGGGTGAATTGCCGAACGAACCAGTAAAACCGCTAAAGATAAAACCTTTAGTGAAAGCCGCGCGGGATGAAGTGACCACTTTTTTCTCGACCAGCTTGCGTAAGCCGTTGACCGGACAATTTTACCGCCACGGGGACTTCCTGTCGTTACTCCCGAAAACCATGATACCGTTTGATCGCGTGAAGGTGGTTCGCGCGGGGCTTGAACTTGGAAGTTTCCGTAAAAACCGGTTTGAACCTAGCCACAGCATCGCAACTGCGCTAGATCCATCTGACTTTCAAACCGTGATTGAGGTGGATGCCGATGGTTATGCGCGCTACCGTCATGGCGAAACGCTCACGACCTCGCTGTCAGGGAAACGATTCGTCTTACTCACGTTTGAACATAAGCCGTTTGCAATCGGCAAGTTAGTCAATGGAACGGTTAAGAATTTCTATCCAAAAGGGCTGCGAGTTTAGTTGGCTTGCAATTTAGTATCAGCATCTTAAAAAGTAATCAAAAAGGATGTTAGTGACAGGCTAGGTATTGTCTGTTTACTAGCATCCTTTTGTTATTGACCTAAAATCAAATTGCTGGCAAGTGACGGACATGGCGATAATATTCTAATTCAGGACTGAGCACAGCCGGTGCCGTTTGCAGTGCTTGCCAGTTGGTCACGCCTAGCAATGCATACAGTTGCCGTAATTGTTGCAGGAATTCCTGAAAGTAGGCTAATGTAGCCGCATAGTCAGTTTGAATCAAGTGGTGCAGCACCAGTCCACTGATGCCCACCGCATGCGCCCCCAAGCGTTGTGCCTTAATGACATCCAGCGGCGATCGAATGCCACCGGTTGCCAGGATTGTTAACGGTAGTCCGCGGGCTTCAAGCAGTGACTCAACGGTTGTTTGCCCCCAATCCTGCAGGTAGGAAAAGTCGTGGTGGGGGCGGCGAGCATTTTCGATGACCGCAAAGTTCGTGCCGCCGCGCCCGCCGATATCGACATAATGAATGCCTAGTTGCTGCAAGGTTTGCAGATCTTCGCGGATGAAGCCGTTACCTACTTCCTTAACCACAACCGGAACCGAAGCAGTTGCTGCAATGGTACGGATATTTTCCTGCCACAAAAAGTCGCGATCACCTTCTGGCATGATCACTTCTTGTGCCGCATTGACGTGAATTTCAAGTGCATCCGCGTCTAACATACTAATTGCCTTTTCAGCTGCGTGCTGATCGTGTCCGGCACCGATATTGGCAAGAATAAAACCATCCGGATTATGATCACGCAGCGTTTTAAAAGTAGGGGCCAATTGAGGATCATGTAAGGCCACGGATTGAGAGCCGCTAGCAATTGCCAGATCAAGCGCCTGAGCTAATTGCCCTAGCTGAGCATTGAGCTTGCCGGTTTGCGGGGAACCTCCTGTCATCGCATTAATGTAAATCGGCCAACGCCAGCCAAAAGGAATGGGAGGCGTCAAGTCAACATCTGCTAATGAGGATTCCGGAAGTGCCCGGTGTAGTAGCCGAACTTGATCGAAGCCGGCATGCGCAGTCGCCTGAAAATATTTTTCCGCTAAAAAGACGTGCTCATCCTTGCGATGTGATTGCTGACTCTGTGTCATTAAATTGCTCCTTTGTAATCACTTGCGCGTCCGGGCCGAGGCGGGTGCTCAAAATCCGGTCGCCAAAAACAGGCTGCAAGGCGGTCATGAGAACATCCACGTACGGTGCGGTTGTGAGGATCTTGACGTTGGGTCCGGCATCCATCGTGGCAAACGCCGGAATGCCGAGTGCCCGCTGTTCTTGCACCAATTGCCAGGCGCGTAAAGTTTCCGGCAAAAAGTAGGTGAACGGCGGCTCCTCAGCCATAATGGCGGCGTGCATGCGCATACTCGATAATTCGGTGAGTGCACCAATCGTCGTCAGATCATTTTCGGCCAGTGCCGTGATCATAGGTGAAATTAACGCTTCATTCGATTGCACCCATGCCTGGTAATAAGGGCTGGTCGCAACCGTGTTGGCCATGCCTGTGCGGGAGCTGACTGCCTTTTTCTGATCAGAAACCGTGACGACCAACATCCGCAGCGGCAGCGTTGGCTGAATGGTTAGGGGTTCGGCAAACGAGGATTGATCATCGCTGCCACGGTGCCAAATCACCGCTCCGCCAAAGATTGAACGAGTGGCTGATCCTGAACCGCGACGTGCCAACCGTGACAAGGCGGTAGGGGTTAAATTTAGGCCAGCCGCGCGACTTGCAGCCAATGCCAGCGCCGCAAACGCAGAAGCCGAACTGGCCAAACCGGCAGCAGTCGGTACATGATTCAATGAGGTGACCCGAGCGCGTGTATCAATTTGGGCCAGGTGCCGAACATGATCCAAAAAGCGGCTGACAGCAGTAGGCGACTGCATTTGGTGATTCAACGTCAATTGATCCTGATTGAGTTCAGGGTCAAAAGTTACCGCCGTGTCCGTGTAAAAGTCATTTAGAGTAAGCGAAATACTGCTGGTTGCCGGCAGCATCAATTGCTTATTTGCTTTGCCCCAATATTTGATCAATGCAATGTTAGTGTGCGCGCGTGCATAAGTTGTCATAGCAGCCTCATTTCGTTTCAAAGTGGTATTCCCAGACTTTAACGGCATTGGCTACCTTTAGTGCCTGGATAATTGCCGGTGCCTGGTCCGCGGCGGCAAGGGCAATCATGCAGCCGCCCATGCCGGAACCGGTCAGTTTCGCCCCATATGCGCCGTTATCAAGGGCAACATTAATCAGTCGATCGAGTTCAGGACTGCTGACGCCAAGGGCCGCCAAGTCCGCTTGATCCCGATTTAAAAGTTGTCCTAGAGTGATAATGTCATCTTGTGCCAGTGCCAAAGCCGCCTGACGCACCGCATCGCCAATATCGGTAATCAGTGGCTGATACGTTTTCGGGTCCTTTTTTAATTTCTGAGCCACTTGATCAACCGCAATCTTCGTCTGACCGGCGATCCCAGTGTCGGCAATCAGTAAAACGCCATTGCGCGGCATCATGATGGATCGTAACGACTTGCCGCGGACAAACCACTGCGGCTTTTCAGCGCTAGCCGTAGCCGCATCCAAGCCGCTGGGGTTGCCGTGCAAAGCTTTTTCCGAGATCCCGGCCCAGTTTAGCAAAACCGAATGGCTGAGCGACGTTTGAAACGCATCGTAAAAGGCGCGCACAACGGCTACTGCAGTCGCTGCGGATGATCCCATGCCGCGTTCCGATGGCAAAGCACTGGTAATGGTCAGATGGAAGCCTTGATCAGCAGCATTGAAGAACACGAGCAGCCGGCGAATGAGCATGGCAATGCCGGCAAAATTGGTTAACTGACCCGCATTCAAATCGCCGGTAAAAAAGGCGGACGTGACTTCCTGCCGGCCATCAGGTATTGGCTCGACTTTAGCAGATAACCGAATACTTTTGACTGGCAAAGCGATGGCCGGTTCCCCATAAACAACGGCGTGCTCGCCAATGAGAATAATTTTTGCGTAACTTTTCCCCGTCCCGATTTTCATATAAACACCTCGTTAATATTCTTTACTTATGATAGCGCAAACCCTGATCGGACACTACTTAGTTATGCTAGACTAAAGCATAAGTCATCAGACACACGTATTTAAATAGTGAAACTGTTTTTGTTGGTGCGGTAGCCTTTAAGTAGGTGGTTTAAGAGAATGACGATTAAAATTAAGGTCGTCTTTGTACTGGGGCTGCTGTGCTAGTGGTTTTCTCACATCGCAACATGCGGGTTGGGGTAGGTTTTAACCGGGCTGGCTCGCGCTCATACCATAACGCGCTCCCCAGCGCAGAAGTCTGCGTGTAAGGACCTCAGCCGCAATGGCCAAAACCGGGCCATCACGTCTGAGGCCGCTTACACTCCGACTTCTACCCGCGCCGGCTCGCGCTCACTTTTTTTAGGAGGTTTTCACATGGGGTTGCAGTTTATTCTCGGTGATGCAACGACGGATCATACCCAAACCATGGCGGCTATGATTCATGAAAAGCTTACCGCTGATTCCCAAAACCGGCTTTTTTTACTGGTACCAAACCATATTAAATTTGAAGCAGAAATTGATCTTCTCAAACGCTTGCGCCAATTGCAACAGGGGAACTCGGAGACTTACGTGCAAAGTCGCGTTCAGGTCTTATCCTTTTCCCGGTTGGCCTGGTTTTATTTGAAAAACACGCCGCTTTATCAGCAACCGCGGCTGGATCAAGCTAACAATACGATGTTGGTTGCCAAGATTCTTGCAGAACGGCAAGCGGACTTAACCATCTATGCCGGAGAAGCTCAGCATACTGGTTTTGTCACACAGCTTGCTGATCAATTGAGTGAACTCATGATTGGCCGGATTACCGCTGAAGATTTAGCCAATACCGTTGCGGCTCTGACACCAGGCGATCGGCACCGGGCTAAGTTGCGTGATTTAGGCATTATTCTTGATCAATATGAAGCAGAAATCGGTCCTTATGCGACAACCGCCAGTCTGCTAAGTGGGCTGCAGCAAGCCATGCGTACCCATGATCTCACCCACACGTTTATCTATCTCAACCATTTTAACGTATTTTCTGCTTCAGAGTCAGCACTGGTGGAAACGATGCTGGAAACCGCCGCAGAAGTGACGATCGGCCTCGTGTTGGATCGGCCTTATCCAACTACACCGCCTGTTGCTCCTAATCTCTTTTTACCAGCTGGTCGACTTTATCATCGTTTGTATCAAAAAGCCAAAACGATGCGCGTTCCCATTAGGCTAGATCAGTTTGCTCAGCCGCGGCACTTAAGCTTGGGCATGCGACGGGTGGCGAGTTGGTGGCAGGCTAATACCAATATCGAACCGCAGCCGACGCCACCCGCAAATGTTGCCGATCAGGTGCGTTTAGCCACTGCGACTGATCCCTATCAGGAATTGCGGCATGTGGCCCAATCTATCTATCAAGCGGTTCGCAACGGAGCACGTTATCGGGATTTTGTGATTCTTGCGCGGCGATTGGATCCGTATGCAACGATCATTCCGGCTATTTTTGCTGAATTTCAGATTCCCCAATTTACCGACTTGCAGCGGCCGATGAAGGATCATCCCTTAGTAGTGTTGATCGAAAGCCTATTTGCCATTCAGGATCATGACTATCAGTATCAAGACATCATGCGCTTGTTGCATACTGAGCTTTTGTTGCCGCAGGAGATGACGGTGGCAGATTATCGCGATGCCGTCGATACCCTCGACAATCATTTGGTTCGAACGGGGATTGCAGGTAAAAAACGCTGGACACAGACAGAACCATGGCGGTATTTTCAGCGTAATCCCGCTGCTGATGAAACGGAAATGGATCCTGAAGCCGATAAAACCGCTCAAATCAATGCCATAAAAACGCTGGTGGCTCAAACTGTGCCGGCCTTACTCAAACAATGGCAGGCAGCTAAAACCGGACTTGAAGCTGCGCGAAGTTTGTACCACTGGTTAACGAAAACCGGGGTAGTGGACCAGTTGAACGCGTGGCGAGAAGCAGCAAGTGCAGCCGGTGAACTTGCTCGCAGCCGAGCGCACGAACAAGCATGGACCACATTTACCGCTTTGCTGGATGATTACGTTACCATTTTGGGCAACGCTAAGTTTAATCGCGAGCAATTTCATGAGTTGCTTGCTGCCGGCTTTGCCAGTGCGACTTACACACAGATTCCTGCCACACTTGACGCGGTCGTGATTTCAGAAACCGGGTTAGTCCGATTAGCCAAAGCAAAACATATTTTTGTCATTGGGGCCACCAGCACTGCCATGCCGGATGTTCCTAATGATGACGGCGTTTTAAACAGTGAAGAGCGCCAATTATTAGCTGCACAGTTGCCAGATGACCGCTTTTTACCCGAGCAAGGCCCAACAACAACTTTAGGTGACCCGTTCATCAACTATTTGGGTTTTATGGCCGCCAGCGAGACGTTGACGTTAAGTTACCCCATGCAAAACCCGCAAGAAAATAGTGAAAATCAGGCGTCACCTTATTTTCAGCAACTGAAACGGGCGCTTCATCTCGTGCCCGAAACCTGGGCGCCGGTAACACTCGCGACAACGGTCAAATCTGTCCTTGGCAGCCCGCGGGCAATGTTAAGCGACTTCATTCGGGCTGCCGGTGATGCCCAGCAGCAAAAACAACCCCTGAGTCTGGCTTGGCAAAGTGTGTTAAGCGCATTGAAACAAACCGATTTAGCCAACCTGGCCCAACGCCTTGCCGGAAGTTTGACGTATCAAAATGATCCTGGCCGCCTTGATCCACAGCTGGCGGTGCAACTCTATGGCCGCGATATGAATGTTTCCGTGTCGCGATTGGAGACGTATTATCTTAATCATTTCGAATATTTCCTTAAATATGGTTTGCTGCTCCAACCGCGCCCGGAATTTGAGCTTTCACCAGCCGACACCGGTAGTCTTTTTCATGCCGTGCTTGATCGATATTTAACCCATTTGCGTGATCAACAACAAAACTTGGCCGATGTTGACCCCGCGGCGATTATGACTGCTGTACCGCCGATGGTTGCCGAGATTGCCAAACAGCCGGGGTATGAAATCCTCGGCAGTACGTATCGCATGACTTATTTGACCAAGCGCTTAAGTCGACTGCTCATTCAGGTTTTGCTCAACATGCGCCAGCAACAGCAACGCAGCGGCTTCCGCCCGGTGCGCACCGAGCTGCAGTTTGGCCGGATTGGCGATACCAAGGGACTGCCAGGCTTATCATGGCCGTTGCCGCATGGGGGTCGCGTCAATGTTCGCGGTAAAATCGATCGGCTTGATATTTATCGCGAACCTGATGCCCGGCGTTTTATTATTGTCGATTATAAAAGTGGGCAACGCCGCTTCGATGATAGTGACGCTTATTATGGCATTGCCTTGCAAATGCTGACTTACATTGAAGCAATGACCAACGTGACGGCAGAGCCACCGTTTGTTCCGGCGGGGGCGCTGTATTTTCACTTGCAGGATCCTAAACTCAAATACACGCCTGAATTGGAACCGGCACTTGAGCGACTCAAAGCCTTCAAGTATCTGGGTTTCTTAGTCGCCGAACACGGAGATGAGCTGGCGGCCGTGGATCGTACCATTTCACCGGAAAGTGGCGGTCGTAGTGAGATTGCCCCGCTTGGCTTTAAAAAAGATGGCAGTTTCAACCAGAATCAGTCAAACGTCCTGACTCCCGAGGCGTTGCGGGCTTATTTGGCTCACAATCAGGCGCTGATTATCGATGCAGCCACGCAAATTCTTGCGGGGGATATTGCACTTGAGCCTTTCCAATATGGCCAGTCTTCCACGATTGTCAGTCGCAGCGACTATCAAAGTATTATGCTGTTTGACCCTGCAACCGGTTTTGATCATTACCATCACGTCCCTAAGTTAAAGCGTAAAGACGTGATTGGACGCCTTACCGCTGACCCGACACAAATACCGCATTCTGAAAAGGAGCATCCACAGTCATGACGCAATTTACCCCATCGCAACAAGCAGCTATTAACCATCACGGCCATGATATGTTGGTATCAGCCTCGGCTGGCAGCGGCAAGACCACTGTATTAGTTGAACGGATTATTCAAAAGATTCTCAAGCAGCACGCCGATATTACCAGAATGTTGATCGTGACTTTTACGCGAGCGGCAACTTCGGAAATGCGGACTAAGATTCAGACTGCCTTGAAGCAAACACTGACCGCCAAGCGACATGAGTTAAATGCTGAGGATCGGCGCCATCTGGCCAACCAGATTGCCATGGTAAACGCGGCTAAAATCAGTACGTTGGATGCTTTTAGTTTGCAAATCGTCCAAACTTATTACTATGTCATCGATTTGGATCCGGGTTTTCGGTTACTGACCGATGAAACTGAACGCTATATGTTGCAAGAACAGGTTTGGAACGATTTGCGCGAACAATTTTATGCTGGTGACGAAGCGGCGGAATTCGAGCAATTGACCGCTAACTTTAGCGGCGATCGGGATGATAGTGGCCTTCAGGATTTAATGTTCGAGTTAATGCGCCAAGCTGCTGCCACAACCGATCCCAAAGCTTACTTGCAACAACTGGCAAAGCCTTATGCACCAGAAGCTTGGGCGGCGACCTTCACGCACCAGATTTGGCCGCGAACCAAACGCAAACTCATGCAAGTGATCACCACGCTGACGCAAGCGGATGAGCTGGCCAACCGCTTGCCAAATCCAGTCTGGCATCAACAAATCACAGCCGATTTGAACCCGTTACAAAGTTTATTAGACAACCCCAAGCCGAGCTATGAAGCGGTTCGCGGGGTCTTAGTTCAGCATGACTTTTTAGCGTGGTCTCGCGCCAGCAAAGGTCTTGACGACGACGACAAAGCACTCAAAAATGAGGCTAAACAACAGCGGGATGCCGCTAAAAAAATATGGCAGGATCAGTTAGCACCGGATTTTGCCTTAACAAGTGAGCAAATCACCGACTTACTCCACACAGTGCAACCGATGATGACCATGCTGACGGAGGTGGCCTTAACCTTTTTAGATGCGCTGACCGCAGAAAAGGCGGTTCGGCATGTGCAAGACTATAGCGATATTGCGCATAACGCACTGCGAATCCTGCAGCAAAAAGATCCCCAAACCGGCGCACCGATTGCTGACAATTATCGCGCCAGTTTCGATGAGGTGATGGTCGACGAGTATCAAGACATTAGCCCCTTACAAGAAGCGTTACTGGCAGCCGTCAGCACAACCGACCCCGGCGATCGCTTTATGGTCGGGGATGTGAAGCAAAGTATCTATGGATTTCGCTTAGCTGACCCGCAGTTATTCATTCAAAAATATCAGGCGTTTGCAAGTCATCCGGAAACACCCACCGCGCCTGAACGGATTATTTTGGCAGAAAATTTTCGCTCGACTAAAAATGTTTTGGCGTTCACCAATCTTATTTTTAGCCAGATTATGGATCCTGAAGTCGGCGATTTGGCTTATGACGACAATGCTGCGTTAAAGTATGGTGCGCTTGATTATGGCGATTGCCACCCAGCGGTCAAAGTCATGCTATATAGCAAAGCGACTTCGGACGATGATGACGAAACCAACGCGACTTCGGACTGGTCTGCAACCGATGAAGATGACGAGCCGCTGGATGTTGCAACCGGTCAAACACAAATGGTCATTGCCGAGATCCAGCGGTTAGTTCAGGATCCCGATGCACAATTATGGGATCGTGCCAACCAGCAATATCGGCGTATCCGGTATCGCGATATTACGCTTTTAACACGCCAAACCACCCAAAACAGCCTCATTCAAACCCAATTTGCCGCAGCCGGCGTACCATTATTCGTGGCTGATACCAAGAATTTCTTCAAGACGACGGAATTGATGGTGATGCTGGCACTCCTCAAAATCATCGATAATCCTAAGCAAGATATTCCGTTAGTTGCGGTTTTGCGCTCGCCGATTGTCGGCCTCTCAGCTGATCAGTTAGCCTTGATTCGATTGGCAGCCAAACAAGTACCTTATTATGACGCGGTGACCGCTTTTCTCACCGGAACACCGACAACGCCGCTGGCTAAACGCACTCACGCCACGTTGACCACATTTTTGGACCAACTCAATCATTTTCGCGATCTGGCCCGGGAAAATGATCTCGTGACATTGTTGTGGGCAATTTATCAGGAAACCGGCTTTCTCGATTATGTTGGCGGCACCCCTGGCGGCAGTCAACGCCAGGCAAATTTACTTGCCTTGGTTGATCGTGCTCGGACTTATGAATCTGGCGGCTTTAAAGGTTTGTTTGCCTTCATTCATTTCATTACCTTGATGCAAAAGCAGGATCAGGACCTTGCCACACCGGCTCAGGTTGATCCGGATAACGATGCCGTCAAATTGATGACGATTCACAAGAGTAAAGGGCTTGAGTTTCCGGTTGTTTTTGTCTTACAAACGAACAAACACTTTAACCGTCGCGATCAAAGCGGACCGGCAATTTTGACTAAAAATGGGATCGGTATTAAGTGGCTTGACCCGCAAACCCGGGTGGAATATGAGTTACCGCAATACCAAGCCGCCAAAGCCGCTCGACAAAATCAAACATTGGCTGAAGAAATGCGTCTTTTGTATGTGGCGTTGACGCGTGCCCAGCAACGCCTCTATGTTGTTGGCGCAACCATGAGCGGGCAGCAATTAACTTCGGCTGACAAAACGGTTGCCAAGTGGGCCAAGGCCGCGGAAGGTGAACAGCTCACGCTTGCACCGCAAATTCGCGGGGCGGCAACGAATTATCTGGATTGGATCGGACCGGCCCTCATTCGTCATCCGCAAGTCAAAGGACTGACTGAAACCACCGTCAAACCGGCCTTGGTAGCTGATCCAACCGAGTTTTCGATTGCAATCGAGACCCATCCGCAAATTAAAGTCGGAGCGGCGACCAAAACGCCAGCCAAAACAGATGCACCGGCAATTGAGCTGACAGGATGGTTTGCCACGCAGTATCCATTCCAAGCTGCCACGACAACGGCAGGCTTTCAAAGTGTTTCGGAAATCAAGCGGGCTTTTGACGATCCGGATACGATGGAACTAGTGAGTGCCGACCGATTTTTAGGGCCGAAACCGCCGCTACACGATTTAGGTGCGCCGGCATTTTTGACCGAAACTTACGGTGGTGGGAATGCTGCTGCGATTGGAACGGCGACGCATTTATTGCTCCAATTGGTTGACCTGACCAAACCGATTACGCTAAACAGTCTAGAAGCCTTGCGACACCACTTGATAACCACCGGGGTCATGCCGACAGAGGTTGCCAAGCGGATTGACCTAACTGCTTTGGTGCGCTTTTTTGCAACCGATCTAGGACAGTTATTGCAAGCTAAGCCGCAACAGGTGCAACGGGAAGTGCCGTTTTCCATGTTGTTGCCTGCCAATCAGTTGTTTGAGATTTTACAAAATGACCCCGGCGAGGATGTTTTGGTTCACGGGATCATGGACGGTTATGTAACTGAGGCCGATGGTGTCACGTTGTTTGACTATAAAACCGATCACGAGCCCGATCCGGCAAAATTAGTGGCGCGTTATCGTGGCCAACTGAACTTATACGCTCAGGCCTTGACGCAACTTCAACCCAAGCCGGTTACCCATCGTTATCTGGTCTTGTTACGAACAGGAACGATTGTGGATTTAGTAGCAGAGTCAACAGGGAAATAGTATGATAGATGCAGTATGTTTAGACAGGAATGGTTAAAAGTTCATGAATGCTGACACCACTTTTGCTGTGGTTGATTTGGAAACAACCGGAACCAGTGTCAAGGACGGCGACCGTATGATTCAATTCGGTTGTGCTTTGGTGCGCCATGGCAAGATCATTCAAACAATTTCACAAATGATCAACCCGGATCGGTCAGTCCCGCAGACGATCCAGCGGTTGACCGGAATCAGCCCTGAACGGTTAGTCGCGGCGCCGTATTTTGATGAGGTAGCGCCCGCGCTTCACCAAGTGCTAACTAAGACGGTCTTTGTGGCGCACAATGTTAATTTTGATTATCCGTTTCTAAATGCAGAGTTTGAGCGTATCGGTTTACCAAAATTACAGCTTGAGGCGATTGATACTGTTGAGTTGGCACAGGTGTTACTTCCAGAAATCAGCAGTTTTCGACTCAGTGATTTGACGACTCATTTTGCGATCCAACATGACAACCCGCATCAAGCCGATAGTGACGCTACCAGTACCGCGAAACTACTGTTGCAACTAAAGGCGCGCTTTCAGGCCTTACCGACACCAACGCAACAGGCCTTGATTCAGCGTCACGATGGCTTTATTCGCGAAACCGGTGATTATCTGAAAATGATCGCGTCACCCCCCAGACCGTTAAAAAAAGAATTTGTTCAGGTCGGGCCATTGGTGTTACGTCGGCCGACGACTACACCAACCGATTTGGCAACGGCTGGCGCTTATCCAGCAACCGAACTAGCCAAAAAACATCTGCTACAGCCGCGCTATCGCTTTCGTAAAGCACAGGCCAAGATGATGGATGCCATTTTCACGCATGCGCAAAAAACCGAAATACCATTATTCATCGAAGCAGGGACTGGCTTGGGGAAGACATTGGGCTATTTACTGCCTTATGCTTACCTTGCCACACCTGAGCAAAAGTTGGTTGTGGCAACGTCAACCCTGGTTTTGCAAACGCAGCTGATAACGCAAGCCATTCCCGAACTTGATGCCTTGCTTGGGCGCACGTTACCCACGGTTGAGCTGAAAAGTCCCCAGCATTATCTTGATCTCAATAAATTTGCTGCTAGTCTTCACCAAGAAGGACCGACTCGCCAAACCCAACTGTTGCAAATGAAATTACTGGTATGGCTGACTCAAACAACGACAGGGGATTTAGATGAGCTGCATTTAACCACTTATCGCGCGCCGTTGTTTGCTGAAATCCGGCATTCCGGTGATGTTGGCACGCCATTCATCAATCCTTTTTATACGTTCGATTTTTATCGGCGGCTGCAGGCTAAACTGGCTGATGCAGTGGTGGTGGTAACAAACCACGCGTTTCTTTCACGGCATGCAGACACGTTACCATTTAAACGGCCATTTCTAGTAGTCGATGAGGCGCAGCACTTTGCCGACAATACTGCTGCCGCGTTTGCACGGCGGGTGGCGCTTGACCACTTAAATCATCAGTTGCATCGTGTATGGCAATTGAGTGAACCAGACGAACGGCATTCATTGACAGCGATTTATCAAAGTGAACCTGCCATGCTAACGGTGTTACAGCAACTGAATCAACAGGCAGCCACTGCCGAGACGGCTGTGAATACCTTGCAGCGTCAGATCCATCGCCACTTCTTCTTTGGCAAAACAACTGCAGCTTCAGGTTTTGTGAACTTAAGTTTGGATTCAGCAGCGGCCAAGTGGCTCGAACAGACACAAACGGCCACCATCAAATCGCTCATTAAAGTTCTTGGGAGGCTGACGGTCACAACTGACAAATTAACCGCTGATTTTAACCGCCGACCGCATTTCTTCTTAAAAAGCGATGGGCAGCAGTTTCAAGCGTTAGCAGCGCTGCGAATCGCCTTGGCAGATCATCGTCAGCTTCTTCAAGAGTTACTAAGCCGGTTGCCGGATTTAATTGCCGGGCAGGCGGTGATTATGTCCGTTAATTTACGCCAGATTACCGATGTGGCGAGTCTGGAATTAAGTTGGGATGTTTTCCAAGTCGGATCTGCCGTTCAGCAACTGATTCATCATTTTGAAGCGCCAGTATTCGTCGGTGCCACCTTGACGGCTGAGCGTTCATTTGATTTTCTAACTGCCCAATTAGGCTATCACGAATTACCGGAATCCAGCTTCTTAAAACTCCGCAGTCCATTTCATTATCGCGATCAGGCCAAGGTTTTAGTGGCAACAGATGCTCCTCATGCCGCGGACGTCTCGGATGATGCCTACGCTGATTATTTAGCGATGGCCATTGAACAACTGGCGGATAATCAATATCAAACGATTGTCTTATTTAATTCTTTATCCGTCATTGAGGCCGTCTACCAACGTTTGATCCATCGACCAATTGCCGGGCACAAAGAGCTATTGGCTCAAGGTGTCACCGGTTCAGCGGAAAAAATTGCCAAACGGTTTGCAGTTGGCGAGCAAAGTTTACTCTTAGGGGCAGCAAGCTTTTTTGAAGGCATTGATTATCCCGATCGACTGCTTGAAATCGTCATTTTAACGCGGTTGCCCTTTGATGCGCCTGAAGCGCCGATCACCAAAGCCCGATACCGTCAGATTCAATTAAGCGGCGGCGATCCGTTCACAGAAGATGCCCTACCGCGTGCGATCTTGCGGCTGCGTCAAAGCTTCGGCCGCCTCATCCGCACCGAAACCGACCGCGGCGCCTTCATCATCCTCGATCCACGCTTCATCACCACCGCGTATGGTAAGAAAATGCAAAAATCCTTACCAAATATTAAACCAATGACATTGCCACTCACCGATATTCCGGGGTACATTAGAATGTGGTTAAGAAGCAAGAGCGCGAACAGGCCCGTTTAGAAACCGGAACATAAGTGGCCTTGATTCCAAATGGCCGGGTTTTGGCCATTTGGAATCAAGGTCCTTATGTGCAGGTTTCTGGGCCTATGAGCGCGTTTACGAAAGGTATCGGTCAACACACCAAAAAGTTGCCCGAGTTTACCACACTTTGGCCATTTGGAATCAAGACCCCTATGCGCAGGTTTCTAGGCCTGTGAGCGCGTTTACGAACAGCATTGGCTTATCATCACCTAATTCTCAACCAACCATACCCAACAAAAGGAGGGGAGCACCGATGCGTCATCACCGTCGTTTCGACTGGGCCAAATTCTTATTTATCGGTGGCCTGATTGTTCTCATCATCGCTGCCATCGGAATTTATGCCAAGAGTCTGTCACCTTACCAACAATTGCGCGACCAAGCGGAAAAAATTGCTACCAATCGGGCTGATTTAAAAAACGTGAACGGCTTCTGGTGGTACAACCGTGATAAGAGTTATCTCACCGTTGCCGGTCAAACCAAGAAGAATCAGTCGGTTTACGTCGTGATTCAGAAAAAGACAGGCAAGGTAACGATTTTAAACCAAAAGTCCGGTATTACCCGGCAAAAAGCCATTCAACAGGTGACCCAAACCAGCGCTCCCAAGAAAATTCTGAATGCATCACTGGGTAAAAGAGGATCGGAATTTGTCTGGGATATTGGCTATCTGTCAAAGTCTGGTAAACTGAACTACGTGACGTACAGTTTTCGCAGCGGCGAACAATTGAACGCGATCAAAAATTTATAATTAAAAATGATTCGGTAGCCGCAATGGTGCCGAAGCTGTAGGAGGCGCAGTCGTGCATTTAGCAAAAAGAATCCTCAACGTCGCACCGTCAGCGACATTGGCCTTAAGTAATCAGACGAAAGACTTAAAGGCAAAAGGTGCCGACGTCATTGATTTGTCTATTGGCCAACCAGATTTTTCAACCCCTAAGGCGATTGATGACGCAGCTATTGCGGCGATTCAGGCTGGTAATGCCAGTTTCTATACGGCAGCAACCGGTATTCCGGAATTAAAGCAGGCGATTAGTGACCGGATATTTGCCCAAGACGGTATTCGTTATGATCATCGTCAAATCGTTGCAACCACCGGCGCTAAGTTTGCTTTGTATGCCTTATTTCAGGTTTTCTTAAACCCAGGCGATGAGGTGCTGATTCCTGTTCCATACTGGGTTTCCTACGAGGAACAGATTAAATTGGCGAGCGGCGTGCCACATCTGGTCATGCCGGCAGTCGGACATAAAGTCAGTGTCGATGATCTTGAGGCGGCTCGGACCGATAAAACCCGGGCATTGATTATCAATTCGCCACAAAACCCAAGTGGCGTTGTCTATGATCGCACGGAACTGACCTTAATTGGCAATTGGGCGCTGAAGCATCATATTTTGGTAGTGACTGACGATATTTACCGAGATCTGATTTATAACGGTACGACTTACACCTCAATGATTAGTATCGATCCCGATATCGCAGCGAATACTGTTTTAATTTCCGGCGTCTCCAAGTCATATGCGATGACGGGTTGGCGGATTGGTTATGCGGCCGGTCCGGAAAAGCTGATTCAGGCCATGGCGACCTTTATTAGCCACACGACCTCTAATCCGGCAGCAGTTTCCGAATACGCCGCGGTGGCAGCTTTAACTGGCGATCAGCAGGTTGTTGAAAAGATGCGCCGTGCTTTTGAAGAACGGCTGAATCTTTTCTATGATCTTCTGGCAGATATTCCCGGTTTCGATATGGGAGATAAACCGCAAGGCGCCTTCTATCTTTTCCCGAATATTAAGCGTGCCGCTCAATTGAGTCATTATGGTACGGTTGATGATTTTATCAGTGCACTGTTGACCGAAACCGGGGTTGCCATTGTTCCTGGACGGGCGTTTGGCATGCCGGATCATGCGCGGATTAGTTATTGTAAAGATTTGGCCAGTCTGAAAGAGGCCGCCCGGCGTATCCGGGAGTTTGTTGGTAAATAATTATTGAAGTGGGGAGTTAACGCATGACGGAAAAGATTCGCATTATTGATGCAAAAGAACATGTGAACGAAGAAGTAACAATTGGGGCGTGGTTAACCGATAAACGCAGCTCCGGAAAGATTGCCTTTCTACAGTTACGCGATGGTTCCGCGTATTTTCAAGGCGTTGTTTCTAAAGCCGACGTGCCAGATGAGGTCTTTCAGCTGGCAAAGGAATTACGTCAAGAGTCCAGCATGTGGATCACCGGCGTCATTCACCAAGATAGCCGCAGTCATTTTGGCTACGAAATCGAAGTCCGCAACATTGAGCTTGTCGGGGATTCACACGACTATCCGATTACGCCTAAAGAGCATGGCATTGAGTTCCTGCTCGATCACCGCCATCTTTGGTTACGATCAAAGCGCCAATTTGCGATTCAACAAATTCGTAACGAAATGATTCGCGCCACGTTTGAATTCTTTAACAATGAAGGCTTTATCAAAATGGACCCGCCGATCTTGACTGATTCGGCACCTGAAGGCACAACCGAACTTTTTGAAACTGACTATTTTGACAAGAAAGCTTATCTTAGCCAATCCGGTCAGTTGTATGCTGAAGCAGGGGCAATGGCCTATGGTAAAGTCTTCACGTGCGGACCGGTATTTCGGGCAGAAAAAAGTAAGACCCGCCGGCATTTGACCGAGTTTTGGATGATCGAACCGGAAATGGCGTTTTGCCATCAAGAAGAGAGTTTAAAAGTTCAAGAGCGTTATGTTGCCTATATGGTGCAGGCGGTATTGGATAACTGCGCCTATCCGTTACATTTGCTAGGCCGCGATCCGGAAGTACTCAAAAAGTATACGAAGCTGCCATATCCACGCATCAGCTACAAAAAGGCAATCGAAATGTTGCAGGCAGCAGGGATGGACGTCAAATACGGTGATGATTTTGGCTCGCCGGAAGAAACGTATCTGTCAGATCAATTTGATCAGCCTGTCTTTGTGTTGAATTATCCTAAAGCCATCAAACCGTTCTACATGTTAACGGACCCGGAAGATGAGCAGCAATATGTCTGCGCCGATATGCTAGCACCAGAAGGTTACGGCGAAATCATCGGCGGTTCGGAACGTGAAACCGATTATGACAAGCTCAAAGCTGCCATTGAAAAGGCCGGCCTTGATTTAGATGAATACGAATGGTATCTGGATTTACGCAAGTACGGTTCAGTACCGCATTCCGGATTTGGTTTGGGCCTTGAACGCGCCATTACCTGGATTTGCAAGTTGGATCATTTACGCGAAGCCATCCCATTCCCACGAATGATCAATCGCCTAAAGCCGTAATGGCAACCAAAAGTCGGACGCCAACGCGCCGGCTTTTTTTGGAGGATTCCTATCATGACTGATTTAAAACGGTACATCGAAGCGGGACAGTTTAATGTTTCTAATCTGCTGTTTGATGACTATCCTACGTTAGGACTGACCCAAACCGAGTTTATAACGTATCTGTTCATTGATCAGTGGCAATCCAAGCATCATCAAGCCCCTGATCTTAAGGCATTGGCAGCGCGCATGAACGTCGCACCCAATGCAATCTATACAGCAATTGAAACGTTGATTCAAAAACAGGCGATTGTTCTTGAAAGCATTCCGGATGGTCAGGGTAAAATGCGCGACCACTATGATCTCACGCCGTTGCTGGCGAAGATACCGACAAACCAAAAAAGCCATAGCAGCGTAATGTCCCAACCAAATGCCGATGCGCAAACGAATGTCTTTAATCAAATTGAAATTGAATTTGGCCGACCACTTTCACCAATTGAACAGGAAACGATTCGCGACTGGTTAACGACGGATCACTACTTGCCAGAAGTAATCTTATTGGCGCTACGTGAAGCCGTTTTGAATGCCGCGTATTCACTGAAGTACATGGATCGCATTTTGCTGAATTGGGAACGACGGCATCTTAAAACCGCGCAACAGGTTCAAGCCGAGCTCAAGCGTCATCAAGAACTTTAACTATTAGGCAGTACCGGAATCATAATCAAACCGATTTTAAAAGGGGGAACCTGTGTGACTGATTCAGAAGCCCGACAATTGTTCGAGCAAATTATGGCGTTGTATCCTGACCCACAGCCGACATTACACGCGCAAAATCCTTTTCAGATTCTAGTGGCAGTGATGCTTTCGGCGCAAACAACGGATGTAGCCGTTAATGCGGTTACGCCCGAACTATTTGCCGCGTATCCAACGCCCGCGGCAATGGCTGCTGCTTCAGTCACCGATATTGCCAAAAAAATCAGTCGTCTTGGTTTATATCGAACTAAAGCGGCGCATTTAAAAGCGTTGAGTGCTATTTTAGTTGAAAAATATGACGGTCAGGTGCCAGCCAATGCAGCTGACTTGGTCAAATTACCAGGAGTTGGTAAAAAAACCGCCACTGTGGTCCTCAGCGATGCTTTTGGCATACCGGGCGTGGCAGTTGATACTCATGTTAGTCGCATTGTGAAAGGATTGGGCCTGGTTTCACCTAAAGCAACACCGGTTCAAATCCAAAGCCGACTTGAAACTTTGATGCCAAAATCGACCTGGATCAAACTTCACCGCAGTTTGATTCGATTCGGCCGTGAACATTTACGCGCGCGAGACCCACAGCCACCATCCGGACCGGAATGGACGTTTCTGGCTACCCATTACGCGCCATTAAAGGGGGAAGAACATTGACAGATGCCATTATGCCATCCAAGCGTACGGTTCACCGTGAAAGCTGGGATCATTATTTTCTTGAACTCGCCAAAAAGGTTTCAGAACGTTCAACTTGTGAGCGCGCAACGGTGGGGGCAGTTTTGGTTCAGGAACATCGGATCATTGCGACCGGTTATAACGGCGCGATTAGTGGTGATCCGCATTGTGATGAGGCCGGTCATTTAATGCGTGATGGTCACTGCATTCGGACCATACATGCCGAAATGAATGCCATCATTCAATGTGCGGCTAATGGGGTCAGTACCCATGGCGCAACCGTCTACGTTAACTTTTTCCCATGTCTGAATTGTACAAAGGCCTTGATCCAGGCTGGCATTAAGCGTGTTGTGTATGCGCATGACTATCGCAATGATCCGTATGGCGAAACGTTATTGGCACAGCACCATGTGGCCGTGGTTCATCTAGAACAGCAAGCTTAGTTTCACATATAAAAAGCACCGCTACTGACCATCTCAAATCGGTAGCGGTGCTTTTTTAATGATGTCCGGCAATCCTCATCAGGGAAAACTCTTGATGGTCAAATCACGTGAATAAATCTTATTGATTACCACCAGGACCACCAGCAGATGAGACAGGCTCACTGCTGGAACTTGTTTCTTCTTTTGAAGGTGCTGCGGAACTAGGCGCAGTAGAAGAAACACTGGAAGATGTCGCATGTGACGCGATGCTGGCGGAAACAGCATTTGAACTTTCTGAGCTGGATTCTTTTGAGGAACTGGATTCAGAGCTGGCACTGGAAGAAGATGATGATTCAGCCACTGCTTTATGACTGCTTGGTCCATGACCACGAACGTACAACTCCTTCGTGGTGTTGGCTGAGCCACTCGTAATCGCTGTGCCGGGATTGCTGCCTTTTAGAATATTGTACGACTCAACTGTATCCGGCTTTGTCCAATCCTTATTATCAAGGTTCTGGGAGGTATAACTCATCAGTGCCTTATAGATCTTCTGGGAAATGGTTTGCTCAGCATAACTGATCCCATGAGAAGTCGGCTTATCATAACCGGTCCAGACTGAAATGACCCGATTGCGGGTATAGCCCGTAAACCATGCGTCCTTGGCAATGCCTGTAGCGTTTAGGGCCGGATTCTGCTTGAGCTCTTCATCGCTATAATCGGTCGTCCCAGTCTTACCAGCTTGGTAAAGGCCGGAAATAGCCGCCGAGGTTCCTGTCCCTTTTGTCAACACGCCTTTTAGCATATCCGTGATCATATAGGCGGTACTGGACTTCATTGCCCGGGTTCCTTGACTGTTAAATGTTTGGGTGTTGCCATCGGCGCTAACGACTTTATTGACGTAATAAGGCTTGTAATAAGTGCCGCCATTAGCAAAGGCTCCATACGCTCCGGCTTCTTCAACCGTGTTGACCGATGCCCCGATCGCACTGGAAAGATATTGTTCTGAGGCAGGTAAGTCGATACCCAGTCCCTTTAAGAACTTCACGGCATTCGTCATACCAACTGCACTCAAGGTTTTGACGGCTGGAATGTTGCGGGACTGTTCAAGCGCCGTCCGCATGGAAATCCGACCTTGATACTTCTTGTCCCAGTCATATAACGAAATCGTGGTCCCAGGATACTTGTATGGTTCATCCGTCATTTGTTCATAAGTCGAATAGTTAAGATATTCAATAGCAGGACCATAATCCATGAGCGGCTTCATTGTCGATCCATTACTACGGGTATTTTGCGCTGCCCGGTTGTATGCTAACCGCACATCGCCGGTTTTACGGCCGCCAATTTGCGCTAAGACCTGTCCGTTATCCGGATCTGTCATCGTGACGCCGGTCTGGAAGGCATCATCCGGGAAACTGACATAATCATCGGTATTGACGATATCGTAGAGCCGTTTTTGGGCACTCATGTCAATATTGGTGTAAATATCCAGATTGTCCGTGTAAGGATTCAAACCGGTTTTCTTCTTAACTTCTGCAATCACCTGCGTCAAGTAAGAATCAATCACTTTATCATTGGTGGTTGTGTTTGTCTGTTGTTGTTTTGGCTGTAAACCATCAGTAATCGGTGTGGCTTTAGCTTGCTTGGCGGCAGCGGCCGTAATTTTCTTATCGCGTAACATGGCATCAATGACTGCATTACGCCGCTGAGTCGCTTTTTGCGGGTACTCATAAGGGTCGTAGCCAGCCGGACTTTGCGGCAGGCCGGCAATGAAAGCCGTTTGTGCAAGACTCAAATCTTTGAGCGATTTATTAAAATAAAACTTAGCCCCAGTGCTCATCCCGTACTGACCATAATTCATGAACACTTTATTAATATAATATTCAAGAATCTGATCTTTACTGTACTTTTGTTGAACCTGCATGGCTAGCCAGGCTTCCTGAGCTTTTCGGCGTAATGTTTGATCAGACGATTTTGTGCTGAAAACAGATAGTTTAATGAGCTGTTGTGTCAACGTCGAGCCACCCTGCAAGCCATCACCGGTTCCGGTCATGTTGTTAAAAGCAGCACCGAGAATACGGACAGGATCAATGCCCAATTTCTCATCGTAAAAGCGGCGGTCCTCAATTGAAACAACCGCATCTTTAAGTTGTTGCGGAATCTCGGAAGCTTTGACATAGTCGCGATTTTCCAGTCCAAGCGTTGTAATCTCATTACCGCTACGATCATAAATCGTACTGGATCCGCCAGATTCGAGTTTTGCTTGGGTGACTTCAGGTGCATCTTTTGCATACCAGGAGAATAACCCGACACCGGCAATGAAAATGAGAAGCAAGCCGAGCAAGGTCCATTTTAAAATCCGCCGCCATAATTTCTTGGGGGGTTTAGGGCTTTTTGACTGTTTACCTTCGCGGCGTCGTGCCATTCGCGACATGTTTTGGTTATTAGCCACGTACATTACCTACTTTCGTTTCTATCAGCCAGTCAACGCCATCAAGGAATGGGACAACTGGCTGCAATTGCGGATGAAGTTCAAATCCGTGTTGAATGATCTTGGTTAGAGGAATCGATTTACGACCACCTGTACTTTGCTGATCCCAGCAGGTAATGAGCCGTCCTGCCGGGAAAACAAACAGCCGCTTAATCGTTGCAAACCGAATCACAACAAAACAGATACCGTTTTGTTTTAAGCAACGCCGAAAATGATCAATCTGATGTTGGTGGAAATTTTTTAACGGAAAACTGGTCTTATTTTTGGTTTCTTTGGCTTCAAAGTCAAGATAATACCCGCGATACACACCATTATAATCAGTTGTGGAAGGCGTCTTAAAATAGGCTTCACGGATAACTGCCTGGCTTCGGCGAGGATAGTCAACCTTCACAATCTGCACTGGCGTCGGCTTCTTATAGACAACGGCCTTGTCGATACTACGGTAATACTGATTGCTGAGGTTGAGTTCTTCTTCTAAAGTCATCCCGCGTCCGCCATAAATGGTAGGGCGCGACACTGCGTCTGGTGAAAATTGCGTCCCGTCTTTGTATGGATTACCATTGGGATAGCGAATGGTCATGCGATCACACTCCTGGCGCTATTATACCAATATCAAGCGCGTTGGCCTAATAATTGGAGGGAAATCATGGCAGGAAAAAGGTTATGGATAACCGGTTACCGTGCCTATGAGCTCAATGTTTTTGGGGCTCAGGATCCAAAACTGAAAGTCCTTAAAACTTCATTAAAAAACACGCTGACCCAGTTTCTTGATGAAGAGCTCAATTGGCTGATTACAGGCGGTCAGCTGGGGGTTGAACAGTGGTCCATCGAAGTTGCCTTAACACTTAAACCGCTCTATCCTGAGTTTAAGATTGCGATGATGTTGCCATTTACCGACTTTGGTAGTCAGTGGAATGACAACAATAAGGCCCAACTGGCTGCGTTACGCCAGCAAGTTGATTTCTCTGATGCAGTCTCACAAGCACCTTATCAAAAGCCCACCCAACTTCAAGGTTATACGCGGTTTATGACGGCACACACAGATGCGGCAGTGATTGTCTATGATCCGGAATTTCCCGGAAAACCGCAGTGGGATTACCGTGCCGCCGAAGACATGGCTAATCGACGTGATTATCCGGTAACACTGATTACGATGGATGATTTACAAGAAACATCCGAAGAATTGGCAGAAGCTGAAAATGAGCATTTTCAAAATGATTGAGATATGGTAAGCTAATTAGTAGTCTGGTTCCATGAAAACAATGAGGTGTGTCGGAATGGATAGTAACAAAGAAACAAAATTTAGTATCCAGTACGGGCCTAAAGATATTTTGGACAAGAAGTTCAAAAACAAGGTTCGTGGTTATGATCCGGATGAAGTCGATGAATTCTTAGACGGCATCATTCGTGACTATGAAGCTTTCACCAATGAAATTGATCGGTTGAAAGAAGAAAATGCAAAGCTGTTTAGCCGGGTCGATGAGCTGACCAAACAGCTGAGTGTTTCCAAGAATGTCAGCGCACAAACACCGCAAACCAATGCTGCGGCAACAAATTATGATATTCTTAAACGTCTGAGTAATTTGGAACGGCATGTTTTCGGTTCAAAACTGTCAGATAGCGGCAGTGTTGATAACCGCGACGACAGCAACCATTCCGACGTTGACCAGTATTAATGATCACATGTAGATCCTGAGTGATCGCGGTCTGCATCTGCAGGCTGAGGAAAGTCCATGCCCGCACAAGCTGCGATGCTTGTAGTGTTCGTGCTAAGCCCAATAAGCTTAGGGACCGTGAGAACGGTTACGGCGGCCAACCACGCTAAGACTTCGGTTATGCGTCAGTAGGTCTGAAAAGTGCCACAGTGACGAAACGTTCAGGGAAACCTGAACGGTGGAACGGGTAAACCCCGCGAGCGAGTAACCCAAACTTTTGGTAGGGGCGTTTTGCCAAGCAAACTGAAGCGACGGCAATACAGCGGCAACGCTGAGATAGATGATGACTGAAGGAACCCGCGCCTGAACAGGTTCTGGAACAAAACATGGCTTATAGGGATCTACATGCAGGCACAGCCCGGGGAAACCCGGGCTGTTTTTTTGAGAGCGCGAGCCAGCGCGGTTAGAAGTCGGAGTGTAAGTGGCCTTGAGACTAAATGGCTGGTCTTTGGCCATTTAGTCTCAAGGTCCTTACACGCAGACTTCTGCGCTGGGGAGCGCGTTTATGAGCAGCATCGGCCAACTTCTATTTCACTGACCAATGTCCAAACTTTCTTTGGCCATTTAGGCTCAAGGTCCTTATGTGCAGGTTTCTGGGCCTGTGAGCGCGTTTATGAGCAGCATCGGCCAACAGTCACTTCCACTAGCCAAAGCCCGAACACTTTCTGACCATCCACGCCTAAACCACCATCCAAACTCAACCGCAACCGCAACGATAAAGTTATGCCCCTCAACAATCGCCATAACGTACATAAAAAGTTAAACTAACCTTGAATGACTAATCTCGTCTCACAATTTTGAAAGGAACTCATGCTATGAACTATCAACTTGTCGCAACAATGGCGGCTGGCCTTGAGTCGGTTACCACGAAAGAACTGAAGGCATTGGGTATTCAAACCCGCACCGAAAATGGCAAAGTCTATTTTGAGGGTAATGACCAAACGATTGCGTTGACCAATGTCTGGTTGCGCAGCGCTGATCGGATCAAAATTGTCATCGGTCAGTTCAAAGCGCGCACCTTCGACGATTTATTTGAAGGCGTTAAGGCATTACCGTGGGATCACTTTTTGCCATTAGACGCTGCGTTCCCAGTTGCAGGGCGGGCTGTTCGTTCCCAACTGCATTCCGAGCCCGATGTTCAAGCCATCACCAAAAAGGCAATTGTCGAAAAGATGTCCGCAGTCTATCATCGAACCACGCGATTACCGGAAACCGGCGCTACTTATCCACTGGAAGTCTCCATTCTAAAAGACGTTGCGACCCTGACGCTAGATACAACCGGACCTAGTTTGTTCAAACGTGGTTACCGCATTGCAAAAGGCGAGGCGCCACTGAAGGAAAACTTTGCTGCAGCGCTTGTCTTATTGACGAACTGGCATCCTGATATGCCGTTTGTCGATCCCACGACCGGATCTGGCACGATTGCAATTGAAGCCGCTTTGATTGGCCATCATCTGGCACCGGGATTACAACGACACTTTGCGTTTGAAGATTTCGGCTTTTTTGATCAATCCGTCTTGCAAACAACCAAGGATCAGGCGATGGACGCCGCCGATTTCGACCGTGAGCTGGATATTCAGGCTAGTGACATTAATGGCGATATGATTGATATGGCTAAGCTGAATGCGCAACAAGCGGGCTTACTGCATAGCATTCGCTTTAAGCAATTAGCCGTCAAGGATTTTAGCACCACCAAGGAAAACGGGGTCATTGTTGCCAACCCACCTTATGGGAAGCGGCTTAGCGATCAAGCCATGGTGCGCCAACTTTACAAGGAAATGGGCCAAGCCTTTGCGCCGTTGACGACTTGGAGCAAGTACATTTTGACCAGTGATATGGGATTTGAAAAAGCATATGGCAGTCAAGCAACCAAACGGCGAAAGTTGTACAATGGCACCATTCGAACCGATCTTTTCCAATACTGGGGTAAGCCTAACTGGCATCATAACAAGTAAGGAGGCACACCTTGAAAATTTTAAATAGTTTTAATCTCAAACCTGAGCAACGACAAGCCTTAGAACAAGCCGGGCACGTGGTGATTGACGACAATCAGTTAGATCAAGCAACCGCCCAGCAAATTGACGTTGTTTATGGGTGGCACGATCAATCTGCGCAAGTGAATTTCGATCACCTGCGCTTTGTTCAGGCTATTTCTGCCGGAGTCGACTATCTACCGCTGGCTGACTTTGCTAAACATCAGGTATTATTGGCAAACACGAGTGGTATTCATGCCGAACCGATTGCTGAATACGTCCTTGGCGTGTTATTTACGATCAGCCGCGGCATTCTACCACCGGTTCGCGCCGGTCGTCAGATGTGGACTTTCCGTCAGCAACGGCCGCCAATGACGTTGTTAAAAGGCCAAACTGCGGTCATTTTTGGCACTGGCCATATTGGCTCAACGATTGCGACAAAATTACATGCACTGGGCCTGCATACGCTTGGCGTGAGTGCACACGGCCGTCCTGCTGCCGGGTTTGAGGAAGTCGTTACAGACGCTAACGCACACACAGCCGCTCAAAACGCCGATATCCTTATTAATGCATTGCCATTAACTTCCGCCACCAAGCACTTTTACAATTCAGAATTCTTTTCCGGACTTCAAAATCAGCCGTTGTTTATCAATATTGGCCGCGGCGCTTCGGTCGATACACCGGCGTTGGTTCAGGCACTTCAGACCCAGCAGTTACGAGCCGCGGCCTTGGATGTCGTTGATCCTGAACCGTTACCGCAAGATTCGCCACTTTGGGACATGGACAATGTTTTATTGACGCCGCACATTTCCGGCACCGTGCCACATCTGCGTGATCAGGTTTTTAAAATTTTTAATGATAACCTCCAATCCTTGATAGCAAGCGGTCAGTTAGCCAGTCACCAAGTTGATCTTAGCCGCGGCTACTGAAATTTTGCCGCAGAATCGTTATACTGGAATCGTAATCGTTTTCAATCGCACGTTTTAAGTGACGCCGATTGCAAATCAGATTGCGACAGTATCCCCAACCGAATACGTCTGTCAGCAAGAGCCAGTTTCAAGGAAATTTGCAGCGCAACTTTCCTTGATCCGTGCTTTTAGCTGGTTGGACGCATGCTAACCATTAAGATGAAGGAGGAATTCTTATGGCACAACGCCCAGAAGAAATTACCAACTTGCTTCAAGATGCTTTGCACACGCAACAGGAGGTGGCAATCAATACAATTGATCGCCATCGCTTAAAGGGTCGCGTCGTTGATATCGAGGCTGCAACCGTTAAGCCTTATAACGAACGCGGCGTCATTACCGTTGAAACTGGGCGGGGAGCCAAACGAATCCAGGCATATGCAATTAGCCAGGTTAAATATAATTGATTGTTTGCAAGAATGATCAAAAAGTGGCAGCCGACAAATGGCTGCCACTTTTTATAGAAAAGTAAGTCTGAATGCTTAAGGAACTAATAAATTAATGACGTCTTCTTTAGGGATGTTGGTGAAATAAGCGTTTGTATCAATTGCATCTAAAGTTTTCTTAACCGCTTCAGATGTGTACGGTTTGTCTTTTAAAGCTGCCGCAACATCACTAACATCCTGTGGGCCGAAGAAATCACCGTAAAATTTAACGTTGGCAATTTTGCCATCTTTCACGTCAAACCGCGCATCGATCGTCCCATAATCAAAGTGCTTACGTTTCTTAGTGGTGAACTCTGGGCTATGACCGTAAACCCAATCCCAGTTATTATAAACATCGTCATAAATCTTTTTAATCTCAACTTCATCTTCTGGCGTCACGTGGTATTCCTTATCTTTAATGGCGGCCACATCGTCAACACCGAACAGACGGGTCAATAAAATATCCCGGAATTCCGGCACCGTCAGATCCTGATATTTTTTATCCAGATAAGGCCGCAAGTTTGTAACCCGACTCTTGACCGATTTAATTCCTTTACTCTTGATTTTATCTTCAGGAACGTTGAGCACATTAGGGATGACGCTCATATCGACATCCAGCATCAAAGTGCCATGCGAAAATGTCTTACCGTTGCGGGTGTACATTGCGCTGCCGGAAAACTTCTTCCCGTCAACCAGCATGTCATTGCGACCTGAAACTTCGGCACTTGTCGCACCCAGCGTGTGAATCGCATCAACAATCGGCTGCGTGAAGGACTTGAAATCACCAAATTCTTCGGAGTCACTATCGACCACAAATGAAAAACATAAATTACCCAAATCGTGATACACTGCACCACCGCCAGAAAGCCGACGTGTCACAACGATATTGTGATCTTCAACATACTTTTGATTCAACTCTTCCAGCGTGTTCTGGTTACGGCCGACAATCACGCTTGGCTTTTCATAATAAAAAAGCAGCAGTGGTTCATCAAACTGCTTGGCATTCATCAGATATTGCTCAGTCGCCAAGTTTTCACGAATATCGTGAGACTTCATAATGACATAATACATCCTTGCACATCCTCCTATGAGCATCGGCTGACAGCTTCAGCAGGTGCCAGCAAACGCGTTATCCAGTAACGACTGACACGATTAGTCGATCGTTGACTTAGTACATGGCCTATTTTAACGAGTTATGCGCCAAAAAGAAAGCGATTTCGATTGACAACAATCTATTTTGCCAATCTAACTCGCTGTGCGATCCAATTTTGTCCCGCCGACTTTAATACTTGGCACGCTTTCATTAAAAGAGAAAAACCTAAGGCCAAATTAGAATTTATTGCGTCCTATTGCACTGAAACGTGAATCAGTCGTGCAAGAAAATGAGAAGTGCGTTAAGATTATGACATAACGTTTCATGGTGAAAGGAGCTTTTTAATGACAAGTGAAGTGCGCTATCAAGACGATTTATATCAAGCAGTGAACGGTGCTTGGATGAAACAAGCAGTTATTCCTGACGACAAGAGCAGTACCGGCGGGTTTCAGGATCTTGCCGATGAAGTCGAGGAGAAGATGATGGCTGACTTTGCCGCCGCTTCAGATGGCAAAAAGCAGGCACCTGACAAGTATTTTGCCCAGGCAGTAACGCTGTATCAACAGGCTAAGGACTTTAAAACGCGGGACGCTGCGGGATTTGCCCCGGCTGAACCGCGCTTAAACCTGGTGAAGGGCATTAAAGACCTGGCGGATTACAACCAACGCGCTGCTAATTTGCTTCAGGAGCATTTAATCGATCCGCCATTCAACTTTTTTGTTGATGCCGACATGAAAGATACCAGCAAAAATGTAATTAATCTGATGGGGCCAAAAACGATTTTGCCGGATACGTCTTATTACGCTAAGGACAATCAAAATGGCGCGCAATTGCTTGGCATTTTCAAAGACATGATGCAGCAACTGTTGGCGTACACTGATTTGGACGAAGCCGCACAAAAGGCCACTTTGGAAGGCGCGTTGGCGTTTGATGCCGAAATTGCCAAGCACGTCAAGAGTTCTGAAGAATGGGCCGATTATCCTAAGGCCTATAACCCAACGCCAACTAGCACGGTCATTGAGAAGCTCAAGCCGTTTAATTTTAAAAACCTCTTAAAGACGATTTTCAAGAATGTGCCGGAAACAATTGTTGTTGCGGATCCGCGCTTTTTGAATGAATTTGACCAGTTATTTAATGAAGCCAACTTCAAGCTTTATCGCGACTGGCTTTATGTCATGACGCTAGGTGACGTGGCCGGCTTCTTGAGCGAACCATTGCGGCAATTGAGCGGTACATATAACCGCGCATTATCTGGTGCACCGAAATCGCCTGATCAGCTTAAGCATGCTTATCGGGTCGCCAACCGGTACTTCAGTGAACCAATTGGCATTTATTATGGGCGGACCTACTTTGGGGAAAAAGCAAAAGCCGATGTCACCCAGCTAGTTGAAAAGATGATTGCAACTTACAAACAGCGCTTAGCTAACTCTGACTGGCTATCTCAGCCAACGAAAGACAAAGCCATTCTTAAGTTAAATAAGATGGTATTAAAAATGGGGTATCCGGATCATCCTGAAGCCATTTACGATTTGCTCCATGTTGATCCCAATCGCTCATTGCTAGAAAACTTATTTGCCATGCGCAAGGTGCAAGTTCAGTATAACTTTGATAAACTGATGAAACCCGTTGATCGCACGGTTTGGAACATGCCCGGACACTTGGTGAATGCCAGCTATGATCCGTCAAAAAACGACATTACTTTCCCAGCCGCCATTCTACAGGCACCATTTTATTCCTTAAAGCAAACCGCTTCGGAAAATCTTGGCGGGATTGGCGCGGTCATTGCGCACGAAATTTCTCACGGATTTGACAACAACGGTGCCCAGTTTGATGAATACGGCAACATGGCCAACTGGTGGCAAAAGGCCGATTTTGATCACTTCCATGAATTGACCCAAGCCATGATTGACGAATTTGACGGTCTGGAAACGGCAGCCGGCAAAGTAAACGGCAAATTAGTGGTTTCGGAAAATATTGCCGATGCCGGCGGATTAGCAGCAGCGTTGGATACAGCTAAACGGGAAAAGGATGCTGATTTACGTGCATTCTTCATTAACTGGGCGCGCATTTGGCGTTCAAAATCGCGTTTAGAGCGCGCCAAGATGTTATTAGCAGTCGATGTCCACGCACCCCATGAATTACGGGCCAACATCCAACCGCGTAATTTAGATGATTGGTATACAACTTTTGATGTTCAACCAGGCGATGGCATGTACTTACCGCCGGAAAAACGCGTTCAAATCTGGTAGCATCATCCGCATCGGCTCACTTGAGTCGATGCTTTTTTGAATCAAACTATCATTTTCACGGTCAAGCGGATTAGGTGAGCGAACATCTTTGCCAGCGAACACTTGCCAAGATAAAGGATGATGTGTGAAAGGGAATACAAAGTGCCGCTAATGGGCTATAATTGTTATAGGAAAGCACTTGTGATAATTAGGACTGATAGGAAGTAGGGGAGAACATGGAACTGCAGACGTTGCGCAACTTCATTGAAATTGCAGATCATGGCAGTATTACCGCTGCAGCCAGAACATTAGGTATATCTCAGCCAGGGCTATCGCGCCAGCTCAAGGATCTGGAAAAAGAGCTGGGCGTCAAGTTGCTCATTCGGGGTAATCGCCGTGTCACCTTGACCGAAGATGGTACCTATCTACTAAATCGAGCACGCGAATTGACCGCCATTGCCGAACGGACCAAAAATAATTTACAAGGCAAACATGCCTTGGGCGGTGATCTCTATATCGGTGCAGGCGAAACTAGCGGCAAACGACTCATGCTCCAGTTAGCGCAATCTTTACGGCTTCAGTATCCCAGTTTACATGTCCACGTGACGTATGGATCAGATGAAAGTCTGGTAGCTAACCTGGAAGCCGGCATGTATGACTTTATTCTGCGTCCGGGTAAAGAGCACACGCAATACGAACGGTTGTTGTTACCCATGCGTGATGCGTGGGGAATCTTGATGGACACAGATGATCCCCTGACTGATAACCTGTTAATTACGCCAAATGATATCAGTGACAGTGAACTGATCCTGCCACGAGCAACGCACATCCGCAATAGTTTTGAACATTGGCTTGGCCAGGGATTGGATCCAGCCTATATTGTCGGAACTTATGACTTAACTGCTGATGCACTGGGTATGACAGCAGTCGGTTTTGGGCGGGCATTGTGCCTGGAATATCTGGCTACCCAAACGTCTAATACCTCCTTAACTTTTCGTCCGTTAGCACCTGCACTAGCCGATCCGGTTGCGTTGGTCTGGAAACGGGATCGGGAGCTTTCGCGTATCGCGCAACACTTTTTGGAACTTGTCCACGAGAAGATTGCGTCTGATAAAACCGAATCCTAATCTCGTGGTCAGGTTAAGCGAAAGCCGGTCACCATTCTACGCGTCATTTATCAGAATTGGCCCCAGCATTTACACGATTTCAGGCAAACAAAAACAGCCTTTGAGACAAAAATAATTGTCTGCAAAGGCTGTTTTACTGTCATGAGCAAGGTCATTTTAATCCTTGTGCCCTTTATCTTCAGTCGAGAATGAATAATCATCGTCTTCCATTGCTTCGACCTGACCGAGACGGTAACCATTACCGACCTGTGAGAAGAAATCATGGTTAGCCGTTGATGTTGAAATACCGTTCATCACAATCGGATTAACGTCATCGGCAGTATCCGGAAAGGCGGTTTCCTGTCCCAGATTCATCAGGGCCTTATTGGCGTTATAACGCAGGAAAGTCAAAACTTCATCGGTCCATTTGGTTTTGGCGTAGAGATCGTTCGTGTACTTTTCTTCGTTTTCATAGAGGTCGTATAACAGATCGTACATCCAATCCTGCAGTTGTTGTTGCTCTGCTGCAGGCAATTCATTGAAGCCTAACTGGAATTTATAGCCGATATAGGTTCCGTGAACACTTTCATCCCGAATAATCAGCTTGATAATTTCAGCCACATTCGTCAGCTTGTTGTTGCCCAGGTAATAAAGCGGGGTAAAGAAGCCTGAATAAAACAGGAACGTTTCCAGGAAAACACTGGCAATTTTCTTTTGTAGTGCCGAGCCGTTGTGATAGATGTCATTGATTTTGTTGGCCTTGTACTGCAAATGCTCATTGTGATTGGTCCAGTCAAAGATTTCATCGATCTCGGCAGGCGTGTTCAGCGTCGAGAAAATTGATGAATAACTCTTCGCATGGACACTTTCCATAAACTGAATATTATTAAGCACCGCGGTTTCCTGTTGGGTCCGGATGTTTTGGCGTAAACTTGCCATACCGTCTTGACTTTGCAGGGTATCCAGTAAAGTCAACCCGCCGAAAACGTGGCCAACGACCCATTGTTCATCCGGACTCAATGAACGCCAATCGTCCAAATCGTTGGACAAGGGGATTCGGGTGTCGAGCCAAAACTGTTCGGTTAATTTTTCCCAAGTGGCTTTATCTACTTCATCTTCAATTGCATTCCAGTTAATCGCAATATACTGTTTTACCATTTTCTTCGCTCCTTATGTAAAAACAGGGGAGATCCCCCTGTTAAAAGATTATCAAATTGAGCAACTTTCACAAGCGTTGCTGCCGATTTCTTCTTGGTCATCGGTATAAGTCCGGATGTAGTAAATGGACTTAATGCCTTTATAGTGGGCGTAATTCCGCAAGATATTCAAGTCCCGGGTGGTCATTTTATCAGTACGACCATCTTTCCACGGATAAAGGCCAGCTGGGATGGTACTACGCATAAACAACGTCATCGCCATCCCCTGGTCAACATGTTGCTGGGCTGCTGCGTAGACATCAATGACTTTGCGCATATCAATGTCATAGGCGCTTTGATAGTAAGGCATCGTGTCGTTGGAAAGCCCTGGTGCCGGATAATAAATGGTACCGATTTTCTTTTCCTGACGATCCTCAATCCGGTTGACAATTGGCTGTAATGAAGCGCTGGTGTCGTTGATATAGCTAATTGAGCCATTAGGTGCAACTGCCATCCGATTTTGATGGTACAAACCGTTTTTCATCACATCTTCTTTGAGTGCCTGCCAGTCAGCCTGCGTTGGAATGTGAATGTTTTTGAACAAGTCGCGAACCTTATCATACTTCGGCGCCCAGGTTTGATTGAGATACTTGTCAAAATAACTGCCATCTGCGTACTTGCTATTTTCAAAGTTGTGGAAGGATTCGCCGCGTTCCTTAGCGATCTTATTGGAAGCTTTGAGCGTGTAATAATTAAGCAGCAGGAAGTAGATGTTAGTGAAATCAAGGCTTTCCGGTGAACCGTAGTACATGTGGTTCTTGGCAAAATAGGTGTGCAGACCCATCGCACCAAGGCCAATACTGTGGGCAAGGTGATTGCCATGCTGCACGGATGGCACAACGTCAATGTTGCTGTGATCCGTGACATAGGTGAGTGCGCGTACCATGGCTTCGACGCTATGACCAAAATCACGGCTGTGCATCAGGTTAGGAATATTCGTACTCCCCAGGTTGCAAGAAACATCTGTCCCTAAGACCTCGTACTCCTGACGATTATTGAGCTTAGACGGAACCTGCACCTGCATAATTTCAGAGCACAGGTTACTCATGATAATCTTACCTTCGATCGGATTGGCACGATTGGCTGTATCGATATTAATGATGTACGGATAGCCGGATTCTTGCTGCAACTTGGAGATCTCGTTTTCCAAGTCGCGCGCTTTGATCTTGTATTTCTTAATATCAGGATTGGCTACCATCTTGTCGTATTCCTTCGTGATATCCACGTAAGAAAATGGCTTGCCATACGCGCGTTCGACTGAATAAGGGGAGAAGAGGTACATGTCAGCGTTAGCCTTGATGAGTTCGTAGTATTTGTCTGGCACAATCACACCAAGGCTCAACGTTTTCACCCGATACTTTTCATCGGCATTTTCCTTCTTAGCGCCTAGGAAGCTGATGATATCCGGATGGAAGACGTTCAAATAAACCACCCCGGCACCTTGGCGCTGACCCAGCTGGTTACTGTAGGAGAATGAATCTTCCAGCAACTTCATGACTGGCAAGACACCACTGGCAGCACCGTCAATGCCCTTGATCGGTGCACCGGCTTCACGCAGGTTCGACAGCGTCAAGCCGACACCGCCGCCGATACGGGAAAGTTCCAAAGCCGAGTTGATTGCCCGACCAATTGAATTCATGTCATCGGTGATTTGCAGCAGGAAACAAGAGACCAGTTCACCACGCCGCGCCCGACCTGCATTCAGGAAGGATGGGGTAGCCGGTTGATAACGCTGATGAATCATCTCGTCGGCTAAGTCAACGGCCAAATCTTCGTTACCATCCGCAAAGAAAAGGGCATTCGCAAAAACGCGATCTTTGTAATCTTCAAGATATTGCGTTCCGTCATCGGTTTTTAACGCGTACTGAGCATAATATTTATACGCAGCCATGAACGACTTAAATTGGAAATGCTGGGCAGTGAGAAACTGATTCAACTTCTCCAAAAAGGCTGGTTGATATTTCTTTAAAAAGTCGGCTTCATAATAGTGATGTTCAACCAGATACTTTAAGCGCTCCTGTAATGAAGCAAATTTCATGGTATTGGGTGCAACATTTTCGGTCAAAAAGGCCTGCAATGCTTCTTTATCTTTGTTAAGCGGAATTTGGTCGTTAACGGGAATGTTAATCTCGTTGTTAAGTGCGTAATAAGTAACCTCATCCGGACTAATGGTTTTTAGTGACATGCTAATCCCTGCTTTCGCTGCATTTAATCTTCCTTGCTAGTTTCGATGCGATAAAAAAACTGGCTGATCAAACAGCCAGTTGCTTCAAGGCATCCGGTCGGAACCCGGAGAATGAATCAAGCCCATCTGCTTCGAGAACGGGAACCTGCTGGAATCCCTTTTTCTTCAAGTAGTCGATGTATTCAGGTTCTTCGTTGATATTGTGTTCGGTAAATGAAATGTTATGGGTATCGAGGTAGCGCTTTGTCATCCGGCATTGCGGACAGCCATTGCGCGTAAACAGTGTGATGTTACGCATAGGTATCATCCTTTCTTGTTATCTTATGTCTTTTAGAATACTCAATATTGGGGTGCCTGTCAATGAAAAACACCATATCTTGGGGTTAATTTTTTTGATGCCCCCGAGCATATGGTGTCGATCCGATTTTTGCTTACTTTTAGTATACCAAGATTGCATAGTAAACGCCAGTGGCAACCGGCAAAAGGACGCGTTAAATATTGTTAATGACCATCACGTCAACGTAGTCGCTACTTTGAAGACTTTGAATGAGCGGCAAAAATGATTCAAAATAGGGGTGGCCTCAAACAGGCATTATTTAGCTAGTTTACAATCGCCATTTGCTATACTATAGCAAAGTTTGAAAAAGAAGGCGGCACCATGGCGTTTGAAGAAATTTTTCTAGACCGCGAAGAACGAGACCGGTTAGCGATTTACGGCACTTTACGCGACGCACCCAACCACCAGCTTAACATTGTGACTACCTCAATGGCGCGCGGCGAAAGTTATCGGCAACTTCGCCGGCTCATGGAGAAGGTAGCCGCTGATTTGCATGAAATTGATCCTGCTGCACCGCCGTTATTGCGCCGCGGTGATAGCAATATGACGGCACCGCCTGCCATCAGTCGCGTTCGTTATCGCATCTTTTTATATCGGCGGTCACTGCCGGGGAAACTCCTCGTCAAAACTTTGATGGCGCCCACATCGACGCTTTCAGATCTACTGACTGAAACCGGGTTTTCCCGCGCTGCTTTTTTTCGCCGAATTTCCGCATTACGACTCTATTTGCGCCGAGCTGAAGTTTCGATTAATTTAACCCCGTTATCGCTGATCGGTTCTGAACCGCGAATTCGCCAAATCTATCGCCAATTATTGTGGCAACTGGTCGATATCGGGAATCCGTTGTTCGCCGATATTTTGCCTGAGTCGCGCCAACTCATCAAAGCGTTGCAAGCGGCCGGCATGGTACAACGCGATTTCTCGGTCGCCCAGTTGCTATTTTCAGCCAATATTAATTTGCATCGCCTTAAGGCCCACCACTCAATTGCCGGTACTTTGAACTTTTCTGCGCTCAAACCGCAGCCATCATTACCTAAAAAAATACCTGCACCTTTAGCAAACTTGCCACGAGCCACTGCTGAAGCCGAGATGCTCTATCTTTATCTCGGACAATGGCGGATTCCACGCTTTCATACGGAACAACAATTTGATGCTGCCACCTTGGTCGGCTATCATGCCGCTAACGAGACGCCAGCATGGCAAACAGTCGCTAAGATTCGCGCCGAACTCAGCACACGACTCGTCGGAATTTCACCATCCGTGACCAATGATCTCGCCTTGGCGGGTAACTTGTTAAAAATTTTAATTAGCGAACGCATCTTTCCAGGCGGCGCTTACATTGATTTAACCAAAACCGCCAGTCCCATGCGCGCGTTTTATCCGCGTCTGGAGACAGCTATTAAGGCCTTTTTTGCCCGGGAGCTTCCAACTGAAAAATCCCGGCCTGAAATCGTTGACGGATTCTATCAGTTACTTTGGCCATTTATGACAGACAGTGCCGTTTCCGATAAACTCAAAGTGGCACTTGATCCCATGATGCCACAACCTTTGTACGAAACAGTCCGCCTTAATCTGATGCATCCCGCCTATATTCGACTGGTAACTGTTGCCCAACACCCGGACCTTGTGATTTCTGCTCAGGCGCTGGCTCCCGGTGAGGAACCGATTGTACCAGACACGCCTGTTTTTTATTTAGCGAGTGATAGGTTCGAGAGCTGGTCGGCACTTTATCAAGAATTGTTCCACCGCTCCCGTCAGCTTTTGCATCATTAATCGGTGGCCGTTACTTTGTTGCTGACAGAACCATTGTAAATATCAGACGGGATCACACTATAACACGCTCACCGGCGCAGAAACCTGCACATAAGGGCTTTGGACGCAATGGCCAAGCCCGGGCCATCAACCGCCCAAGGCCACGTATGTTCCGGTTTCTAACCGCGCCGGTTCGCGCTCAGCGTTGCTGAAAATAGGTCATAGGTGCATACTAATAGTATTAGGAGATGAAGTAACCATGAAACGTGACAAGAAAGCTGATGAAGCGGCCGTCATCGATATGAATGACACGCTGATGGATTACGCTCACAAACGTCAGCCGCATGTTGATGATCTGGCCGAAGAACTGGCTAATCGGGCCAAAGATAATCTGGAAGCGATTGATACTTATTTAAACGATGGCGGCGAGGCGCGCAAAGAATATCAAGCGATTGCAGAGGGTTATTTGCGCGATAAGTATAATCTTGAGGGCGATGAGTTATTGGCGGCACGCGACGAGTTAGTTCATGCTGCGATTCATTATCTTCTTGGTCACACCAAGGTATTGGATGACTGGCAGCGTTAATGCGCGCGGTCCTGAAATTCTCCAAGCGCGGGGTGTCGTTCAGTAGACGGCTTTAATCCTTTTCGGTAACAATTTTATTTAATCGCGGTATCTTCATCAGCCATTTTTCAAAAAGCAACGCCGGTTCAACGAAGCATCACATCGTTGAACCGGCGTTGTTATCATTTGCGCCTTATAGAAAGTGAGCGTGAACCGGCGCGTTTAGAAGTCGGAGTGTAAGTGGCCTTAAGCGCAATGGCCGGGTTTTGGCCATTGCGCTTAAGGCCCTTACATGCAGACTTCTGCGCCGGTGAGCGCGTTATAATGACAGGCTTTTTAAAGCGATTTAAAGAATAGGGGACAGGAGCCTGGAAAAGTCTTGCTTAAACCGTAACCACCAACCCTGGTTCGAAATGATTTCCGGTGTCAGTAGATAGCTTTTGGCCATATCCGCTTGGAAGATTTCGGCCAAAGTTCCGGCAATTTTGCGATCGTAAATAAACGCATTTATTTCGAAGTTCAATTTGAAACTGCGGATATCAAAATTTGCCGAGCCAACACTGGCAATCGCATCATCAACAACCACGGTTTTGGCGTGCATGAAACCGTGCTGGTAGTGATAAATTTTAACCCCTGATCGCGCCAGATAATTGGCATAATATTGCGTGGCACGGAAAATAAAGGGATGATCCGGCATATCCGGCACCATAATTCGGACATCAATGCCGGACATCGCCGCCGAGACTAAAGCATCGATTACCGTATCATCTGGCACCAGATAAGGGCTCTGAATCCAAACTGATTTGGTAGCGCTAGTGATTAACTTGGTGTACCCCAGCTTGATTTGTTGGGTGGGGCGGTCAGGTCCGGATGCAACAATTTGAATCGGCGTGCTGCCTGCGGTCATACTTTCGCTGGTCAGATCCTCGGCACCGCTTTGTTCGACGCTATAGGCAATTTCTTTTTGCTTATCAACAGTTGCGTTCCAATCCATTGTAAAGCGAATTTTCAACGCATAAATGGTGTTCCCGACAATGCGTAAATGTGTATCGCGCCAGTAACCGAATTTCGGTTTGCGCGAAACATATTGATCACCGACATTAAAACCGCCAATATAGCCAACGTGATCATCAATCACAACGATCTTGCGGTGATCGCGATAGTTAAGCCGAAAGTCGGTGATGGGATGTTTCGAGCTAAAATAGCTCTCAGCCTGTCCGCCGACATCAGTGAGCCGCCGCCACCATTTAGCCGAGGCACCCATTGACCCCCACGCATCATATAAAACCTTTACAGTGACGCCTTGCTTGGCTTTTTTTATAAGTAGTTGTTGAAACTGATTACCCAGCTCGTCGTTATAAATGGTGTAATACTCAACATAGATATAATGTTTAGCCGCTTCGATGTCACGAAATAACGCCGCAAACTTTTTTTCGCCATCCGTGTACAGTTGAACCTGGTTGTGCGCGAGTACCGGTGCTTGGGCCGTATTAAGAAAAAAGGCCGTTAACGCCTTAGCTGCTGGCGTGTAATCCGTAGGCGGCAATAGCTTATTGCGCGCATTTTCATGTTTTTGAAGTGACACGAAGGCTTTCACGCCAGATTCATATTCGCGTTGAATCCGCCGCAACTTCTTGGTTGACAAGCCGCGACCGGCGAATAGATAAAAACCAAAACCAATAATCGGCAGAAAGATCAGCACAAGTAACCAAGCCCAGGTCGTTGAGATATCGCGGACTTCGCGGAGGACGGTGAAAATCGCCCCAATGGTATTCAAAACCAAAATAATAATAATTAGCCACGTAATGAGCGACATACCGCACCTCCATGAAGAATAATTTTATTGTACCCAAGCCAACGGTCACTGTCACGTTATAGTATAGAAGCGCTAAGCAGAATTCGGTATACCATTGCAAGTTTAGCCAGTCGCTTTTTCAAAAAATTTTCGCTTGGGGGTTTACTTACTAATAGTCAGTTGGTAAACTTATGCTTGTTCTCACATGCGTTGCCCCGCCTTTAACGTTCACAGCCAGTGATAGGTGAGGGTGGTTTTGACGGTGTGCCCGAACACGTATTGATTAATAATAAAAAGGTGGTTATCTCGTGAATCAAGATCTTCTAAATCTGCTCAAACAACGCCGCTCCATCTATGCACTCGGCAATGATATCAAACAAAATCCTGACGAGTTGGTTGCATTAATCGAATCCGTTATTCAAGAAACACCAACAGCCTTTAACTCACAGGCTACTCGGGCCGTTTTCCTGTTTGGCGAGCAACATGATAAGTTATGGGACATTGTGGTCAAGCGCTTAAAGAGTGAAGTGCCAAGTGAGGAAGCCTACGAGGCAACCAAGAAAAAAATTGCTGGTTTCAAAGCCGCTTTTGCAACCATTTTATACTTCACTGACACCGATGTCGTAAAACAGTTAGAGAAAAATTTCCCGCTGTATGCCGATAACTTTGCAACTTGGGCAGAACAGTCACAAGGATCAGCTCAGCTTAACACGTGGGTAACGCGGCTAACAACGGTATCGGTGCTAATTTGCAGCATTACAACCCGATCATTGACGACCTTGTCCGCGAAGCTTTTGATATCCCGGCAAACTGGCAGTTACGTGCTCAGATGCCATTCGGTTCCATCGAAGGCGAAGCGAATGCCAAGGAATACATGAATCGTGAGCAACAATTCAAAGTGCTTAAATAATCAGCTGTAACCCAAGCTGGTACGTTTCGATCAAAAAGCCTGAAACTTCCAATATTGCTGGAGTTTCAGGCTTTTTTTTACGTCAATCGATCCATGAAACGACAAGATGACTGACACTAACTTTCGTCTTCAGCTTGGTGCAAACCTTGTTGAGCCAGGTGATGGGCACCGCGATTTTGCCGATCCGGGATCCAGTTGGGCAATACCAGCGGAAACTCATCAATTAAGCTCAGCAGCTCTGCCGTTAAAGCCGGATAGTGTTTGGCATAGCGCTTTTCAATGGCTTGAATCACTAACTTGGAATCGCTGTAGTAAGCGACTGTGCCTGTTGTCAAGCTGGATTCAATCAATAATTTAAACCCGGCAATGGCAGCAGCAAATTCCGCTTCGTGGTTGCTCATCGCAGGTAAAGCGGCATGATGTTGAATTTGCTGAGGCAATCCGCTAACCAGAATGCCGATGCCAGCCGGTCCCGGGTTGCCTTTTGTAGCGCCATCTGTGTATAGTTTAAGCATGATTTCTCCTAAGGAAGTGGCAAATTGGCAGGATATCGAACACATTATCAACCTGCATGGATCGATTTTAGCATGTTTTGGAGCGCGATCGTATTTGGACTTAGTTTAGCGATCATTCTTCAGCTGGAAAGCACCAGTTTATCATGGCTGGCGGTCGCGGTTGCAGGCGTCACAATTTTAGTTGCGATTGTTCAAATCTTATTGCTCCGCCTAGTCGCAACGCCCAAAGGCCTTCGTTTAACCAGCTTTTTTAAAAGTAACACGATTAATTTAGCTTGGGCGGACATTGAGGACTTTACGAATGGCCGTTTGACCGTTATGCTTAAAACCAAACAATACGGTCGCGTTTCGTTTCTGATGTTCGGCAAAAAGCGAAAACAAAAAATCGTGGCGTTGATCAAAAAAGGTTTGGAAACATCCACTAAATAAGGAGTGTGTTGTATGTCTGATATTGAAATTGCCCAGGCTAACGAAGCCAGCTCAATGTGGCCAATCACGAAAGTTGCCGCAAGTATCGGTTTAACCGCTGATGATTTGGAACTTTATGGCAAATCAAAAGCCAAACTCAGCTTTACGGCGCTTAATGCGTTGAAAGATAAGCCGTTTGGCAAGCTCGTTTTGGTCACATCCATCAATCCTACCCCCGCCGGTGAAGGCAAATCAACCATTACTGTCGGCTTAGGTGATGCTTTGCAACAACGCGGCCAGCATCCTGTTATCGCATTGCGGGAACCCTCATTAGGTCCGGTCATGGGAATGAAAGGCGGCGCAACCGGTGGCGGCTATGCGCAAGTGGTACCGATGGAAGATATTAACTTACACTTCACCGGTGACATGCATGCTTTGACCACTGCCGTCGACACACTGGCCGCTTTAATCGACAATCATCTGCAGCAAGGAAACACACTCAATATTGACCCTCGCCGAATTTTGTGGAAGCGTGCGTTGGATATCAACGACCGGGCACTGCGTCATGTAACAATTGGCTTAGGCGGTCCAACCAGTGGCGTGCCGCGCGAAGATGGGTTTGACATTACGGTCGCCAGCGAATTAATGGCCGTTCTATGTCTGGCCGAAAACATTGCCGATCTAAAAGCAAGAATTGGCCGGATTGTGATTGGGTATACCTATGACCGCAAACCCGTCACGGTCGGCGATTTAAAAGTCACCGGTGCCATTGCCATGTTATTGCGCGATGCCCTGAAGCCTAACATGGTACAGACACTTGAACATACGCCAGCATTTATTCATGGTGGTCCATTTGCCAACATTGCACATGGTTGTAATTCCGTTTTAGCAACCCGCACCGCTTTGCAACTGGGTAACATCGCGATTACGGAAGCTGGCTTCGGCGCTGATCTGGGCGGTGAAAAGTTCATGGATATCAAGACCCCAGTGTTAGGTAAAACCCCGGATGCTGTTGTCATCGTCGCAACCGTTCGCGCACTGAAGTATAACGGCGGGGTTGCATTAGCCGATCTGCAACAGGAAAACCTGGACGCGTTAGCTAAAGGTTTTGCCAATCTGAAACGCCATATCCACAGTATGCAAGGTTACGGTGTGCCGGTTGTCGTTGCGGTCAATCGGTTCACAAGTGACACCGATGCCGAAATCCAGTGGTTAATTGATGCCTGTGCCAAACTCAATGTCAAGGCGGTCACTGCAACGGTTTGGGCAGATGGTGGCCGCGGCGGTTTGGCAGTTGCGGATGCAGTTTTAGATGCTTTGAATCAGCCAAGTCACTTCACGCCGCTTTATGATCGCAACAGCGCCGTCAAAGAAAAAATCAAGACCATTGTTCAAAAGATTTATGGCGGGGCCGATGTTGTTTATGAAGGTAAAGCAAATGCTGCACTTCGAACCATTGCCAAGAACGGTTGGCAGGACTTACCGATTTGCATGGCTAAAACCCAGTATTCGTTAACCGACAACGCTAAAACACTAGGCGCTCCTGAAG
>OKVG01000092.1_pt1 | contig 95992 bp, 98 predicted proteins | sample 1606981 | NCBI WGS metagenome assembly OKVG01 (sample SAMN03281018, study PRJEB24777) | human gut metagenome | isolation source: fecal sample PR128 from 1 month old male Malay infant, vaginal delivered... | reverse complement strand
ATGATAACACAAGAGGTCTCAGGATAAAACAATTTGATGGAAAATACGTCAGATTCCTTTATTCCAAGACCTCTTTTATTACGCCTTAAAGATGAAAAATAAGTTTGTTATAGTGTGCTTGATAATAATATACTTCCCTTCTTCGTTCTGGAACGTCATGCAAAGAGCTTCTCCCTTTTCTCCGGTCTCCCGGTCTTTTGTCATGCAATCTTCCAGATCGATCAAAACGCACTGTCTCAACTCTTCCATGTCCTCTGATCCATATACCGGATGTTCTACAACATTCTCTGACTTCGCTTTCTGGATTGCTTCGTACTGATCCACGCTTTCTGCATTGATCTGCATGATTTCTTCCGCTGCCATTTCTGGCAACAGTCCATCTTCTTCCAGTGATGCATACTCTCCGATCAGCTTCTGTATACCGCTCATAGCTACCCCTAACGAACTCAGCACGCTCCGCTCTGTTTCTTGATGCTCTTCTCTTGTCATAGTGCCGTTGCCGTATCCGTTGATCCCGGTTGACATCTGGTACTGCGCATATTCCAGACTGTTTAAAATATTCTGTAACTGTGCTTCTGTTTCTGTCATTTCAAAAAATAATTTGCTTATACTTTGTTTTCCTCCTACGCTTCTAACATTTGAATTCGATACATTGGAACTGACGCAAGGATGCCGCCCTTTAAAACTACAATTCCCGATGTTTCCCGAAACTCTATCAGTTCCCCTTCCACCTCATGGAATGTTTCTTCATTCTCCCCAACTCGTTCCCCTGCATCTGCCAAAATGGATACCCATTCTTTCTTGAACAGTAGTCTGCTCTGCTTCATGTTTCGCTTTCCTTTCCAATTCGTTTGCAAGTGCCAGTGCTAATTCTTTCGAGAACTCTGTCTGGTACTTCCTGTAAAATCTGTCGGTATCTTCTACTACTTTCTCCCAGTATTCCTTTGTGTTCTCTACGCTCCAGACTGATTGCATCATTTTCCAATAGTCCTGAAACATTTCAAATTCTTCACTGCCTTTTAATAATTTTACGCTGCCCATCTTTTAATCAAACGGTGTCGGTGTCCGTACCGTCTTGAATCCATCTTTGCTTTTGAGTTCCTCTTCTGTTTCCTGGAATCGCATTTCATTTCCATCAAAGCGGTATACAATCTTCCCTAGTTCTCCCTGCCGGTTCTTATCCACTTTCAGACCTTTCCTGGTCTTATCCTCATTGTCCAGATTCCACAACAAAATGATAATGCTTGCATCCTGTTCAATGTCTCCGGCTTCTGATACTTGCAATGACCGCATGGCGCAAAGAAGACGCCGAGCTAAAGCTAAACAAAATAAATGAAAACACTCCCCGGATCGAGTGCTTTCATTCTCATTGTGGGTAAATTGTGGGTACAGCTTGATTTTTACGCTTGTCTGTGCTACAATTCCACCTGCTGAAAGTGGCGTATTTAAGCCATTTCCAGCAATCAAATATCGTGTGTTCGAGACCTTCCACACGTAAAATAAAACTAAAGGAGATTTTGATCTATGAAAAAAGAAAAAACAATCAGTGTACTGTTTCTGGTACAGTCAGCAATGATCGCTGCAATTTATGTGGTCCTGACCATCGTATTTGCCCCGATCAGTTTCGGACAGATTCAGTTTCGTATCGCAGAAGCACTGACCATCCTGCCCGCCTTCACTCCGGCTGCAATTCCCGGACTCTTTGTGGGATGTCTGATCGGAAATATTTTAGGAGGCGCAATTCTTCCTGACATTATTGTCGGAAGCATGGCAACTCTGCTCGGTGCTATTTTCACCTATCTTCTGAGAAACCGCAGCAAATGGCTCGCACCACTGCCGCCGATTATTGCAAATACAGTTCTGATTCCATTTGTTCTTTATTATGGATATCAGATTCTGCTTCCAATTCCATTCCAGATGCTTACCGTGGGAATTGGTGAAGTTCTCTCATGTGGAATATTGGGTATGATTGTCTACACCGCTCTGAATAAATATAAGACAGTTATTTTCCGTCAGTAACAAAAAGGAAGAAGTTCTTTCACAGAGAATAAATTCTCTCAAAGACTTCTTCCTTTTTCTGTTATTTCATATAACCGATAAACGTGTTTCCACTTCCTGCTATCATAGCGCTCATCTGTTCAATCGAAACTGTATTTTGGGATGCTGTATTTGGATCGATGTAAGTGATATCCGTCATACTATATCCTGTCAGCAGGATCGCATGATTGGCATCTGTCATCGCAATGACCGGAAGGCCCTTGTTGATAATATACAGAACCTGTTCCAGACTACATCCGGTCAGGTCTACTTTTTTGGCATTATACGCTGCCATCACCTCTTCACAGGTCTGAAGAGAGGTCTTTCCTTCTCCATTTCCAAACGGTGCTGTCTCTGTATCATAAACCAGATCTCTGTTGCCTTTTTCCCATACATATGCCTGTTCTGATGAGATTACTACTCCCGAAATCTGCTCTGCTCTCTGAATTGCATAAGCCGCCTTATCGTAAATCGCAACCAGTTCTCCCATTCCATATACATAGTACTTTTCAGACTTCGACTTGTCATTCAGCGTGATCGTGATCGGCTTTTTCCCCACCACCTGCTTCGGACGCAGGATTTTAGGAACAGTATCGGAAATTCCTTTTTCATAAGTCAGCCGCATCTGCTTTTCTTTTAAATCTGTACTGAAAGCTTCCAGAGTTATACTTTTTGTCTTCTTTTCTTCGTTACTGCTGATATAATCCTGACTGGTAACTGTATAAGTCTCTCCTGATTTTACAACCCTGTTCAGAGTCATCATATTTTCTTCAATAAATACATCGGATATATAAATCTGATCTGCTGAGTATGTCTTCATCACTTCATTTTCTGAATTTCTGATCTCCAGCTCATACATCGGGAACAGTTCCCCTCCCGCTGCCGTATGACCGACATCTTCCTGCCGCAGATATCCATACACAAAATCTGATCCGATAAATCCAAGCGGTCTGATTGCTTCCCCTGATTTTGCGGCTACAGCATTTTCTTCATCTGTTTTCAGATTCAATACCTTGATTTCCTGTGCGGTATTGATCGTTCCTGACGTCTGGTATGCGATCAAATGCCCGTCTGCAGACACCGTATACTGCCCTTCTTCCAGATTTTTTGCCAACACTGTCTGCTCATCTTTTGTCAGATCTATCTTGTAAAACTTTCCGCCTGCCAGAATATACAAAAGATTCTGATCCTGATTGTAATACACCATTTTTCCAAGCTCTTCCTCTGCGATTGCAAATGATTTTGTACTTGGAATAAACGCTTTTTCCTGTACTACATTTTTTTCAATATCATAATAGTAAATATCAACTCCGACTTCTCCCTCATGTGCTCCGCGATTCATATACCCATAAACTGCAAACGCAGTACTTCCATTCTTTTCCACACTGATGATCCGGATATTATGCTGGTCATACCTGCTCCGAGCATCATTTCCTTCAATATTGCTAAAACTGAATACCTGTGCAAGCTCATTCTGCTTTGCATTGTATGTCCATAAATTTCCATTTCTCACAAAAGAAACAATATTTCCTGACGAATTTGTTTCATACGATATATCGGATGATGCTATACCAAGAAGAATTCCGTTCTGATCCAGCACTTTCTGGTTTGCATCAAAAATCTGTTCCATCTTCCGATTATAATCCAAAAGGTAGATTTCCCCCTGCACGTAGCGAATCCTGAAAAACTCGCGGACATCATACGTCTCGATCTCTCCCGTATCTCCGGCACATGTCACCTGATACTGTGCAAGCAGCGACGTATAGACGGAATTGCTCTCTTTGATGCTCCACTCCGGTTCCTCAACCACCTGCGGACTTAAATTTCCCCATATCACATGGTCTGAATCAGAATGGATGGTAACAGTCTGGTAAGTTGTATTGTCCCCTTCTGCACTCGTTTCAAGATAGTTCTCCAATTCCTCCTGACTGCTTTTTTCCAGCGTCTTTACATGAAAACCCTGCGCAAAATCCAGACATTCTTTTAAAGAAAGTTCATCCGGTCTTGTAATTCTGGTATAAAAGTGAACCTGTTCCTCTTCCATAGAAAGAATCACTTCCAAGACAGCTTCTGAAACTTCATCCGGAAGACCTTTTTGCAGATCCAGCAAAATCGTCTCATCAGAAATATCCTTCTGTTTGCCTTCCAGATAGGTTTCCTCTCCATTCAGCGAATACACTTTATATTCAACACCTGTGATTTTATTTCCAAACTCTTCAATCTGCATCTGAAGTGTTCCGTTTGCCTCCAATGGTGTAATGGTGTCCCGCATTGCCGTAACATCCATCTCATTTACATAGCCGGCCAGAGCATTCACAGTCCTGCCTTCCTTTTGAAATGAGATTCTCGGAAGTGTAGGATCTCCTAGATCGATGATCTGATCGTCTACACCACTGTTCATAAACAGACTGCTGACAAAAATTGCTGCCACAAATACTACAAGGAGTATTCCTGCCTTTCTTATTCTTTTTTTCATGATTCTGTCCCCTTATCTAATAACAATCCTAGCATCGGCTGGATTCCCAAAAATTCCTTGCATGCCTGAATCTGACTTTCACTCCCCTGTTTTGCCTGATTCGTCTTTACCGCACGCAGAAGAATATTTTTCGGCGTATGTTCCATATCGATAAATTCCAGAACCTGAGTCTCATAACCGGACTGCTCCAGATATTTCGCTCGAAGTCCGTCTGTCAGAAGCGCCGCAAACCTCTCTTTTAAAAGACCATAATCCAGAATCGGCGCCAGCTTATCATATCCGGCTCCTTCCCGTTGCATCTGCCCATTCAATTCATGCTGACAGCATGGAACCGACAGGATGACCTTCGCATTCCATCCCACCGCTTTAGCAAGTGCAAAATCTGTCGCTGTATCACAGGCATGAAGCGTCACAACCATATCCACTTCTCTGACACCTTCATAATCCGCGATATCTCCAACCAAAAATTCCAGTTTGTCATATCCGTATTTGCGGCTTAACTCATTACAATGATGAATGACATCCGATTTCAGATCTAACCCGATGATACGGATATCGTATTCCTTCAGAACATGCAGATAATAATACATGGCAAATGTCAGATACGATTTTCCACATCCAAAATCCAGAATCGTGATCTCTCTGTCCTTCTCAAGCTTCGGAAGAATATCCTCAATAAATTCCAAAAACCGGTTGATCTGACGGAACTTATCAAATCTGGAATGTACAATTTTTCCATCCTTTGTCATCACACCCAGATCCTGGAGAAACGGAACCGGAATTCCTTCCTCTAAAATATATTTCTTACTTCTATTATGTGACAATTCTACCGGTCTTACACTGCCTTTTGACGCTTTTTTCTGAATGGTTACCTTGCCTTTTTTGCTCACTAAAACAGTGTAATTCATATGCACTGTAGATACCTGCATCTGCCGGAATTCTTCCATATATTCCAGCAATCGGTCTCGCGCCGAAATCGGGTCCAGATTCTCATGAAATGCCTGTGTTTTTGTAAAAGACTCCAGTTGAAAAAGTAAATTGCCTTTTTTCTCGATCGGCCGAACCTTTACCTTTAAAATTCCTTCTTTTTTCCTCGGATTGCTCAAAACTGCCTGAACAAATTCTATATTTAAAATATCTGATAATAATTTTTTGATCGTTTCCATGCGATTCCCCTTATCATTTGTTTTCTATATAAGCTATGTGTGAACAGTAACTATTGTAAAACAAAATAAAGTCTCGTGCAATAAAACAAGTCTTAAATTAAAAGAAGACGGGAAAAATTCCCGCCTCTCCTACTCTTCTTCAGAATTCTCTCTGAAAAAACATGAATCTTGTTCTTTTTTATCTGCTTTTCTAAAACGAACTGTCGCCTTAAAAAGATCTCCGTCCAGATATAATTCCAGTTTTCCGCCCTGCATCTGTACCAGACTTTTCGCAATCGATAATCCCAGTCCGCTTCCTTCGGTACTCCTTGAAATATCACCGCGAATAAAACGTTCTGTCAGTTCATCTGCTGAGAAATTGAGCGGATACTCCGAAACATTTTTCAAAGAAAATATCACTTCATCCTTATCAGTGCGCAGATCTGCATAAATTCTCGTCCCCGGCATTGCATACTTCGCCGCATTATTATAAAGATTTTCCAATACTCTCCACATTCTTCTTCCATCTACATGAATAATCGCCGGCTCATTTGGAAGTGTCTGAATCAGCTCCAGATTCTTATGTTCAAATTTTTCTGCAAACTCTCCCGTCGTCTGATTGATCATCTCTACCAGATTGACATCCATCAACTGCAGATTGATATTCCCGCTGCTCACCTTGGATGCTTCTACAACATCCTCTGTCAATGTTTTCAGACGCTGTGCTTTTGCCTCCAAAATTTCCAGATACCCCTGTATCTTAGGATCTTCAATATTGGATCGTTTCAGGATATCCACGTAATTGATAATGGAAGTTAGCGGTGTTTTGATATCATGAGATACATTTGTGATCAGATCCGTTTTCAGACGCTCGCTTTTCACGCTTTTTTCCACAGCCTTCTGCAATCCGGTTCCGATATCATTCAGCATTTCTGCTACTTCACGCTGTTCTCCTCTGAGATGTTCCAGAGAAATCTGATATTCCAGATCTCCTCCTGCAACTGCTTTGATTCCTTTTATGATTTTATTCTTTGCAATCGCATTCAATACCAGATAATACACAATGAATGCATCTGCTGCCAGCGTGATCAGCACAAATCCCGGCGTTCTGAATAATGCCAGCATCCAGTGGATTCCAATCAGTATCACCCCTGATACAACCATTCTCCACACCACATTTCTGTTTCTCCAGAATATTCTAAAGAATCTGCAAAACGCATACAATACGCTGTTCTTCCACATCGTTCCCGCTTTTATCCTGCGGACCAGGCTCAGATATCCGACCAGGAACATGATCATGGTATAAGCCGCTGTACATGCAAGTTGGATCATATCTTGCATTGTCGGAACATATCCGGATGCATATTCATAAGAATATCCGATCGTTGCAGTCATCAAATCCGTGCTTTCTGCAAAATACCCGAGGGCCATATTCCCATTATTCATCCAGAACATCATCGGAATTATCCAGATCCCAATCACAAACACTGCTGCAAGCTCCGTTTTCCATCTGTCAAATACATTCAAATGCACTCCGTCACTTCGGTTGTTTCTTCCGGCGATCACTGTCAGCCATATCAAACTCACGATTATCAGTAATACTGCCGCACCGAGCAGGATCACCGCACGATTGATATAAGGTGCATATTCATCATATAATTTCTTATCCAGATAAAAAGAATCCTGTATTGAAAACCTGGTATCTACTGCCGCTGCAAAAATAAAATCACCGTTGCTGTTTCTGCGCTGTGACTTTACAAACTCCTTCCAGTCATTTGCTGTGATATCCATATTGGTCTTAAAATCAGAAAGCTTTGGCTGAACAATCATATACTTCGCATTTTTCTGAATATCTGAGATATTTTCTTTTACACTGTTGTAATCCTGATATTCCTTGCGATTTGTATAAACTTTTTTTGTTTCTTTATCAACAAAAATATAGGCAAAGTTTGTATTTCCCTCTGTCCATTCTGCACTGTTCTGATAAGACTGGAAATCATAATAAAGATTTGACAGGATGCTGCCCAATTGTGCATACACTTCACTCAGCTTTCCATTCAGCCGCGGCGTCTGATTTACAACATCCAGAATATTATTTCCTCCATCCGGCCGCGCCTCTTCTTCAATGGCACCACTGAATCCCCAGAAATCCCGGTACACCGTCTCGCCTTTTTCATCCAGAATATCATGTCCGGCAAATTGACTGAGACTCACATTTCCAGAAGCCAGTGCATTTACAATCTCATCAGATGTATATCCATCTATATCCACTGTCAGCGTTTTCTTTTTCAGCAGACTTAAAAATTCATCCCAGTAATAGTAATGATAGGTTTTATCTGCTTTTTGACAGACAACGATGGGATTTTCCTGCGTTGCATAGTTATTTTGATACTCCTCACTCCATTTCTGAAGATCCGAGAGTTTATACCGCAGTCTTTCCGTCTCTTCATCATAGTGCCTTCCGTTATATCCATACTGCATGATATCGATCAGCTTATCCGGATTGTATTTTCCATCTGTCTCGAAAATATCTTCATAGGAAATCTGACCTAAAACATCCATCGTAGCCCGGCACATCTGATTCTCAAATTCTTTGGAATCTGTATACTCTGTCGGCTTTTTATTCCAGATTTCTTTTACACTTACAGAATATGTGGAAATAATCACCAGACTCAGCAGTGCCGTAATTGCCGAAAGAACAGAAAGAAAGATCAAAATGCCTTTTACAAGCGCACTTTTATACCATTTACTCATGAAAAACTCCCTTCTATAATTTCTCGATCTTATATCCTACTCCCCATACCACTTTCAAATATCGCGGTTCCTTTGGATTGATCTCAATCTTCTCCCGGATATGACGAATATGTACTGCTACCGTATTATCCGCTCCGATTGCATCTTCATTCCAGATGGATTCGTAAATCTGATTAATCGAAAATACTCTTCCCTGATTCTTCATCAAAAGCAATAAAATATTGTATTCAATCGGAGTAAGGCGCACCATTTCTCCGTCTACCGTTACTTCTTTCAGATCATCATTGATCCGAAGGCCGCCAACCTCATAAATCGTCTCCTGCGTACTACTCACATTCCCGCCAAGCTGTGTGTAACGACGAAGCTGAGATTTCACTCTTGCAACCAGCTCCAGTGGATTGAATGGTTTTGTCATATAATCATCCGCTCCGATATTCAACCCCAGAATCTTATCCGCATCTTCAGATTTTGCCGATAAAATGATAATTGGAATACTGTTCGTTTCACGGATCTTCAAAGTCGCCCTGATCCCGTCCAGACGCGGCATCATAACATCCAGAATCAAAAGATGCACCGTTTCCGTCTCCAGCATCTTTAATGCCTGCATCCCATCATAAGCCTTCAGAACCTGATACCCTTCCTGTGTAAGATATATTTCAATTGCTTCTACTATTTCTTTATCATCATCACAAACTAAAATACTATACATTTTCATCACCTCCTTTACAGTATACATGATATTCTCATTTTTTTAAGAGCCATTGGGGAAAATCTTAGGAAATTCTTAATTCGGTTTCGGTTTGCTGTTGTTTTGTTTTTTGTACCTGTCTGAAATGCCTTGATTTTTGGGGATTCTTTGACTTCCTGTTATCGTCTTTTTTCTGCTGTTGCGTTCCACTAGTGTTCTACTAGCGTTTCCATACCTGTCTCTACTAGTATTTTTTACTAGTATTTCTGAGAAGTCTACAACCTCGCCAATCCGATAGACGAGGCGCCGAATTTTCGGCTGCTTTCCCTGTCTTTTTACTCTTCTAATAGCTTGCGAAGCTGTTGGATCATGATACCCCTCATGATTCCTATTTCCCGTTGATCTCATTTAGTAATTCCTCCAGTTCGTCTATTTTCTTCTGCTGTTCGTCCGTCTTAATCGCCCCTAAAATCGCATTGCAGGCAAGTATGACGGTATTGGCTACCTTTGTATCAATTTCTCCATTTAAAGCCATATTCGCGACCCTGGCAAGAGTTCTCTTAATCTCCGTTGTTGTTCTCATTCTCAACCGAATTGACACTCTCTATCACCTCCTCAAGTTCCTCTGCCGTCATATTTCCGAAAGCGATTCTCTTCAATGTTTCAGTCGATAGTCTAGACAAAAACGACAGGCTATCTCTTTCTTTTCTTTCAGCATTCTTCTTCCTTGCACACTTTAACATCTTTTTTATTTTATCCGCCAAACTCAAGATCTCCGTCTCCGTAGTCTTTGATGATAAATAAAGTGTCATTATCATCATCAAGATACCATCTTATAAATTCATCTGCCTGCTCTTCATATCCACATGCACAACAAGCCTGTTTTAGTACTTCCTTGCGTGCTGCAGGTGCTTCTGGTACCTCTATATCACGCTCGTAGCAGTATGTCATTACCGTCGACCATATCCCCATAAATTCCACGCTCTGAGCCAATAACGCCCTGTTATGCTTATTCCTGCTATTCTGGAGCGCCTTTTTATATAAATTGTCTAGTCTACCCATGTCGTCTCCTTTCAAAAATACCCCGGATAATCAATATGAAAATCCGAGGTACTTTTTATTACGCTGTTTTATGCTGCTGATAATAGATTGCCTTCTTCTTATTATCTAGCACAAACGCATCATACACAATGCGACCCTCGACCAAATCTCCGTTGATTCCTGGAGGATCCTGATGGATTTTGTACGTCTCCAGCTTTGTAGGAGCTACCGTTGCTACCGGGTGACATAGCATAAAGCCAAAGTCTTCCGGTAACCTCTTTGTCGGGATCTTGATCACCGTCAACCCGTCAAGTGTACCAATTACCCCATGCAATCTCAATTCTTGCCCAATGTCACTATTCATAGTGATTTCATGGCACATTTTCATTAAAAGGTAAATATCCGGTGTTACAATTAAATAACGCCCACTTTCTGGAACGTCGGCATTATCAAGAACAGTATTTGCCTTCAAAATCTCCGTGTAAATATTGCCACTTGTCAACTGCAATGCCTCTGGCTTAGTCCCTGCGCCTTTTGTCATCACATCATATACATAAGAATCAACTTCCGGAATGATGATTTCCCTCTGTTGCCTTTGAAGTGATGTTGCTCCTTTAAGCTGCTGCAGTGTCTCATCTTCATCTAATGCATCAATCGCAAAAGTGAATGATCTGTCTTTCTTTAGTGTAAATTCTTCTGTTGTTGCATCAAGACTCTTGACCTCACCGTATCGTGATCCGGTTGCTCCAGTGCCTGTTCCTGATCGGTCATAATCTGTCATCGGTACTGTATTGATCTTGTAGACCTTTACAGTGTGCGCTCCCGTCCAATCAAAATCACGATTTGTCAGAATATCTTTCTTGCTTTCCTTTGCAAAAACTTCATCCACATAAGGGAGAAATTTTGTTGCTAAATCTATCGCCATTTATATACTCCTTATAATTTAAAGGCGTCTCTAATGCTATTGCCGCTATTCTTCTGTGGCATCGCCTTCGGCGTCACTCCAGTCGCTCTCTTGGTTTCAAAATGTCTCTCCATTTCCTCGGCGACTTCTTCAATAGCTGCCATACTTTCCTCATAAGCTTCTTTGCTGTCATATTTCAGCACTTTACTAAGGCAAGTAGGCAATCCTTTAGCCTCTAGCGCGTCTCTGGCATCCGCCCTTAACTCTCTGATTGTTAGTTCTCGTTCTCTTCTTTCAAAGTCGCTCTCCTGCTGTTCTGCCTCTTGCTGCTTTGAAAACTTCTCGCGCTCTCTTGCCAGCTTTGACGCAATGATTCTATCAACATCTGCATCAGTATACTTCTTTTCTGCCTGGCTCTCTGCGTTTCCAGCTGTTTCTTCTGTGGCTGCTGCTTCCACTCTTTCAACGTTTTTCTCGTCCATGATTTTCCTCCCGTTTAACGCCCGCCGGCGATTATTTCGCAGTTTATAGTGATGCCGCACCTTAAAGCAATGGTTTGGGTTCACCCCGGCTCATATTCGCGAATAAACCGGGGTTACAAAAAGGATTTATGAAATTTAAAGAATACAATATATCAAAAAAGCGCAGGAACAACTTTTAGACATTTCTGTCCGTAAGTCATTCCCACGCCTTATAGCTTACACTGAAAAGGAAAAACAGTGCGGTACTTTCGATATATTGTTATAATTATTATAACACATATATGGGTAGTATTCAATATTTTTTCCTTTATTTTCGGTCTTTTTCCGCTCTTTCATTGACCATATCAGCACATAAACCCATGTTTTCAAGTTCAATATATGCTCTTTTAAATCGTCCTTTTGCTGGCTGCATCTTGATACTTCCCACCGGATGCAGACGCTTCAGAATCTCTCTTAATTCCATATCATTTGTATAGGATGCCTTGATTTTTACACTCATGCTATCACCTCTCTTCCTGCTGCCGCTCCGGTTCTGATGTTGGCGCATCTTCCCGGAGAGGGCAGTTATTTCATGCTCTGGTAGTATTGGTAGCACACCAGAACGTTTTCATATCTTCGGACTTATACTCTCATTTGAGTAAATTATACACCTGCAAAATCAAGTAACATTTTTGCGGTTCTTTCCGCTTGTTCCTCATAGTCTCCTGTACTTTCCGTGATGTCCCCTTTATCATAATGGAGATATGCATGTGCAAGTTCATGCGCCAATGTATGATTGATCTGCTCTATGCTCATGTTATTCGCAATACCGATTCTGTCATTGCAGAGAATACCGTAACTCGCTTGAAGTGGCAGGAACTGAACCTGTAAACGCTTTTTCCTTGCAAGAAGCATTAGACGCTCAAATACTTTACCTTTATCCATTTATTGCCCCTCTTTTTCATCCATCAAGCACTGTTCTATTAAGAGTAGTACACGCTCTGTAAAACCTCTGGTTTTCTCTGTTGCTCTGTTCTGAACAAAAATTTTCCAGTTCTCATACTCTTGTGGTGTTAGTTTTCTTGCTTCTCCCACAATCTCCGCAAGCTCTGTGATGTGTTCCTCTATAAATTGTCTTTCCGTCATGCTATTCCACTCCTCCGTTTGCTAATTTTCTTGCGAATCTCTCTACAAGTTCCGACCGTTTCTTGTCCTCTATCTTTTCAATAGCCTGTATAATAGATTCTCTTTGCTGTTCCTGCTCTGTATATTTTCTCATTTTCCTCTTGCCCTTTCTGTTCAATCTTTGTTATTATGTACTTGATTTTTTGAGTCAGCCCCTTCAGGAATTGCCGTTCCTCATGGAGCCTCTCTGACGGCTTATCCTACCCTGACGTAACATAGGCCGTCAGAGATCATATATTCTCGTTCTATCAAGTCAGACTCTTCCTTTCTCAACACCTTAATGATGACATCGTCGCCATCCACTTCTACGTCTGTAATGAAAGCACCCTTTAAGCTCTCTATCTCTAATTCTCTGATCTCGCAGTTGTTATAGTACATTCTCATTTTTAAATCTCCTTTCAAATTCATCTAAAATTTCCAGCAGCAACCTTTTACATAACTTCGTCTGATATTTTTTATAGATTTTATCAGCATCTTTGATCAAGTCCTGCCAGTACTCATTATCTGCTCTGATTTCCCTATATTTCCGGTAAAGCTTCCATAAGTCTGAAAACATCTTGTAATCTTCTTCTAATGTCATAGTACTCCTTTTGCTTTGTATCCTTAGATAAACGGACTATCATGACACATCTGCGTGAAACCCTTGATTTTACTGAGCTTGTCCATACTTGTCAACTTGAACAACTACGCATTATTAACATGACATGTATGCTATAAACTCTACGTACTTGCTCACTTTGACCACTACGTAAAAACCTTGATTTTAAAAGATATTTTCCGTACTTGTCATGTTTAGAAATTTATCTATAAGCATAATCTTTCTTGTGTTGGTTCTGGTTCATCCTCGGTATGTCCCGGCAATATCCACACACTTTCTGGTGGGAATGTTTTCGTCTTCCTCGTAATTATTCCGAGTTCTTCGCGTGCTCGTCTTAATGACATTTCAGAAATCTTATTCGCTGATGCCAAGTTCTTTATTTCTTTTGCCATCCGTCTGCCATCCGGCATTTGATTGATGATGAACTTTTTTGCTTCTTCCAGTGCTGGAGCATTGCTTGTCCTCTTCTTGCTTCTGATTGCAGTGTAATCATCCATAGAAAGACTATTTTCACCCTTGTAGACAATTCCACCATTATCAGGATCTATTTCAAACAACACTGTTCTGCCTTTTCTCTCAAGGCTTGATTTTTCATGTGACATGAATTTCATATCTTCTTCGTCTGGCACGTTTCCAAGGGCTATATAGCTTCTGCATTTTCCCATGATATCCGTAGATCCTAATACTCTTGTAATTGCATCGCCTTTTTGATTTTTATTGAAATGACAGATCAGAACGACTGCAACGCCATATTTTTCCGCAAGATCTACAATATGCCCTACTCTTTCATTTGTCTTGTTTGGCGCGTTCATATCCACATCAGAACCAATGTAAGCCTGGAACGGGTCAAATATCATCAATGCTGGATTTGTCTGCTGAATGAACATTTCAATTTCTGGAGAATCAAACAATAACTGTGTTTTATTCTCTGTTACAACAAAAACGCGCTTCATGTCTGCGCCGCATTGTCTCATTCGTTTCTTGATCGTGTCACCAATCCCATCCTCTGCTGTCAGATAGATTACATTTTCTTTCTCATTGCTGAATGGAACGATATTGAAAAAACTTTTTCCCGTTGTCACGCATGCCGCCATATAGCATAGAAGATATGTTTTTCCGACTCCGGGATATGCTGCACACAATGTAAGCTTTCCACGAGGAACATAAGGACTATAAAGCCAATGCGTCTCCTCTTCCTTTACTTCTTCCAGACAGACAAGTGAAACCATTTCCCGCGCATTCTCTATTTTTCTTGCTCTCCCTCGCTTGAGATTTTCAAGCTCTCTTTCTTCCGCTTCAATAGCTCTTTCTTCTTCCTCAATAGCTGCGATCTGCGCATCAATAGTTGTTTCTGCCTCTCCTGTTGTTCCGCTTCTTGTAGTTTCCGTGACTGATCCACCGCCTTTCTATCATAATCCTGTTTACTGTACCACTCGGCAACATTCTTCATCATTTCATCATGCTCCTGCTGCCATTCTTTCACAACACTGTTGTAATATTCTTTTGCTTTAGAACATCCCAATATTTCCAGCCTTGTGATCGCATCCTCCACAAATCCCGGCGTTGTCATATCATAGGCGAAGATTTTCTTAAAAGTAGATTTATACAGCTTCATGCCTATACTGAGTGAACCGAGAAGCGTTTCTTTGCTTTGATGGGATATTTCATCCCGGCACTCTGTTTGAAACATTTGATCCAACTGCCCGCGCTGCTCTGCCTTTTCCATGTCAGCGCAGATCTGCTGAAACACGTCGTTCGGCACTGGGGGCGGAAACCAATCATTATAATGCATTTGACTGACCGCCTGTCATTTCTGCTCGTAGTCTCAATATTTCATTGTCAATGTGCGTAAGCTCCCCGGAATATTCCGGTCTCCAGCTCCTGCCGGAACATAAGACTAATTCTGATCTGCGTCTGACAAGAGCTGTATAATCTCTAATCTGTTCAACTGTCATATCAACTTTTCCTTTCTTCCGTCTGGTCGGATGCTAACCGGTCATAATCAATGATATTTTCCGGATCCAGACCCAGCACTTTGCAAACGCACCCGAACCGGTTCATCTTCACCATATATCCTCTTCGCATCCGATAAACGATATTTACACTGACACCTGCTTTCTTTGCGATCTCCTGCGGTGTCATACAGGACGCTGTCATTGCCGCTATTAGCGGTTTAATCTTTGCACAAACCATTGCGTCTCCTTTCTGTGCGATGTCGCACCTTCTACCCATTCACACGTTGCCCGGTGTGGTTTAGTTTTCTAGTAGCTCTTCAATCGGTACTTTCAACGCTGCTGCAATTTTATTACCAACCACGTCAGAGCAGCTCTTGCCCGATTTAATGTAGTTTACAGATGCCCGCGATACTCCTGCGAGCTCTGCAAGCCTTTTTTGTGTCATATCTTGTTTTGTAAGTTCTGACACAAGCTTCACTCTGTCGATTCTCATTTTCTTCTCCTTTCTTTCTGTAATAAAAGCATTTGCTTTTGTTTTATAATAATTCAATCTTTTGCTTTTGTCAATGCTATTTTTCAATCTTTTGCTTTTATTTTTAACCAAACTGTGTTATTATGATTGAAGAAAGTGGGGTGAAGATGTGACTATAGGGGAAAAAATCAAGATAATTCGAAAGAAAAATAGACTTACTCAAAAAGAACTCGGAGACAAACTTGGAGTGTCGTATCAAATGATTGCACAATATGAAAACGGAAAACGAAACCCTAAAATAGAGACAGTACAGAAAATAGCAGATGCTCTCGATATGAGTATTTGTTATACGGAAGATGGGGAACCTTGCTTTATTGATAAAATATATGAAGGAACTGGGCAGAAGGCATTCGAATCTATCTCGATTCGAGAACAAGAAATATATAAAAAAATTGCAAAAATGCCGGAAATAACGCCTGATACGGTTATTCTAGATTTATATCATCAATTAAATGATGCTGGGCAAGATATGGCAGTTGAACAAGTAGAACTATTGACAAAAATACCAGAGTATCGAAAGAAAAGCCCTCAAGAACATATTCCTATATTAAAGGCAGCACATGAGCGCACAGATATTAAAGTAACTGACGAGATGAGAAAGCATGATTGTGATATTATGGAAGATGACACTGAATGGAAAGAAGAGTGATGACACCCTGCCCCCTCAAAACGGTGCGTCAGCTCAAAACTGAGCTGACCTGAACCCGTACTTGTAGGTACACTTTGGATTTACTCAACGTAAAACTGCGCTCAGTACCGCTTACTAAAGATTTGGTAAGCATGAGGTCTGTCCAAAATTGGACACACCGTAGTTTATTCCAAAAATGGAATAAAGGTGCACAAATTTGAGCGGCTTGCATCTTCCAGTTTTGGGAATGCGCTTTCTGCCCGATATAAGGCAGGTAGCACCGCACAAATGTGAAAGCTCAATCTTGAGCCGTCAGCTTGCCCCACTTGTGGGGAAACGGCAGCAGGTCTGCTCAAAATGGTGGACACCCCTATTCGCCCACTTGTGGGCGTAACCAGAGCAATTCTGCTCCCGTTAAAATTTGCGTCAGCATCTTGATCTCCTCAAAAGTGAGGAAATTGCTCAGAAATGCTCAGTTTTAAAGGTTGACAAATCTCAACACTTCTCTTGCGTTGTAGAGCGCGCAATCTTGCGCTATCCTGGGAGTCAATTTTATTAAATGCGTCAAATACATCTTCTGCCCATTCACACGTTGCCCGGTTGATGAAAGGAGAAGATATACATGGCACTAATCACATGCCCGGAATGCTCCGGGAAAGTGTCTGACAAGGCGTATTCCTGCCCTCATTGCGGTTTTCCCATGCAAGGCAAAGCAATGCCAGAAGCACCACGAAAAGCCACCAGAAAACGGCGTGCAAACGGTCTGGGATCAATCGTTCCATTAAAGCGGAAATCCGGGACCATCTATGAAGTGCGGGTGAATACCAGGATTGACGAACGTGGCTACCCTCTGTATGATGTGATCGGACGCTATACTGACAGGGTGGCAGCAGATACTGCTCTGGCTGAATACAATACCAATCCTTATGATCTGGATCTGCGTGGATTGACTTTCAGTGAAGTATTCAAACGGTGGTACAAAGGCAAATTCAAAGTAGAAGCATTCCACACAGGAAAGAAATCATCCAATGAATACACCGTACAGGCAGGATATAAGCATTGTAAACCTTTGCATGACCGCATATACTCCAGCATCCGTACAGAGGAAATGCAGGAGTTGATAGACAATAAGGAAATATCCCATTCCACGGCTGAACACGTTCTGAGGGTTCTCAAAGGCGTGGGCGAATATGCAATGCAGTTCGATATTATAAAGAAAGACTACACAGAATTTGTAAAGATGACCAAGGAAGATGATACGGAATCCGGTGTTCCGTTTACAGCGGATGAACTCACCAAGCTCTGGCAGCATAAAGATACCCCATTTGTCGATACAATATTGATATACTGCTATTCCGGGTTTAGAATCAACGAACTGGCCAAAATGCCACTGAATGACATCGATCTTGAAAATCAGACATTTACAGGCGGTTTAAAGACCAGATATAGCAAGGGGCGCACCGTTCCGATTCACTCCAAAATATATGAGTTTGTGAAAAATCGGTATAATAGGCGCTTTTCCAGTCTGATCTACCATGACGGTACTCGAGATATCACCGAGAACAAATACCGGGAATACTTCGATGCAGCATTAAAAGTTTGCGGCATCACAGACAAACATACACCGCAGGACTGCCGCCACACCTGTAATTCTTTACTAATCGAGAAGAAGGCCGACAGGGTCATCAGATATAAGATCATGGGACACGCCGGGAAAGATATCAATGAGAAGGTCTACTCACACATCACTGTCAAACAGATGCGTGAAGAGCTTGAGAAAATTTAAAAAATACATGGGTATGACCTGTTGAGCCGTACTCATGTATTTTTTTATTAGGATTTTACTAGTGCTTTTTTCGCAAAGAAACGCCCATTTTCCGCCGTTTATACATTTTTCCTACTTATGAAATTCTTAATTCGATTTCATTTCTGTTTGTAACAATGCCGTTATAATCCTTATGAAAAACAATCACTGCTACTCTGCACATATTCCTCATATTTTCATATAATAAACATAAGAAACCCGTTTTTATATTTTATGAAAGGATTATATAATGCAAATAAAAGGACTGGATGTCAGCGAATTTCAAGGAAATGTAGATTGGGAAAAGGTCAAAGCCGCAGGCTATCAGTTTGCCATGCTCCGTGCCGGCTATGGTTTTAACACGATTGATCCACAATTTAAACGCAATGCCTCAGAATGTAACCGGATTGGTCTCCCGATCGGAGTCTATTGGTTCTGCTATGCCCTGACTCCGGAGATTGCACGTCAGGAAGCTGATGGCTGTCTCAAAGCAATCTCCGGTTATCGTCTCGATTATCCTGTATGCTACGATATTGAACAGGCATCTGTAAACTATGCCGCACAAAACGGAGTTACTTTCACACCGGAAACCGTAGGAAAAATTGTGCAAAATTTTTGTGGCAGAATGGAAAAAAACGGATATTTTGCAATGTATTACAGCAACCGGAATTTCCTCAAAACGTACCGTCTTCTGTCACTTTCTTCAAGATATGCACTGTGGTACGCTTTTTATAACAGCAAGCTGGATAATACAGACTGCCAGATGTGGCAATTCACAAGTCAGGGAGAGATCGCCGGAATATCCGGGGACGTTGATCTGGACTATGTTTTTGTTGATTATCCTTCTATTATAAAAAATGCAGGACTAAATCATTTGTCTCAGAAACCGAAACCACCCGCCCCGCAATATACCGCTTATGTGATACGATCCGGAGATACGCTGAGTGAAATTGCCCAGCGATTTGGAACAACTATTGCCACTTTGCAAGCATTAAACAACATTCAAAATCCAAATCTGATCTATGCCGGGAATACAATACGGATTCCAAAATCCTGACATGTTTTAAGAATTTCATAAGAATTTTTCTATTTCTTTAATAGATTCAACATACTTTGGACACATTTATTCCGTATACTAATACTCAGATAGTTGATAAACAACTATCTCCCCCCTCATAAAGTAACGGCATCTTGGGGCGACCCAAGATGTCACACTTTACTCTCATTCCTTTAGATAACTATAAAACAACGAAACCCGTTAGCCGAAAGGTTAGCGGGTTTTCGCTGTTCCTGCATCTCCCCCAAATGTCTTTTGGGCAAATTTTTCTAAAAGAATATCTGTTGATTTTATTCTTTAAATAATATCTTCCTATAAGTTTTGCAACTTTTCCATTTCTGATTTTGCTTTGTTGTCTGTAAGTTGTATTGGCTTATTACAATCTCCTTCTGCATTTGATAATACTAACATAATTTTCATAGCTGCCACTTATATTTCAAATTATTTGCATATATGGATTCTGACAAAATATCTTGTCATGCAACAATGTGTTTGATAAAATAAGACAAGGCACTACATGAGAATGGTAGGCGGTTAGTCCTTCAACAGGGGGACTGAACCCTCTGATTGCATATATTAATCAATCAAAAAAGTAACCGCCCCTCAGCCAAAGGATTGCGGTTACTTTTTTGTAACTTATTAAATCTGGACTAACCAACTATCAGTAGTGCCTTATTTATATCTATAATATACCACCCGTTAAGCACATTGTAAACATGTAACTTTGTAAATATGTAAACATTTCAAACTGTTTTCGGACTTTTTAACACATTATAATACTATATAAATTAGTTCAATAGTACCTATTTCCTCTTTAGATAACTATTTTTCTTTCATCCAAACTGAAGAGTCAGCGAAACTGCCTTTGAATTTGAACTGTTTAGAAACCATGTTCCAGACACATGAATTGTCACACAGACAATGTCTGAGAGTTTGATGTATTTCCTCTATACTACACGCTTTATTATGTCCCGCAGAAGTTACTTGATTTCTACGGGACATTCTCTTACTTTCTGGCAAAATGTATCTGCCGCAGTTCCTCTACATCATCGCAGATCGGATGCAACGGACACAGATCGCAATCCAGAATAATATTTTTCAAAATATGGTCAAATGCATTTGTGATCTCATCCACCTTTTTCCCCTGTGCGATGAGCTGGTCCATCACCGGAAGCTCCCGTGTGATAAACAGAATCTGGACATGCTTTGCCTGAAATTCTTCTTTATATTTCTGGATCATCAGATTTCCCACGGTCGCAAAGTCCAGTGCTTTTTTCATTGCTTTTTTGCTCACCCGCACCTGTTCTTTTTGATCCATGCTGGACGACAGCATCATGTACCCTTCCGGAATGATCTTAAATTTTGCGAATTCCAGTTTTTTGATCCGCTGGTACGCTTTATCCTGATCTTCGATCGGATCAATCTGGATCCACGTGATCCTGGTAAACGGAACATTCTTTTTGATCTCCGGAAGATCCGGTCCATATAAAAGAATCTTGTCTTCGGGAAGTAACTCTTTCGAAGAGGTCACCGCCTGATAACACGTGGACGGCTGCGAACGGATTCCCAGCTCAAACGCCACTTCTTTTTGAAGCAGGAATTCATTTTCTTTGAGCAGATTCCATGGTTTTGCATGATTCCTGTTCAGCTCTTTTACCGGGAAAGGCTTCAGTAATTCTCTTGTTGTCTCGATAACTTTATCATATACTTGCATAACTAAATGTGATCCTCTACTTTTTTCGTCTCATGATAATGAAGCAGCTTGTCATAAATAAATTCGATCAGCTTGGAATCTGCATTGGTCATATAGATGGTAAACAAAACCGCTGTCACTGCACTCACGGCAAGAAACACTTTTGCAAAAAATCTGACTGTTTTTTTCATCCGGATCGCCCCTTCCTTATAAGTCTAATCCCTTTTGTCTCGCATATTCTGCCGCTCCGAGCGCACCCATCAGCTGCGGATCGGTCTTAAGTTCTATGACCTTCATACGGAGCACCTTCTCAATCGCTGCTTTTAATCCTTGATTTTTCGCACATCCGCCCGTCAGTGTGATCGCATCTTTCGCTCCGGCTTTTTTCGCCATTACAAAACAGCGTTTTGCAACCGCCTGCTGAATTCCTGCCGCAATTTCATTCCGCGGTTTTCCTTCTCCGACCAGTGTGATAACCTCAGACTCTGCAAATACCGTACACTGTGCCGTGATCGGGATCACATTTTCCGCTGTAAGACTCAGCTTCGAAAATTCTTCCAGAGACATCTCGAACGCATTCGCCATGGATTCAAAGAAACGCCCTGTACCGGCCGCACATTTGTCATTCATCGCAAATGTTTTCACCGTTCCGTCCGTATCAACCGCAATTCCTTTTACATCCTGTCCGCCGATATCAATGATCGCCCGCACCGACGGATCTGTCACATGCACACCCATTGCATGACAGCTGATCTCGGAAATATTTTCATCTGCCTGCGGTACTTTGTTTCGCCCGTATCCGGTTCCGATCAGATACGTCAGATCGAAAATCTCCTTCAGACCGGCATCCGCGATCGCCTGATCCAGCCCTGCCTTGGCGCTCTGCGCACTGTTGATCTTACTCTTGATCGTATTTGCTGCAACGATCGCCCCGTTTTCATCCAGGATCACCGTTTTCGTATAGGTCGAACCTACATCACATCCCCCGAAATATTTCATCTTTTTCCCTCCTTACCAGGTCAGTTCATCACTATAATCCAGATAGGTCGGATCCAGTGGTTCTTCCCTGAACACCGTTGACATATATTTGTTGACTGCATCGCGCATTGCTTTTCTGGACACGGTTCTCGGATCCATCAGATCATGCTGTACCCAGATCAGATGAATGCCCCGCTCTCTTGCCTGATCTTCAAACAATCCGTGAAGACCGCCAAAGTTTTTGCAGGAAACATGATCGTACATGATCACAATATTCGCATTAAATTTCTCGCACATCTTCCAGCACTCATCCAGCGCATTAACATATCCGCCGTTGCTGTGGGAACGCATCATCATCCGCTCGTATGCCATTGCCATATCTGTAAGTGCTTGTTCTTTATCTCCGATGTGATAGAAATGATAGCTCAACATACTTTCCATATCGACCAGTGTACGGATTCCCCATGTATGTTCTGCCCAGGTCGTAAAATGTGTATAATAATGTGCCGGACAGCACCATACGATCGCACGGTATTTATAATCCCTTCTGTCTGCTTCCCGGTCCTTTTCATATCCTTTGAGCATCATCTTTGTCACTTTTTCATCCTGCTTTGTCATAAACGGATCCAGACAGGCCGCAGTCTGGAATTCATATTCCCTCTGCAGGGACAGCGCACTTCCTATCACCTGCGGATATGGGGTACAGTTTACATCCCATTTATCCAGCATACACTGTGTTGTCTTATTATATTCTTCTGCCTTTTTCCAGAATGCATCCCAGTCCCACTTCACGTTGTAAGTCTCTTCGATAAACCGGATACAGTTCTTCAGATCCTTGACTGCATACGCATTCGTCTCCGGTTCATTAAACCGCTGCGGCGGGGTCAGCGTAAAGCTCGGCAGTTTTTTCATATAACGATCCATAAACAGTGCAGCACCAAGGGAACCGTCACACGGCATGGAACTTGTAATAAAAGAACTCCCCACCTGCGGATAATCATCCACGATCGCACATCCGACCTCTGCGGATGGAAGCGGACAAACATCTGCCGCCAGTCCCATACGCTCTGCCGCATCTACATACATAATATTTGCGTTCTGATCAACCTCTCCCGGAAGGCAGACCGGTGACATGGCAATATCGATCCAGTCCAGCATCGGAAAACCTGCCATAATGATCGACGGGGTCATCTCGTCAAACATCACCGTCTTTGCACGTAATTTTGCAGCCCGTTTATTATTTGGTGAATTGAGATTCTCATCTCGTTCAATGATCTTGGCGATCACATCTACCGAGTTATGTACCACTCCGTAAAACTGTTCCTGCGTATAACGGAGCTGTTTTCCGCGCAGCCCCAGCTTATGGCGATCCAGCATATTCGCCACCGTCAGATAAGAAGCCATCCACGGGTAACGCACAAAAGATTTCGTCAGAGCCACCGGATGCTTTCCAAGTGTCACTGCCATATATCCATATACCTTCAGCCAGGAGGCAAAATCATACGCTGTATCTCTTACCCCTTTCCACTCCCTCTGGTTCAGAGAACGGTACCCTTCCGTATAATAATCTCCAAGCCCTTCATTATGCAGCTTTACCCTTGGTTTTGCATAATGCCTGACATCCTTTACAATCCCCGGAAGTACTTGTTTTAACTTCTGGATTTTTGTTCCTCGTCTCATTTTCCGGCCTCCTCTCTGCGCGCTTTGATCTTCTTGATTTCCAGACTCTCCACAAATGCCTGTACCCGGGTTCGAAGCTGTCCGCTTGATTTTGCCTGATACGGCCGGTCAATTGATAAGGTCGGTATCTTATATTCTTCGGCAAGAACATGACTCTGCAGTGTTCTCTCAAAAGACCAGTAGGAACAGAATTTCATCTGCTCATAAATAATACCGTCTGCATGATATTCCTCCACCAGTTTCGCCGCCTGATCCTGTCTGTACTTGATCTTATTTGGCGTGACATACCTCGGACAGGAGGTCTGATCAATATTGATCCGCACAATCTGAGTGAGCACATCCTCTGTATCATTTAATACAATTTCCTGACGTCCCGGGATCGATCCATAACAGAACCGGTCTGCGGCAACATAAGCACCGCTCTCTTCCACCAGTTCGATCATATCCGGATCATCGATCTCTCCGCCCACGATCACAACTCTTGCACGGAATTTTGATTTTTTATCCGGTTCCCTGTGTTTGAGTTCCTCCAGTGTTTCATACAATTTATCCAGGATCAGATCTTTTGGACAGACATAGGTTGCAAGAACAATCTTGTGAAATTCTGCGCCTGTGATCACCGGATTTTCTGCTTTTCGCATTTCTCCCATCTCAGAAATGATCCTGCAGATCTCATTGTGCTTCTCCACAGCTTTTCTCATCGCCGCATCGGATATATCCGTTCCATACCGTTCATGCAGCGGTTCCAGCACCTTTCTTCGCAGCTGCTCTACCACATGCTCCACCGTGATTTCTTCATCTTTTCCCGGCACATCCACATAGCTGATAAAGAAATTCTTTTTCTCTTTCCCCTGGATCTCCAGCAGTTCCATATTTTCGTAACACCGGTTCATGCATTCACAGATATCAACCCCGGCAATCGCATCCAGAAACTGAAATCCGCCCTCGATTGCCCGTTCCAGCAATGCTCTGGAAAATTCGCAGGCACTGCTTGCCAGATAATACGTTGCAATCTCTGTAGAACCCATATACGGAGCCCGCAGTCTGACAGAAAAACAGTGGTCCAGATTCAGCAGCACTTCCGGGATATGAAAACAGGTGAACCCAACAGCGACCCGGTTCTCCTTCTGCGCTTCCCGGACCAGATCGTTACAGGCACTGTCCAGTAACTTTTCAAAATAGATCATATGTTTTAGATCTTTCATAACAGCCCTCCTGACACTTACGGCAGAATGCCGAACTTCTGCATTGCATCCCGCACATTGACTACCACAGGTGATTCTTCCGGAAGCTCCATAATGCTGCGTCCTTCAAAATCATACAATGCCAGTTTTTTGTCTGACGGGATCGCTGCCAAAAGCTCCAGACCTCTGGTATACAGTCTTTCGATCATCGCCGGGTCCTCCACCCGGTTCACGATCAGACCGATGCGGTCATATTTCACCAACTCCATTGCAACATTTTCAATTGTCTTGATGACTTCCAATCCCTTTTTACTGGTATCCGAGATCAAAAGCAGATGGGTCACTTTCTCCATTACACGGCGATTGATCTGCTCAATGCCTGCCTCTCCGTCAATGACCACATAATCAAACTGCTCTGAGATCATCGTGATCACTTCTTTTAAATATGAATTGATGCGGCAATAACATCCGGCTGACTCCGGACGTCCGATTGCAAGAAACGCAAAACCTTCTTTTTCGACGATTGCCTCTGCGATCTTATACCTGGACTCAGACAACAATTCCATTGCTTCCTTTGTATTTCCATCCTCCACATTCGCAACAATTTCGTTTCGAATGTCATCCAGCGTCAGTTTGGGCTCAATTCCCAGTGCTGTAGCCAGACCGATCGCCGGATCTGCATCAATGGCAAGGATCTTTTTCTCCGGAAATTCCTCAACCAGAAGTTTTACAAGAGCTGCGGAAATAGAAGTCTTTCCCACGCCCCCTTTTCCGGTCAATGCGATAATTTTTGTCTCTCTGCTCATACCTTTTCTTCCTTTCCACTAAATCCGCACTGCAAGATGATATGCACCGCGTACTGCCTCCAGAACTCTTCCTGCCCGACTGCTGTCTCCAATGTTATAAATCTCTTTTGCCAGATGTTCTTCTCCCGCTTCAAAGAAAAATGTCTCATCCGCTTTTCCCCCCATTGCCAACACGATCAGATCTGCCGGAATCTTCTTCTCCACGATTTCTTCTTTGATTGCTTTCTCCATCGGGTTCGGAATATTCGGAGGAAGCAGCGGCTGCCAGGTATTATACGGATCCGGCACAGTTTGGGACTGATTCTGTTCCACATAAACGCCGTCTTTTGCAAGCGCTTTTACCTTTGTACAGTTATACAGCCACACCCCTGATTTTTCCAGATAATGAAGCAAATGTCCTCGGTTTGCTGTACAGACCCCCATCATAAAATGAGGCAGCATTTCCAGAACCGTAACGTTCTTTCCATATTCATTTGCCAGCCAGTGTGCAGTCTCACAGCCTACCACTCCACCACCTACGATCACGATATTATTTGCACCTTCCGCTTTTTCCGGATGTTCCAGAAGGTCTGTTCCAAGGATTAGATTTGCCTCCTCTCTGCCTTCAAACGGCGGAAAGATTTCCTTTGTTCCATACGCAAAAATAACTGAATCATATGCTTTTTCTTTTAGAAGTTCTGCAGTCACCGTTGTATTTTTATGTACCTGAAGCTGATACTGCTCCTGACAAAGCTCCACCTGTTTCTCAAGGTATGCCAGATAGTTGCTCAGGTCAAATTTGATCTTCGGAATACTTCCTACAGCAATCTTGCCGCCCAGCCTCTCTGATTTTTCATACAAGGTTACGTTGTGTCCGCGTTTTGCCGCGATCAATGCAAATGTAATTCCTGCCGGCCCGCCTCCCACAACAGCAATGTTTTTCTTTTTCTCAGCCGGTGTAAAGGTTTCCGGAAAACGTTCCTCGAATCCGGTTCGCGGATTGACTGCACACTGCGGATGCCCTCCCAGAATAAACTCATTAACGCAGCCTTCCTGACAGCCGATACACGGCCGGATCTCCTCCACATTGCCGGCAAACACCTTGTTGCACCAGTCCGGATCTGCAAGCAGTGGTCTGGCAAGCATCACCATGTCGCAGTCACCATCCCGGATCGCTTTCTCTGCGATATCCGGATACCCCAGTTTTCCGACTGCAACAACCGGAACGTCCATTCCGGCATTGGATTTGATACGATTTCTGCGGAAGAATTCTTTTGCAATTTTGGACATATCAAGGAAACATCCCGCCGGCATTCCCTCCGGTGGATGCGGCAGCCACCAGTTGTCATAGCAGCCCAGATCCACATCAAACAGATCCACTCCGGCACGGACCAGTTTCGCCATATAATGCAGGGTATCCTTAATCGTTCTTCCATTTTTAAACCGCTTCAGACTGCTGACTTCATTCATCCGTTCCTGATAAGTTTCGTTCAGTGCCAGTGAGAGGTCAATCCTATACATGATCGGGAAGGAATCTCCCGCCCTCTTTCGAATCTCACGGATGATATCAAGCCCAAACATTTCATAATCTTTATAGCGTCCTATCTGTCTTCTGTTAAATGCCGGATTCGTCATCTGTTCCAGCAGATATCCTTCATGCCCATGCAGGTAGATACCGTCTAACCCCATCTCTTTTGCATCTGCTGCCGCCTGCCCGCAGTTTTTTACAATTTTTTTCAAATTGGCATCTGTCAGCGGAATACATGGAAGCTGCGGAATATAAAAGCTCGGATTCACGGACGCAGAAACCGGAATCTTATGTTTTGTCATCACACAAGTCGGAGGCCCGACTCTTCCAAGACCTGGTGTAATCTGGATAAAAATCTTACTTCCATAAGCATGCACTCCCTGTGCAAGATCTCTCCATCCTGCAAACACTGTTCTTGCATGATCAATCCGGGGAAACAAAGACAAATCATCTACTTCTGTTACGGTCGGATCAATTCCATGACTGACCGGGATCAATCCCGTTGTCAAAAGCCCCGTTCCTCCTTTGGCACGCGCAAAAAAATATTGAAGCATTTTATCATTCGGCCGACCTGACTCTTCACACATATTCAGATTCCCCATCGGTCCCATTACCACGCGGTTTTTGATCATAGTCTTATTCACCTGAATCGGAGAAAACAGGGCCTGATACGGATACAATTCCTTCGTCATCGCCCCGGAGCTCAGCCTGCAGTTTTCTTTTTCCTGTTTCACCCAATCCCCATAGGTTTCTTCCAGTCTGACTAACTTTTCATCACATTTCAATGTTTTTGCACCTCCTGTTTTACGACATCTTTTACCCAAACTAATTTTGAGCATTTTGCACTAAAATCATATTTCAATTATATCATTTCAGTGCAAAACAAACAACTCAAAAAAAGACCCGAAAGGGAGTATATCACTTCCACTTTCAGGTCTTCTCTATTATTTATTTACGGATCATCTCCATATATGGCAGTACTTCATATCCTGCTTTTTTATAGACATGAACTGCTCTTTCATTTTCTTCTTCCACTTCCAGGCGAACTACCACGTCTGCGTATTTTTCTTCTATATATTCAAAAAACTTACTTCCGATACCAAGTCCTCTGCTTTCTGGCTTCATATACAGATCTTCGATCCAGACACACTGCTTTCCAAACTCTGTGGAAAAGCTTTTGGCTGCCATGGCATACCCCAAAAGCTGCCCTTCATTTTCAAACACATATCCTTCCAGATATGGACTCCCTTCTATGCATGTTCTGATATCATTCTCAAAAATCTCATCCGATCCATTACTCTGCACTGCGGGAGATGCGTAAAATACCCGCATCATATCCAATACTTCCTGTTTATCCTGTTCCATCATATTTCTAATTGTAAATTCCATCACTGTCCATCCTTTTCTTTATTCTGCCAATACGCTCTTATGCCGTTTCAGATATTTTCCGTCTCCTTTTTTACCTAAGAACTGATTCTCTTTCACGATCACATGCCCTCTCTGCATGACCAGTTCAATCTCACCTTTCACTGCCATCCCCTCATAACAGGTATAATCTACTGCACTGTGCATATCCGCATGTGTCAGTATGCGCTCTTTCTCCGGATTTAAGAGAATCAGATCCGCATCTGAACCCGGCAGCAGAGTTCCCTTCTGCGGATATAATCCATACATCCGGCTAGGATTCGTACACAGATAATGCACCATCTGCGGCAGTGTAATTCTGCCTTTCATCACACCCTCAGAGAACAGAATGCGCATCCGCTCTTCAACTCCCGGTGCACCGTTTGGACAAGCTGTAAAATCCTGCGCTCCTGCCTGCTTTTCTTTCCCAAAGTGAAACGGGCAGTGATCTGTTGCCACAACATCGATCACACCATCCTTTAATGCCTGCCATAATGCATCCTGATCCTCTTTTTTGCGAAGCGGCGGAGACATGATCGCTTTCAGCCCTTCCTTGGGATCTTCATACATCTCATCCGTGAGAGTCAGATATTGCGTACAGGTCTCCACTGCAAAATTCTTCTGGTGGGATGCCCGCGCTTTCATAACCTCCATCAGCCCTTCTTTGCTGGACAAATGTACAATATACAGCGGTGCATCACCTGCCATGGCTGCCAGATGCAGCAGACGGTCCACTGCCTCCGCCTCACAACGCGCCGGTCTGCTGAGCGGATGATACTTTGGCTCTGTACATCCCGACTCGCGGTATGTCTTCCTAAGATAATTGATCACACCATCATTCTCGCAGTGCACTGCGATCACTATCCCGTCCTTTTTTGCTTCTTTGAGTACCTGAAAAATCTCGTCATCAGTCAACATGTCATCATATGTCGTATATACCTTAAAACTTGTAATTCCATCATTTTCGGCAATCTCTTTCATCTCCCCCAGTATGGATGCATTGACATGCTGGATCACCCCATGAAATCCATAATCAATGACTGATTTCCCATCTGCCAGACGATGATATTCTTCCACCTGATGCCACAGGCTGCATCCCTTCGGGCCGAACGCCATGTGATCCACGATCGTCGTTGTTCCTCCACAGGCTGCTGCCACCGTTCCATCATAAAAATCATCCACTGCACGATACTTTCCTGACTGCAGATCCATATGCGTATGTACGTCCACACCCCCCGGGATCACATATCTGCCTGTGGCATCGATCACCTCGGCATCCTCCTCTTCCAAAACTGTTCCTATGGACTTTATTTTTTCATCTTCGATCAGAATATCCCCCTGAAATACCTGCGACTCTGTTGCGATCATACCATTTTTTACTAATAACTTCATAGGACTCCTCCTTTTTCCGGCATTTCTATCTGTTCATTTGATATTTATAGAATACTCTTATCAGCACATGAATTCAACCTGATTTCTGAAATATTTTCAGATGTCTAAATTTCTTTTAGCTTCTGTTTTCTTTTTATGATATAATGAGCGTTAACGAATCATGATATCATAGAAGACGATTACACATTTATCAGGAGAGGATGTAAACAATGGGATACTCTTTAGATCTATTAAAACAAATTGCGCACGGACTTGCACAGCAGTTCAGTGATTCCTGCGAAATCGTGATCCACGATGTACGCCATGGAATCGAAAACACAATCTTATATATTGAAAACGGACATGTCACTGACCGAAAATCCGGTGACAGTGCATCCAATGTCGTACTGGAAGCGATCAAAGCCGATCCGTCCACACTGCAGGATCAGTACGCTTATCTGACAAAAACAAATGACGGACGTCTGCTGAAGTCTTCGACCTTTTACATTAAGGACGAATCCGGAACGCTTGCCTATATTTTTTCTATCAATTATGATATTACCGCACTGGCTGCAGCGGATCAGTTTCTGCAGTCCTTTATCCAGACACAGAATCCCGCCGAGCCATCCGCTTCCCGCAGTGCAACCCCTCAGATTACGCACAATGTCACCGAGCTTCTGGATACCCTGATCGAACAGGCTATCTCCAATATCGGGAAACCGGCAGCACTGATGACAAAAGACGAAAAAATCAAAGTGGTTCAGTATTTAAATGATGCCGGCGCTTTTCTGATCACGAAGTCCGGAGATAAGGTAGCTTCTATACTCGGCATCTCAAAATTCACATTATATAACTATATGGATGCCGGTAAATAAAAATCTGCTGAAAGTGCAACGTTGAAACACTTTCAGCGGATTCTGATTATACTTCCATCTTACTCTGCATCCATTCGTATAAATCCTGATATACCTGCTCCCGATCTGTTTCATTCAAAATCTCATGTCGGTCTCCGGCATACAGCCGCAAAGTCACATCCTGTATTCCGGCCGCCCGATACTTCTCATAGATCTTTCTGACACCTTTGCCGAATCCTCCGACCGGATCGTCCGAACCAGACACCATAAAAATCGGCAGCGTCTTCGGTATCATGTAGATGCTTTCCCGCTTCTGCGTCTGCTGAATTCCGCAGAACATCTGATAGTAGGCATTTACTGTAAATACAAACGAACACAGCGGATCGGAAACATACTGATCCAGCTTTTCCGTATCACTGGTCACCCAGTCTGCCCTCGTCCTTGCCGGCTTGAATTTTTTACAGAAAGGTCCATTCACCATCTTGTCTACCAGCTTGCTTCGATAATGCCATCCTTTTAAAACTGCCAGTATCCTGCACAGATCTTTTCCAATCTTGAGTTCCGTCTTATTCTGCTCTGACATGGTCCCCATGATGATTGCTCCACTGAGTCCATTGCCATACATCTGAATATATTGTCTCAGCAGAGACGATCCCATGCTGTGCCCAAGCATAAAATAAGGCACATCCGGATATTTTTTCATCGTTCGCTGTCTCAATGTATGTAAATCCCCAAGGACACATGCATTTCCATATTTTTCATTAAAAAATCCATACTCTGATTTGCTCTGTACTGACTTTCCATGCCCCAGATGATCGTTGCCGACTACATAAAATCCTTTTTCGCAGAGATATTCTGCAAACTCCGAATATCTGTCAACATACTCAACCATCCCGTGACTCAACTGCAAGACTGCCTTTACCTGTCCTTCCGGTTTCCATTCAATTGTATGAATCTCTGTATTTCCATCTTTGGATGGAAAGTAAAATTCATCTTTCATCTTTCTCTCTACCTGTCATCTAATTTTATATATTCCCGATGAGGAGCCAGCGGCTTATATGCCGGACGGATGATCTTATCCGCATTCTTCAGCTCTTCCAGACGGTGTGCACTCCATCCTACAATACGTGCAGCCGCAAAGATCGGTGTATACAGTGACGGAGGAAGATCCAGCATACTGTACACCAGACCACTGTAAAAGTCCACATTCGCACTGACACCTTTGTAAATCTTGCGCTTCTCGGCGATTACTTCCGGAGCCATATGCTCTACCTTCTCATAAAGCGCATACTCTGCCTCGCAGCCTTTCTCCTGTGCAAGCTGCTTTACAAACGCACGAAATACATCTGCACGAGGATCAGAAATGGAATAAACCGCATGTCCCATTCCGTAGATCAGACCTTTTTTATCAAAGGCTTTCTTATCCAACAGTGCTTCCAGATACTGACGGATCTGCTCTTCATCAGTCCAGTCTGTCAGTGTTGCCTTCATATCCTCAAACATCTGTGTCACTTTTACATTCGCACCGCCATGCTTCGGTCCTTTCAGGGAAGCCATCGCTGCTGTAATCGTAGAATACGTATCGGTACCGGAAGAAGTAACTACATGAGTCGTAAAGGTGGAGTTATTACCACCGCCATGATCCATATGAAGCACAAGTGCCATATCCAGGATCTCTGCCTCAAGCGCTGTATACTTTCTGTCTTCACGAAGCATCATCAGGATATTCTCCGCTGCGGAAAGATCCGGATGAGGTGCATAAATATAAAGATCCTCTCCTCTTCTGTAATTATATGCATGGTAGGCATATACCATAAACATTGGGAACTGACTGATCAGATTCAGACACTGACGAAGTACGTTCGGAATCGAAATATCATCCGCTTTGTCATCGTATGTATACATACTCAGGATATAGCGGGAAATGTTGTTCATCATATCACTGCTCGGCGCTTTCATGATTACATCCCGTACAAAGTTCGGCGGAAGTGTCCGGCGCTCTGCGATCATGGCACGAAATTCATCCAGCTGCACCTTTGTCGGAAGTTCTCCAAACAAAAGGAGATATGTTGTCTCTTCAAATCCCGGGTGCTCTGCTTTTAAAAATCCGCCGATCAGCTCTTTGATATTATATCCACGGTAGTAGAGGCTTCCTTCACACGGAACTTCTTTGCCGTCTACGACTTTGGTATTTACAATATCTGAAATGTTGGTCAGACCTGCAAGTACACCTTTTCCATTTAAATCACGAAGACCTCTCTTCACCTCATACTTGGTATACAGTTCTTTGTCAATCGCTGTATTCGTCTCACAAATATGTGCCAGCTCCTGAATCTTGGGTGTATTTTCAAAAATGATGTTCTCAATGTCTCTCTGCATATAGCCTCTCCTTCCGTCATTTGTTTTATATTTCTTTATTATACTAAAGATTTTGCTCCTATACAATTAACTGTGTATTAAATATTTATGAACTATTGCTGTTTATTCTGTTTGGACCTGCACAGAAATCATTACACGATTTGATCACTTAAATAGTTCGCAAGCTCTGCAAATTCTTCCAGAGTCAGGGCTTCTCCACGGATACTCGCGCCTCTGCCGAGATGTCCGATCGCCGCTTCGATCTGCTCCTTCGTAAAATCCAGCTCCGGTGAATTCTTCAGGCCATTCGCAAGCGTTTTTCTTCTCTGATTGAACGAAGCCCGGATGATCCGAAACATCAGTTTTTCATCTTTTACCTGCACCGGTGGTTCTTCATATCTGTCAAGACGGATGACTGCAGAACCGACCTTCGGGCGCGGCATAAAACAGTTCGGCGGTACATTGGCTACAATATATGGTTTTGCGTAATACTGGACCGCAAGTGACAGCGCTCCGTAATCCTTCGTTCCCGGTCCTACCTGCATCCGATCTGCTACTTCTTTCTGAACCATGACTGTAATGCTCTTCATTGGAACATGATTTTCAAACAATCCCATGATGATCGGAGTCGTAATATAATATGGAAGATTTGCCACAACTTTGATCGGCTTTCCTTCATTCTCCCGTTTTGCAAGCTCAGCAATATCCACTTTTAACACATCCTCATTGATGACCTGCACATTGTCATAGCCATCCAGAGTATCCTCCAGAATCGGAATCAATGCCTTATCTATCTCTACTGCCGCTACCTTTCCCGCAGCGCATGCCAGATACTGTGTCATCGTTCCGATTCCCGGTCCGATCTCCAGCACAAAATCATCCTTAGTAATCTCTGCAGATCCGATGATCTTATCCAATACATGCGTATCTATCAGGAAATTCTGTCCGAATTTTTTCTGAAACACAAAGTTATACTTCTGAAGCACCGCGATCGTATTCTGCGGATTTCCAAGTGTTGGTTCTTTCATCTGCACACCTCTTTCTCTACTTTTCCAATCGATACAATTTTTTTGCATTTTCTGTTGTCTGTCTTACAACCTCTTCGTAAGAAATCCCCTTTAATCCTGCGATCTCTTCTGCAACATACACAAGATTCAGGGAGCTGTTGCGCTTTCCTCGATTCGGAACAGGAGCCAGATACGGACTGTCCGTCTCAAGCACCAGAGCTTCCAGCGGAATCTCCTGCACCACTTCTTTTAATTTCTTTGCATTTTTAAAGGTTACGACACCACCAATTCCAAGATAAAATCCCATCTTGACATACTCTCTCGCCTGCTCCAGGGAATAGGAAAAACAATGGATCACACCGCTTAATTCTCCTGCATACTGCTTCATGATTTCCATCGTATCTGCCGCTGCTTCCCGGCTGTGAATGATCACCGGCAGATCCAGTTGTCTTGCCAGCTCTAACTGACGGATAAACCACATTTTCTGTAAATCCCGGTTCTCCTTATCCCAGTAATAATCCAGTCCGATCTCTCCGACAGCGACCATCTTTTCCTTCGCAAGCAGCCATTCCATCCGCTGCATCTTTTCCTCGTCCAGCTCACCCACTTCGTCCGGATGTACCCCGATCGCACCGTAAACGAACGGATATCTGTCTGTGAGCTTCTCAATCTTGTCCCAGGACGCAATGTCAGAACCTGCATCTACGATCAGCTCCACGCCGTTTTCCGGCATGGAACCAAGCAATTCTTCTCTGTCTCCTTCAAACTGTCTGTCATCATAATGTGCATGTGTATCAAAAATCATCTGCATTTAACCTCTTTTCGCGGATATACGGAAAAAGGAGAGAATCTGTCTTGTTTTCTCTCCTCTTTCCTTACCGTTTTCTATTTAAAATAATACCATACTGCCCGAAAATGTTCAATTATGGATTTTCCCTCTTGTCGTTCATCCAGTCACTCAAAACAGAGAACATTACGGACACATCAATCGGTTTTGCAATGTGTTCATTCATTCCTGCCTCTTTTCCATTTACTGCATTTTCTACAAGAATTCCTTCTTCTGTCAAAAATTCCTGCGCGATTTCCCGGTTCATATCATTGTCTTCAACAAGCAGGATACGCTTTCCTTTCATTGCATCAAACGCAATCTGTGTTTCCTCATTTTGCTCTGTTTTTTCTTTTTCAGGCTGCTCGCTTATCTCTTTCAAGTGGAAAATCACGGTAAACTTTGTACCTTCACCCTTTTTACTCTCTACATAGATTTCACCATTCATCATTTCCACAATATTTTTAGAAATAAACATGCCCAGTCCACTGCCTTCTATCTCATTCGATGTCACATTTTTACTTCTCTCATACGGCTGGAAAATTTTATCCACAAATTCCTGATCCATACCGATTCCATTATCCTCGCAGGTAAATTCAAACGTACTGTATCCGTCATAGATCGACAATACTTTAAAGCCAGAACAATGTACCTTTCCTTTCTCCGGTGTAAATTTTATCGCATTTCCCACAATATTCAACAATACCTGCCGGATTCTGAGCGGATCACTCTTCACCATAACCCCCTGCAGCGTTTCATATTCACCAGTAAACTGGATGTCCTTCTTTTCCGCCTGCGGCTGAACAATCCTTTTGATATCTTCGATCATTTGATCCAACTGGAATACTTCTTCCACGAACACAACCTTTCCACTTTCGATTTTACTCATATCCAGAACAGAGTTGATCAGACTCAATAAGTGTTTGGAAGAAGCATCGATCTTATTCAGACAGTCCTCCAGCTTCTCCGGATCGTGAATATTTCTGCGCGCAATTGTGCTCATTCCCATGATCGCATTCATCGGAGTACGAATATCATGTGACATATTCGCAAGAAAGTCCGATTTTGCCCGACTCGCCTGGCGTGCCGATTCATAGGCAGATAACAATGCCTTATTCTGCTCCTCCTGCAGTCTCTTAAGGTCATCAATATTCATCACAGTAACCGTCACGATCGGTCGCTTCTTCTCTCTGGTCATGGACAAAATAAACTGTATTCGAAACCAGCTTGTGCTGTGCTCGTACCATTTCTGAAATTCTCTCTCCACAATGGAAACTTCTTGAATGCGGGCGCAAATCCGCTCTGTTTCAAACTCTTCTTCCAGCTTTTTCTTCTTCTCTTCCGGAACATTTTGTAATAAAAACCTTTTAAATGTAGAGAAATCAATTTCTTCTGTTTTTAACAGACGCATATCATCCTGCTCTGTCCGGATGATATGAATCAGCTCCGTCTCTAAGTCCAGCTCATACACATCCAGAAATACATTCGTAAGGGAATGGATCAAGCGCGTATTCTCAATATCCTTCTCCCGCATAGTCTTGATCTCTTCCAGATCATCCTCATATAAGTTCTACATCGGCAATGATATTTTATCCAGTTTTTTGACAAACGGAACATAAATTGCCACATCCAGCACAAGCAAAAAAATCTGAAGAATCACACCCGAAAAAGATCCTGTTGCAATATACCCACTCAAAAACGGAGGCGTTGTCCAGTTGATATCCTGTGCAATCACCGGTATGAGTCCGATTGCCGTAGCCGCATACGCCAGACACAAATTGATAAGAGGGATACTGATAAACGGGATAAAAAACACCGGGTTAAACACGATCGGCATTCCAAACAACAGGATTTCATTTACATTGAAAAGAGAGGGAATAAAGCCAAACTTTGCGATTCTCCTGTTACTTTTATTTTTACTCACAAGCAGAATCGCCGCAACAAGAGCCAGCGTAGATCCCGCTCCTCCAAGATCACATACACTGTTTAAAAATACTGTGTTTACAATCTCTGTCGGCTGCATTCCCACCTCCACAGATTGTATATTTTTATGGAGAAATTCTTTAAAATATACTTCATTGATCTCAAAATACACATGCGAACCGTGGATTCCAAAGAACCAAAGCAAATGCAGCGTTACGATATAAAATGCACCGGACAAAAGGTGGTTCATCTTAAATTTAGAAAAGAACAGGTTCAGAAGAATCTCAATCTGTTTCTGCAGACATCCTCCTGTTGTTGTCTCGATCACATAGGCAACGCTTGAGAACAAAATCAGAACAATCCCAAGGGGAATGATTGACGCTGTCATCTTACTCAGAAAAGAGTCTTTGTCTTCCTCTTTTGCTTTAAAAAGCGGCAGTTTCCCTATATGATAAAACAAACGAGTGGTAACCAGTGCCGCCAGCAGTGCCGAACTGATTCCTGCGGTACTCAAATAGGAAGGATTAAAATCTGCATAGGACACATTGATCAAAATCAGGAATGAAGCTGTTGCTCCAAATGCAACGAAACTTTTTCCATTCTTAATCTCGAGCTGCTCTGCATAGCACCATGCCACTGCAAATGATACAATCACGGAAAAATAATCCACTGTTGCAGAATGAATCAAAGTCAATATGGAGAGATACCATCTTGTCCCTTCACCATGCAGCCATTCCTGATATCCAGAAATCGGAAAATTGATCCCCACCAGTGCAATGGAACATAAAATCACCAATGGTGTCATAAAAATCAGGCCTTTTCGGATTGCCTGAACCGCTTTTCCTTTGACAAAGTAATTTTTTACGGATAGAATAACCGATTCAAAAAATTGCTTTATGATTAGATAATACCGTCCTGTCTGCATAAAAATATCTCCCTCTCAAAAACTTCATTCCTCTTTTCACCCAGAAAAAGACCGGGAGCTCTGTTTTCTCTCGGTCTTTTTTCTTCTTACAACTGTTCTTCTATATGTTTTGCAACCCTGACGTCTTCTCTTTTAATATGAGTGATGAGCCATTCTGCAACACCGGAATTGATCTTGCCTACCAGCGAAACAGATGCACCGTCTCTTTCCAGTTCTTCGGACAGTTTTCTTACAGTTTCCTTAAACTCTTCATGGTATCGTTTATGGTTCACACGATCCGGATATTTGAATCTTTTCTGCAATTGCTCTTCATCATCAAAGTGCTTCTTCGTATAATCCTTCAAAAACTGAGCCATAGCGTTGATCTCGCTTCTTCCATTTCCTGACGCACATGCCTCTAAAAGATCGTTGATTTTTTCAATCAATTCTTTATGCTGGCTGTCAATCAGCCGATTGCCTGTTTCCAGCCCCGGCTCCCACTCATATCTTTTTATAGATGCAATATGCGGCGCTCTGACTGGTACAGAAGGCGTTTTCATCATTGGCGGTGTAACACCGGAAAATCCTTTGATGTCTTTTCTCAGATTGAAAACACCTACCAGGTTTTTCAATGTCTGCGACTGTGCTGATAATTCCTCACTTGCTGCTGCACTTTCTTCTGCTGTTGCAGAGTTTGTCTGTACGATTCCTGCAATCTGATCCACTCCCTGGCGTACCTGGAAAATGGATTCTGCCTGTTCTGCTGCTGAGGAAGAGATATCATCCACATAAGTAACTGCTGCCTTTGTGCTCTCCACAGTTGCCATCAGCGAATCTGCTGTTCTGTTTGCAATATCTGTACCATTATTGACTGCCTCGATCGTTCCTTCAATCAGACCTGTTGTATTCTTTGCTGCTTCTGCACTCTTGGATGCCAGATTTCGAACTTCATCTGCAACAACTGCAAATCCTCTTCCTGCTTCTCCTGCTCTTGCCGCTTCGACTGCTGCATTGAGCGCCAATATGTTCGTCTGGAACGCAATATCTTCAATGGTTTTGATAATTTTTCCAATATCCTCGGACTTATGACTAATCTCTGCCATCGCCTGAATCATATCCTGCATCTGCTCATTTGAAACTGTCAGTTCATTCTGCGCACAGTACACTTTATCACTGGCTTCTTTCGCATTATCTGCTGTTCTCTGGATATTTTCAGAAATCTCTGTAATCGTAGCTGCCAGCTCCTCAACAGAGCTTGCCTGCTCTGCAGAAGCCTCTGACAGATTTTGGGCTCCGGATGATACCTGATCGGAACCTTCTGCCACCTGTTCAGAAATCTGCTGCACCTGCGATAATGTGTCGCTGAGATTATGGTTCATCTGTCTGATGGATGTCAGGATTGGAGCCAAATCTCCTTTATAAACTCTTTCATTTCCATGCAGATCAAAGTTTCCTTTTGCCATCTGATCCATGAGATATGTAAGATCCTGTACAACCTCTTCCAGCGTTGTGCAAGTCATTTTTACATTTTCTACTAATACTCCCAGTTCATCGTTTGACTGATATGTAAGCTCCTGTGACATCTGGCCATTTGCAACTCCTTTCATTGCTTCTACCACTTCATTCACTGGTTTTACAATGGATTGTGTCACTTTAAGGCAGAGAAGTATTCCTGCTGCTACAGCACCGATGCTTACAACCAACAGAAAAATCAACGCTGTGTTCGTTGTCTGTACACTTTCATTTACCGTTTCTGTTCGAATCCGGTCTGTCTCTTCGTTCAGAGGCTTCACAAGATCAACGGATTTGTCCAGAGCCGGTGTACACTCTTCCAGAATCACTTTCTGAGCTTCCTCCCGCTCATTTTTATCCAGCAATTCCAGAACCTTATCTCCGATTTCAAACCACTCCTCCATTGCGTCCTGATACTCATTGAGCTCATCCTTGTCTAAAACATCCATCGTCTGAAGCGTTTCAAAATTCTTCTTGATCGCAGCAATCTCCTCCTGAACGATTGCTGTCTTCGCTGCATAATTGCTGTCATCCTTTTCAATGACCATATCTCTGAGGTAGCGGGCAGCTATATTCATATTAATTCTGTTTTCTTTAATCAAATCATCTGCTTTTACAGCTCCTGCCATAAGATCTTTCAGACTATCATTTGATTTTTTTAACTCAATCCTAGAAAAAGAAGCAATCAAAATTGTCAGGATCAATATAATTCCAAATCCAACCAGCAATTTTTTTCTTACATTCAAATTATTAAACATTATAACTTCTCATCTCCCTTAGTATTTACTATAGTTATCATATGAAGGTGCTGTTATGTATGTATCCTCCGGCAGACTGTTCACTTCTGCATCTGGCGCTCCATAGGATCCGATTCTTGCATCCTCGTCTCTGAGCTGGAACCGGTTTACCAGACCTTTGAGAATCTGAGACTGTCCGGACAACTCTTCACTGGCAGCCGCACTTTCCTCTGCTGTTGCAGAGTTCGTCTGAACTACACTTGAAATCTGATCAACTCCCTGGGTAACCTCCGCAACGGATTCTGCCTGATGCTCTGCCGCGTCACTGATTTTTTCCACTGTTTCAACAGCTTTCTTTGTACTCTCTACTGTCGCAGAAAGTGCACCTGCCGTCTGTTCAGCAATTCTGGTTCCGTCCTCAACTGCTGCAATAGACCCTTCGATCAGCAGTGTTGTATTTTTCGCTGCTTCTGCACTCTTAGAAGCCAGATTACGCACTTCATCTGCTACTACTGCAAATCCCTTTCCTGCTTCACCTGCACGTGCAGCCTCTACTGCCGCATTGAGTGCAAGAATATTTGTCTGGAATGCAATATCTTCAATTGTTTTGATAATCTTTCCAATTTCACTGGATTTTGAGCTGATCTCTGACATTGCCTGCATCATCTCTTCCATGCTCTGATTAGAACGTGAAAGCTCTCTTCCGGCATCCTCTACCTGTCCTTTTGCCTCTTTTGCATTATCTGCTGTCAATCTTACCTGCTCTGAAATCTCATTAATTGTAGCTGCAAGCTCTTGTACGGAGCTGGCCTGCTCTGTCGCACCCTGAGAAAGTCCCTGCGCACCTGAAGAAACCTGTTCTGCACCGCTTGCAACCTGATCGGACGCATCATTGATCTGAGAGAGTGTACTGCTCAGATTTTCATTCATTCTTCTGATAGACTCCAGAATCGGCTGGAAGTCTCCCACATACATCTCTTCCGCGCGCGTTCTGATATTGAAGTTTCCATTCGCTATCTCATCCATCAAGTATGTAAGATCTGAAACCACTCCATAAAGTCCTCTGCTGGTAATCCGGAAACTCTCTGCCAGTGCTCCCAGCTCATCCTCCCCTTCATACTCGACATTCTGGTTCACATATCCCTTCGACATCTTTCCATATGCTTCTTCCAACTGTTCGATTGGTTTTGTAATTCCTTTGATCAGATATGATGTAAGTACAACGACCACCACAAGCAGCGCTGCAAATACTCCCAGAAGAAGCCACATAGTACTTGCTACTGTACTGTCTGCCTGCGTATCAAAACTTGCCGCATTTTCATAGCTTTCCTGATATAATGCTTCTGCTTTCTCTGCACACTCTGTAATCGTTGGTGCAAATTGACCGAGTAAGCTCACTTTTGCCTCTTTCCACTCGCCTTTTTCCATCAGATCCATGATTTCCAAACGGACAGTTACTACCTGATCACTGATTGCTTTCATGTCGTCCAGAGTTTCCATCTGACTGCTCTCTAATTTCTCAAGCGCATCCAGACTTTCTCCGGCATTGGCTGCCACTTCCTCAAGTTCATCTTTATATTTATCCAGATCTTCTTCCAACATCGCATGGTACAAAATAGATTCTATTTTATATGCATCTTTCGAAAATTCCATCGCCTCTGTAGCACCGACAAAGGGACCTGTATACAGCTCGTTAGAAAGATTTCCTACCTTTTTCACCGCTGAAATTGCTAATAACATTAAAATAATAGAAGCCAATATTGTGACTCCAAAACCTAAGCCCAGTCTTTTACCTACCTTCATGTTCTTCATACTCTGATGTTCCTTCCTTTGTTTTCTTTAGTTTCTTTATAATCTCAATCTTCAGTTCTGTCACACGGTTTTTCATACTCTGAATTTCCTTTCCAATAAATATAGCCGTAGATTTTCTGAAGAATCGGATTCCTCGAATCCCCCAGCATATCCATAAGAGCTGCGGGATCTTTTGTAAAATCGGGAAAAACTGTACCATGTATTCTCTGGATGGAAACATCCATTCTTTCTGTCTTTTTCCCCATTCTTCTTCTCTGTCTCTTTGATAAAAATCAAGGCTGATCTTTTCGAAGGGAATAATTGATGAGTCCGGCCTCCGTTCCTCCATTCCTTTTGAAAAAATATATTCCTCCAGCAGAAATGCCTGCGTAGGATCCGCTTCTCCGCCTTGTCCAAACCAGAGCGATGCCAGAATCCCAAACTGCTTAATAAATTCTGTCAGTCCTGCTTTTTCCAGTATCTCTTTATCAGAGGCCTGTTCTGTTTCCGGAATCTGCTTATGTACATACAAATAATAATCCATGACGTCACGGATCTTGAGATCCCCCATCATATAAGCATCTGCATACTTTCCTATGTAATACAAATACTGCAAAGAAAGATTCAAAGGCTTGATATCTGCCTTTTTTTTGTATGTAAAATATTTTTTAGTGGAATTGATCAAATATTTACCTAAAACTTCATTTCCCATCTGAAATTTATCGTAAAATATAACCCGGATGCCGGGAACCCGAACATAAACCCGTCCGCGGATCGCCTGATCAGTCTCCTGTTCATAATTCATATTGATCATAATATCATGGATCTTTTCCAGATCTTTTTTGGTTACCAGAATTTCAAGACCGGGAGTATAGCCAAGCTCCCACTGCGAATACAGCGCTCTCGTTTCCATCCCTTTCAGCAGCAGTCCCCGGATCCCATTCCTTTTCAACTGCCAAAGAATAACTTCCAAAGCATCTCGATATGCTTCCCCCAGCACAAGCTCTTTGTGGTACTTCCTGTAAAACTTATCCAAATCACCATCCGCCAATTCTTTTTCCTGGCCCAGGATTCCATAGTATACAGGACTTACAACATGATGAAACTCTGCAAGCTTTAAAACCTCCTGCCAGCGAATCTGCTTATGCGGAACAACAATTTTTCTTTTATTGAGCACAGATGACAGAAGTATCACCAAATATCTGTTTTCGTAGTTAATGGCTCTCACCCCTTTTCCCGAAAAGCATGATTCATACTATTTATCGGATATTTCTGATAAATATTAACTATTTTAGAATAATTTCTTTTCTCTTTCCCCTAGAACTCTTCGTTCTTCAAAGATATCGACGGCTTTCTGATTATACACTGCGTTTTTTTCATCTGCCACAAGCGCTCCTGCCACAAGCGTGATCACTCGTTTTCGCATAATTGTCACCAGATCTCTCGCATGACTGGATATGATCAGTGTCTTCCCCTGCCTGTGAATCTCATTGAGCAAGAGCATCAGATCCCAGGAAGCATCGGGATCCAGATTCGCGGTTGGCTCGTCTGCGATCAGTATATCCGGGTTGACAGCCATTGCTCTTGCAAGGAGCATTCTTGCCTGTTCACCGCCCGAAAGCTCCCTCGGATATGCGTACGCTTTTTCCGCAATCCCAACCAGTCCTAAAGACCGCATGATCGTTCGCTTCATTCCTCTTCCATCCAGCTCTGCGGCATGAAGTGCCAGAGAAATATTTTCGTAGACTGTCATGTTATTCAACATCCCGACATCCTGCGACATGATCCCAAGCCGCCTTCTATAATAAGGAAGCTCTTTTTGTTTCATCATCTCAAGTGGTGTGCCAAACACAAAAACAGAACCCTTTGTCGGTTCCAACTGTTTTGTAAGCAAATTTAACAGGGTACTCTTCCCTGCACCACTTTTCCCTATGACAAACACAAACTCTCCTTTTTCAATCCGAAAGGAAATATCATCCAGAACCACCTGTCCGTCAAACATCTTTGTGACATGGTCAAAAACAATTTCTGCCATTTTTCATCCTCTCTTGTCTCTGCAAAAATCTCTTCTGCATACACTATACTGTTTTCGACAAATTTCGTCAATACGAACTACAACTAAAATAACTGCCGCATCAGAAATCACTCCCTTAAAATGGATTTCATTTTAAAGTTGTGTTCTCGATACGGCAGTTTATTTAGTCATTATAATAAGAATCTTTTCCTGCGACTCTGCGGCTTAACACTCTGTCAATTCTTAAAATATTCTCCAGAGTATGATTCCGCTGTCTGCTGATAGTGCTGATTTTTTCAGCCTCTGATTCGGTTCTCTCCTTTGGAAGCTCTCCATTCAACAGGTGTTTGGTGTCCTCTCTCAAGTCCTCATCCATACTTTCCAGAAACTCTCCGACCGCCCGTTTTGCCTGCGAGGCTTTTTCCATTTCCTTCTGGCGCATATCAAGAATCAGTCCTGCTGCTTCTTTGTCACTGCGATTCAGAGCGTCCTCCAATTCACGGGTGAGGTTCTCAATTTCCATCATCGCTTTGTATTCTCTGTAAACCTGCTTCATTACTTCTGACAGGATTTCCTGGACATTTTCCATAACTCTCCCCTTATACACCGCTTGTTTTGTTCGCTTCACGGAATGCATCCCGAAGCTCCATCACCAACGGCCGCAGTTCCTCGATCACAGCCTTGTTCCGACTTGCCTGCAGCCTGCTTACTTCATATAAGAAGAAGTCATACATACGCTGCAATTCTCTGCTGATACTGTATTCTGTATTCAGTGTGTCTTTCAAATACTGGACGATCTCTCCCGATCGTTTCACCGAAGCCTCAAATACCTCGTAGTCTTCCTTTTCAAGTGCCATCTCAGCCCGGGTGAGACGTTTGATCAGCTCATCATAGAGCAAAAGCAACATCTCACCTTTCGTCATGGTATTGACCGCCTGCATTTTATATTGCTGATATCCGTTCTGATACATAAATCTAATCCCTTCTTACATTAATATCCGCTTCCAAACTGTGATAACCAGCCACTCTGGCTGTTCATCTGCGCGATCACTGACTCTAATGCAGTAAACTGTCTGATATAACGATCCTGTTCCATTTTCAGAACATCCTGAAGATCCGAAATTCTTTTATCAATCTGCTCCATCTGTTTGTACAGGGAATTCTGTGTAATACTTGCCGGGGATTTGATAGATCCTGCTCTCTCGATTAAAATTCCTTTCGGCTCACCCAGTGTCTTGGCATATTTGTCAAATGCTGATTTCATGTTCACAGCAATTCCGTTCACACCTGTGGCAACACCGTTTTCATCCACTGTACGCTCTTTTGTAAACATCTCACGGATGCCCTCCGGATCTGTTTTTAAAGCTGCGCGGAATGCACTTTCATCAAACGACAATTTTCCTTTGTCAGACGCCGTACTGGATGTCGTAATACCAAGCTTTTTCAACGCTGCCTGATCCGCTGTGGAAACAACGAAACGAAGACTGTTGCTCAAGCCCTTCAGATCATTGTCATTGAATAACAGACCTTCCTTTGCTTTTTCTTCCCACGCCTCGATCTCACTCTCGCTCATCTCTGCTTTCTGTGCAGAAGTCAGAGGCTCATAATCTCTGTTTGGCTTTATACCTGTTTCTTTTCCCACAAGCTCGATGATTTCATTATACTCTTCCACCATCTTCTTGATCGTCTCAACAATTTTGTCCTCGTCTACCTTGGCGTCGAAGGTAACCGGATCGGATGTCTTGTCGAGTTCAAGCTTTCCACCCGCACCTGCCTTATATCCGAACTCTCCATTGACAGAAATTGTCATGCCGTCAATTTTGAAGCTGTTCGAATCACGCACAATCTCTACCACTTCATCGGAACCGGCATATTTTACTGCTACGATGGCATCCTGTCCATCTGTCTTATTAAAGGAAGTACCAAATATGTTTTTAAAATCACCACCTACACTAATCTTTCCGCTAGCACCATCTTTCTTTGATGTAAATACAAACTTATCAGAAGAATTCTGATAGTTGACCTCTACCCCTGCATCCGAATTATTGATCTTATCCATCAGTGTGCGAACAGTATCACTTTCCTCTACCTTAATATCAACTCCATTAATCGTAATTGTTGCTGGAAATGTTGTTCCTTCTTTAAAAGTTCTCAAGCCGGACTCTGAAATCTTCGCTTCCATATTAACACGATTGGATTCTCCGTAATTCATGTTCAGAGCACCATTCTCTCCAAGCAATCCCGCTGATCCAGAAGATACGGAAAGAACCGAAGACGTATCATTTCCTCCGCCCGGAACTGTTGTCTTAAATTGTAAACCGCCACTATTTGCACTTACTTTAATTCTGCCATCACCAAATGCATCGTCTAGCTGTTTTTGCATAGACGTTCTCAATGTATCCAGAATGTTCCCATTATTCAGGGCATCTTTTTCCGGAAGCTTGATAGACTTTGACACTCCATTATACGTGAATGTCAATTCCTTGCCTGCAATCCGATCGATAAAGGGTGTCTTTGTAAAGATATCATCCTCTGTAATATCTCTGACAGACTCAAGTCCTGCACTTGTAATGTCCATTTCCTTAAATTCACTGTCTGGTTTATCTTTAAATCCAAGATGTGAGAGCGCTGTTCCACCAGTAAGCTTGAAAATGTTCCCATTATTCACCTTATCTTTGAAGACAATTCTATCTCCTTTTGTCTCTACTGCCAGAACATCATTCAGTTTCTTTCCTCCATCCAGTTCCACATTTTCAAATGCCTTGTTCAGTGACTTCACGATATTATCCACGCTGTCATATTTATAGTCACTTCCTGACGGAAGTGTAACTGTATAATTCTTATCTCCATAGTTAATCTCGATTGTCTTTCCTTCGAGATTCTCCGCTTTCTGATCGGATAAGTCGATCTTTCCTGTTTTCAGAATTCCATCAGAAGCTGCACTTCCAGATGTCATCTGCGCTTTCTTCGCCAGCTGCTTCACACCCAGAATGGAGAGCGTATCTGCTGTGGAGGACGAACCGGAAACGCTTACATACTTGCTGTTTGATCCTAATACAGAGATATTGTTTCTTCCCCAGAACGTACTGCTGAAAAGATTCGTCGAAGAAGAATAGGTAGACAGATACTTATCAGAAAACGCTATCATCTTATCTGTAATATTTCTGATTGCTGTCTGCTCCCACTGAAGTGATGTTTTTTTCTGCTGCTGCTTATAGATCTTGCTGGTTGTCCCCTGTGTCATGCTCTCGATCAACGAATCCCTGTCAAGTCCGCTGGCAAGACCTCCATATCCTTTTAATCCACTAAGACTGTTACTCGTTGAACCGCTTAATCCACCTATACTTGCCATCTTTCATCCTCTCCTTTACTTTTAATCGACAAAAGCTGCCGTAATTCTACAAATTTAGTCTGTACTTATTTATCGGCATATAGTATACTTTAAATAATAGTTATTTCATTATTTAATTATGAATGGAGGAATTATTTTGGCAACTATTATTGCTCTTACAAATCAAAAGGGCGGAGTCGGAAAGACCACGACTTCCAGTTCGCTGGCAGCTGGTTTGTCCACTTTTTATCACAAAAAAGTTTTGGCAATTGATTTAGATCCACAGGGAAGTCTCGGTTTCAGTCTTGGACTTGACATCGAGAATTCGCACACCATATATGATGTCCTCAAGGGCAGTATTCCGATTCAGGATGCGATACAGTCCACCGATTACTGTGATGTGGTTACTTCTAACATCCTGTTAAGCAGCGCTGAATTAGAGTTCACCTCTTCTGATCGGGAACTTTGTTTAAAAAAAGCGCTGGCTCCCGTTTTAGGTCATTATGATTTCGTTATTATAGACACACCGCCGGCATTGAATATTCTGACTGTGAATGCCTATGTTGCTGCAGATCACTTGATCATTCCCATGGCGCCTGAGATTCTCAGCCTTCTGGGTCTTACACAGCTGAAAGAGACGATTGATTCTGTACGGGAAAAGTTAAATCCATCCCTGAATGTACTTGGACTTATTTTGACAAAGTATAATAAGCGTACACTCCTCGCACGAGAAGTAAAAGAGATGGCTGAGAATATTGCGGAACAGATCGGCTCCTGCGTATTTGACACACAGATTCGTGCCAGTGTGTCCGTTGCTGAATCTCCGGCGCATGGACTGAGCATCTATGACCATTCCCCTCGTTCCAATCCGTCTCTTGACTACAAGAACTTCGTGAAAGAGGTAATGGTAAAAACCGGACATTCTATTTCCAAGGAGGCACAATAATGGCAAGAAAAAGCAGTAAAACTGCACATGTTTTAAATCTTTTATCCGGACATGACAACAAAAAAGAACCGGAAAAGGCACAGCCGGCGGAGACACCCGCTGTTTCTATCATTGATAAATCCGAAGAAGATCCTGTGGCAGAACGCATTCAGGAAGAGTTGTTGAATGAATTTCAGAAAGAATACGGCGCTCTTTCCAACGAGAATGACAATGCTGTGACTGAACAACAGCTTGACGAGCTTGTTGTAACCTCGCCAGAGCACGAAAAAGAGTTTGAACCGGAGCTGGATGTAAACACAACACCGGATCCTGCTCTAAACACAGAACCAGAGATCCAGCCAGAGCCAGAGCTTCCAGAAGCTGAACCTACGTCAGAAGCAACACCAGAGCTTCTAAAATCTGAACCGGAAGCAGCACCAGCTGCGGAAGTAAAAGCGGAAGAAGAAATACAAGAAGAAATAGAAGTGGAAGAAGAACCCGACTTTGTACGTGTCAATTTGATGGAAGAGATCGTGAATGACAAGATCATCTATTTCATGCGTCAGTTTGAATGCTGCACTTGTGACAGATGTATCGCGGATACAGTAGCTCTGACCTTGAACGGTCTTCCACCAAAATACATTGTGACAGAGCCTGCAGCCAAAGAGCCCTTGATCAGCTTTTACACAAATCGCTTTATTTCTGATATCACAGTCGAAGCCACAAAGGCCTGTATGTTTGTAAAAGAAAATCCTAGACATAAATAAAAAGCAGCTATGCCGCTTTTTATTTATGTCTATTTTTCTCTGCCTGTTCACCAAAAACTGGTCAGATGGTGACAAATAACCGGCAACTAACCTATGGGGTTAAGCCTTCCCATTGTCAAATGGCAAATGAGTATACCCATTCGGGCACCCCGTAACACATGCCTGCGGCGGGCAGACTTCGTCTGATAAGGTATGATTATCTGGACACTACATCATTCCAGATCTCATTGACTTCTTCTACACATTCCATATAGATCTGTGCCATGATGTTGGTCTGGAGTCCAAGCTCTTCCGATAATCTCTTGATCTCTGTCCAGTCTGCTCTCTCATAACACAGAATCAAGTGATACAATTTGCCGGCTTCGCCCTCGCCTGTGATCAATGCTTCTTTCACCGCATCTGCAAGTGGAATCTCATTGAGAATCTCTTCCATCGGCGCATCGATCAGACAATCCAGTGTTGAGAACATTCCCATAAGATAAGCATCCGGCGGAGTGATCGAAACATTCTCCATCTTCCGAACCAGTGCAGATGCAAAATTCGCACGCATAAAGGATGCCTTCATAACCTCCTCTGTTCCGGTTTCTTCTTCCTTGAAGCTAAGCAGGTACACCCACTGTTTTAACTGATTGATACCAATCCGCATGATCGCCTGCCGGATTGATGCTGTTCTGTGTGTTGCAGAAAAATATGCGGAGTTTGCCATTTTCAAAAGCGCATAGGTCAGTGCTGCATCCCTTGAAATGATCTGCTCCATCTGCTCCATATCTGGCTCGTCCTTTGTCACTTCCAGGATCAGTTGATATAAATTGCCCTGCAGGTATTCCATCTTTCCGGTCTTTGTGACCGCTTTGTCAGAAATGTATGCCCCCTCTACATAATCAACATTCATTTCTTTTGCCAGCTCGAACGCTTTTTTCGTATTCACACCTGTCGCAATAAATTCTTTTCCGAATCCATGAGACATCTCCACCACATTCTGAATGGTTCTGCGCTGTTTATCATCCTCATCTCCAGAAATATTGACTTTGATATAATCCACATATTCCAGCATACTGAAATACTTTGGAGTAAACTGGAAATCATTGATCGCAAAATGATAGCCGTCCTCACGATATTTGCTGATGAGGATCGAAGCCAGCGGATGGATTACAACATTATCCTCAATCTGGATCACGATCATGTCTTTATCAAAGATCTTCGGAGTATTCCGAAACAGTAAAGAAGGCGTGAATGTCATAAACGTCTTGCGGTCATTAAATATTCTGCCGGAATTCTCTGTCAGAAACGCAGTCATTGCATTAGCTGCTGCACTGTCTGCGCTGACATTATAAAGACTTTCTTCATCACTCTGTACCAAAAGTTCATATCCCACAATCTCAGCAGTATCTGCCTTTTTAATCAGCTGTCTTGCAATAATTTTCTCCATATCACAGTCTCCTTTCCAGCAGAGTATCCATAACCTCTACCAGGTGTCCAATCTCTGGTTTTGAAAGCTGCTCATCTGCCCCCAGTTGTTTTCCCTTGATCCTCATCTCACTGTTGATCAGAGAAGAGAAGATAATCAGAGGAATCTCTTTCATCACTTCGTCTGATTTTACTAATTTTGTCAGGCGGTGTCCATCCATTTCCGGCATCTCAATGTCTGTGATGATCAGGTCTGCTTTCTCCCCTAATGTTCCGTCTGCCTTTGCAGCTGTCAGATAATCCCATGCCTCTTTTCCATTGTTGAAGTTCGTCACATTTGTGTAGCCTGCTTTTGTCAGGGAATCCATGATCATCTTTGTCAACAGAATCGAGTCTTCTGCAAGAACAATACTCTCATCCCGATCCGAACGTGCTCCCATTTTTGTGATCTCGTCCACCTGTATTCCGGTCTCCGGTGCAATTTCTGCCACAATCTTCTCAAAGTCGAGAATGGTGATGAGATTTCCTCCACACTGAGCGATTCCTGTCGCAACTCCCTCTTCTCCATGACTGATTGTGTTGTCTGGTTTCTGGATGTCTGTCCATGAGATTCTGCTGATTCCAACCACCTTATGAACTCGGAATGCAATGTGCATCTTGTTAAAGTTCGTAATGATGAACAAATCTCTGGAATGCTTCTCACACTCCTGCTTTGTCAGATATTTCGGCAAATCTACCACTGTCAGAAGAATCTCTCTCGGTTTAAAGATCCCTTCCACTGCACTGTGTGAATGAGGCACTGGTTTTACTTTGTCTGCCATCATAATCTCACGTACCTTCGCAACATTGATGCCATACAGCTCATCATTGATTGTAAACTGCATAATCTCTATTTCATTTGTTCCTGATTCCAATAAAATTTCTGTATCCGCCATTCTCTCTCCTCCTTTAAATGTATTTTTCCTGTCGGCTCGCTGTTCTTATCGTTACTGTTCCTGTGGATACATCCAAAAGCATTGTTCTGGCATAATTGGCTCCCGTATCTTCTCCGGTGATTCGAAGTCCTTCTGCTCTTAAGACACTCCTCACCTTCTGGATATTCCGCTCTCCAATATTTCCCAGTCCACCCGGACCTTTCATTTCAAACATTTTTGCGCCGCCTGCTATTTTGCATACCATCCGGCTTTTTGATCCGCCAAATGCAGCCATCTTCCGAAGTGTCTCCTGAATGCCAGTATCCGCATATTTTAAAATATTCGCATCCGCTGCATTCGTTTTCTCAGGAAGCATAATGTGGAGCAATGCTCCCAGCTTTATCATGGGATCGTAAAAAGAAATGCCAATGCACGATCCCAGTGCATATGTAATCAAAACGCCCTGTTGTCTGGTAAGCTTCATATCTGCAATTCCTACAGAAATCTGTTTTTGCATACCTTATTCCACCCCTAATTTTTTCATCAGAACATTCAGTGAGCTTATGTCTGGCAGCAGCAGGATATTGCTGTCCATTCCTTCACCGCCCAGATAAAACTCCCCTGTGATCATCATAAGTTTGTCTGATTCGATTCCAAGCAGTGCCATCGGAAGACTTAACACTCCCCCGAGCATATTCACTGCAATCTGAGGAACTGACAAACTGATCTGAAGACCAGTCAATGAAGAAAGTGCATTGACATATGAAGAAATCATAATATTTCCGATCTCTCTGAGCAGAGACTGATCCATTTCGCCCATCTCAAGAATATCTTCCATTTCCTGTGAAAGAACCTTGCTGACGATCTGTTTAATAAATTTTTCTTTCAGAATCAGCATCATAATTCCGGAAAGCTCTCCTGACATCTCTGCCAGAACTGCTCCCACAACCTCTTCTGCCTCTCCCATCTTCTCCTGTGCCTGGTTAAATCCCAGGATGTCTACCTCCGGCATATCCATACTGATCTTTTCAGACAGAAGTCCTGACAACGCCGTGATTGCATTCCCGTTGCCGATACTTCCAATTTCCCTGAATACATCCATCTGGTTTTCACCAAGATCTTCATATTTGCAGATTGCCATTATACAACACCTCTCTACTGTCTCAATGAATTCACTGTAGTTACAATCTCATCTGATGTCTGAACCATCTTCAATGCATAAGAGTATGCTCTCTGGCTTTCGATTACTTTTGTCATCTCTTCTGCCATATTTACCCCGGATACCTCCAGCGCATGCGCTACAACCTTTGCATCCTGAACCAAAACGGCTTCGCCGTTGTTTTCTGTGGGTGCAAACTCATTGTTTCCCACACTTAACATTCCATCCTTGACATTGAACGTATACACTCCAATCTCTCCGCTAAGTCTGCCATTGGTCACTGTGATCGGATTTCCATTCTGATCGGATACCCGGTTGCCGGCATCGTTCACCAGATAGAACTGATTGCCCTGCTGTGACAAGCTGAAATGCCCGTTGCGTGTATATGTAATCTCTCCGGATGTAGGATTGATCATTCGGAAAAATCCCTGGTTTTCAATTGCATAATCATAAATTCCGCCTGTCTCTGTATACGGCGACGGTGTGAAATCTGTGTTGACCTGCCCGATCCTCACTCCGGTTCCTGCCTTCATGTCCGTATCCTGTCCATTTTTATTATTCAGATTGTAATACATCAAATCTGAAAAAGAAGCACTTTTGGTTTTATAGCCGTAATTACTGATATTTGCCAGATTATTGGCTGTGATATCCAGTCTCTGCTGCTGCGCCATAACGCCTCTTGCCGCTGCATAAAATGATGTGTACATAGCTGCCTCCTTTTATTTTACATAGAACCCAGCTGGACTGCTTTTCCGCTGAGTTGATCATACATTTTTAAGAGCTGGGCAGAACTTTGAAGCGCTCTCTGTCCGCTCATCATATTGGTCATTTCTTTTACCATGGAAACATTCGAATCTTCCAGATATCCCTGCTTCACAATCGCACCTTCCACTACCTGCGGCTGTGCGTCTGCACGAAATGTACCGTTCGCTGCTTTTTCCAGCTGATTGTAATTTTCAAAATCTACAATCTGCAGTCTTCCATAGACATTCGCCCCATTCTCACTGAGAACATATCCCTGCTCATTGACACGAATATCATCTGTACCTACCCGGATCGGACCATTCTGTCCCTGTACTCTTCCGATTCCCTGGAGTATAAGATATCCTTCATTGTCAACGTTAAATGCTCCATTTCTGGTATACACTGTACCATTCCCACTCTGTACTGCAAAGAAGCCTCTTCCGTTCAGACCAAAATCCAGTGTTCGCCCGGTTTCCCGAAGCGCATTCGGTGTATAGTCCGTCACAACCTCATTGGCTGTATTGATTTGGGATGTCTTGCCGATCGGTGTCTGACTTCCATTCTCATAGCGATACAGGATCTCATCCCGGAAAGTTCCCTGGATCAGCTGATCGCTTTTAAATCCTGGTGTGGATATATTCGTCATATTGTTGCTGATCACATTCATATTTCTGTTTTGAACAATCAAATTCGATGCCAGATTATAAAACCCTTGAAACATTCTTTTTCTCTCCTTCCTGATTGAACTTCTGCATATGTCTTTTTAACTTTTTAATTCCATTGCTGTGAATCTGAGAAACGCGTGGCTCGCTCACCTGCAGAACCTCCGCAATCTGTCTCATATTCAGCTCCTCCACATAATAGAGGGATATTACCAGCTGCTCTTTTTCCTTCAGCGCCTGAATTCCTTCTGCCAGAACCTCCGACAACTCCGTTTTCAACAGACATGTCTCTGGCTGCTTTTCCTCTCCGCTTGTCGGCATCTGTGCACGGGTACTGTTCTCCTGTGCCTCTGCCAATACCATATCAAGTGATAAAATATGAAATAGCGACGCCTTGTGAACGATATCCTGATATTTTTCCATGGCAATTCCCAAATATTCTGCCACTTCCTCTGAATTCGGATACCTTCCTGTTTTATTATATAATGCGGTGATCGCTTCATCAATATCTCTTGCGCTTTTTCTTGCGCTTCTTGGTACCCAATCCTGCTTTCTTGCCAAATCAATAATCATTCCCTTGATTCTTTTGGATATATACGTCTCAAATTTTACATTTTTTTCTAAATCAAATTTTTCGATGGCATTCATAATGACGATCACGCCTTCATTGATAATATCCTCCACCTGAGAAAAACTACTGTACACATCCCACATTTGCAGTGCAACGCTCTTCACAATATAAAGATAGCGCATAACCAGCTCCTGCTTGATTTCCAGACTGCGTGTACAGGCATACATCTGCAGAAGTTCTTCATTCGATTTTTCTGTATAATCTTCCTGTATATTCATACCCATGCCTCACACCCTGTCAGGCAGTAATATTTCCCACTGCCTGAATTTGAATATTGTTATTGATTTCATTAAAAGAAAGAACGTAAACATTCGGATAAAACTGTTCGATCAAATGATACAAATGCATCCGCACAACCTGACTTGTAAGGATGACAGGCGGCTGCGAGAAGCTGCTGAATTTTTTGATTTCCTCTCCCAGCTTTGTAATAATTGTCTGCATCACCTCCGGACTCAGCGCCAGATACATTCCCTGTTCCCCGGAAGTCAGACTGGTGATAATACTCTTTTCCAGCTCCGCATCCAGAGTGATCACCTTCATACTTCCGCCTTCGCAGAATCTTCTGGTAATCGTACGTTTCAATGCTGCCCGGATATGTTCTGTCACAGAATCGATGTCTTTGACCGTCATCGATGCATCTATGATCGTCTCCATGATCGTCTCCATATCCTTTACCGGAATTCCTTCCTTCAAAAGATTCGTCAGTATCTTCTGGAAATTACCATAAGAAATCGTAGTCGGAATCAATTCCTCCACAAGCTCCGGTGATTTTTTCTTCATATTCTCTACGAGCTTCACCACCTCCTGACGGTTCAGAAGCTCATACGCATGCTGTTTGATCGTCTCTGACAAATGTGTAAGCATAACAGATAATGGATCGATAACCGTATATCCATAAATCTCTGCCATCTCTTTTTTATCAACAGTGATCCATTTGCTCGGAATACCATACGCCGGTTCTATCGTATCAATTCCGTCAATTTCCTTTTCTGGATTCGGCGGCTCCAGCGCAAGATAATAGTCAACCAGAATCTCTCCCTTTGCAACCTCTTCTCCACGGATCTTAATCACATATTGGTTTGTATTCAGACTGGAGCTGTCCCGCAATCGTATGGACGGAATAACAAGTCCCATTTCCTGTGCATACTGTCTTCTGAAAATCACAATTCTGTTGATCATCTTTCCGCCGCTTCCCTCGTCTACCAGAGGAATCAGACTGTAACCAAACTCCATCTCGATCGGTTCTACATTGATCAGCTCATAGACATTGCTGATATCCTTGAACGCTTCTTCCTCGGAAACAGCCTCCTGCTGTCTGGCCATTGCCTCTTCCATCTCTGCGGTCTTGTCTGACACAGCAGAAACTTCCTCCATCTTTCTCGTGATCGCATATCCGCCGAGAATCAACGCCAGTGAAACCAGACCCAACTGGATTTTCGGCATTCCTGGAATCACCAGCATTACCGCCAGTGTAGCGCCTGTGATCATAAGCGCCCTTGGCTGTGCTGTAAACTGCTTAGATGCATCTTCATTCAAGCTTCCGTCTGAAACAGATCTTGTAACAACCATACCAGTTGCTGTTGAAATCAGAAGCGCCGGAATCTGTGATACCAGACCGTCACCGACTGTCGCAATAGAGTACACGGAAAGGACCTCTGAAAATCCCATCCCGGACTGTACCATACCAATGATCATACCACCCAGGAAGTTGACTGCTGTAATGATCAGGGACATGATCGCATCTCCCTTTACGATCTTCGTGGCACCATCCATGGCTCCGTAAAAGTCTGCCTCTTTCTGAATCTTATACCGGCGTTCTCTCGCCTGCTGCTCATCGATCAGACCTGTACTCAAGTCCGCATCGATTGCCATCTGTTTTCCAGGCATCGCATCCAGTGTAAAGCGGGCCGCAACCTCGGCAACTCGTTCCGCACCTTTGGTGATAACGATAAACTGCACCAGTACGATAATCATGAAAATGATACAACCTACTACGACATTTCCCTGCAGTACGAAATCACCCATCGCCTGAATCACGGCGCCTGCTGTTCCCTGTTTTCCCAGAATATTTCTAGTGGAAGAAATATTGATACCGATACGGAACAGCGTTGTAATCAAGAGCATCGATGGAAAAATAGAAAATTCCAGCGGCTCTTTGATATTCATGCTTATCAGCAGAATAATCAGCGATATGGAAATATTTAAAATTATCATTACATCCAAAATAAATGGATTTAATGGAATGATCAAAAGCAGCACGATCATCACAACGATTACCGCGACTGCGTTATTCAATAACTTTTTCATGTTTTACTCCAGACTCTTATTATTCTTTCGGAAAACCTGTATCAGAATCTCTGCCACGACACCGTAATATTCTGCCGGAATCTCTCCATCCAGCGGTGTTGTCGCATAGATTCCACGGGCCAGAGGCTTGTTTTCTATGGTCGTGACACCGTTTTTCTCTCCAATCTCTACAATCTTCAAAGCAATCAGATCCTGTCCTTTTGCAACCAGAATCGGAGCATTATGCTTGTGAATATCGTATTTTAAGGCAACTGCAAAATGTGTCGGGTTACGGATAATCACATCTGCATCCGGAACCTCCTGCATCATCCTGTTTCTTGCACGGCTTCTCTGGAGATTTCTGATCTTTCCTTTGATCTCAGGATTTCCCTCTGTCTGCTTGTATTCTTCTTTCAATTCCTGTTTGGACATCCTGATCTTTTTCTCGTAATCCCATCTCTGGTAAAAATAATCAAACCCTGCGATTGCAGCAAAGATCAGGCCGATTTTTATGACCATCGACATCACCATCTGCAATGTATACACAGAGGATGCCAAAATGTTCATATCCATCATTCTGGCAATATTCAACATATCTTCTTTCAGAACCTGATACAGAACAATACACAGAATTGTAATTTTCACAACTCCCTTCAGAAGCTCAACCAGATTTTTCAGGGAAAACATATTTTTGATTCCCTTCAAAATACTCAGGTTACTCAACTTGAAGGATGCTGATTTTGCGGTAAAAATAAATTTGGTCTGAACACCTGTCGCCACAACAGCCAGCGCGATCGATATAAATCCCAGCGGAAGGATGGTTTCTGCCAATACAATTAACGCATCCGTCCCGACTGCTCTTAACTGGTCGATTGTCAACTCATCAATCGAAAGCGAATTATTCAGATAATACACCATATTTCCTCGAATTGTTTTGTAAATCGAAGGAAACAGTGATTTTAACGCAAAAAACGTTCCAAGAAGCGACACGACTACTATAACATCTTTACTCGAAAAGACATGACCTTCTTTTCGCTCATCGCGCCGCTTCTTGGGTGTGGCTTTTTCAGTTTTTGAATCGTCTGCCATCTGTTTTCACTTCACTTTCTTTGATCTATCTCTATAAAAATGTAATAATTTCCTGTATCGTCTTGATCATAACTGTGACAAGATTGGAAAGATACTCCCCGATTGGAGAAATTAAAAATACCAAAAGTCCCAATCCCACGATCACCTTCAACTGGATATTAATTACAAAGATGTTAATCTGAGGCACAATTTTGTTTAAAATACCGACTCCGATCTCGATCAGAAATTCTGCGGCCAGAATCGGAAACGCAAACTTGATTCCCATGATCACACATTCTGAAAATAAATCAATGACTCGAAGAGCCAGATTCTGTGTGATCACAATTCCTCCATAGGGAACGATTTCTGCCGACTGGAGCAGTATCTTCATCAAAGCCAGGTGTCCATCCACTGCAAAAAAAAGAAGTACATAAAATGCCTGCAGTAAACTTCCTGTGATTGGAACCTGTGTATTACTCTGCGGATCATATACCGTCGACATCGATAGTCCCATCTGGAAATCCATCACATAACCGGCAAACGTGATCACAAAGAAAAATAACTCCGTCACATAACCAATCACATAACCTGCCGCAAATTCCTTAAGCAGCAAAAAACCGTACTCCAGAGGGTTGGCAATATCAAACGCATCGCCTGCCGAAAAGGAATACACCGTCAATGTCAAAACAAAGATAAAACCTGCTTTTACCTGCATCGGTATATTTCTTCTTCCCAATATCGGATTCAATAAGATAAAACCTGACATTCTCATCAAGATCAGTGAAAACAAGGTCACCTGTGCAGTAGTATCAAACAGCATTTTTCTCTCCTTACCAAGGCATTATCCCTGTATCATCTGAAAGATCCTTAATGTAAAGTCCTGAAGTGTCTCCAGCATATTGCCGCCTGTAAACACAAGTATCAGTCCGATCACCAGCAGTTTTGGAACAAAGGTGATCGTCTGTTCATGAATCTGCGTTGCTGCCTGAATGATAGAGATTAGGACACCTACCAGCATACTGATCACCAAAACAGGTCCTCCCAGCTGAACTGCCAGTACAAATACTTCATACATTAAATCCAAAACTTCCCCGTTTGTCATCTAAAACCGTCTCCCTTTCATCGAAAACTCTTCACAATTGTAGAAAACAACAGATTCCAGCCATCCACTGTAATAAACAAAAGTAACTTAAACGGCAGAGAAATCATCGCCGGAGGAAGCATAATCATACCCATTGACATCAATGTACTGGATACGATAATATCAATCAGCAGGAATGGAATGAATAACAAAAATCCTGCCACAAATGCCCGTTTGAGTTCACTGGTCATAAAAGCAGGTACCACCACTGTCATGGAAAGATCCTGCGGACTCTGATCATCTGTCAGCTCCACATCTGCCATATCCATATACAGATTCAGAGAACTCTTCTCCGTCTGTTTCAGCATGAACTCCTTCAACGGCACCTGTGCCCGATCCAGAGCCTCCTCCTGCGTAATTTCCTGATTTTTATAAGGCTGATATGCCTCTGTATTGATCTGTTGCAGTACCGGATCCATGATAAACAGCGTTAAAAATAAAGAGATTCCTACCAAAACCATATTTGGTGGAGTCTGCTGAATTCCCAGTGCATTTCTTAAAAATGATAAAATAATGACCGTCCGGGAAAAAGAAGTCATCATGATAATTAATGAAGGCAGCAGCGCCACGACTGTCAGCAGTAACAGAATCTCCAGTGTGGGGACCTGCTCTCCATTGACATTAATTAACGAATCATACATCTTTTTTCCCCCCTCTTTGGGTATACTTTCCTAATTTGGTCAGCAGCTCTTTAAATTCCGGTGTTTTTCCCGCATTGCCCGCCTGGTCAGGATTAAGTAAAATCAGGTCATCTGCATCGATCTCTTTTAACAGATTGATCTGCTGCGATGTGACTCCAATCAGGAAATACTTTTCTCCTGCCTGTACCACCGCAACATATCTGTCCTGTCCAACCATCAACTGATCAATCACTCTCATATAATGGGAGTTACCGCTTCTGTTCATTCCCTTTCCAATATATTTACTGCAAAGATAACTCAGATAAATGATAAAAACGGCTGCTATAAAAGTCAGAATCACACTCCACATAACTGTCCTTTCCTACTCCAGTGTTGCCAGATTGATCTTCATGATCTCTGTAATTCGAATTCCAAAATTATCTTCCACAACTACGACATCACCTTTGGCAATACACTGACCATTTACAAACAAGTCCACCTGCTCTCCTGCCAGCTTGTCCAGCACAACCAGAGACCCTTTTGTGAAGTCCAGAATGTCTTTTACCAGCTTTTTCGTTCTTCCGATCTCAACAGAAATTTCAAGCGGAACACCCATAATCAGTTCCATATTTTCTTCCTGTTCTTCCTGAAGAACTACCCCGTTATCCTGATTCAGATTTTGTCTTGTTACCGGTTGTACGTTGATCAACTTCGGCTCTGCCGCTTTCTGTTTTTCTTCTAACTGCTGCTGCATCATCTGCATCTGCTGCATCATCTGCTGCATCATCTGCATCTGCATCATGGACGCATCCGGCATTCCCTGCATCTGCAGCTGCTGAAGCGGTATCTGTGTCTGCATCTCAGGCGCTGCCTGCTGCATCTGTGGTACACTCTCCTGAACCAAAGCTTCTGAAGCTGGCTGTTCCTCTGCCTGTGCGTTCAGCATTCTTTCAATCTCTTCCTGAGAAAGTGTCTGTGAACCCGAACTGCTCTCTTCTGCCGGCTCTTCCACAGCCTGTACCGTCTCCGGTTCGGCTGATTCCTTCTCTTCTGCACAGGCAATTGCATCCTCTGGAAGGAATCCTTTCACAAGACTTTTTGCCAGACTGATCGGCATCACATTAAAAAATTCACTCTCCAACTGATCTGCAATCTTCAGTGCAAATCCTACAACCACTTTATACTCATCATCTGAGAAATATTTTTCGATAAATGCCTGCTCATTCTCAACCTCAAAAGAAATTGGAGTCGAGATATTGACCATTTTTCCCAGAAATTCTGAGAGTGCAGTGGATGATGCTCCCATCATCTGATTCATCACTTCACAGACTGCACTGATATTCATCTCATTCAGTCCAAACTCTTCATCTGTCATAGGAATGCCCATCAGCATTTCTACAATTACTTTTACATCATGACGCTTTAACAGCATCACGTTACTGCCTTCCAGACCGGATATATAAGTAATCTCAACTCCTACAGCCGGTTCCACTCTGTCCATCTTAAACTCGTCCTTACGGACAACTTTTACAACAGGAGTGGTAATATCTACTCTTGTATTGAGCATTGTAGAAACTGCTGTGGCAGAAGCTCCCAGACTGATATTCAGAATTTCGCCTACGGCATCTATTTCCAAAGCACTAAAACAATTAGAACCCATTCTACCTTTTTCCTCCTATAGTAATCTCTTACTTATTTTCCGATTTCCAATGCTTTTTGTGCCATAAGCTTAATCGCATTAAAAGCCGTAATATTCGCTTCATAAGATCTTGTCGCTGACATTCCGTCTACGGTTTCTTTTACAAGATCCACATTGGGCATCATTACATACCCTTCTTCATTTGCATCTGGATGATCCGGATCATATACCGGTTCCAGATCTCTCTGGTCCTCTGTGACCTGCGAAACACGCACACCACCCTTTTCCGATTCGTATTTCCTCAATCGGCTGTTGATCTCTGACTGAAAAGTACTGACTGGCTTTTCTTCAAGAGTCACGATCTTGCGGCGATACGGTCCTCCGTCTTCTGTTCTGGTCGTATTGGCATTCGCAATATTCTCTGCCACTATATCCAGACGCTGTCTCTGTGCGGTCAGACCGGACACACTGATATCAAAAGAATTTAAAAAAGACATGTTTCATTCCCCACAATCTGATTATCCAAGGATCTTTTTAATTGTTGACAAAATACGCTCCGGTTTAAATGGTTTTACAATGAAGTCCTTTGCTCCTGATTTAATGGAATCCATAACCATTGCTTCCTGTCCCATTGCGGAACACATTACAACTGTTGCCTCTGGATCGAGAGCCTTGATTTCTTTTAATGCCTCTAATCCGTCTTTGTTCGGCATTGTAATATCCATAAATACCATGTCCGGTTTCTCTGCCTGATACGTCTCTACCGCCTGGGCACCATCTGCTGCTTCCAGGATCTCTGTGTATCCAGCCTGTGTCAGAGTTGTTTTTAACATCATTCTCATAAATGCTGCATCGTCTACCAATAAAATTTTCGCCATCTTATATTCCCTCACTTTAAATAAATATTATCTACAGACGCAGAGTAAACGCAACTGTTTCTCTGCCGTCTATACCGCCACATCACTTCTTCTGTTTTCTGTACGTTCTTCGATTTTTACGGCTATGTTTTTGTTATGTACACCTAATTTTCCTTTGAACCACGGTTGTCCTTCCACATGTACGGATACAGTGGAATCCTGCGGTTTATTCAAATCTATCACATCTCCGACATGGAGATTGTAGATATCATCCAGATTTAATCTGGCCACACCAAGTTGTGCCATGACTTCCATTTCAGATTCCTTGATACTTTCAAGAATTTCTTCTTTGTTATCTCTCTGTGCATTTTCATTATCTTTATCTGCCAAATGTTTTGTCTTCTCGATAATATCAAAAATATTAAACAAAAGAGTTCCCGGCAGGCATATATTCATTGCCCCCTCGATCTCATCTCCCATGGAGATCTTCAGCATAATAATGACAACTGTTTCATCCACGCTGATGCCCTGAAACATACTGGGATTCTCTTCCACCCGCTCAAACTCCACATTCATATGAATGTAAGTTGCCCAACTGTCTTTTGTAATCCCTACCAGACGCTTAAGCACACTCTCATACAAGGCAATTTCAATATCTGTATATACGTAAGAGCCGTCCACCTGGGCCTCCATCCCCGTTCCTCCCAACAGTTTGTCAATCATAGCTCCCATGAGAACCGGAGAAATGTGAAACACCATCGGTGGATTTTTGGAATGATCCTGCAGCTCCACTTTTGCAAGAGTCATAATGTCTGTTTCATTCAGAGCATTTCCAAATTCATAGTATCGCTGTTCTTCTACTCCTACTACTTCTACTTCACTGGCAACATGAAACAATCCGTTGATCTGGGAAGTCGCAATCCTGGAATAGTTATCATAGATACTCTGAAGCATCTTTAACTTATCTTTTGTATATTTTTTCGGACTGTAAAAGTCATATTTTCTATACTTTTCCTCTGGTTGTGGCTCTTGAAATCTGCTTTCTTTTACTTCTGTATTTTGCATTGAATTCAGCAATGCATCGATCTGACTCTGTGAAAGCACATCTGCCATTTTTCCGAACACCTCCCTTTACTTATTTTTTTGTTCCAAATCTGCATAATATTCATCCAGACTCTTCTGTACCGAGTTATTCTTTGTAATAATAATCTCAACTCTTCTGTTTTTTGCTCTGTTTGCTTCTGTGTCAAACGGAGCAACCGGTCTGAACTGACCATATCCTACTGATACCAGCTTGTCCGGGGACACCAGACCTTTGTCCTGCAGATAAGCGGTCACCTTCGCGGCTCTTTCTGCAGAGAGCACTCTGTCGCTTTCCACATAATTTTGTCTGTCCGGAAGCGCCTGTGTTGTGTGTCCCAATATCTGAATCTCCTGAATAGCATCTTTGGCCGGGGCAATCGCTGCTGCGAACTTGTCCAAAATCACTTTTCCTTCGGGCCTGATCACTGAGCTGTCACCATCAAAAAACATAGTATCCCGGAATCGTACAAATGTATATCCGTCTCCTTTGAACAGATCAACCTCCGACTGAATCCCAGCTTCATTTACAGCCTGCTGCAGTCTCTCATACAGATCGTCAAATGCCTGCTCTGCTGCTTCAGCTCCTCCCGGAACCTCGTCGTTTCCATCTGCTACTGTATCGGTAACAATCTGGCTTACTTCCTTTGCATCCGGATTAAAGCTCTCAACCAGCTTGATCCACTTTGACTGGTCCACCGAAGAAATAGAATATAGTAATACAAAAAAACACAGCAGCAACGTCACCATATCACCATAGGTATCCATCCAGTTTGCTCCACCTTCCGAACCTTTTCTACCTCTTTTTTTTCTCATATCCTTTCACCCTATTTTTTCTTCTTTTTTCCACCCTGCTTCTTTTCACTTTCGCCGCCTTCTCCATCCTGCATCTTGCTTCTGTCATTCTGGCTTAAATAAGTAAGAAGTTTTTCTTTTAAGAATTTCGGATTATCACCTGACTGAATTGCCAAAATCCCTTCGATCATAATCTGCTTATACAAAAGCTCTTCCTCATTTCGAATCCGCAGCTTCTTCGCCATCGGCGAAAACAGCAGATTCGCAAGCAGACACCCATAAAAAGTGGTGATCAAAGCAGTCGCCATACTGGGACCGATATCCGCCGATGCCCCTGAATCCATATCCATACTCATCAACATGTTTACCAGACCCACCAGTGTTCCAATCATTCCGAATGCGGGAGCATAGCTTGAAGCTTTTTCATAAATTCCCAGTGATTCTTCATGACGCTGATCCATAATATCCAGTTCATTCTCCATCATGCTTCGCACTTCTTCCGGCTCTGTCGCATCTACGATCAGCATGATTCCCTGTCTGAAAAACGTATCATCCTGCTCGTTCGCTTTTTCCTCCAGAGCAAGAAGACCGCTTTTTCTGGCTATCTGTGCCATCTCCACAAGAGTATCGATCAATCCGTAGACATTGTACCGTTTTCCCTGAAACAATATTTTCGTATGCTTGACTACATCTTTCAATATACTAAACGGATAACTTGCTATTACAGCTGCCAATGTACCGCCTAAAACAATAGCCACACTCGGAGGATCCCAAAAGTTTCCTAAATCAGACGGACTGATTCCAACAAAGATGATCAGAACCATACCGACTACGACTCCTATAATACTGGTTAAATCCATTACACCGCCTCCCATATCTCTCTAATTTCCTCTATTGATTAACGTAACCACGGACTCTTCCGTTGTACTCGATTGTTTTCTCAATTATTTCTTCTGCACTTTCTTTTACAATATAGAACTTTCCATTCATCATAATCACTTTTGCTTCCGGTATAAATTCTACCGATTCGATCTGTGCGGAATTCAACACAATTTTTTCATTATTAAGTTTTGTCAGCATTATCATACCACAATTCCCCTTTTTTTCAACATTTCTCGTCAAATTTTGTATCTTTTGGAAGAGGGGAGAGGATTCCCCCCTTCCCGTTTTCCAATTAATTTTTAATTATCGCTTCATATTTACAAGTTCTTCCAGCATCTGATCCGTAACTGTGATGATTTTTGAGTTTGCCTGATATCCACGCTGTGTAGTAATCATCTGGGAAAATTCGTTTGCCAGATCCACGTTTGCCATCTCCAGATAATTTCCACGGATCTTTCCGGCTGCACCGCCGTTTGGCTTCATGTGATCAACCGTACCTGCGTTTGGTCCGATGCTGTAGTAATATCCGCTGGTTTTTTCCAGACCGTTCGGGTTCTCTACTGTAATCAGCGCCAACTGTCCGATGGTGATTGATCTGTCCTGTGAATCTACACCCACGATTGTTCCATCTTCGTTGATCTTGTAGCTCTGGATCTTGTATGCTTCTCCAGTATCAGGATCTGTCGGGATCTTGATTGCAGAGAGTTCGTCTGAGTATACTGCATCTACACCCGGTACACGGTTGCTTCCGATTACTGTCTGAGTAAAGTTGTCAGCAGCCTGTCCCCCCTGCGGTGCAGTTGTGTTATTACCATTTCCCCATGCATCTGTAATCTTTTTCGGATCTCCTGGCTCATCCTGAACGTTTGGATCGTCTACGAACTCTCCTGATTTATTGGATGTAATTGTCAAGTTTACTGTCGGAGGATTTTTTGCATCATCATAATTGTTCAGGCTGATTGTAAATCCTTCAAAGTTTCCACCTTTCTTTGTCACCTGTGCAATCCAGTCCTGTACCTGCTCTTTAAAGTCTGTCTTTGTTGTCTCTACTTTAACGCCACCAATGCTAATCTCTTTCTTGCCGTTTGCATCAGTAATTGTTACGTTTGCATTTTTTACTGTCCACTGATTCGCTGTTGCCGGCTTCTCCGGAATTCCGGTTCCGTCTTCCAGAGCATATCCATAGACATAGCTTCCGATATCATCTACCAGATATCCATTGCTGTCCACACTGAAAATACCGATACGAGAAAGGCTCAGACCGGAATCCTGCACGTTTGTGAAGCTTCCGTTTACCATGTTTCCAACAAGGAAGAATCCTGTACCATCGATCATACAATCCAATGGGTTTGCAGATGGTGCAGGTGCACCTGTCGTGAAGGACGTTGTGATGGATCCTGTTGTAACTCCGTATCCAACCTGTGAAGCATTACGTCCACCGGAACCCCCAGCAAGATCGTTTCCTCCGGATCCGTTGATTGATGTGGAATACATCGAATCTGAAAAGTTAAAGCTTCCGGATTTAAATCCCCATGTGTTTACATTTGCGATATTGTTACCGATAACATCCAATTTAGACTGATGTGTTTTCAGTCCTGCAACTCCTGCTATCATTGATCTGACCATTTGTATAATCTCCTTTTCTTTTGTTTTTTGCTGTCTCTATGTCTGCCAGTCGGACAGACATCAGGCTTCCATTATGGTCCGGCCTATAAAAGCACAGCACTGTCAATATTTGTAAATATATTTTCTTTCATTTCTGTACCATTCATCGTGGTCACAACCAGATTGTGCGGAACATTTACGATGAACGCGCCATCCTGTCCGATGATCACAACATCCTTCGCACCTTTGGCTTTTGCCTTCTCAACTGCCTGATTCAAATCTGTCATCAGACGGTCTGAAACCTCTATTCCTCTTTCCTGTACCCTCTGTGCAGCATGCTTTGAAAAACGGAGTCCCTCTGTCTTGTTCAGCTCTTCTTTCATCAGACCGGCAAATGTGGAGCCGTCTGTTTTTGGCTGGACTGCCGCATGGGACAGCTTCAATGTATTCACACTGGTAAGCTGGTTGATCTGATTGATCTGATTCATATGTTATACACCGCCTTTGCACTGCACCTAGCTTTCTTCACCCTCCGGTGTTTCCGGCTTTTCTGCCTCTGGTTTCTCTGGTTCCTCTACATCCGGTGTATCTCCATCTTCTTTCTTTGGAACCTCTCCGACACTCATAATCTGCGACAGGCTGTACTTCTCACCATCGATATAGACAAACTGTCCTCCTGTAAGATCCACTCCTGTTACAACTCCAGTCTTTTCTCCGGTTACTTTTCCTGTGCTGTCTACGGTTGCCACAGTTACTTCTCTTCCAATCATTCCGGTAGAATATGTGGTCAATGTTACCTGTGACAGGTTGTTTGTAACAACTCCGAAATTCGCAATCGCCTCTGAAACCTGTGTCATGGCATTCATGGTTGCCATCTGTGTCATCTGGTTCATCATCTCGCTGTTGCTCATCGGGTTCGTCATATCCTGATACTGAAGCTGTGCTGCCATAAGCTGCCAGAAGTCATCCATTGACATCTCACTGTTATTTGGTACTGCTTCTGTCTGTCTTGGATACTGATCGTTAAGTGCCTGGCTTTTTCCTGTAACGTCACTAACTGCCATTTCATTCTCCTTTCTTTATACTGTAAGTCCTAATCTTAACTCCTGTAAAAAGCGTGCGCTTTTCGCCGCCTTCATTTTCTCCTGCTGCTCTCGTTGTCTCTGCTGCTCAGATTCTCTTCCTGCATGGTCATTTTCCTGCTGCTCCTGCCAGAAATTCTCACCTTCGTGTTTCTCCACATAAATCTCTGTAGGTTTTCCGAGATTCTGTTCCATCACAGCTCCAATGTCCTTTGCACTCTGCGCAAGAAGCTCCATTGTCTTCTTCTCAGAACAAACAATCGACACAACACTCATACCATCCTGATGCAGCACCCGAACGGTAATATCTCCAAGATGCTTCGGAGTAATCTGAATTTCGAACTCATTCTGCCCTGCAGTTGTTTTCAAAACCAACTCTTTTGTCAGCTCCTTCGGAAGCTCTTCCGGCTGTGATACATGGATCGTCTCCTGTGGAACGGCCCTCTTTGTATCCTGCGGCGCTTTCACGGCACTATGGATTCCTTCGTAAATACTGTCTCTGTATGGAGTCTCTTCCACACTCTGCGTTGATTTGTCTTCTTTTTCACTGTTCTGAAGCAGCGAATCCTCTCCTGCTGTCTCTGCTGGATTCACATTCTTTGTCAGCGACTGAAGGACTTCTGTCTGTGCATTTTTGCCTGCAGCTTCAATAGGATTTGTTCCGTCTGACGGCTGTTCCGGGATTCCCGGCATCACGCCATCACCAGACTCCATTTCCGTCTGACCAAATGGCATTACCATCATCAAAGGATCGATCTCCTCCACCGGCATCTCTGCATCCACAAATCCTGATGCCACTGTCTGCACATTCTCTGTCGGAACCTCTGTCTGAGTCGGGATCACGATCTGCACTGCTTCCGGCTGTGGTACAACCTCACTCATCAACGGCAGAATCTGCTGTCCCGGAACCAACATATCTCCCGGAAGCTGAACCAGTGTCTGCTGCTCATCTTTCTCGACCGTTTCCTTTTGGTCTGTCGGCAAATCCTTTGGAGCTTTTTTCATAATGTCCAGAAAGCTCTCACCGTCAGACTGCTTCTTCTGCTCTTTCTCAGTACTGTTTCTCACAATTCTGTCCAAATTTTGAAATTGAACGGACTGCATGTTCCCAATCCCTCCTTTCTTTCATTTATAAATTTATATTTAGTAAACTGCATTTTGCAGTATTACCCGTTTAATTTTGCTGCCGCATTTCTCGAAGAAACAAATTCTTCAATAAACAGCTCTTGTGCTTTTTGCTCCTGCTTCTGATATTCCTGATATTTTTTCTCTTTCAGCTTTTGAATCGATGCTGATTCCTTTTTTGCCTCTATCATCCGATTTCGTTTTTGCAGCTCTTCCGCTTTGAGTACCTCCAGCTGCTCCTGCTTTTTCAAAATACGGACACTCAGGCTCTCCAGATATCCTTCGTAGGTTTTTATCCTGGATATGGCAATCCCTGTCCTTTTGTTGTCCTCAAATTCTTCCACACAGTCTTTATGCTGCTGCTCCAACTGCTCGATCTCAGCCTCACATGCTCTGACCTTCTGAAGACTCCGTACATGCTCTGCGCGAAGACTCTCCAAAACCTGTTCCTTATAATTTAAAACCGTATTTAACGAGAAAAAAAACTTTTTCATTTTTCCTGATTACCTCTTTATGCTAGAATTTTTTTCATCATCTGAAAAATCTCTTCCATAGTAAAATGTTCTTCTACCTTCTGCATCAGAAACACATTAACCTGATCGATTTTGGATATTGCAAAATCCAGTTTTGGATTCGTACCTGCTTTGTACGCTCCGATTGATATCAAGTCTTCGTTTTTGGCATAAATACTCAAAATATCCCGTAACGCAGATGCTGTCGCTTTATGCTCTTCATCCACGATATTAGACATCAAACGCGAGATACTGGCATTCACATCAATCGCAGGAAAATGGTTCTCATTTGCCAGCTTTCGGCTCAGAACGATATGACCGTCCAAAATACCTCTTACTGTATCAGCAACCGGCTCATTGGTATCATCTCCTTCTACAAGAACCGTATAAACACCCGTAATGGATCCATTCTCAAAGTTCCCGCTGCGCTCCAAAAGCTTCGGGAATTCTGCATAAATAGACGGTGTGTAGCCTCTGGCAACCGGCGGCTCTCCGATCGCCAGCCCGATCTCTCTTTGCGCCATCGCAAAACGAGTCAGGGAGTCCATCATCAGAAGTACATCCTTCCCCTGGTCTTTAAAATATTCTGCAATCGTAGTCGCTACCAGAGGACATTTCATTCGGAGCATGGCGGGCTGGTCTGATGTAGCTACAACCAGGACACTTCTCTTTAACCCCTCAGGGCCAAGATCCTTCTCCACAAACTCTCTTACTTCTCGTCCTCGCTCTCCTACCAGAGCGATTACATTGATGTCTGCCTTTACATTTCTGGCAATCATACCAAGCAGCGTACTCTTACCAACACCACTTCCGGCAAAGATTCCGATACGCTGTCCTTTCCCGACCGTGTTGAGCCCATCGATCGCTTTCACTCCGAAATCCAGAGTATCCGTAATCGGCGGACGTTCCAGCGGATTGATGTAGGTACTGTCCACATAATAATGTCTGGAGGATTCAAACTCACCCAGCCCGTCGATCGGCCTTCCCGATGCATCGATAATTCGGCCGCGCAAAAATTCCCCCACAGGAATCTTCAGGCGGTGTCTTGTGTTTCTCACAAAGCTTCCTACCGAAACTCCGCTGATATTGTCATATGCCATCAACTGGATTTTGTCATTTTTGAATCCTACAACCTCCACTGGAATCTGCTTATGAGTCTCCTCATTGTAAATCATTGCGATATCACCGATACTCGCCCTGCTTCCGGATGACTCCATACACATTCCCACAATATTCTCAATTTTCCCTATATAACTAATGGTCTCTGCCTTTTCAATCAGCCCAGGAAATTTTTTAAACATATCTGCCTGCTCCGTCACACTCTTACATTATTCAATATATCTTTGATATTTTCCAACTGTGTCCCGACACTTGCATCGATCACCTCATCCGGTAATTCAATGATACATGTGCCCTCCTCGCCATTGTTCATGGTGATGATCTTCAAATTGTCCGACAGATGGGACAACGATTCCAAAAACTCTGCATCCACTTCCATGTTCACTTCTGTATTGCATTTGGTGACATAAATCTTTGCCCACTGCCTCTTCTTGAGCTTTTCTGTCGCCCTCAGAATCATTCGCTTCACAATCTCTTCACTGGAACGAATGCTGGTCTGAATCACTTTTTCAGCCACCGAAATGGAAATCTTTTTCAAGTCATCAACATTTTTTTCCAGGATCTTGTCCTTCTGGATGCTGACATCCCGGATCACATCCGCAAAATTCTGCTGGAAAGAGCGAAGCTCTTTATTCAAAATCTGCCTGTGCTCTTCATATGCCGACCGGATGCCTTCCTGCTCCCCCTGCTTTTTCCCTTCTTCATATGCCTCATTCCGAAGCATCTCCGCCTGCTCTCTGGCCTCTTGCAAAATCTGCCTCGCCTGCTCTTTGGCTTCCTCAAGTATCTGCTCCCGCATCAGATCATATTCATCCGGTTCGCTGGCCTCGGGAAGCTCTTCCTCTTCCCCTTCTTCCTTAGGACTCTCGTCCTCTTCTCTTTTTGACAGGAAACCAGCAAAAAAATCGTACGACTGAACCTGATCTTCTTCCGGTTCTTTCATGATCTTAGACAATTATCTCATCCTTTCCACCTTTGACAATAATCAGTTCTCCGGCTTCTTCCAGTCTTCTGATCACTGCTACAATTCTCTGCTGTGCTTCTTCTACATCGCGAAGTCGTACATTAACCGTAATCTCAAGATCGGACTGAATACTCTCAGCCATACGCGTAGAAACGTTTGCAAAAATAAGCTCTTTGATCTTATCGTCAGATCCTTTCAATGCGTATACGATATCCTTAATGTCACATTCACGTATAAATCTCTGAATAGAACGGTTGTCCATAGAAATAATATCTTCGAATACAAACATCTTCTTGCGGATTGTATCTGCCAGTTCCACGTTCTCTTTTCCGAGTTCGTCGAAGATGTACTTCTCGTTTCCTCGATCCATATGGTTCATAACATCTGCAATGTAATCAATACCACCGATTGTGGTGTAATCCGTTGTAAGAATATTTTCAAACCGTTTCTTCAGAGAAGCTTCTACAATCTTAATCGCCTCAGGAGATGCACTCTCCATCTTCGCCACACATTCTACTACTTTGATCCGCTTCTCTTTCGGTAATTCACTGATAACCGTAGCCGCCTGATCTGCCTCTGCATAGGACAGCACCAACGCGATCGTCTGCGGACGTTCATGCTGCAGGAAAGAAAATAAATTCTTCACACTGCTCTTTCTGATAAACTCAAACGGCCTTGTCTTTAATGATTTTGATAGTTTTTCCAGAAGAGCCTGTGCTGTTGCCTCTCCAAATGCCTTCTCAAGGACGCTTCTGGCATACTCCATACCACCATCTGTAACAACCTTCTGTGTCAGACAAGTCTTGTAAAACTCATCCAGCACCTCCTCAGTCTCCTCCGGAGGTATATGCCCCAGCTTCGCAACCTCGATCGTCAGCTTTTCGATGTCACTCTCACTTAGGTGCTTGTAGATCTTTGATGCCTTGTCTGACCCCAGGGAGACGATAACTGCTGCGGCTTTCTGCTCTGGAGTCAATTTACTGTTTTCCATTGTTCTCTCCTCCGTTCAGCCATGATTTTAATAACTGTGCAGAGATCTCCGGATTCTGTTCTGCAAAATCCCGGATATTCTTTTTCAGTTCCATTCCCTTGTCGTTCTTCATTGCCTCCATCTCTCTGTTGAGTCTTTCTTCGATCTCCTTCTCTTCCTGCAGAGCTGCATATGAATCTTCCATGGATTCTGCCGCAATAAGCTCAGCCTCTTCTGCTTTCTTCCTCCTTCGTCTTCTGATAACCAGAATAACAATAATAATCACCAGAAGGATTGCCGCTGCCACCCCTGCAATGATGATCCATGTAGCAAAATCAAGTCCTTTTGCAGAACCTGACGTCTCTTCCACATTGGCTTTATAGAACGGCGCACTCACCAGAGAAATCTTTCCTTCTCTGTCCTCTGCCGCAATTCCTGCCGCATTTCCCACAAGATCACGAAGCTGGTTCTCCGTCAGTGTTCCATAATTCTCCCCGTTGATCGCAACTGAAACCGTCAAATCTGTCAGCACACCCGGATCTATCTGCCCCTGTTCTTTGATCTGATTTACCAGATAATCTCTGGAAACAGTCTCGCTCTTACTGCTGGAATTGTTGGTACCTTCGGCACCTGTTCCATATTCTGTATCTGCATTCGACTCAGTTCCTGCTTCTCCGGAAGCTGTGCCGTTGGTATTCTGTGAATTCTCTGTACTGCGATCCTCATGGCTGATAATTCCGGTCTTGTCTTCCTGATTGATCTTGTCCGGTGTATTATAAGTCGTCGTCTCCCTGATCAGTCTTTGCATATCAACTTTTGCTCGTGCTGAGATCGTTACATTCTGATTGCCATACACAGGGCCAAGGACATCATGTACCTTCTCTTCTATCTGATTCTCGATCACTGCGGCAATCTCTTCTGCATCCGATCCACTGACACTCGTCTCTCCATCAGAGACAGACACATCATTTCCATTGCCGTCAAACACCGCTACCTGATCCAACTCCATTCCCGGCACACTCTTTGCCACCAACCGCTGAATCGCTGCTGCCTGATCCTCTGTCGGAGAGCCGCCATCATTCATCGTCACAACCGCCGTAGCACTTGACTCCTGCTTGTCGCTGTCATCAAGCGCATATTTGCTCTCCTCACCAAGTGCGATCGTCACTTTTGCATCTTTTACATTCTCAAACAGGCGGATCGTCGAGCTGATCCGATCCTGCAACTCGTATAACTTATACGTCCGCTTATCAGAATCCGTCGTCATCAGACCTGCATTCTTGATGAACGTATCATATGTAAAACCATTTTTCGGATAACCTTCCTGTACCAGCTTCGCCTTGGTCACATCCAGTACATCCTTCTTTACCAGAATGGTCGATTCTCCCTGATACTTAAATTCTACTCCATCTTCCTGAAGCTTGCTCACAATCTGCTGTGCTTCTTCTGTCCCCAATCCGGAAAACAGAACCTCATATGGCTGATTGTTCAAAACAACCGCAATCACCACAGCAGCTGTAATCAGTAAGACTGCCCCTGCGATGATCAGTTTCTTTGTCTTACTGCTCAATTTTCCCACAAATTCTTTAAACTGCTCAAATCTCTCTTTCATAATTCAACAAACTGTTCCTTATATTCCATTATTTTTAACATTTTTTTAACATTCTCTTTACATAAATATATCAGCCTGATTATTCTACAGGCTGATACGCATTAACTCATTATAGGATTCCATCGCTTTGTTCCTTAGCGACACAAGCCTGTCTACTGCAAGCTGTGCCTGCGACGATGCAACCATGACAGAATGTGCATCTTCAATCTGGCCTGTGGCTAAAAGATATTGCTTATTTACTAAATCATTTTCAGTTTGTGCAACATTGTTTATTGCTTCCTGAAAGACACTTTTAAACATCCCCGTGCCGTCCTGGCCGCTAACGCTCTGTCGGTTTCCCGAAACACTTTCTATTCCCGTTCCTATCGACTTTAACTGGATAGGTTCTATAAATAATTCGTTCACATTATCCTCCTCTACTGTCCTTTAATAGCAGACCGATATCTGGTAATATCTGCACTCATCGACTGTACTAAATATTGATACTGCAGAGCTGTCCTTGTAAGCTCTGCATATTCCACATCCGCATTCACACCATTTCCATCCGCTCTGGTAGCGCGCGCTTCCTCTACTACCCGGCTGTTTGTATTTTGGATTGCCTGCTGCACATCCGCATTCTTTCCTATAGTCGCTGCCTCTTCCAGCTTCTCGCGGAAAGTCTGCTCAAAATCCACACTCTTTTTCTTATATCCCGGAGTGTCTACATTGGCTATATTGTCTGCGATGATCTCCTGCTTTTTCCAGAGATAATCCATCGACTTATTCATCATCGCAATGGTATTCCCAAACATAAAACCGATCCCCTTCCCATGCAATTACTTATCTAAAGTACTGTACCTGTGTAGTCATCTACAGAAAGCATTCTGCTCTGCACTTGAAGCTTTAACAATTCTGCAAGCCAGACTGTCATATCACTTACTGCTGCCTTCTTCTGACTGCCTCCGCATATCGGGCACTGCAACGCGGCTCCTGTCTGCTGCATCAGCCCCGATACATTCTGCGTACTCTCATCAATCTGTATTGAGCTGCCCATATATTCTTTTACCTTCCGAACATAATTCTGTGTCTCCGAAAACGGTGGAATACCTCCGTATTTTGCTACATTTCCACTTCCTGCATTATAAGCTGCCAGCGCAAGATCAACATCTCCATCATACTGATCCAACAAACCAGAAATGTACTTTGCTCCACCCATAATATTGCTTTGAGCATCAAACGGGTCTGCCACTCCCAGACTCGCCGCAGTCTGGGGCATAAGCTGCATCACACCCTGTGCGCCTGCTGCGGACTGCGCAGACGGATCAAAATTCGACTCCGCTTTTCCGATTGCCTTCAACAAATTCACCGGAACATTATAAACCCGGGCTGCCTCTTCAAAAACAGCATCCATGCTCCCTGCACTGATCGTGTTCTCTGCTGCCTGTGTCTGCTTCAGCAGATCTGAAAACTTTGATCCAGATGTGGATACAGGATGTACATAGCTGTTCTGAGTTCCCCGGTTAATTTGCTGTAATATCTTTTCCATGTATCTGTACTGATTGTTGTACAATGTATAATCCATTCCAACCTCTCCTCCTAATCTCTTTCCGTTCAGTACATATTCTTTTTACAATTTTCGACATTATTTTACTTTTTTCTACATTTTTCTTTAATTATAAAAAAATAAAATATATTTGTCCAGTCCTCTTAATATATTTCTGAGAATTTCAAAGAATTTTTCTATAATTATCAATGTCTCAAATCTACTTTTATCTTTTTTTCACAAAAAATCCCCGTCTTTGGGAGTTAGCACTATAATATTTTGGAGACCGGGTCTTCCGGGAATTTCAAAAGAATTTTCTCCAGTATATCACTTCTTCCCGCAAAACGCTTCAGCGTTTCTTCTGCATCCACTCCGACTCTTTGCAAAAAATTTTCAAATTCCATTTTCCACTCCTCCTGCCTGTATATCCAGGCTCCGCACATTATTGAACGAAGTCCGCCCGCCACAGGCATGTGTTACGGGATGCCCGGATGGGTATACACTTTTTTAACAGTATATCACACAACCCAAAATTTGACATGCTTTTTTACTTTTTTATGAAATCATATCATAATAGCAATACCGGTCTTTTCCCCGCTTTTTGCTCTCGTACAATGCCTGATCCGCCTGTTCCAGACTCCGCTTGTAAGAAAAGCCTTTTCTGGAAACAAATGTAATCCCGGCGCTGCATCGCAGCGGAAGATCCGGCAAACAGTATAAAACCGAGAACAACTCATCCATTCTCCGATCGAGTCCCTCTTTTTCTTCTACATTTTTAATGAACACCATGAATTCATCCCCGCCGAGACGTCCAATTAAATCCCCATGTCTGAATGTCATTTTCAAAACCTTCGTCAGCGTCTTTAGCGCCTCGTCCCCTCTGACATGACCATATAGATCATTGATGCCCTTAAAGTCATCCAGATCCAGGATCACAAGCGCACCCTTACTGCTCTTCTGGCTCATATATTTTCCCACTTCACGCTCAAACACTGTACGATTGCAGACACCTGTAAGCGGATCGAGATTCGCCGCTTTTTCCAGAATCTTCTCCTTCCGTTTTTCCAGATCAATATTTTCCAAATATAACAGTTCATACACATTATTCGTGTACTCTTCCCGGAAAACATGTACCACCAGCTTCATCCAAGAATATGCGCCATTGACGTGCCGGCGGAAACAGAGCTTCTTCGTCTGAATTCCGCTGGCATCCCCGTCATTGTACAGCTCCTTCTTCACAAAATCCCTGAACTGCTCCACATCCTCCGGATGCACTTGTTCCGCAGCGTGCTCACTGAGCAGGAAATGAAACTGTTCCTTTTTTCTTACGACATTCTTCCATATAAAATTTCCACAGACCTCCGGAAGCTTTCAGCTCTCCACTCTCCACATCCACTTCCGCAAAAGCAACTGTTTCCGAAAGCATTGCCTCATAAAACGCACTCTTCCAGATATATTTTTGTCCCATATCCCGTTTGATGTCAGAGAAATCCAACTGTGCCTCTCCCCAGCTTTGTCCCCCGCCACTCTGATTCAGGCGATCTGCCAGAAAATAAGAGATGGTATGGAGCTGCCTCACATCTTCATGATGACTTCGCGGATTGTCTACACCGATAAACCCGATGCTGCACTGATCTTTCTTGATCGCAGTAACAAGAAGGTGATGAATGCCCTGCAGCCGCAGCACTTTATACGTCTCTGGTTCACTCTCCTGCAAATGATCCAGATTCAGGATTACAATAGATTCTCCCCGGCCAAACGCATCTACCCAGGACTGCACAGCACTGAGCGGGACTTTCTGCAGTTCATCCCGCTGAGGAATCACTCCTTTCTCACACCATTCATACGTGTTGTTCCAGAACATGCCTTCTGCTTCCGATTCAAAGATATAAGAGCGATCTGCCTGATAAAACTCTCCGATCATCTGCAGCACTTCCAGGACTGCTTTGTCTATGTTCGGTTCCTCAAACAGAACCTTGGTACAGGCCGAGATATTTCGTTCAAAATCCAGCTTTTCCTGGATCCTCTGACTCACAACCTCTTTCTCTGTCACATCGACAGCAACCTCCAGGCGCGCTTTTTTCCCTTTCCACGGAATCAACTTATCCTTTAACAGAAAATGCCGCTCAAGGAAGGTATTCTCCCTTTCCCACACATAAAAATATTCTGTGCTCAACTTGCGGTTCGTACAGAATTCACAGGGGTCATTTCGTCCCTGGAGTACCTTATAACACTTTCGACCTTTGTAGTCATGGATCCCTGTCAAGATCCGCCCAGCAGGATTCAGATAATACAACTCATAGCTGTCCACATCGCTGATATAAATCACCTCTTCCAGGCTCTCGGCAATCACACCCAGATCCTCTTTGCCGTCCTTCTCCTGGATTCCCGGCTTACTCTGGTCACCATAAAGCCGACAAAAATATTCCCTTTTCTTTTCCCTCTCGTGATACCGCGGACTCTCTTTTTGGATATAGCATTTTTCAAACTCATCCACCTCATATGGCTTCGCAAACAAATAGCCCTGCAGCGTATCCGGCTTCATATCTTTTAATACGAGAAGCTCTTCCTCTTCTTCCACTCCCTCACAGCACACACGAAGCTGCGCACTATGTGCAAGCTCGATAATATTACTGATCAGCCTGTAATTATAGGCGCTGTACTGAATCCTGCTGACAAAGCAGCGGTCGATCTTAATCTCATTGATCTCCATACTTTTTAGATATCCAAGACTGGAGTAGCCAGTTCCAAAATCATCAATCGCAATGTGAATTCCGCACTTTCTCCACATATAAAAAATCCGATTGAAATACTCATAGTCCTGCAGCTGCATACTTTCCGTCACTTCCAGCGTGAGACTCTCCCCCGGAAGCTTCATTTTTTTCAAAAGGCTCAGTACCTTTTCTGTAATTCCTTCATGCCGCAGCTGTACATAGGAAACATTCACACTTATATGAAACCCCGGAATCCATTTTCTCCAGTATTTGCATTGGCGCAGTGCAGTCTCCAGCACCCATTCTCCCACAGGAATGATCATGTCCGACTGCTCCAGAATCGGAATAAATTCCTCTGGGCTGATCCTTCCCCGCCTTGGCGAATCATAACGAAGCAGAGCCTCAGCGCCAAAAATCCCGTAATCTATACAGGAAATCTGCGCCTGATAACACAAATAGAACCCGGAAAATCCATGTTTGATACTGTATCTTAACTCTTCCTGGAGCTCAATTGCACTGAGTTTTTTCTCATAATCTTCTGCCGAGAAAAATACCATGTGATTTTTCCCCTGGTTTTTCGCGCGGTCCAGTGCATTCTCCGCATACTGATACAGAACACTTCCACCTTCTCCGATCTCTTCCCCATAAGCAACCACTCCGGCGGACATCGTACAGTAAGGGGCCAGCTTTTCCTGGAACATCAAATAAGTAGTTTGTGCCATCGCTTTGGTCATATCCTCCAGATTGACAGCATACCGATCTCCATCCAAACGATAAATACTCAAAGACATGTCAACGACTTCCTCCATGATCTCAGCCACCATTTTCAGAATGTAGTTCCCATAGCCTCTTCCTTGCTTGATGTTGATACTTTTCAAGTCATCAATTCCCAACACCATCAAATATCCTTTTTTCCCCTTTTGAATGCAGTTTTCCAAATCCTGTAAAAAACAGCTTATATTCAGAAGTCCTGTCAGAGGATCTACTTTCTGCCTCATTACAGTATCGGAAATCCTGCCGAATAAAATCTCAGCAACTTCTTGTTCATTAATCCTGCTTTTTCCTCTGCAACTGATCCATATCTTATCACCATTGCGGTCAATAAGACGACACTCTATATTACAGCTGTCCGTTTTTCCTTCTTCTACCATTTTAAACTGCTGCCTCACCGCAGGCAGATCTCTTGCATAGATAATCTGCTTCAGTTCCTCAATCTGGTACGTCTCTTTTTTCCTCGGCAGATTATATTTTTCGTGGATCATCCCGGTAAAATGAATCTTCCCTGTCTTGAAATCATAGAGAAACAGATAATCGTCTGTACTTTCCTCCAAAAACTCCATAACTTTCAGACACTGCTCGATCTCCTTGCCTATATTGTGGTTCATCTTTTTGGTTTTCTCCCGTTTCATCGGTCTCCTCCTTGTTCTATCTCCGCGTTCTCAAAAACTCCGGGAAATATTGTGCAAAAAGGACATCCTCTTTCAGGGATGTCTGACATGAATCAGTATATAGCATCCGCCCTGTATTTGCAATGAAAACGGGATTGTAACCTCGCGTTACAATCCTGTTTTTGCTCTTTCTCCTTAACAATTTCATAAAATAATTCAAGAAATTTTGTGTACTATTTTGGACTTGCTCATTTATACCCATCCGGGCACCCCGTAACACATGACTGCGGCAGGCAGACTTTGTCTGATAAGGTATCTCTTGAATCAATTTCGAAATCCAGAAAAACCTTTTGATAGTACACTTATTTTTTCGTTTTTTCTATCAACTCTAATATCATCGCTTCTTCTTCCTCTAGCTCTGCTGCAATCTCAGAAACCGACATTCCTTTTGCCAATTTCTTTTGAATCAGTTCCCTTAGAAAATCAAGTTTTCCCTCCTGCCTTCCTTCTTTTCTACCAGCTTCTCTGCCACGCTCTTCACCTTCACGTATTCCAGCTTCCCATCCGTCCTCCCAGGACGCCTCCCTCTCCTGTCTCATATGCTTCTCTTCATCATATTCATAGATACTCACTTGCTTCGCCTCCGCTCGGTTTTGTTTCAAAAACTCTGCCAGAATTCCTTCCTGAATACATTCACAGATGGCCTGCTCTACAGCCTCACTAATCGGCATCGTGTCAGCGTATTCCCGCACTCTTGCCGTATATTCGGAATAATCTTTCAGAGATTTGCATAGTCCCTTCAGTTTTTCATTATGTCCCCGGTTGATGTTCAGCATCACTGCCGTCAGCTCCAATGCTGGATTTTCTTCCTTCACACTGTATGCATCCGACAATCCTTCTACTTTTCCATCTCTTGAACTAATTCCAATACCAGCGCTTCTTCTATCTCTAGCTCCTCTGCAATCGCCGCAGTAGATTTCCCTTTTGAGAGTTTCTTTTGAATCTGTTCTCTTAGAAGATCAAGTTTTCCCGCCTGTCTTCCTTCTTTTCTGCCTTCTTTTCTACCAGCTTCTCTGCCACGCTCTTCGCCTTCACGTATTCCAGCTGCCCATCCGTCTTCCCAGAATGTTTCCCGCTCCTGTCTCATGTGCTTCTCTTCATCATATTCATAGATACTCACTTGCTTCGCCTCCGCTCGGTTTTGTTTCAAAAACTCTGCCAGAATCCCTTCCTGAATACATTCACAGATGGCCTGCTCTACGGCCTCACTAATGGGCATCGTGTCCGCGTATTCCCTCACTCTTGCTGTGTATTCGGAATAATCTTTCAGAGATTTGCATAGTCCCTTCAGTTTTTCATTATGCCCCCGGTTGATGTTCAGCATCACTGCCGTCAGCTCCAATGCCGGATTTTCTTCCTTCACGCTGTATGCATCCGACAATCTTAATACGGTTCGATCCGGCATTTCATTCATGCCATTGTAAAAAATCACGAACTGCGGCGCCGGAATCTGTACCAGCTTTACCCCATACAGGTTCTCATCCTTTACCATGCCAGAATACAAATCTGAAATATAAAACAGATCTCGCAATGGAAGATTGGGACTGTATGTAGACTGGTGCTCGTACAGGGAAAGACGGAAATCAATCAGAAATGACAGATCATTTCTCATCGTCATGTAAATCGCATTTTCCAACGTGTTGATCTCCAGAAGTTCCGGATCCTCGTAGTGTTTTCCGCTGATCGCATTGTACAGATCAAGCAGCTCCTTCTTATCCTGATAGAGCATGGCAAAAATCCTTGACTTATACAATCTGTTTACCGGGGGTTCTGTGGTTTGGTTCATAAAACTGCCTCCTTCAATTGAATCTGCTGCAGGAGGCTCTACAATCCGACATCCTTCTTCTAAAACCTCTCTGCTGTTTAAAGTTGAAATCAAAGCATAGAGATTTTCCGATGTGATTTTAGAACAAAAGATGCGGTGTAGTTCCGCTTAGAAAACCAGAAATAATGCTTTCTTGTATTGTAACACGGTTACGCAGAAAGAGGAAGTGAAATTTTCATTTTTAGAAAACCTTTAGAAAGCAAAATCCCCCGGACATTTTTATGTCCGAGGGAAACATCGTGCTTATGTAAGTTGTTCTTACTGTAATAACTGAAGAACTCCCTGTGGAAGCTGATTTGCCTGAGCAAGCATTGCCTGTGAAGACTGTACAAGAATGTTATTCTTTGTGTAAGCCATCATTTCGTTAGCCATGTCTACGTCACGGATACGGCTTTCCGCTGCGGTCATGTTCTCAGCAGATACACTCAGGTTGTTAATTGTGTGTTCCAGACGGTTCTGGATCGCACCAAGATCACCACGAGTAGAAGATACAGAGTTGATTGCAGATTTGATCTTATCAACTGCTGCCTTTGCTCCTGCCTGTGTGCTGATATCAACGTCAGAGATTCCGAGAGCTTTTGCATGCATATCTCCAACAGATACTGTCATCTGGTTAAATTTATCTGCTGTATCACCGATCTGAAGTGTCAGACCGCCATTTCCTGCAGAAGCAGAGAAAGTGATTTTTTGTCCGTTATCCTTGACCTGCTCATCAGAAAGTCCCAGTTTATTGGCAATCATACCAGCCATTTTCCCAACTTCATCTGCGTTTGGATTTGCATTTGCAATTTCAAGAACATTTACATCACTATCAAATTTCGATCCAGCTTTCGCAAATACGAACTTTTCACCATTAACTGTGAATACCTTATCCTGAGTCATTGTTGCAAAGTCATATTCTACTTTTGCATTTTCACCTTTCTTAGAAGTAGCAACAACTGCAGCAGAAGTTCCTTTGTAATTTGAATCCACCTTATTCACGACAATTTTACTTGCAGAGCCAGTTTCCTTTGATGTTAATGTCAACTTTTCGCCTTTATTAGACGCACTAAAAATAGAACTTAATTCCGAATCAGAATTGATAGCGCCCACAAAGGCAGCTGCCATTTCCGCTTTCTCTATATTACCACTGACTGTATAAGAGTTACCTGCAGTATCTTTTAATGTAGTAGCATTTTCTGCAGTCAGTTCAATTTTTTTCTCTTTTGTCATACCGTTGGCATCTGTATAATTTACAGTGAGGGAGAAAACTTCTCCTTTATTTGGAGCTGCAGCACCACCTGTGATAGTTAATTCTGTTGAATTTGCTGTTGCCGCAATATCAGTTTTTGTAAGTCCATCCAATCCTGTGAATGTAGGCAGTTTTCCTGTAGACAGAGATCCGTCTAACAGGTTGATTCCATTGAAGTTTGTAGAATCAGCAATACGATCGATCTCATCTTTCAGAGAAGAGATTTCTTTCTGCAGGTTTTCACGGTCTACTTCGTCAGCATATGTACCGTTTGCAGACTGGTCAGCCAGTTCTACCATACGATTCAGCATAGAGTGAACTTCTGTCATAGCACCTTCTGCTGTCTGTACCAGAGATACACCATCCTGTGCGTTTTTCTGAGCTGTGTTCAGACCTGTGATCTGTGCACGCATTTTCTCAGAAATAGCAAGTCCGGCAGCGTCATCACCTGCACGGTTGATTCTGTAACCAGAAGATAACTTCTCCAGGTTCTTAGAAACAGCGCTGTTGTTTCCTGTTAAGTTTCTGTAAGAGTTTAAAGCTGCAATATTGTGTTGAATTCTCATTATAAATTCCTCCTTGAATTGAAATGTTGACCGGAACTCCTTTTCCGGCTTTGCTTTTTGTCAGTGATTGTTATAAAGTAAAAAGAGTATCTGACAGACTGCCGGCAAGTGTCCTAATAGGTACACTTTTAAAGAAAAAAATCATCCAATCATTCGCTTTAAATGATTAGATGATTCTTTTTTCCTTTAAATTACCAAATACTTCTACTTTTCCATCCCTTGAACTAATTCCAATACCAGCGCTTCTTCTATCTCTAGCTCCTCTGCGATCACCCCAGTAGATTTCCCTTTTGAGAGTTTCTTTTGAATCTGTTCTCTTAGAAGATCAAGTTTTCCCGCCTGTCTCCCTTCTTTTCTACCAGCTTCTCTGCCACGCTCTTCGCCTTCACGTATTCCTTCTTCCTTCCCTTCTTCTCTGCCAGCTGCCCATCCATCTTCCCAGAATGTTTCCCGCTCCTGTCTCATGTGCTTCTCTTCATCATATTCATAGATACTCACTTGCTTCGCCTCCGCTCGGTTTTGTTTCAAAAACTCTGCCAGAATCCCTTCCTGAATACATTCACAGATGGCCTGCTCTACGGCCTCACTAATGGGCATCGTGTCCGCGTATTCCCTCACTCTTGCTGTGTATTCGGAATAATCTTTCAGAGATTTGCATAGTCCCTTCAGTTTTTCATTATGCCCCCGGTTGATGTTCAGCATCACTGCCGTCAGCTCCAATGCCGGATTTTCTTCCTTCACGCTGTATGCATCTAACAATCCTTCTAGTACAACGAATACTAAGTTTCTGCTATATTGACGACAACGATGCAGATGGACAATTAGGCAAGTCAATATGGTGGTTACTTAGTATTCGTTGTACTAGTTTTCCATCCCTTGAACTAATTCCAATACCAGCGCTTCTTCTATCTCTAGCTCCGCTGCAATCGCCACAGTAGATTTCCCTTTTGAGAGTTTCTTTTGAATTTGTTCTCTTAGAAGTTCAAGTTTTCCCTCCTGTCTTCCTTCTTTTCTACCTTCCAGTCTACCTTCTTCTCTACCTTCCTCTCTGCCACGCTCTTCACCTTCACATATTCCAGCCGCCCATCCGTCCTCCCAGGATGCTTCCCGCTCTTGTCTCATGTGCTTCTCTTCATCATATTCATAGATACTCACTTGCTTCGCCTCCGCTCGGTTTTGTTTCAAAAACTCTGCCAGAATCCCTTCCTGAATACATTCACAAATGGCCTGCTCTACGGCCTCACTAATGGGCATCGTGTCCGCGTATTCCCTCACTCTTGCTGTGTATTCGGAATAATCTTTCAGAGATTTGCATAGTCCCTTCAGTTTTTCATTATGTCCCCGGTTGATGTTCAGCATCACTGCTGTCAGCTCCAATGCCGGATTTTCTTCCTTCACGCTGTATGCATCTGACAATCTTAATACGGTTCGATCCGGCATTTCCTTCATGCCATTGTAAAAAATCACGAACTGCGGCGCCGGAATCTGTACCAGCTTTATTCCATACAGGTTCTCATCCTTTACCATGCCAGAATACAAATCTGAAATATAAAACAGATCTCGCAATGGAAGATTGGGACTGTATGTAGACTGATGCTCATACAGGGAAAGACGGAAATCAATCAGAAATGACAAATCGTTTCTCATCGTCATGTAAATCGCATTTTCCAACGTGTTGATCTCCAGAAGTTCCGGATCCTCATAGTGTTTTCCGCTGATCGCATTGTACAGATCAAGCAGCTCTTTCTTATCCTGATAGAGCATGGCAAAAATCCTGGACTTATACAATCTGTTTACCGGGGGTTCTGTAGTTTGGTTCATAAAACTGCCTCCTTCAATTGAATCTGCTGCAGGAGGCTCTACAATCCGACATCCTTCTTCTAAAACCTCTCTGCTGTTTAAAGTTGAAATCAAAAAGCATAGAGATTTTCCGATATGGTTTTAGAACAAAAGATGCGGAGTAGTTCCGCTTAGAAAACCAGAAATAATGCTTTCTTGTATTGTAACACAGCTGCTTAAAAAGAGGAAGTTGTTTTTTCAAAAAAGGATTCCCCAATCACTCTGTTTGAATGATTGAGGAATCCTTCTATTTTTTCATTTCTTGAATTAACTTCAACACAAGGGCTTCTTCTATCTCTAGCTCCTCTGCAATTGCCGCAGTAGATTTCCCTTTTGAGAATTTCTTTTGAATCAAATCTTTTAGCAGATCAAGTTTTCCCTCCTCTCTGCCACGCTCTTCACCTTCACATATTCCAGCTGCCCATCCGTCCTCCCAGGATGCTTCCCGCTCTTGTCTCATGTGCTTCTCTTCATCATATTCATAGATACTCACTTGCTTCGCCTCCGCTCGGTTTTGTTTCAAAAACTCTGCCAGAATCCCTTCCTGAATACATTCACAAATGGCCTGCTCTACGGCCTCACTAATGGGCATCGTGTCCGCGTATTCCCTCACTCTTGCTGTGTATTCGGAATAATCTTTCAGAGATTTGCATAGTCCCTTCAGTTTTTCATTATGTCCCCGGTTGATGTTCAGCATCACTGCTGTCAGCTCCAATGCCGGATTTTCTTCCTTCACGCTGTATGCATCTGACAATCTTAATACGGTTCGATCCGGCATTTCCTTCATGCCATTGTAAAAAATCACGAACTGCGGCGCCGGAATCTGTACCAGCTTTATTCCATACAGGTTCTCATCCTTTACCATGCCAGAATACAAATCTGAAATGTAAAACAGATCTCGCAATGGAAGATTGGGACTGTATGTAGACTGGTGCTCGTACAGGGAAAGACGGAAATCAATCAGAAATGACAGATCATTTCTCATCGTCATGTAAATCGCATTTTCCAACGTGTTGATCTCCAGAAGTTCCGGATCCTCATAGTGTTTTCCGCTGATTGCATTGTACAGATCAAGCAGCTCTTTCTTATCCTGATAGAGCATGGCAAAAATCCTGGACTTATACAATCTGTTTACCTGGGATTCTGTAGTTTGGTTCATAAAACTGCCTCCTTCAATTGAATCTGCTGCAGGAGGCTCTACAATCCGACATCCTTCTTCTAAAACCTCTCTGCTGTTTAAAGTTGAAATCAAAGCATAGAGATTTTCCGATGTGATTTTAGAATAAAAGATGCGGTGTAGTTCCGCTTAGAAAACCAGAAATAATGCTTTCTTGTATTGTACCATGGACAACACAGAAACGGAAGAGAATTTTTTATTTTCAAAGCATAAAAACTCCCCCGGACACGTTCATGTCCGAGGGAAGAATAATACCTATGTAAGTTGTTCTTACTGTAATAACTGAAGAACTCCCTGTGGAAGCTGGTTAGCCTGAGCAAGCATAGCCTGTGAAGACTGTACAAGAATGTTATTCTTTGTGTAAGCCATCATTTCGTTAGCCATGTCTACGTCACGGATACGGCTTTCAGCTGCTGTCATGTTCTCAGCAGATACACTCAGGTTGTTAATTGTGTGTTCCAGACGGTTCTGGATCGCACCAAGATCACCACGTGTAGAAGATACAGAGTTGATTGCAGATTTGATCTTATCAACTGCGGCTTTTGCTCCTGCCTGTGTGCTGATATCAATGTCAGCAATTCCCAGAGCATCTGCATGCATATCACCAACAGAAACTGTCATCTGGTTGAAAGGATCTGCTGTATCACCGATCTGAAGTGTCAGACCTTTACCATTTGTTGTTGATGAGAAAATCAAATTCTTATTATTATCAGTAACGGAAACGCCTGTACCATCCAGTGCTTTATTTAGATTTTCAATAGTGTTGCCATTATTTTTACCAACAATAACAGCCGTAGCACCATCAGATACTTTTGCATTTGCATCGCTTACAAACTCATATGTTTTTCCGTTTAGTGTAATTTTATCACCAGCAGCAATATCTGCAGTAAGATTAGTTGTCTGTGCAGTAGCATTTTTTCCAGCAGTAACAGCACCATTTGTTACTTTACCAGTATCTGTACTACTTACAGTTGTAACTTTTGCACCTTTTTCACCTGTAACCTTTGATGTTAATGTTATATTTGCATCTTTTCCGCTGATATCAAAGATAGAAGATAACTCAGAATTATTTGCAATAGCAGACTTAATGTTCTCAGCATTTTGATTTGCATTTGTATCTCCAGTATATTTTACATCAACTTTATGCAATTTACCATCTGCATCAGCGTACTCAATGCTTAATGTCTGATCACCTGCAGTTCCTGCTGCAGCTGTAATTGTAGAAACTGCACCTGTGGCAGCATTCTGCTGAATCGTATTATTAGCACCTGCAAATGTGGCAGAAATATCTAATTTGCTTGTAGACAGAGATCCGTCTAACAGGTTGATTCCATTGAAGTTTGTAGAATCAGCAATACGATTGATCTCCTCTTTCAGAGAAGAAATTTCTTTCTGCAGGTTTTCACGGTCTACTTCGTCAGCATATGTACCGTTGGCAGACTGATCAGCCAGTTCTACCATACGATTCAGCATAGAGTGAACTTCTGTCATAGCACCTTCTGCTGTCTGTACCAGAGATACACCATCCTGTGCGTTTTTCTGAGCTGTGTTCAGACCTGTGATCTGTGCACGCATTTTCTCAGAAATAGCAAGTCCGGCGGCGTCATCTCCGGCGCGATTGATTCTGTAACCGGAAGATAATTTTTCCAGGTTCTTTGAAACAGCGTTGTTGTTTCCTGTTAAGTTTCTGTAAGAGTTTAAAGCTGCGATATTGTGTTGAATTCTCATTATAAATTCCTCCTTGAATGAAATTGTTAGTCGGAAGTCCTTTTCCGAAAATATTTCTGTCAGTGACTTTTATAAAGTAAAAAAGGGGACTTCAGACTGCCGGCAATTGTCTGATGAAGCACACTTTTTTGGATGTCATGAAAATTTGTCAGAAGCCTTCCAAACACATACACTTATTCTGAAATATTTTTAATCATTAAGGGGGACAGATATGCCAAATATTACTTATGGATATGTACGGGTTTCGTCAAAAGACCAGAACATTGAACGTCAGATTATCGCTTTAAAACATGAGGGAATTCCTGAAAAACAGATTTACATCGACAAGCAAAGTGGAAAAGATTTTAACAGGCCGGCATACAAATCATTACTGCGCAAATTGAAACCGGGCGATATACTTGTTACGAAAAGTATTGACAGGCTTGGACGTAATTATGAAGAAATTATGGAGCAATGGCGTGTGATTACAAAAGTAAAGGGTGCGGACATCGTTATACAGGATATGCCGCTTCTCGACACCAGTAAAACAAGGGATTTATTGGGAACATTTATCAGTGACCTGGTTTTGCAGCTTCTTTCTTTTGTTGCACAAAATGAGCGTGAAACAATACGCAAACGGCAGGCGGAAGGAATTGCGGCGGCTAAAATGCGGGGTGTTCGTTTTGGAAAACCGAAAATTGAGCTTCCTGATAATTTTCCGGAACTTTATGAAAGGTGGTGTAAGAAACAACTGACAATACGCGAATTTGCTGATTTATGTAATGTAGGAAGAAGCACACTCTATACCAAAATTTCGGAATATCGAAAACAAGAAAATGTATGTAAATCATAAAAAAATTCTAAAAAAATAAATATTCAAAAAAATATGCTTAAGTTTTTGAGGCACGTAACGATATTATAGGTGTACAGTGATTTTATAGAGTCCAAAAAAGTGTACTTATCAAGACACTTGCCGGCAGTCTATTAAATACTCTTTTTACTTTATAACAATCACTGGCAGAAACAAAGCCGGAAAAGGACTTCCGGTCAATATTCAAACTCAAGGAGGAATTTATAATGAGAATTCAACACAATATCGCAGCTTTAAACTCTTACAGAAACTTAACAGGAAACAACAGTGCTGTTTCTAAAAACTTAGAGAAGTTATCTTCTGGTTACAGAATCAACCGTGCAGGTGATGACGCTGCCGGACTTGCTATTTCTGAGAAAATGCGTGCACAGATCACAGGTCTGAACACAGCACAGAAAAACGCACAGGATGGTGTATCTTTAGTACAGACAGCAGAAGGTGCTATGACAGAAGTTCATTCTATGCTGAACCGTATGGTAGAACTGGCTGACCAGTCTGCAAACGGTACATATGCTGACGAAGTAGACCGTGAAAACCTGCAGAAAGAAATCTCTTCTCTGAAAGAGGAGATCAATCGTATTGCTGATTCTACAAACTTCAACGGAATCAACCTGTTAGACGGATCTCTGTCTACAGGAAAACTGCCTACATTCACAGGATTGGATGGACTTACACCAACTACAATCGCTGCAACAGGAAATAAGACAGAACTTACTATTGGAGGAGCAGCCAATGGTGTTACTCAGGACAAAGAATATAGCCTGACATTTAACTATACAGATGCTAATGGCGCTGCAAAAGAGAAAACTATTAAATTAACTGCTAAAGATAATCAGACTTTGGTAGATGCAAGTGGAAAAAATTACACAGTGACTCAAGGTAATGCTACTGCAGAAGAAATGGCAAAAGCATTTGCTGGTGCACTGAGTGCAGATAGTGAAGTTGGAGGGCAGTTTACTGTAACAGAAAATGCAGGAAAACTTACCTTCACTTCAAAGGAAACAGGGTCAACAGGCGGTTCTAAAGTTCTTGCAGCAACAACAAAATATGATGCTACATCAGCAACATTAGCAGCTGCTCAGACAGCAGGTACAGATGCAAAAGTAGAATACGACTTCCAAAATATGGAAAAGGACAAAGTATTTACAGTTAATGGTGAAAAATTCGTATTTGCTACAGCAGGAAAACAGTTTGACAGTGATGTAAATGTGTTGGAGATTGCTGGAACAAATCCTAAGAATACAGAAGTAGGACAGATGGCTGGTATGATCGCCAATAAACTGGGACTTTCTGATGAGCAGGTCAAGGATGACGGAACAAAAATCACTTTCTCTGCTTCTGTAGGAAATGGCGGTCTGACACTTCAGATCGGTGATACAGCAGATAAATTTAACCAGATGACAGTATCTGTCGGAGATATGCATGCAAAAGCTCTGGGAATCTCTGACATTGATATCAGCACACAGGCAGGAGCAAAGGCAGCAGTTGATAAGATTAAATCTGCAATCAACTCTGTATCTTCTACTCGTGGTGATCTCGGTGCGATCCAGAACCGTCTGGAACACACAATCAACAACCTGAGTGTATCTGCTGAGAACATGACAGCAGCTGAAAGCCGTATCCGTGACGTAGACATGGCTAACGAAATGATGGCTTACACAAAGAATAACATTCTTGTACAGTCTTCACAGGCGATGCTTGCTCAGGCTAACCAGCTTCCACAGGGAGTTCTTCAGTTATTACAGTAAGAACAACTTATGAGCTTGTAAATTGGAGATAATCAATTCGTTCTGAATTTTAGTCTCTGAAATATAGAAAGACCATTCCTAATAAAATACATGTTTCCAACATGCAATTTTGTTATGGGAATGGTCTTTCTTCTTTTTATGCTGCCGAAAATTCTCTCTGGAAAAAAGCACTGAATTTTTACTCGTTTACTTCATGGAAAGCAATTGACCTTTATTTTTATATCCTATATAATTAGTCATATATATTTTTTAGAGAGGAGTACACATATGAATCCATTAACTAACGCTGAGATTGGTATGCTCTATACAACGGATTCCAAATTTCTGGCAAAAGTAAAATATACACAGAACCCAACTTCTTTTACATTTATTTTTTCTTCTAAGCCAGATTATGAACTTCCAAAAAAAGTCTATCTGATGCCTGGGGAAAATTTGAATGACTACACTTCGTTTCTCTGTTCTACAACAGATGTTTATACAGAATATTACGTTCCTCAGACGGACCGTACCTGGTTTTTGACAGAGACGACAGATTGTGACCTGCTCGCGTATCGCTCAGAATTTCGTATTGATGTTTGTTTTCCACTTGATATCGTGCCACAGGGCAGTTCTAAGAATAAGAACGTTACAGTTGTAGATATCAGCGTTGGAGGTATGAAGTTTATTGCTGATACAGAATTTGAGGTTGGAAAGACATTTTCATTCATTTTTGCCAAAGGGCGAATCCCTGTGTTTATTACTGCGCAAATTTTAAAGAGACGCCCGGCAAGAAGGCCAGATGTTTACTGTTACGGATGCCGTTTTTTAAACCTTGATCCACAAGTAGAATCTGCTCTCCGCGGTTTCATTTTTAAGGAAAATCTGATTCAGACAAAATCACATAAACAGGTTTAAAAAAATGGTCAAAAACGGAGCATTCTGTTTTTGACCATTTCTTTTTACTCTTGTATCTTTTGAAACAATTCTGCAATCAGTGTTTCGTCCTCTTCCAAGTCCTCTGCAATCTCAAAGAGCGATAATCCTTTTGACAGCTTTTTTTGAATCTGTTCCTTCAGAAGTTCCATTCTACCAGACAATCTTCCTCTCTCTTCGCCTTCCTTTATGCCAGATAATCTGCCTTCTTCCCAGGACGCCTCCCTCTCCTGTCTCATATGCTTCTCTTCATCATATTCATAGATACTCACTTGCTTCGCCTCCGCTCGGTTTTGTTTCAAAAACTCTGCCAGAATCCCTTCCTGAATACATTCACAGATGGCCTGCTCTACGGCCTCACTAATCGGCATCGTGTCGGCGTATTCCCTCACTCTTGCTGTGTATTCGGAATAATCTTTCAGAGATTTGCATAGTCCCTTCAGTTTTTCGTTATATCCCCGGTTGATGTTCAGCATCACTGCCGTCAGCTCCAATGCTGGATTTTCTTCCTTCACGCTGTATGCATCTAACAATCCTTCTACTTTTCCATCCCTTGAACCAATTCCAATACCAGCGCTTCTTCTATCTCTAGCTCCTCTGCAATCGCCCCAGTAGATTTCCCTTTTGAGAGTTTCTTTTGAATCAAATCTTTTAGCAGATCAAGTTTTCCCGCCTGTCTGCCTTCTTCTCTCCCTTCTTTTCTACCAGCTTCTCTGCCACGCTCTTCGCCTTCACGTATTCCTTCTTCTCTGCCAGCTGCCCATCCGTCTTCCCAGAATGTTTCCCGCTCTTGTCTCATATGCTTCTCTTCATCATATTCATAAATACTCACTTGCTTCGCCTCCGCTCGGTTTTGTTTCAAAAACTCTGCCAGAACCCCTTCCTGAATACATTCACAGATGGCCTGCTCTACAGCCTCACTAATGGGCATCGTGTCCGCGTATTCCCTCACTCTTGCTGTGTATTCAGAATAGTCTTTCAGAGATTTGCATAGTCCCTTCAGTTTTTCGTTATGGCCCCGGTTGATGTTCAGCATCACTGCCGTCAGCTCCAATGCCGGATTTTCTTCCTTCACGCTGTATGCATCCGACAATCTTAATACGGTTCGATCCGGCATTTCATTCATGCCATTGTAAAAAATCACGAACTGCGGCGCCGGAATCTGTACCAGCTTTACCCCATACAGGTTCTCATCCTTTACCATGCCAGAATACAAATCTGAAATATAAAACAGATCTCGCAATGGAAGATTGGGACTGTATGTAGACTGGTGCTCGTACAGGGAAAGACGGAAATCAATCAGAAATGACAGGTCATTTCTCATCGTCATGTAAATTGTGTTTTCCAACGTGTTGATCTCCAGAAGTTCCGGATCCTCATAGTGTTTTCCGCTGATCGCATTGTACAGATCAAGCAGCTCCTTCTTATCCTGATGGAGCATGGCAAAAATACGCGATTTGTACAGTCTGTTTACCGGGGGTTCTGTGGTTTGCTTCATAAAGCTTCCTCCTTTAATTGAATCATTACAGGAGGCTTCCAATCCGACATCCTTCTTCTAAAAACCTCTCTGCTGTCTTAAGTTGATATCAAAGCATAGAGATTTTCCGATGTGATTTTAGAATAAAAGATGCGGTGTACTTCCGCTTAGAAAACCAGAAATAATGCTTTTTTGTATTGTAACACGGTTACGCAGAAAGAGGAAGTTGTTTTTTTCAAAAAAGGATTCCTCAATCACTCTGTTTGAATGATTGAGGAATCTCTCTACTTTTTCATTTCTTGGATGAACTTCAACACAAACGCTTCTTCTATTTCTAATTCCTCTGCAATCGCCACAGTAGTTTTCCCTTTTGAGAGTTTCTTTTGAATCTGTTCTCTTAGAAGATCAAGTTTTCCCTCCTTTCTCCCTTCCAGTCTACCTTCTTCTCTGCCTTCTTCTCTGCCTTCTTCTCTACCAGCCGCCCATCCGTCTTCCCAGAATGTTTCCCGCTCCTGTCTCATATGCTTCTCTTCATCATATTCATAAATACTCACTTGCTTCGCCTCCGCTCGGTTTTGTTTCAAAAACTCTGCCAGAATTCCTTCCTGAATACATTCGCAGATTGCCTGCTCTACGGCCTCACTAATCGGCATCGTGTCCGCGTATTCCCTCACTCTTGCTGTGTATTCGGAATAATCTTTCAGAGATTTGCATAGTCCCTTCAGTTTTTCGTTATGTCCCCGGTTGATGTTCAGCATCACTGCCGTCAGCTCCAATGCCGGATTTTCTTCCTTCACACTGTATGCGTCTGACAATCTTAATACAGTTCGATCCGGCATTTCCTTCATGCCGTTATAAAAAATCACGAACTGCGGCGCCGGAATCTGTACCAGCTTTATTCCATACAGGTTCTCATCCTTTACCATGCCAGAATACAAATCTGAAATATAAAACAGATCTCGCAATGGAAGATTAGGACTGTATGTAGACTGGTGCTCGTACAGGGAAAGACGGAAATCAATCAGAAATGACAGATCATTTCTCATCGTCATGTAAATCGCATTTTCCAACGTGTTGATCTCCAGAAGTTCCGGATCCTCATAGTGTTTTCCGCTGATTGCATTGTACAGATCAAGCAGCTCTTTCTTATCCTGATAGAGCATGGCAAAAATCCTGGACTTATACAATCTGTTTACCGGGGATTCTGTAGTTTGGTTCATAAAACTGCCTCCTTCAATTGAATCTGCTGCAGGAGGCTCTACAATCCGACATCCTTCTTCTAAAACCTCTCTGCTGTTTAAAGTTGAAATCAAAAAGCATAGAGATTTTCCGATGTGATTTTAGAATAAAAGATGCGGTGTAATTCCGCTTAGAAAACCAGAAATAATGCTTTCCTGTATTGTAACACGGTTACGCAGAAAGAGGAAGTGAAATTTTCATTTTTAGAAAACCTTTAGAAAGCAAAATCCCCCGGACATTTTTATGTCCGAGGGAAACATTGTGCTTATGTAAGTTGTTCTTACTGTAATAACTGAAGAACGCCCTGTGGAAGCTGGTTAGCCTGAGCAAGCATCGCCTGTGAAGACTGTACAAGAATGTTATTCTTTGTGTAAGCCATCATTTCGTTAGCCATGTCTACGTCACGGATACGGCTTTCAGCTGCTGTCATATTCTCAGCTGTTACGCTTAAGTTGTTGATTGTATGCTCCAGACGGTTCTGGATCGCACCAAGATCACCACGTGTAGAAGATACAGAGTTGATTGCAGATTTGATCTTATCAACTGCTTTCTGAGCTCCTGCCTGTGTGCTGATGTCGATGTCAGCGATTCCAAGAGCGTCTGCATGCATATCTCCAACAGATACTGTCATCTGGTTGAAGTCTTCAGAAGTATCACCAATCTGAAGAGTCAAACCTTTGCCGTTCTTTGTCGTTTCAAATACAAGGTCATTTGTGTTTACTGTTGTTGCTTTAATTCCAGAACTTTCCAAAGCTTTATTTAGGTTTGCGACTGTATCCGCAGATGTAGCACCAATAAGGATTGCTGTAGCACCTTCTATTGTAGGTTTTGTGTTTGCATCTTTTACAAACTCATATGTTTTGCCGTTTAATACAAAGTTGTTGCCTGCTATAATATTCTGAGCACCGCCTGTCAATGTTACAGTTTCATTTTTACCCGCAGTAACAGCACCAAACGTTACAGCAGTTTGCGTACCATCTGTACTACTGATACCTGTAAGCTTGGCACCATCCGCTCCAGTAACTTTAGAAGTTAAAGTAAACTTACCTTTACTATCGCTGGTGATATCAAAAACAGAAGAAAGTTCTGATTTACTCAATGCAGCCTTGATAGCTTTATCATTATCAGCGGCAGTATTAGCGGAAGTATATTCTACTTCAACTTTATGCAGAGTACCATTTTCATCTGCATACTCAACAGTTAATGTTTCTGTTGTACCGTTTTTTCCAATACCTACATCAAATGCAGATTTTGTTCCTGTAGCAGCATTTACTGTAGCAGCGGTAGCACCACCTACTGCAAGTGTTTTTCCGAAATCAAGTTTTGTTGCAGACAGAGATCCATCCAACAGGTTGATTCCGTTGAAGTTTGTGGAATCTGCGATACGATCGATTTCGTCTTTCAGAGAAGCGATTTCTTTCTGCAGATTTGCACGGTCAACCGGGTTGTCGTATGTTCCGTTCGCAGACTGGTCAGCCAGTTCTACCATACGGTTCAGCATGGAGTGAACTTCTGTCAAAGCACCTTCTGCTGTCTGTACTAAAGAAACACCATCCTGTGCGTTTTTCTGTGCTGTGTTCAGACCTGTGATCTGTGCACGCATTTTCTCAGAAATAGCAAGTCCGGCAGCGTCATCACCTGCGCGGTTGATTCTGTAACCAGAAGATAATTTCTCTAAGTTTTTAGAAACAGCGTTGTTGTTTCCTGTTAAGTTTCTGTAAGAGTTTAAAGCTGCGATATTGTGTTGAATTCTCATTATAAATTCCTCCTTGAATTGAAATGTTGACCGGAAGTCCTTTTCCGGCTTTGCTTTCTGTCAGTGATTGTTATAAAGTAAAAAGAGTATTTAATAGACTGCCGGCAAGTGTCTTGATAAGTACACTTTTTTGGATGTCATGAAAATTTGTCAGAAGCCTTCCAAACACATACACTTATTCTGAAATATTTTTAATCATTAAGGGGGACAGATATGCCAAATATTACTTATGGATATGTACGGGTTTCG
>OKVG01000027.1_pt1 | contig 162754 bp, 153 predicted proteins | sample 1606981 | NCBI WGS metagenome assembly OKVG01 (sample SAMN03281018, study PRJEB24777) | human gut metagenome | isolation source: fecal sample PR128 from 1 month old male Malay infant, vaginal delivered... | reverse complement strand
TAGATGACATTCTGGCAAACCATAAGATTCCATCAGAAGTGAAAGCAGGAACAGAAACTCTGGTTCTGCCGGAAGTTCCGGAAGGAAGCAAGATCGAGATCGTGGCAGTGAATCCGGAAGGAATCATCGGACTGGATGGAAAGGTAACAACACCGGAAAACGATACGGATGTGATCGTGACCATTCAGGTAACGGATACAAACGGAGCAACAGCCAAAGCTGATGTGAAGGTTCTGGTCAGAGGAGAAAAAGCGGATCCGGACGACGATAACAACGGAAATGATAACAACAACGGAAATGATAACAACGGCGGAAATGACAACAACAGTGGAAACAATAACGGCGGAAGTCATAACAATGGAAGTACATCCGGTTCACACTCTCAGAGTGTGCAGACAGGAGACAATGCCAATGTGATCATGTGGGCAGTACTTCTGGTGGCAGCAGTAGCAGCTGTCGGCGCAGTAGTGATTATCAGAAGAAAGAAAAAATAGGTTGAAGCAGATGAAAACCTGTCGTATGCTTAGAGCAGACGGCAGGTTTTGTGATAGAAATAGCAGACGGCAGAGGTCGTATTATGTACTGCATGCTGATTGTAGACGATGAAGATCAGGAACGTTTAGAATCCAATCTTTTCTGAAGAAGGCAGGGATTGACTCTATATGACCAAGGTGAATAATTATTCTCTGCAGAAATATTTGATCACTGGTATTGTCGTGGGAAGTGTAAAAGAATAAACAAAAAGAAGGGAAGTTGTTATGCAGAAGATATACAGAATCAAGACATCACCCTGTGCGAGACAGGAAAATATGATCATAGGAAATCAATACAGAATCACAGTACTTACGGAAGGGCTGGTGAGACTTGAGTACAATGCAGATGGAGAGTTTGAGGACAGAGCCACGCAAATGGTCTTATACCGGGATTTCCCCGAGGTGGATTACCGCGTCATTCATACAGAAAACGGGATAGAGATCAATACCTCCCGCCTACATCTTGTATATGATGAAAAAGAGTTTTCATCTGGCGGTCTTAGTATACATGTGAAAGGAAGTGTGAACAGTACCTGGCACTATGGAGAACAAATCTGTGATCTTGGTGGTACAGCGCGGACTCTGGATGGAGTTGATGGAGAGATCAGATTGGATCATGGTGTTGTGTCGAGAAATGGATTTTCTCTTCTGGATGACAGCAACTCCCATGTATTACTGGAAGATGGATGGATCAAGTCGAGAAAAAAAGGGGGAAAGGATCTTTATTTCTGGGGATATGGTCACGATTATAAGGAGGCTGTTGCTGACCTGATCCGTCTTTGCGGAAAAACACCTATGTTGCCGAGATTTGCACTTGGCAACTGGTGGAGCAGATTTTACCGATATAATGAAGAGAGTTATCTTTCGCTTATGGATCGATTTGAGCAGGAGAATCTTCCATTTACAGTTGCAGTGATTGATATGGACTGGCATCTGGTGGATATCGATCCCAAATATGGAAGCGGATGGACCGGATATACGTGGAACCGGGAATTATTCCCAAATCCAACACGATTTCTGGACAATCTACATACAAGAGGGATGAAAGTGACTCTGAATGTACATCCTGCAGATGGAGTGCGCGCCCATGAGGAGATGTATGTAGAGATGGCAAAAGCTCTGGGAGTAGATTATGCGAATGAGGATCCGATTTTATGTGATCCGGCAGATCCCCGATTTTTGGAAGCATATTTTCAGTATCTGCATCATCCGAGAGAGGAAGAGGGGGTTGACTTCTGGTGGATCGACTGGCAACAGGGGGAAGTTTGCAGGGATGAAGGACTGGATCCACTCTGGATTTTTAATCATTTTCATTTCCTGGACTCTGCAAGAGAGGGGAAAAGACCTCTGACATTTTCAAGATATGCAGGGCCTGGAAGTCACAGATATCCAATCGGATTTTCAGGAGATACAATCGTAACCTGGGAATCTCTAGATTTTCAGCCCTATTTTACACTTACGGCTTCGAATATAGGATATGGTTGGTGGAGCCATGATATCGGTGGTCATATGCTGGGATATAAGGATGATGAAATGACGGTAAGATGGGTACAGCTTGGCATCTATTCGCCGATCATGAGGCTTCATAGTTCCAGCAGTGAATTTAATGGAAAAGAACCATGGCGTTATAAGAAAGAAGCAGAAATGGTGATGGATCATATGCTGCGGGAACGGCACAGGATGATCCCGTATCTTTATACAATGAATTACAGGAGCTATTGCGAAAATAAACCTTTGATATCACCCATGTACTACAACTGGCAGGAATGTAATGAGGCTTATGAAAAGAAGAACCAGTATCTCTTCGGAACTTCTCTGATGGTTGCTCCGATAACAGCACCGCGGATAGAAAAAATAAATATGGCGAAAGTACAGGTATGGCTGCCAAAAGGACGTTGGTATGATATTTATACAGGAATGATATACGATGGGGACAGAATTCTGGATCTGTACAGAGGGATCGAGAGTATTCCCGTTTTTGCTTCCGCAGGAAGTATTCTTGCGTTTACAGACGAAATCAGTGCAGTGCAGGCACAGAAAAATCCAAATTCCTTACATCTCATGGTCTATGCAGGGCAAAATGGTGAGTTTGAGCTGTATGAAGACGACAATGTGTCCTGTGCATATGAGGAGAGAATCTGTTGTACAACGAAGATGGTGTATTGTGAAGATGAAAAACTAATCTTTACAATATATCCGTCTGCAGGAAATCGGGACCTGATTCCTCAGAAACGGAGTTATACAGTTGAAATGACTGGTTTTGAAAATTCCGGTGAAACGGTCGTGGTCAGAAAAAATGGTGTAGGAACAGATGCTCAGATATCTTATGACAGATGGAAAAAAGCAATTGTAGTAGAGATACCAGAGACAGAAACAGATGCGATGATCGAAGTGAGTTTGGAACATACGGCTTCCGGAGCCAGAAATGATGTTGTGGAGAGATGTTTTGATTTTCTGAATCAGGCAGAGATAGAATTTGTGCAGAAAGACAGGTTATACGAACTAATACGGTCAGAACGTCCGGCTGCGGGGATTTTGTCAGAACTGTTTGCAATGGATATCAGCAGAGATTTAAGAGGTGTTCTGGTTGAAATTCTTACGGCACAGATTGTGTAAATACTGACAGAAAAAATCGTTTCACCTCATTGACAACTCCTGATACGAGTGCTACTATGATGATATCAAAATGATATCAAATAAATTCATATGAGGAGGACAAGAATATGGATGGAGAGAAAAGTGTAGTACAAGATGAAAAAGTATTGAAAGCAAAGAGTGGATATGCCATGCTTTTACTTGGTATCATCGGGATGCTGCTTGGTGTGGCTGTGATCATTGCGGGATGCATGGTGTTTGGTCAGACAGGTGAGACGAATACGGCGCTGTTGGCAGGTTCTATTATTCTTGGAGTGTTACTGATTGTGGGATTTATACTCGAACTTTGCGGATTGAGAGTATTGAATCCAAATGAAGCCTATGTATTTGCCCTGTTTGGAAAATATTACGGAACGATCAAGACAGCCGGATTTTTCTGGGTAAACCCATTTTGTGAAGCGATCAACCCATCTGTACGTCCGGCAGCACCGGTTGTTACATCCTCAGGCCTTGCCAATCCGGCAGCTCTCTCAGGAAAAGCAAAGAAAGTGTCATTGAAGACACTGACGCTGAACAACGAAAAGCAGAAAGTCAACGATGAACTTGGAAACCCGGTAGAGATCGGCGCAGTAGTGATCTGGAAAGTGACAAATCCGACCAAAGCGGTGATCAATGTGGAGAACTATAAGAATTATCTGTCCATTCAGTGCGATGCGATTATCCGTAACACGGCAAGAATGTACCCATATGATACCAGTGAAAAAGGAGATGAAAAGTCCTTAAGAGGAAGCTCCCAGGAGATTGCTGAGATCATGTGCAAAGAATTGCAGGAGAAAGTTGAGAATGCGGGAATCAAGATTCTGGAAGTCCGCATCACACATCTTGCTTATGCACCGGAAATTGCATCTGCAATGCTGCAGAGACAGCAGGCGGCAGCGATCATTGATGCAAGACAGAAGATCGTGGAAGGTGCTGTCGGCATGGTAGAGATGGCACTTGACAAATTGAACGAGAATGATATTGTAGAGTTGGATGAAGAAAGAAAGGCAGCGATGGTGAGTAACTTACTGGTCGTACTTTGTGGAAACAAGGATGCACAGCCGATCGTAAACAGCGGAAGTCTGTATTAGGACGATTGTGTACAGTATATATAAAATAGTTAGAAGGTGGGACACATTTTGGAAAATGAAAAGAAAGAAAAAAGTAAAGTGAAAAAACAGGTTCCACTGAGACTTTCCAAGGAGCTTTACGATGAGATCGCACAGTGGGCAGAGGATGAGTTTCGTTCGATGAACGGACAGATCGAGTATCTTCTGACAGAGTGTGTGAAGTGGCGGAAGCGGTCTGGAAAGAAGGATGAGTAATATCATTTATATACAGAAAAGCTAGGGATGTCGTTTGACATCCCTGTTTTTAACTGTATTTTGCCGCATATTCTTTTGGAGAACACCCGCAGGCTTTTTTGAATTTCTTACTGAAGTAGTACACATCCGAATATCCGGATGTCTCTGCAACTTCGGAAATTTTCATCGTGCCTTCTTTCAGAAGTTTCTGAGCAGCGCTGATCCGGATATCGGAAATGTACTGGAGTACAGAGGTATGTTGTACTTTTTTAAATACGCTTCCCAGGTAGGAAGGATGCAGCTGAAAATTCGCAGCCACCTGAGAAACGGAAAGGGAAGCATCTGTATAATGATTTCCGATATATTCCATGACCCGGCGGCAGAGTGCGATATCTGACGGAACGGCTTCCATTTTCTGAATGCACTGCAGTCCGTAAAACAGAACTTCATTTTTCAGGTTCTCCAGAGAATGTTCGGTATCCAGTATGGAAGCGGAGAACTCGGTTACGGGCTGAGCCAGATTTTCCGGAATATGAAAATACACATGGTACACAACAAAAATCTCGTGGATTACAAGGGAAAGATACTCACTGTTTTTCTTCTGACTGATGGAAAGGAACAGTGTTTCCAGATATTCCAGCAGATCTTTGCGGTTCTGGGCGTGCAAAACTGTAATAAAGTGCTTCCGCATTTTTAAGAGTTCCTCGGAAAATCCGGGTCTTTCCGGATGGGAATAGCTGATACAGAGATTGGATTCCCGGGAAAAATAGCGTTCTGTCAGAAGGTGCAGGCAGCGGGTGTAATATGGCTTCCAGTCGGTTGTAACAGGAAAGATATTTTCAATATACAAAAATGTATATTCGTTTTGCTGTGCAATAAAATCCGTAAAACAACTTCCGATATGGAGTAGTTTTTCTTTGTCGGAGAGGAAAATCTGCAGCATGTAGATGTATTCGCTTTCCTGCATATATTCGCAGAGAAAATCCTGTCCGCGCAGACGATCCACCAGCTGTAATACTGCATCGTGAGTGTGTTCCGAAACATAGACACTGCAATAGATGCTGTATGCCAGATTTTCAAATTCCGGATGCTGTACACACAGATCGGAATAGGAAAGCACGCCGTCCCGGATATTGGCAAGCATACTGCACAGATGAAAGTGCTCATAATGCTTTAATGTATGGCGGGTCTGTTCTTCAAAATGGATGGCCTGGATACATTCAGACAGCGCCCGCTCCAGCTCTTCGGCGGCAACCGGCTTCAGCAGATATTCTTTTACCCCGTACCGGATCGCGGTGCGCGCATATTCGAAGTCATTATAGCCCGATAAAATGAGCATATGCACAGAAGGAAAATGCTCTTTGATATATCTGGCAGTTTCGATTCCGTTCATCTGCGGCATTTTGATATCCAGAAGCAGCAGATCTACGGGTTCTTTTTCCAGATGGTCGATGACCTGCTGTCCGTTTTCGGCTTCTCCGGCAAAAGTAAGATTTAGTTTTTCCCAGGGTATGATCTTTTTTATGCGCTGACGAATAAAATATTCATCATCTGCAATCAATAGTTTCAATGACATGGCAATCCCTCCTGTTTGGGTAATGTGATCACGGTGATGCAGCCGCCGGTTTGGGGACTTTCCATAGATAGTCCATAACCCGGTCCGTAGTAGAGCAAAATTCGCTGCTGGATACTTTTGATTCCGAAGTGGTCGGCATCCTGCTGCCAGATTTTTTCGTAGTCTTCTTTTGAAAATCCACGTCCGTTGTCTGAAATCGTAAACCGGATACAATCCCCAGCATCTTCCGCCTCAATATGAAGAATTCCGTGCCGGTCAAGTCCCTTGATCCCATGGTAAATACTGTTTTCCAGAATCGGCTGAAGCAGCAGTTTGATGCAGCTGTAGTTTTTTAACGCTTCCGGACAGGTGATGGTGAAATCGAATTTATGGAAATAGCGAATCTGCAGGATTTCCAGATATGCTCTGGAAATTTCCAGTTCCTGTCCGATGGAAATATGCATCTTTCCATTGCTTAAGCTGGAGCGGTAAAAAGAAGAAAGATTCATAACAAGCTGAATCAGAGTTTCTTTTTCATCAAGCTCCGCCAGAGCGCAGATGTTATCCAGAGTATTGTAAAGAAAATGAGGATTTACCTGCTGCTGAAGGAGGTTGAGGGAAAGCTGCTGTTTGAGTTTTTCGGCTTCGATCAGGTCGTCTCTCATTTTCGTCTGGATCGCGATCATACTGTTGAAAGAGCTGAGAAGCGAAGCAACCTCGTCATTACACGGAATCTCACGGATTGGAACCCAGTTTCCCTCCTTGACTGTCTGAATATGCGAGATCAGATAGCTTAACGGATAAGTGACTTTCTGTGCAATATGGTGAGAAGCAAATACGCAGAGCACCATAACCAGTGCGGCGATCAGCAGAGACAGGCAAAATATCGCGAACAGAGGCGCCAAAAAGCTGACGATCGGAATCTGGTTTAAAACATACCAGTCAAGGGTAGAAAAAGGTGTGAAAAACAACAGATTTCCGCCTGCAAAAAAATACTGGGAATCCAGATTTTTAAGAATGAGATCCATATATTCATACTGGCTGTCCAGTTCGGGACTGCCGTTACTGCTCTGGACCTGTCCGTTTTTATCGATCAGAAACAGTTCATTGGTTGTATTGTATTGTTTATAAATACCGGAAATCTGTGTTTCCGGTATGGAAAGCTCTACATATCCGAGCATTCGTCCGGAATTGATATTATAGAACGGGCGAATGTAGGAGAGGACTTTTACCTCTTTATGTCTGTCGTTTAGGTGTCGTTTCATACCAACCTGCCAGACAGGAGAAAGAGCCGGATCACTGAGGTTCATCTGACTTGAGTCCGGCTCGGTAGATACCAGAAGAAGTCCCTGATCGGAATACAGACTTACAGAATGGATGAACGGTGTAGACTGTATGATCTGTCGGATATGCTGTTTGACATTGGTTGTTGCATTGGAAGAATACTTTGCGGCAAGATAGTCTTTCATATATTCCTGTACAGTGTCATCAGACAGAATAGTTTTGGAATAATTTTCCGTGGCATCCAGATAATATTGAAACTGTCCGGAAATATAGCTGAGCTGCTGCAGAGCATTTCTTCCCTCCAGTCGAAAAGAATGCTTCAGAAATAAACCGGAGATCCCTAAAAAAAGCAAAACCATGAACAGGATAGAAGTCATGGATATGCTTCGGAAAAAGCTAAAGCTGATGGAATTTTTGTTGTGTTTGATCTTTTTCATTGCAGGAATTCTCCATAGTATAGTCGATGTAACAGAATTAAAATCATTATAGAGAATATAGGAAGAAATGTCAAAATAAGTTTATTTGAGATTCCATATTGAAAAAGAACAAAAAATATAGAAAATGAACATTGTGAAAAACCCGCTTATTTTCTATACTAGGTGCATCACATAAATGTTTCAAAGGAAAACGGAGGAAAAAGGAATGAAATTGAAAAGAATCACAGCGGCGCTGCTGGCAGGAGTGATGTGCGTGGGACTTCTGGCAGGATGCGGAAGCAAAGGGGACGGAGACGAAAAAGGTTCAGGCGATAAGATTACGATTCGTCTGTTGACAAGAATGGCAGGAACGACAGCGCAGGTGGATATCTACAATGATATTCTGGATGAATTTAAAGAGAAACATCCGGAAGTGACGATCGTTGATGATTCACAGGGGGATGAATCTGCATTCAACAATATTTTATCGACAGATATTGCATCTGGAACAATGGCAAATATTTTCCGTATCCAGGGTGTTGCCAATCTGTCAGAATATATCGATAACGGGCTGATCCTGGATGTACAGCCATATTTAGACGAAGATCCGGAATGGGGCGGCGGATTTACAGAGGGAGCGCTCTCTTATTATCAGGTGCCTGGAAAAGAAGGAACTTATGCGATTCCGATGGAATCCGGACTGATCGGAGTTTATTACAACAAAGATTTGTTTGAAAAAGCAGGCGTGAAGGAATTCCCTGAAACATGGACAGAATTTCTGGATGCGATCAAGAAGTTAAAAGCCAGCGGTGTGATCCCGATCGCAATGGGAACACAGACAACTTATATGGCAGGACATCTTCATGATCAGATATTCTACAAATGGCTCGGAACAGATGCTGCGAAGAAGTTAGGTTCCAGAGACATGAAATGGACAGATCCGGAAGTGGTAGAGACACTCCAGTTTGTACAGGATCTGATCGATGCAGGCGCATTTGACAAAAATGCAGCAGGTATGACAGACAATATTGCAATGACACAGTTCCAGCAGGGAGAAGCTGCGATGGTAATCACAGGTCCATGGAATATCGGAACTTTTGAAGATCCGGCAGAGACACCGGTATGTGACAGCATTGAAGTTGCAAAATTCCCATACTTTGAAGAAAAACCGGAGTTTAAGAATGAAGATATGCAGACATTGTCTCCGTATATGATCAGCGGAAAACTGGAAGGAAAAGAACTGGAGCTTACACTGGAACTCGTAAAAATGCTGACAGACAAAGATGCAGCGAAGAGATTTGCAGAGGAAGCAGCCTTCTTGATTCCGAGAACAGACATTGATCTGGATGAAAGTGCGATCTCTCCACTGTTTGCCAAAAATGTAGAGCTTGGCGGAACATCTGAGGGAATCGGAGTCGATGTATTTGATTTTGATCCGCTGGCTTCTATGCAGGATCGAACAAGAAACTCTATCTCAAGCATGTTCACCGGAGAAAAACCGGACAGCGTTGCAAAAGAGATTCAGAGTGAGATTGATAAATAGGTATCAATAAAATAGGACGTACAAAAATGCCCTGTCAGCTTTGTGCAGGGCATTTTTTTAAAGAACAGGAGGTTTCCGGATGATAAAGTTAAAAAGTAAAAAGACAAGAATGGGCATTATGCTGTTTCTTGTTCCGGCACTTGTGATCTATCTGGTATTTCAGATTATTCCGATTATCGGTTCCATCTATTTTTCTCTGGTTGACTGGAACGGAATTGCAGGATCTGCGCCGAAATTTGTAGGACTGAAAAATTATATCGATGCATTTCACAATGCAGATTTTATTCTTTCTTTAAAGAACATGGCAAGAATGGTCATCATCAGTGTGATCTGTCATACCCCGATCGCACTTCTGATGGCAGTTGCGATCAATACAAAGTGTAAAGGCTACAGGATCTTTAAGGCGTTGTTCTTCGTACCGACTGTATTCCCGCTGACTGCAGTTGGTCTGATGTGGTATTTCATCTTCATGCCGACCGGATCTTTCAACTCTCTGCTGGAAGTGATCGGACTCAGCGATCTGGTGATGCCATGGCTGGTAGATCCTGCAACAGCGATGAATACGATCGTATTTGTCAATGTCTGGGCAGGTGTTGGTTATTACATGGTTATTATTTTAGCCGGTCTGACGACCATCCCGGATGATGTATATGAAGCGGCAGCGATCGATGGAGCAACATCGATCCAGAAATTCTTTAAGATCACAGTTCCAATGCTGAAACCGATCCTGGCAATGTGTATTCTGATGGATATCATCGGATCTGTCAAAGTATTCGATCTTGTATTTGCCATGACAGGAGGCGGACCGAACGGTCTGACCAACCTTCCGACAACATTGATGTACAATGAGGCGTTTAAGTACAACCATTACGGAGTAGGAAGCGCGATCGGAATCATTATCATGGTGATCTGTATTGTGGGTACGGTTGGAAGCAATCTGATCACAAACAGAAAGAAAGCGGAGTAGGGGGAAGAACACATGAAAAAGAAAGTAAAAACTCGTAAGAAAATTACGCTGCAGAGTGTGATCATGTATATTCTGCTGATTTTGACAGCGCTGATGTTTGCAACCCCGATGTTGTTTACCCTTTTGTCTTCCATTAAGACAAAAGTAGAAATTTTTGCGAAACCATTCTCCTGGCCGGAAGTCCCGCAATGGTCCAACTATGTGGAAGCCTGGACAAGTGCCAACATGAGTCACTACTTTTTAAACAGTTTGATTCAGGCAGGAGCGACAGTGATCGTACTTGCGATCGTGTCTACAATGGCAGCCTACGTACTGTCCAGATTTGATTTTAAATGCAACAAATTTTTACTGTTATTCTTTATGCTGGGAATGATGGTTCCGGTACATACTGTACTTGTTCCGGTTTCTTACATTATCGGAGCGCTGAATCTGAAAAATAATATCCCGGCGCTGGTTATGATCTATGTGGCATTCAGCCTTCCGTTCAGTATTCTGGTCGTGACCAACTTTATGAAGGGTGTGAACCGTTCTCTGGAAGAAGCAGCTCTGATCGACGGAGCAACCTATTTCCAGATTTATAAAAATGTGATGCTGCCGATGACAGTACCGGCAATTTCCACGATTTCTATTTTTAACTTCCTGGGTGCATGGAACAACATTCTGTTCCCGCTTCTGTTCATCAATGACAAGAACTTAAAGCCGATCGCACTGGGACTGTTGAACTTCAACGGAGAGCGTGGAAGTGATTATGGCCCGCTGATGGCGGCAATCGTGATCACAGTTGCTGTTCCGCTTGTGATCTACCTGTTATTCCAGGAAAAAGTAGAAGGCGGTCTGGCAGCGGGAGCTGTGAAAGAATAGGCATGAGGAGGAAAATAAAATGAGCAAGATCAGATACAGACAGGTGCATCTGGATTTTCATACAAGTGAGTACATACCGGATATCGCAGCAGATTTTGACAAAGAAGAATTTGCAAAAACATTGGAAGAAGCACATGTAGATTCCATTACATGTTTTGCAAGATGTCATCATGGATGGCTGTACTATCCGTCAAAAAAATTTCCGGAGCTCATCCACCCGGGATTGAAGAACAAAAACTTTTTACTGGAGCAGATCGAGGCGTGTCATAAGAGAGGGATCAAAGTGCCGGTTTATACAACTGCACAGTGGGATGGAAGAATCATGCGCGAGCATCCGGAGTGGCTTGCAGTAGATGAAAATGGAGAATTTATTGATACTCAGGGAGTTCCGGCGCCGCATTTTTATCACACGATCTGTCTGAACAGCGGTTACAGACAATTTTTCAAGGATCAGCTTCAGGATATGATCGAGGTGATCGGCGTGGAAAATCTGGATGGAATTTTTATGGATATTCTGTTCCAGGTAGACTGCAAGTGTGAGCATTGTGTGAGGAAGATGCAGGAGCTTGGAATGGATACCGAATCCAAAGTGGAACGGATGCGGTACGCAGAGCATATGCTGGATGAATTTAAGACGGAGATCAGCGAATTTATCCACAGCATGGCGCCGGAGGCAACGATCTTTTACAATGGATCTCATGTGGGACCAAGAAGCAAGAACAGTTTTAAAGAATACAGCCATCTGGAGCTGGAATCTCTGCCAAGCGGCGGCTGGGGATATGATCACTTCCCGGCAACCAGCAGATATGCCCGTAATCTCGGAAAAGAGATGATTGGAATGACCGGAAAATTCCATACATACTGGGGAGATTTCCATTCTCTGAAAAATCAGGCAGCGTTGGAATATGAATGTTTCCATATGCTGGCAGTGGGAGCAGGATGCTCCATCGGAGATCAGCTTCATCCAAGAGGTGTGCTCTCCAAAGGCGCTTACGACCTGATCGGGAATGTTTACAAAAGCGTAGAGGAAAAAGAGCCGTATTGCCGGGATGTCAAAGCACGGACGGAGATCGCAGTGATCACACCGGAGGAATTCTATCCGGAGGATGCAAAGGATTCTGTTCTGTCACCATCTTTGATCGGAACGGTGCGTATCCTGCAGGAGCTGGGCTATCAGTTTGATATTATTGACAGTCAGATGCCGCTGGATGATTATCAGGTAGTGATTCTTCCGGACTGCATTTATCATAATGAAGATCTGAAACAGAAGATGGAAGCATATCTGGCACAGGGTGGTCATGTGATCGGTTCTTTTGATTCCTGTCTGCCAAAAGACGGAAGTGAGAGCATTTACGGTGTGGCATTTGAGAAGGAATCGGAATATTACAGAGAATTTGTGATGCCGAATGACGTGATCGGAAAAGATCTGCCAAAAGAAGAGTTTGTCATGTACTTGAGAGGATATGATGTAAAACCGGTACATGCAGAAGTGCTTATGGATAAGATAGAGCCGTATTTTGACAGAAAAGGAAACACCTTCTGTTCACACCAGCATGCACCGTCTTCCGGGAAAGTGGGAAGCCCGGGGGTGACGATCTGGAACAATGCGCTGTATTTCTCCCACCCGGTTTTTGCACTGTACCGTAAAAATGCGGCAAGATGGTGCAAGCTGATGGTGAAAGATGCGCTGGAATATTTCATCGGAGAAAAGCTGGTCAGATATGAAGGCCCGTCTACACTGAATATTCAGTTGAATGCGCAGGAAGAGAAAAACAGAGATGTTCTGCATATCCTGCATTATATTACGGAGAAGAGATCGGAAGACATCTATACCGTAGAAGACAAGATTCCTTTGTATGATCTGGAAATTCAGGTAAATACAGATGGAAAACAGGTAAAAGAAGTCAGAAGTGTTCCGGATGAAACGCCGCTTTCTTTTGTTCAGGAAGGCAAATACGTTAAATTTTCGGTAAAAAAAGTAGACGGACATCAGATGATTTGTATTCAATATTAAAAGAAGGGGATGTTCTGGAAATTTGTATAGGGATACAGGTTTTCAGACATCCCTTTTCTACAGGAGGTTCAAGGTGGAAGCAAAAAACTGGAAGACAGAAAAAGAGACCATCATCCGTTGTGTGCTGTTAAATCTGGCAGGCGTTTTTATTTATGCGGTTGGAATCAACAGCTTTGCGGCGCCGCACAAGATTGCACCCGGAGGGGCAAGCGGCATTGCGATCCTGATCAATTATCTGACAGGATGTCCGATCGGTCTGTTTGTCTTTGTATTTAATATTCCGCTGCTTCTGATCATTGTGGTCAAAAAATATTTTCCGCGTTCTTTCGTGTTTCGCACCCTGGCGTCTACCGCTCTGCTCTCCATTGTGACAGATCTGGTGATCGTCAGGATTCCGGTATACAAAGGAAATCCTCTTCTGGCGGCTATGTTTTGCGGAGCCATGATGGGGATCGGTCTGGCGCTGGTGCATATGGGACAGTCCAACACCGGGGGCATTTCTCTTCTGGGACTGATCATGCAGAAATGCAATCCGCAGTTTCAGGTAGGCGCCTGGATCTCGGGATTGAATATTGCGGTTGTACTTGCCTCTGCAATGGTATATCGTAATATTGAAAGCTTATTATATGCGGTTGTGACGGTGTATATTTCGGGAATGTTCATGGATCATATGCTGGAGAATGCAGATGCAAAAAATCTGATGATCGTGATTGCCGAATCTACCGATAAGGTACGTCAGGTATTTCTGGACAGGAAGATCGGCGTGACCGTATTAAAAGGAGAAGGCGGTTATTCCAGTGAGGTACAGCGTGTGGTGATGTGCGTGTCAGAAAAGAAGGAATGCGAGCTTTTGCAGAAGCGGATCCACAAAGTGGATGACAAAGCACTGGTGATTATTACAGAAGCGGAAAAAGTAGCAGGAAAAGGATTCAAACATTTGACATAGAAGGAGGATGACGAACGTGATTGTATTAGCAGAACAAAAAAAGGCATCCGTACGGGTGGCATTTATCGGAAAAAAAGAGGCAGAAAATCTGACATACGTGTCAGCAGATTATCAGGCAGTATCCAGAGTGGGCGGTCTGGATGAGAATCTGACGGTTTATATCGGACAGGGGAAGGAACCGCTTACGATCCGTAACATTCAGGAACTGTCCGCAGGAGCAGCCGGCGCGGTGAAAGGAATGGGGATCAAGGCGTATGAGATGGACATCCGTCCGTTTCTTGAAGCAGCAGGTGTGCGGGCAGTCAGCGCCGTGATCGAAGGAATTTATACCGGAGCTTATGAAATCTGTCTTCCGGGAGAGGAACCGAAAGAAATTCCGGATGTGACACTGACTGGAATCGATGAAAATCTGTATCCGGCAGCACAGGGGGAATTAAAACAGGGGATTTCTCTGGCAGAGGCACAGAGCTGGGCAAGAAATATGGTGAATGCACCGGGAAATCTGTTTCATCCGATGGACTTTGCAAGAGAGATCATGGAGCATATGAAAGAAACATCTGTAGAATGTGAATTGATCGTATACAGTAAATTAAATGCAATGGGCATGGAAGCGCTGACCAGTGTGGGAAAGAGCAGTGAGAATCCACCGTGTATGCTGGTAATGCGCTATCGTGGGGACGAAGAGGCACCGGTAACCGGACTGGTTGGAAAGGGAGTGACCTGTGATACCGGCGGGTACTGTCTGAAACCGGCAGGATCCATGATGGGGATCAAAGGCGATATGGCAGGCGGTGCGGCAGTTGCGGCGGCAATTTATGCACTTGCAGCAAATCAGGTCAAGGTCAATGTAACCGGCGTAATCCCAATGTGTGAAAACAGGATCAGCCCGTCTGCGCTGGTTCCGGGAGACGTGATCGGTTCCTATGGCGGAAAGAAGATTGAAATCTGTAATACGGATGCGGAAGGTCGTCTGATCCTTGCCGATGCTATGGCATATATGGTGAAGGATGAGCATGCAGACCGGGTGATCGATATTGCGACACTGACTGGTGCAGTTGTGGGAATGCTTGGATTTTCCACAGCAGGATTGTTATCAGATGACGATGCGTTCTGCGGAGCATTTTTAAAGGCAGCACAGACAAGCGGAGAACGCTACTGGAGACTTCCGATTTTTGAAGAACAGAAACAGATGATCGAAAGTAAGATTGCGGATATCAAAAATATGGGACGGGATTACTGCGGAACGATCACGGCAGGTCTGTTCATTCAGGCGTTTGCCCAGGGACGTCCGTGGATCCATCTGGATATCGCGGGAACCGCATGGACAGACAATCCGTTGTACCAGGGACAGCCGCAGGGAGCGACTGCTGCGGGAACATCCAGCTTGTATTATCTGTTGGCAGGAGGAGAAGAGACATGTTTTTAAAAGAGACAGAAGAAAATATCCGGAGGCAGTTTGCTGTTTTCACGGAAAAATTTGAGAGAGCAGGAAAAGAGATTGAGGCCAGGATTCATGCAGAGCCGGCAGATATTGCACTGCTTTTAAAATATTTATACGCCAATATGCCGTTTAGTGATGTGGCAGATTATTCCTACGAGATGTTTCGAGAGTTTGCAGCACATGGTGCACAGTTAAGAAAAGAACAGATCTGGAAAGGAGAAACCCGGATTCCGGATGAGATTTTTCTGGACAATGTGGTATTCCACCGTGTCAATACCGAAGGAATTACTTCCTGCAGACCTTTATTTTACGCACAGTTACAGGAGAGAGTTGCAGGAAAACAGATGGAAGCAGCGATTCTGGAAACAAATTACTGGTGTGCCGAAGAAGCCACTTATCAGGCAACGGATGACCGTACCATCTCTGCAGAGGCCGTGTATCGAAACGGGATCGGACGCTGCGGAGAAGAGTCGGTATTTACGGTAAATGCGCTGCGCAGTATCGGAATCCCGGCAAGGCAGGTATATGCGCACCGCTGGGCACATTGCGATGACAATCATGCCTGGGTCGAAGTATGGTGTGAAGGAACGTGGCATTTTCTGGGAGCCTGTGAGCCGGAAGAGATTCTGGATCTGGGATGGTTCGTCAATGCATCTTCCCGCTCTATGATGATCAATTCCAGAATTTTCGGTTCACAACAGGCAGACGGAGATGTGATTGAACATCCGGATGTGACCTCAGGGGTGAACCAGCTTTCCAGATATGCAAAAACAGTTGATCTGGAGCTGTTTGTGACAGAAGAAGACGGAACTCCTGTGGCAGATGCGGAAGTTAGCTTTGAACTGTTGAATTATGCAGAACTGGTTGCAATCTCCCGAAAGAAAACAGATGCAAACGGGAAGGTCGTGCTCAGGACCGGAAAAGGAAGCCTGTTTGTTTCCGTGTGGAAGGAAGATAGACATGTGACTGCCATTTTGGATACGCGTGAAATTTCTGCGCAGACACTGGTTCTTGCAGGAAAAAAAGCAGAAAAATCAGCAGAGGAGTGGGTGGCGTTCGATATGATCGCACCTTCGGATGCTCCTGTCAACACGAAAAGACCGACAGAAGAGCAGAAGCAGACAGGTGCGCAAAAATTCCGTCAGGCGACAGAAAAGCGGCTTGCGAAAGTAAACAGTTTCTTTGGAGAAGAAGCAGGGAACGCACTGGAAAACAGTAAGGGAAATCATCAGGAAATTCAAAAATTTCTCGATGCAGAAACACCAAATGCACTTTGGAAAAAGGCGCTTCTGGATCAGTTGAGCCTGAAAGATTTCAGAGACTGTAAGGCGCAGGAACTTTTGGAGCATCTTGAGGAGGCATGTGTATGGGGACATACATTTCCTTCGGAGATTTTTGCAAAATATGTTTTAAATCCAAGGATTTCAAGGGAACAGCAGAGTGCGTACAGAAGAAAAATTCAGGCATTTTTTACAGAAGAGCAGAAAACACAGTTTCAGAAGAATCCAAGAGAGATCTGGAATTGGATCTGCAAAAATATTCAGGAAGAACCGGCATATGAATATGAAGAGCTTTTAACAACCCCGGCGGGAACGCTTCGCTATCAGAGGGCAAGTCTGGAATCGAAGAAGGTGTTGTTTGTGGCGATCTGCCGTACACTGGGCGTTCCGGCAAGATTAAATCCACTGGATGGAGAAATGCAGTATTATGGGGAAAACGCATTTTTGAATGTGGAAAACTCTGAAAAAACAGAAGAAGTATGTGAAAAAACAGCGCAGATTCATTTGAAATCCGGGGATGATACGAGATGGGTCTATATGCAGAACTGGACGATTGCGAAAAAATCAGAGACAGGTTATCTCTGGCAGACCCTGCAGCTTGGGGAAGGATATCAGGGAGAGGCAAAGCTGGAAGTGGAAGCGGGGACATACCGTGTGATCACAACAAACCGTCTGCCGAACGGGAACCAGTTTGCTGCCTGCACAGAATTTGACATCGAAAATGGTCAGACAAAAGAAATCCAGCTGACTCTTCGAAAAGCGGAGCTGAAGGATATGCTGGAAGAGATTCCGCTGGAAGAATTTGCGGTAGAAGATGAGCAGGGAATAAAAATTTTGGGAAGTCAAAAAGTCAAAGAGGGAACCTCGTTGTTTATCTGGCATGAGGTTGGAAAGGAACCAACGGAACATATTTTAAACGAACTCCGTGAGAGAAGTCAGGAATTTGCAGCGCTTGGAAGCCGGGTAAATCTGATTTTGAAACATAAAGAAGATCAGGCAGATCCGACATTTGCAAAAACAAAGGCAGAGCTGCCGAAAGCAGCGGTGTACTATGATGAAGGAACGGAAAATATCAATGTACTGGCGCGCAGAATGTATGGGGACCCGGATAAGCTGCCGCTGATTCTTGTTGTAAAAGAAGGAATGCAGGGTGTGTATTCGGCAAGCGGATATAATGTAGGAACCGGGGATATGCTGCTTCGGGTTCTGAATAGCGGGATATAGGCAGCTAATATATTAATGATCGAACAGTTAGTTGAAAAAATCTCAAACGATACATGAAAAACTTATTTCTGAAAAACAGTCCTATCGCAAGGTAGGGCTGTTTTTTCAGTATCATACACTTTCCAGGATTCTTTCATTAACCGTTGTCTTAAGTTGTTGAATTTGACAATCCATGATAAACTAAATTCTTAGTAAGAACAATCCGCAGGAGGAAAAAAGCAGTTCTATGAAAATACATTACAGAGTATCTGGAGAGGGGATAGAGATCGTCCGGTGTTTCGGGACAGACAGTCAGGTTGTCATTCCGGAGCAGATTGAGGGGAAACCGGTAATAAAGGCAGCGCCCTATGCGTTTTCTGCAAGAAAAGACAAGGAAGAGATTGATGTACAGACATATGATACGGATCAGATCGGACAAAGGTCGGCAGAGGAAAAACTGCTTGCAGGCGATGCGGTGGAGGAAGTCGTTTTTCCCGATACCATGCGGGAGATCGGGCGTTATATTTTCTATGGATGCAGAAACTTAAAAAAGCTGGAGTTCTCGGACAATCTGATGCAGATCGGAAGCGGAGCGTTTACAGTGTGCGGGAATTTACAGAAACTGATTGTTCACTTGCAATTTGGAAGTAAAAGCTGTGTAAAAGAGATTCTGGGAGAGCTGTGGCAGAGAATGGATGTGACTTTCGTTTACGAAAACGGAGCATTTGGCGGTCAGAAAGCGGAGTTGGTATTCCCGGGGCATTATGAAGAAGCAGTGGAGAATACGCCAGCCCGGATTTTGTATACCCAGCATCATGGTTCGGGAAACAATTACCGGCAGTGTTTTCTGGCAAAGGAGTTGGATTACGAGAAATATGATGAATTGTTTTCTATGGCAGTGGTGATGGAAAAGCTGCCTGTACTCATTGATCTGTGTTTCGGGAGGCTTTTGTTTCCCATCCGGCTTTCGACAAGGGGAGAAACAGCTTATCTGGGATATATCAGGTCCCATCTGGAAGAAATCGTTCCATATCTGATCAAGAATGAACAGACAGAAAGGATACGCTTGATTTCCAGAGAAAAACTGTGGACATCAGAGGGGCTGGACATGGCGATCGAGTGCGCTTCCGACAAGCAGAAGTCGGAGATTTTAAGTCTGCTTATGAATGAACGGCAGCAGATGCAGCCGGTCAGAAAGAAAAAATTTGTGTTGTAAATGTACAATATAATAGAAGGGATATATGCGTATGGAAGAAGAAAACAGTAGAGAAGCAGCCGAAAAGCTTCAACAGATCGGCAGCAGTATTTTAGGTGCTGCAAGGGATGAGCTGTATCTGGGAATGCGTTTTCTGGATGTGGCGCTGAGCAGTTTTGTATATCAGATGGATCCGTCTGTCAGTCCCTTTGGAACGGATGGAGCAGTGATATATTTTCACCCGCAGCAGCTTGGGGGCTTGTACCGGCAGAATCGGATTCTTGTGAACCGGGGATATCTGCACATGGTGTTTCACTGTATTTTCCGGCATTTTATCAAACAGGGCATGGACGGGCGCTATTGGAATTTGAGCTGTGATATTGCAGCAGAGCATATGATAGATGGGATTTATCACAGAAGTGTCCGATTTTCCAGGAGTCTTCTCAGACGGGAGACCTACCGGAAGCTGGAAGCAGAGAAAAAAGTTCTGAATGCCGAGCGTATCTATCGGATTCTGACTGCCTGGGAGTTAGAAGAGAAAGAATTGTTGAAGCTGGAGCAGGAGTTTTATCAGGATGACCACAGATACTGGGAGAATCAAAAACCGGATCAGAAGCCAAGCCCGCAGATGAACCAGAAATGGCAGGAGATCAATGAAGAGATGGAGACCGATCTGGAGACATTTTCAAAAGAGGCATCCAGGCAGACCGGAGATTTTCTGGATCAGGTAAAAATCGAAAACAGGAAACGACAGGATTACCGGGAATTTTTACGGAAATTTGCGGTGTTTCGGGAGGAAATCGGTGTGGATCCGGATACGTTCGATTATACGTTTTACAGTTATGGACTTCAAATGTACGGAAATATGCCGCTGATCGAACCGCAGGAAACAAAAGAAGTCAAAAAAGTTGCAGAATTTGTGATTGTGATCGACACATCCATGTCCTGTTCCCAAAATCTGGTACGAAAATTTCTGGAAGAGACATATGGCATTTTGTGTGAAGAGGACAGCTTTTTTAAAAAGACCAACATTCATATCCTGCAGTGTGATGAGACTGTGCAGTCCGACCAAAAGATCACAAGCAAAGAAGAATTGAAAGAATATATGGAGCATCTAAAGTTGTACGGAGAGGGCGGGACGGATTTTCGTCCGGCATTTGCATATGTGGATCAGATGTTGGAAAATCATGAATTTGAAGAATTGAAGGGACTGCTCTATTTTACAGACGGTTACGGAATCTATCCGGGGAAAATGCCGGCATACAAGACGGCATTTGTATTTATGCAGGAGGATTACCGGGATGTGGACGTGCCGGCCTGGGCATTGAAACTTATTATAGAAGAATCAGAAATGGGAGGAGATACATGGATATAAAGCGAGCAAAACAGGAAATTAAAGATTCTATTGAGGCATATTTGGCCAAAGATGAATTTGGAGATTATCGGATTCCGGCGATCCGCCAGAGACCGATCTTTCTGGTGGGACCTCCGGGAATCGGAAAAACACAGATTATGGAACAGATTGCGAAAGAATGCCGTATCGGGCTGGTAGCATACACGATCACACATCATACAAGACAGAGTGCGGTAGGGCTGCCGTTTATTCAGGAAAAAGAGTACGGTGGGAAAACGGTATCTGTAACAGAGTACACGATGAGTGAGATTATCGCATCTGTGTATGACAAGATTGAGAAGACCGGAATTCGGGAAGGAATCTTGTTTCTGGATGAGATCAACTGCGTGTCAGAGACGCTGGCGCCGACGATGCTGCAGTTTCTCCAGGGCAAAACATTTGGAAATCAGAAGGTGCCGGAAGGCTGGATTATCGTAACAGCGGGAAATCCACCGGAGTACAACAAATCCGTGCGTGAATTTGACGTGGTGACACTGGATCGTATCAAACGGATCGATGTGGAGGAAAATTTCGAAGTATGGAAAGAATATGCATATCGTCAGGGAATCCACCCGGCAGTGATCTCTTATCTTGAAATCCGCAGAAAGAATTTTTATCGGATTGAGAATACAGTAGATGGAAAAGTATTTGCGACAGCAAGAGGCTGGGAAGATTTATCCCAACTGATACAGGTGTATGAGATGTTGGAAAAGACAGTGGACAGGGATGTGGTCTATCAGTATATCCAGCACAAGATGATCGCAAAAGATTTTGCAAACTATCTGGCGCTTTATTATAAGTACAAACAGGATTATGCAGTGGAAGATCTGTTAAAAGGAGAATGGAATCCGTCCATAATTCAGAAGATCAAGAATGCGCCGCTGGATGAGCATCTGAGCATCGCAGGACTTTTGAGCGGCCGTCTTGGCGAGGCGTTTGCAGCCTGTTATCGGGCAGATGCAATGGTCACGAAAATTTATGAATACATGCTTTTATATCGGGAGCATCAGAAAGAGTGGTCTTTGGAAACGGTGATCGGACAGATTACGCAGGATCTGGAAGCAGGAAAAAAAGCGGAGCAGCTGACCCGCACAGAAGAGAAAACCATGCAGAAGGCAGAAGCGTTTTTTGAAACTGCCAGAATCCGTGTGAATGAGTCATCCGGTTCCAAAGAAGCGGTTTATGAGGAAGTCAAAGCACAGTTTGAAGCGGAGGCAGAGAGGCTGGAGGAACAGACAGAAGAGGCAGCCGGTATGCTGCAGCATGTGTTTGCGTTTCTGGAAGCTGCATTTGGAGAGAGCCAGGAGATGGTGGCATTTATTACAGAATTAAATGCGAATTACTACAGTGTGTGGTTTATCAAAGAAAACGGATCCGATGCGTACTATCGGTATAATAAAGGGCTTTTATTTGAAGAACGGCAGCAGAAGATCCTCGGGCAGATGGAGGAAGTGGAAACATTGTTAAATGCCGGGATTAAATCGTAAATTGTCATAAAAATCAGATGAAAAATCGTTGACTTTCTGTTCGACAGTCATTATGCTAATTCTTATGGACATATGAAACAACAGAAAATTACTGGTGGGAACAATAACATCAGAAGAATGGAAAGCAGGAGAACACCATGATAAAAGTAATAGCAAGCGATATGGATGGAACTCTTCTTGGTAATGACCATAAAGTAGCGCCTGAGACATTAAAAGCAATCCATGAGGCATGCGATGCGGGAATCCGTTTTATGATCGCCACAGGACGAAACTTTAAAGGCGCAATGGAAGAATTAAAAGAAACAGATATTGTCTGTGATTATATTGTCGGAAGCGGAGCGGAAGTGCGGGATCAAAAGCAGCAGATCGTCAGTACAGCACCGCTTTCGATGGAGTTGTGTGAGGAGATTTACGAAAATCTGAAAGAATTTCCGGTTTCGATCATTTTCAGTTCCGGAGATTATGACTACCGGATCGGAACGAAAAAAGAAATCGAAGAAAGTTTTTTGAAACAGATCCAGCTGTTTCATATGGATACCGGTCAGGATACGGATGAGAGTGCTGTTTTATCTTCCCCTCTCTATCGGAGAATCGTAGAAAATACGAAGATCATCTCCGAATTTCAAGAACTGGAAGAGTCGCAGGTATCAGTCTACAAAGTATTTTTGTATTCCAACGACCTGGAAATGCTGGCAAGGATCAGCAAAAAACTGGAGAAAAATAAAAAACTGGCAGTGGCTTCCTCTTTTAAGACAAACTTAGAGATTACGGCAGTGGAGGCACAGAAAGGACCGGTCTTAAAACAGTACATCGAATCACTGGGGTATACGATGGATGAGGTGATGGTTCTTGGAGACAGCCTGAATGATTATTCCATGCTGTCTATGGATTTTGGAGCAACAGTGGCGATGGAGAATGCAATGCCGGAAGTGAAGACGGTTTCAAAATATATCACAAAGTCCAATGAAGAGTTTGGAGTTGCATATGCAATCTACGGAGTGCTTGCACAGATCAGAAAGGAGAATGCAGGATGGATGTCAGAAGTATGAGAAACGCTGTCCTTGGGGCAAGGGTTGTGAATGCCTTAAAGAGCAGAAATATGGATGCATATTATGTAGAGACAAAGGAAGAGGCAGTCGCAAAAGCTCTGGAGCTGATGCCGAAGGGAAGTACGATCAGCTGGGGCGGAACGATGAGCGTGGCAGAAGCCGGACTGATGGATGCCATTCGAAACGGAGATTACACGTTATATGACAGAGATCAGGCAGAGACAGCAAAAGAGAGAGAAGAAATGATGCATCAAGCATTTTTTGCCGATTTCTTTCTGGGCAGCACCAATGCAGTAAGTGAAGACGGCGTTCTTGTGAATATTGACGGCGTAGCGAACCGGGTGGCAGCCTATGCTTACGGGCCAAAGAATGTTCTTCTGATCGTGGGGATGAACAAGGTTGTCAAGACACAGGAGGATGCTCTGCACCGGGCAAGAAATGAGGCGGCGCCGATCAATGCGCAGCGGTTTCAGAAAGAGACGCCGTGTGTTTCGGGCGGAACCTGTTTTGACTGTAAGAAACAGGGATGTATCTGTTCTCAGATCTTAATTACAAGATACAGTCAGATTCCGGGGAGAATCAAAGTGATCCTGGTGAATGAGTCTCTGGGATTTTAAAAAATAACAACAATGAAACAGGTAGAAGAGGTTGAAATGAAAGAAAAAAAGCAGCAGAAAAGAAAAAAGAAAAAAGGCTGGGATCCATTATCACTGACAGTGCTTCTGATCGCGCTTTGTGTGTTTGTGTTTTCCGCGTATCAGCTGGCAATGATGATGGTTCCGTACTACACTGGCGGTGAGGAGTATGACGAGATCAAAAATCTTGCCATCGTCAGCGACAAGATTGGGGAGGGAGTGGAAGAAGCTCCGAAGTTTCAGGTGGATTTCGATAAATTGGTGCAGGAAAATCCGGATACCGTGGCATGGCTGCGCTTCGACCAGCCGTCGATCATCAGCTATCCGGTTGTGAAGAGTGCAGATAATAACGAATATCTGACAAAGACGTTTTCCGCAAATGACAACAAACTGGGAGCAATTTTCATGGATATGCGCAATCAGAATGATTTCAGCGACCGGAATACGTTTATTTACGGACACAATATGAAAGTCGGAGGAGAGATGTTCTCCCAGCTGAATGAATATGCAAGTGAAGATTTTTATAAGGCGCATCCGTATTTCTATATTTACACACCGGACGGAAAGACACGGACTTACGAGGTTTTTTCTGCAGGAGTAGTGAAGGATTCGGCAGAAGTCTATAACCTGAATATTACGACAGATGAAGAGTTTGAAGCATATCTGGCAGAGTGTAAGAGTACGTCCAATTATGTGACGTCTCCGGGAGTGGACAGAAATTCCAAGATCGTCAGTCTTTCTACTTGTACAAATGTCAATGAAGATGAAAGATTTCTTCTGCAGGGAGTTTTGATCAAAGAGGAGTAGGACATGGCAGACAGATTTGATGTGGGAGATGTAATCCGGATGAAGAAGCCTCATCCGTGCGGCAGCTGTGAATGGGAGGTGCTGCGTGTGGGAGCTGATTTCCGGCTGAAATGTCAGGGATGCGGACATCAGATCATGGTGGCGCGCAGGCTGGTAGAAAAGAATACAAAAGAAATTAAGAAAAAGTCTTGAAACGAGCAGATTCTTATGGTAGAATAGGAAACTGTGACGTACTGCTGAATTATCAGCGGACACAATTTTCCTTGTTCCCGGAGGAGCCGGGAGCCAGAGACCATAAGGAGGTGCAGAACATGAACAAGTATGAGTTAGCTGTTGTTGTCAGCGCAAAAATCGAAGACGATGCCAGAGCTGCTGTGATCGAGAAAGTAAAAGAGATGATCACACGTTTCGGTGGTAACGTAACAGACGTTGATGAATGGGGTAAGAGAAGATTCGCTTACGAAATTCAGAAAATGAAAGAAGGATTTTACTACTTCGTACACTTCGAGTCTGACGCGAGTGTTCCAGGTGAGATCGAACAGCGTATCCGCATCATGGACAACGTACTCAGATATTTATGCGTAAGACAGGAAGCATAAGAGAAGAGAGGTATATATGAATAAAGTGGTTTTGGTGGGTCGCTTGACAAGAGACCCGGAAGTTAGATATTCACAGGGTGACAGTGCAACTGCAGTTGCAAGATATACAGTAGCAGTAGACCGCAGATTCAAAAGAGATGGAGAACCGACTGCAGATTTTATTCCGTGTGTTGTGTTCGGACGTTCTGCTGAGTTTGCAGAGAAATATTTCCGTCAGGGTATGAGAATTTCCGTTTCCGGAAGAATCCAGACAGGAAGCTACACAAACAAAGACGGTGTGAGAGTCTACACAACAGAAGTGATTGTAGAGGATCAGGAATTTGCTGAGAGCAGAGCCGAAAGCGAAGCAAACAGAAGTTCATTCCAGTCTTCACCGGCACCTGGCCCGGCACCAAGTATTGATGCAGGGGACGGTTTCATGAACATTCCGGATGGAATCGACGAAGAATTACCGTTTAACTAACTTCAAAAGCCATAGTTATCAAAACAGGAGGTAATGAAGATGGCTTACGAAAAAGGTAGCAGACCAGAAGGCGGCTTCAAAAAGAGAGGCCCTGCACGCAGAAGAAAAAAAGTTTGCGTATTCTGTGGAAAAGAGAATAACGAAATCGATTATAAAGATGTAGCAAAACTGAAAAAGTACGTTTCTGAAAGAGGAAAAATTCTTCCTAGAAGAATTACAGGAAACTGTGCAAAACATCAGAGAGCCCTTACAGTAGCAATCAAGAGAGCAAGACACATTGCTCTGATGCCATACGTACAGGACTAATCGCTTTTATAAACGAACAAAAGACTCCGGCTTGTCAGTGACAGGTTCGGAGTTTTTTTATATAAAAAGAGCAATAAAAAGTGGAACAAATGCAGCTTCTGTGTTAGAATGATGGAATCATGGAGAGAATCTGAACAATGACAGAAAGAGCAGGTAAAGTATGAATCTAAACAAAGAAAATTTAAAAAAGATACGGGGACTGATCGTGTTTACAGTGATTCTTCTGATCGCATTGTGGAATTATTCATTAATTCTGGATGTGCTTGGACAGGGAGTGGGAATTGTATATCCGTTTCTTTTAGGCGGTGCAATTGCATTTGTGATCAATGTTCCGATGAGTTTTTTTGAAGAAAAGCTGTTTCAAAATCAAATGATGAAAAATAAAAAAGTGGCACAGAGGCTGGCGCGTCCGGTCAGTCTGATCATTACGCTGATCGTAGTAGTCAGTGTGATCGGGCTGGTGGTATTCGGAGTGCTTCCGAAGCTGGGGGACACTTTTATATCAATCGGGAAAGGGATACAGTCATTTATGCCGAAAGCGCAGAGCTGGGCAGAAGAGATTTTCCATAACAATAAGGAGATCAAGGAATGGCTGGACAGTCTGACGCTGGATTGGGACAAAATAATAAATGAAGTCGTGAAGTTTTTTACGAGTGGAGCGAGCAGCGTTCTTGGCTCTACGTTTGTAGTGGCAAGAAGGATTGCCAGTGGAATTACAACCTTTGTGATTGCGTTTGTTTTTGCGTGCTACATTTTGTTGCAGAAAGAAAAATTAAATATTCAGATCCGGAAAGTGATGTATGCATACATGAAAGAAGATCTGGTGAAAAAGGTTCTGGATGTTTGTTCTCTGAGTTACCGTACATTTTCGAATTTCCTGACAGGACAGTGTCTGGAGGCCGTGATTCTGGGAACGATGTTTGTGATCTGTATGGGAATCCTGCAGATGCCATATGCGATGCTCATTGGTGTTCTGATCGCGTTTACTGCGCTGATTCCGATTTTCGGGGCATTTATTGGCTGCGTAGTGGGAGCATTTCTGATCCTGACGGTGGCGCCGATGAAGGCTTTGGTTTTTGTGATCATGTTCCTGATTCTTCAACAGATCGAGGGAAATCTGATCTATCCGAGAGTGGTGGGCAGTTCTGTGGGACTTCCGTCTATCTGGGTGCTGGCAGCGGTCAGTATCGGAGCCAGTCTGATGGGAATCGTGGGAATGCTGGTTTTCATTCCAATCGTTTCCGTGCTGTATGCACTTCTCCGTAGGGATGTCTATGAGCATCTGGAAAAAAAGGGAATTGCTGTTGACCGGGAATCCGGTGAGATATATCGGCCGAAGGAACCGGATGTGGATGAAAGCTGACACGGAGACAAAAAAGTGGTATACTAAGACTGAGTTTGTGAAATCACAGCGTATGGGGAGGCTGTGCAAACGAAAGTATGGATAGAGGATAGGAAATCATGAAGAACAAAAACATGCGTTTAAAAGGGCAGCTGAGGATGTACATGCAGTGGCCGCTGATCATGACGATCTTACTGTTGGCAATGAATATCTGGATGTATATGACGGATCAAAAAGCCGGACTTACGATGACGGTATTCGTCATTATTTATGCAATAATCGTTGGATTGTTATATTTTTACAACCGCTCTCTTATTCTGGCAGATTTGATCCAGTTCTCAACACAGTACAAGGGAATTCAGAACACGCTGTTAAAGGAACTGACCGTTCCCTATGCGATCATTCTGGAGGATGGACATATTTTATGGAAGAACGACCGTTTTTCGGAAATCGTGGATGGAAGAGAAAAGTTTATCCAGAAGATAATCCCGGAATTGAACAAGGGAATTTTTCCGAAGGATGATGAGACCAGAAATGAGCTGGAGATCACATATAAGGAGCGGGATTATCAGGTGGAGCTGCGCAGGATTTCCCTGGAGGGCTTCAGCGAGAGCGAGCGGATGCTGCAGATTCCGAAAGAAAAAGAGTATTTTATCGCACTTTATATGAGAGATGTGACAGAACTGAATTCTTACATCCGTGAAAATGAAGATCAGAGGCTTATTGCCGGGCTGATCTACATTGACAACTATGATGAAGTGATGGAGAGTGTGGAAGAAGTCCGTCAGTCTCTTTTGGTCGCTCTGATCGACAGAAAGATCAATAAGTATATCAATGATGTGGACGGAATTGTAAAAAAACTGGAGAATGATAAATATTTCTTTGTTGTGAAAAAAGAAAGCTACCGTAAGTTTGAAGCAGATAAGTTTTCTCTCCTGGAAGAAGTTAAGCAGGTCAACATCGGAAATGCCCGATCCGCTACTTTGAGCATCGGGTTAGGACTGAATACAGCAACTTATGCGCTGAGTTACAATTATGCCCGTATGGCGATCGATCTTGCACTGGCAAGAGGAGGAGACCAGGCGGTGATCAAGGATTGTAAAGGAATCACGTATTTTGGTGGCAAGAAAGAGCAGACAGCTAAAAATACGAGAGTAAAAGCCCGTGTTAAAGCAGAGGCACTCAGAGAGTTCATTGTGGCAAAGGATCAGGTCATTGTCATGGGACATAAGATTTCAGATCCGGACTCCTTTGGAGCGTGTATGGGAATTTACAGAGCTGCTGTTGCTCTGGAAAAGAAGGCGCATATCGTGATCAACGACGTGAGTACCTCGATCAAACCTCTGTATGATGAGATCGCGCAGAGCAGTGTGTATGGAAAAGATATTTTCCTGACTTCCGGGGAAGCGCTGGATTATATTTCAGACAGCGCTATGGTCGTGGTGGTAGATACGAACAAACCACAGATGACAGAGTGTCCGGAACTTTTAAAGAGATCTAAGACCATTGCGGTGCTGGATCATCATCGGCAGAGCAGTACGGTGATCGACAATGCGGTCCTGTCCTATATTGAGCCGTATTCGTCCTCCACCTGTGAGATGGTGGCAGAAGTCCTACAGTATATTGTGGATGATATCAAGGTGCCGTCCATTGAGGCAGACTGCCTGTATGCAGGAATCATGATCGATACGAGGAATTTTATGAACCGTACCGGTGTCCGTACATTTGAGGCGGCGGCATATTTAAGACGCTGCGGAGCGGACATTACCCGGGTCAGAAAGATGTTCCGGGACGATATGGAGTCTTACCGTGCCAAGGCAGAGGCGATGCGTATGGCAGAGGTCTACAGAGAACAGTATGCCATTGCAGAGTGTCCGAGTGACATTGCAAGTCCGACGGTACTGGCGGCACAGACAGCAAATGAGCTGCTGGATATCAATGGTATCAAGGCATCTTTTGTGCTGACAGTGTATAATGGAAGGATTTTCCTGAGCGCACGTTCTATAGACGAAGTAAACGTGCAGATCATAGCGGAAAAACTGGGCGGAGGCGGTCATATCAATTCAGCCGGCGCACAGTTTGAACATACAAACGTAAAAGAGGCGATCGAGGCGCTAAAGGTAACGATCGACCAGATGATAGAGGAAGGAGATATATAAAATGAAAGTGATTTTATTACAGGATGTAAAAGCTCTTGGAAAAAAAGGAGAGGTTGTCAATGTAAATGACGGATATGCGAGAAACTTTATTCTGCCGAAAAAGCTTGGGGTAGAAGCAAACGGGAAAAATCTCAATGACCTGAAGCTGCAGAAGAACAATGAAGCCAAGGTTGCACAGGAGCACCTGGATGCAGCGAAAAAACTGACAGAGGAACTCAAAGCAGGAAAAGTCGTACTTACCATGAAAGTCGGTGAAGGCGGAAGAACATTCGGTTCTGTTTCCAGCAAGGAGATTGCAGAGGCAGTCAAAGAGCAGATGCATCTGGATATTGATAAAAAGAAGATTCAGCTGAAAGAGCAGATCAAAACACTGGGAACACATATCGTATCTGTAAAACTGCATCCGGAAGTGACAGCAGAGTTGAATGTTTCCGTGAAAGAAGCATAAGGGGAAATAGAGTTTATGGAAGCAGCGATTAAACGAATATTGCCCCACAGCACAGAAGCGGAGCAGGCGGTTGTGGGCGCCATGCTGATGGATAAAGATGCAATTATGGTCGCAGCTGAGATGCTTACAGGGGAGGATTTCTATCAGAGTGCATACGGAATGCTGTTTGATGCGATGGTAGAATTGTTTCAGGCAGGGAAGCCGGTGGATCTGATCACACTGCAGGAGCATTTGAAAGAGAAAAATGCTCCGCCGGAGATCAGCGGACTGGAGTTTGCAAGAGAACTTCTGGTCAACGCCCAGACCTCGGCAAATATTAAGTATTACGCAGAGATTGTCCGCGAAAAAGCAACTCTTCGGAAGATGATCAAGATCAATGAAGAGATTGCAAACAACTGTTATCTGGAGAATCAACCGCTGGATGTGATCATGGATGCTGCGGAAAAGCGGATTTTTGAACTGGCGCAGCATGGCAACAGCCAGGAATACACGCCAATTAAGCAGGTTGTTTTAAATGCGCTGGAAGTGATAGAAAAAGCGTCTAAGACAAAAGGAACGGTAACCGGAATTCCGACAGGCTTCATTGATCTGGATTACAAACTCTCCGGTCTGCAGCGTTCGGATCTGATCCTGGTGGCGGCGCGTCCGTCTATGGGAAAGACCGCGTTTGTACTGAACATTGCCCAGCATGTGGCGTTCCGTCAGGAGAAGGCCGTTGCCATCTTCAGTCTTGAGATGTCCAAAGAACAGCTTGTAAACCGTCTGTTCTCTTTGGAGGCTCATGTGGATGCGCAGATACTGAGAACCGGAAACCTGAAAGATTCGGATTGGGAAAAACTGATCGAAGGTGCCGGTACGATCGGAAAATCAAAACTGATCATTGACGATACTTCGGGTATTTCTATTACAGAGATGCGTTCCAAGTGCCGTAAGTACAAGTTAGAGCACGGTCTGGATCTGATCATCATCGACTACCTGCAGTTGATGAGCGGAAGTGGTGGAAGAAGCAATGAAAGCCGTCAGCAGGAGATTTCCGAGATCTCCCGTTCTCTAAAAGGACTGGCAAGAGAATTGAATGTTCCGGTGATCGCATTGTCTCAGTTGAGCCGTGCGGTAGAACAGAGAACGGACAAACGCCCGATGCTTTCCGACCTTCGTGAGTCCGGAGCCATCGAGCAGGATGCCGATGTCTGTATGTTTATCTATCGTGAGGATTATTATATTCCTGATACAGAAGACAAAAATATTGCGGAAATCATCATTGCAAAACAGAGAAACGGTCCGGTTGGAACCGTCAGACTGGCATGGATGCCGCAGTACACCCGTTTTGGAAATGAACTTCGTCAGGATCAGCAGTGATTGAACATATTTTTTAATCTGCCGAGCGGATGTTCGCGGGCCGCCTCTTTGCGGTTCGCCTGCTGCTGGCGGATCAGCGTGTCCAGTTTGCGGAAATGTTCTTCTTCCTGCCGTTCTTTTGCCTGGAAGAGGAAGTCCATTTCTCGTATGACATCAGTAGTGACAGACTTACTGATGTCTTTTTTTAATTCTTCATTGTTGGACACGACGACCTCTGTCAATACATCTCCGATCAGAGAACGGACCTGTTCCAGTTGAGTGACCGGCACGACTTCTGCTTCGGAGATGGCTGCTGGAGTTGACACAGCCGCCGGAGCGGAAACCGCAGCAGGAGCTGAAACAGTCGAGGCGGCCGTTTCTTTTTTCAGAGCTGCTTTTTTTAATGCCTCTGTCTTTTGAAGCTTCAGTTTGGTTGATTTTAATTCCGGAATGAGAGGCTTTAAGTCCTTTAAAAGCATTCCGGCATCTTTTAGTTTTTTAATACAGCAAAAGAGTTGTATATCATCTTCGGTATAATATCGATGTCCCATTTCTGTGCGTCCGATGACAAGCTCAAGCTCTTCCTCCCAGTAACGCAGAACGTGAGATTCTACATGAACCTGTTTTGCCGCTTCAGAAATCATAAATCTGACCTCGCCCATTAAAATATACCTCCTATGATCTGTTTTCGGTATTATTATAGCATGAGGGGGTGTAAAACGCCTTAGAAACCGTTCGTCAAATTGTGTCAGGAAGTGACTTGAGATTACTGGGAACAGCAGCGATTTTAAGGATATGAAAAAGAGCATCCTGAATCTGAGATTCAAAATGCTCTTTTCATGCTTGTGATCACTCGCAAATATTAAAAATTACTCTGCTGAAATAGCACCTGTAGGACAGGCAGCTTCACATGCTCCGCAGTCAACGCAAGCATCAGCATCGATTTCGTATTTGCCATCGCCTTCGGAGATAGCTCCTACTGGACATTCGCCTTCGCAAGAACCACAGCTTACACATTCATCACTAATTACGTGTGCCATAATATGTATCCTCCTTCTTTGGAATTACGATAAAGGATTACCGTTACCGTTACCAACATTCTAATACAAATGAGGAAAATATACAAGCATTATCATTGTGAATTTATGGTTAAAATCAAATGCAATTTAAAGAGTAAAAATATAAAATTTTTCGAAAATTAAGAAAATATTTCTTTTTTTTTCACAGAAATCGTGTATAGTATACCTTATCGGACGAAGTCCGCCCGCCGAAAGCATGTATTACGGGATGCATAAGGGGGATAAGCTATTGTGAAAAGACAGTTTATACTGGAGGTTTTGATATGACAAGAAAATTAAGAGCAGTGATACCGGCGATCTTGTGTGTTGCCCTGGCAGCCAGTGCCTGCAGCAAAAAGGAGGAGACTCCGACTTTTACAGGAGATAAGACTGAGGAGCCTTCGTATCAGGCTAATCTGGATTTTGTGACACCGGCAGCTTACAGCAATATACAGGGGCTTAATCTGGAGCCGGGTACTTATATATCGATCATCGGAAAGGATGAGAGCTCGTCTTATTGGAAAGAAGTAAAAAAAGGTGTGGAACAGGCGGTAAAGGATCTGAATAAGACTCTTGGATATAGTGGGGAAGATAAGATCAAGGCAACCTTTAATGCACCGGACGGAGAGGATATTGATGAACAGGTCAATATTCTGGATGAAGAACTGGCGCGGTATCCGGATGCGTTAGGAATCGCAAGTATTGATGAGGATGCATGTAAGGTACAGTTTGATGCGGCAGCAGAGAATGGGATTCCGGTCATTGCTCTGGACTCCGGAAATACGTATCAGGGAATCCAGTGTACTGTAAAGACGAACAATACAGAGGCTGCAAAAACAGTCGCATATCAGCTGTGCAATGGAATTGAGGATGCGGGAGAGGTTCTGCTTCTGGCGTCTGACAGTAATTCGGAAGCGGCAAAAGAGCGTTTGGCAGGATTTCAGGAAGAAATCAAGAGCGGACATCCGAATGTGCAGATTGTAGATACGATTTACTGTGACCAGATGGATGATCTGAAAAAAGAGATTGCAGAGCAAAAGAATGCTGCAAAGAAGGCAGAGGAACCAGAGATCACAGCAGATGATCTCAGCGATGAAGATGTGATCCTGTATTATATGGAACAGCATCCAAATCTCAAAGGAATGTTCGGAACGAATGTTACGGCAGTGCAGCTTGGATTGTCAGCCTTGAAAGAGGCAGAAAAGACAGATGAAATTGTTCTTACAGGATTTGATGCCGGAGAAGCTCAGATCGAGGCATTGAAAAATGGGGAGATTGAAGGGCTTGCAGTGCAGAATCCATTTGGAATTGGTTATGCTTCTGTAGTGGCAGCAGCAAGGAGTATCCTTCAGACAGGAAACGAAGCTCTTGTGGATACAGGATATGTGTGGGTGACAAACGAGAATATGGAAGATGCGTCCATTAAAAATATGCTCTATAAATAGAAGAGATTCTTCCTATGTTGTTGGAGAAGAAGATCACAAGGTTTTCTCTGACGGATTACGATACGATTGACGGAATCCAAAAAGCAAGGATGCTTAGCAGAGATCGGATCACATTTATTTCCGGGATTGAATTTACATGCCAGGAGAAGACTCTGGATGCGGTTTCTCTGCCATTTTCCATTCATCTGCTCGGCTATGGCTTTGATGAGAATGATCCGGATCTGATCAAAGCACTGGAGGCGCGAAAACAGAGGGTTCTGGAAGTGTTTGAGTCTTTGTTGAATGCCGCTAATATTTCAATAGAGCAGGCAATCCGATTGATTCATAAAGCCGGGGGACGTGCTGTGTGGGCACATCCCCTCTTTGTTTATCGCAATTTTGAAAAACGAAAACTGGAAAAAGAAGAAATTCAGGTGATTCTGCAATATTTAAAAACGTGCGGTCTGGACGGAATAGAAGCAAATTATTCAGCATTTGATTCTTCTGAAAAAGAATGGATATATAGGGTGGCGCAGGATGCAAAGTTATTTTGTACATCCGGCAGCGATTTCCATGGATCCAAGGGAAGGGACTTCATGGGAATGAAAGTATTGCATGAAGATTGGATCGGGTAAAAAGACATATTAAAAAAAGTTGATATGTATATTGACAAAAGATGCATTCAGAGGTATGATACACATATCAAAAATATTTGATGTAAGGTGAAGGGTATGGATGATTATTCAAAAGATGTAAAGATTTTCAAAGCACTTTGTGATGAAAAACGACTGGCGATTTTAAACCATTTGAAAAGCGGTGAAAAGTGCGCTTGTGTTTTAATTGAGTATATGAATATCGGACAGTCCGCTTTATCCTATCACATGAAAATACTTTGCGAGTCAGGGCTGGTAGTCAGCAGGCAAGAAGGAAAATGGACACATTACAGTCTCAGTAAAAGTGGAAGTGAGTATGCTTCCAGACGTCTGTTGGAACTGACAACACCAGAAAGTGAAAAGCAGTCAAAATGCTGTTGATAGAGGTCATCTTCGGATGGCTTTTATAAAACCTCAATACATCAAAAAAAGTTGATATATCAAAGAAGAGGAGTGATTTTTTGGAATTTTTAAATACAATCTGGATATTTTTTCAGGATCAGATACTGGGGATGAAGTTTCTGAATCTGTTGATCGGCGATGTATTATCTGTGGCAGGTGTGGATATCGGCGGCCGCCTGGGCGGAAGTATTCAATTTTTTCTGTATGACGTGGTCAAAATTACAATTTTGTTATGCTTGTTGATTTTTATGATTTCATATATCCAGAGTTATTTTCCACCGGAAAGAAGTAAGAAGATTTTAGGAAAATTTGACGGAATAGGAGCAAATGTGATATCCGCTTTACTGGGAACAGTTACTCCTTTTTGTTCCTGTTCTTCCATTCCGTTGTTTATCGGATTTACAAGTGCCGGATTGCCATTGGGAGTTACCTTTTCGTTCTTGATCTCTTCTCCTATGGTTGATCTGGGAAGTCTTGTATTGCTGATGAGTATTTTTGGAGCGAAAGTTGCAGCAGCTTATGTTATTCTCGGGTTGGTCATTGCGGTTATGGGCGGGACATTGATTGAAAAACTGCATATGGAAAAATATGTAGAGGATTTTGTGAAAAATGCAAGAAGTGTTGATATCAGTTCACCGACATTAACCAAAAAAGACAGGGTACAATATGCCAAAAAGCAGGTGATAGGAACTTTTAAAAAAGTATTTCCATACATTCTGATTGGGGTAGGAATAGGAGCAGTGATCCATAACTGGATTCCGGAAAGTTGGATCGAGAGTGTTTTGGGAAGTCGGAATCCTTTTGGTGTGATTTTGGCAACGCTGGTTGGAATCCCGATGTATGCGGATATATTCGGTACAATCCCTGTTGCAGAAGCTTTGTTATCAAAAGGTGCAGAGCTGGGAACAATTTTATCATTTATGATGGCAGTAACAACATTAAGTCTGCCGTCTTTGATCATGCTGAAAAAAGCTGTAAAACCAAAATTACTGGTATTATTTATTGGGATATGCACGGCAGGGATTATCATTGTCGGTTATACTTTTAATATCTTCAGCGCAGTATTTATTTAAAGGAGAACGTGAATTATGGAATTATTTGAAAAAAAGGAAGAATGAATTAAAAAGAATATTGGAAGAGAAGGAGGCGTAACAGATATGGATAAAATGAAAGTGGCTTTTATATGTGTTCACAACTCATGTCGCAGTCAGATTGCGGAAGCGCTTGGTAAATATCTTGCAAGTGATGTCTTTGAAAGTTATTCTGCCGGAACAGAAACGAAACCGCAGATCAATCAGGATGCAGTTCGCTTAATGAAGGAAATATACCAGATTGATATGGAAGAAACACAGTACTCAAAGCTGTTGTCAGATATCCCTCCTGTAGATATTGTGATCACAATGGGATGCAATGTGAACTGCCCGACTGTTTCATGCAGGCACAGGGAGGATTGGGGATTAGAGGATCCTACTGGAAAAAGCGATGAAGAATTCCAGAAGACAATAAAACTCATTGATTCAAAAATTCTGGATTTAGCGAATAGAATTAAGGTTGATTTTATCACGCAAAGTGTCGTCTGAATCCATTGTTTCGTCTGTCTGCTGTAATACAGCAGCATCTGCGTTACTCGGTGTAGGAGGCGGATTTGCATTCTGCTATATTTTAAGCTTCATTCCGAAAATAAAAGAGGCACTCCCGATCCATTTGCTGGATGGGGTACCTCTGCTTGCGGGAAGTGTTGATATCAAGGACTATTTTGCGGCGATTGCAGTCACACTGCTTGGTGGTATCGTGAATCTTGCAGCAGCTGTTTTCATATTTAACAAAAGAGACCTGTAAGGATTTAAACCTTCGTCAGAGAGAAGATGAACTCTGTGCCAACGCCCTCTGTGCTGATGACATTGATATGTTCATCGTGAGCCTGAATGGCCTCTTTGACGATGGCAAGTCCGAGGCCGGTTCCTTTTTTATCCTTTCCGCGGGACAGGTCGGACTTGTAAAAGCGTTCCCAGATTTTATTCAGTTCTTTTTTTGGAATTCCCATTCCGGTATCCTTGACAGAAACAAAAACCTTCTCATTCTTTTCGGTGACCTCAATCGTGATCGAAGAGTCGTTTCCGCTGAATTTGATCGCATTATCAATGAGATTGTAAAGAACCTGCTGAATCTTCCGTCGGTCTGCATACACGAGAATATTGCCTGCCAGAAGCAGAAGCTCAATGGAAATCCGTTTGCTTGTGCAGGTGCCTTCGAAAGAGGCGGCAGTGTTCTTGATCATCTGCTGGATATCAAACTCTGTCTTGTCCAGGATCATTTCATTCCGGTCAAACTCGTTGAGTGTCAAAAGATCCTGTGTCAGATCTGTCAGACGTTCCGTCTCAAAGAGAATGATATTCAAATATTTCTGATGCAACTGGGGCGGAATCGTGCCGTCAGTCATCGCCTGCACATAGCCTTTGATCGAGGTGAGCGGAGAACGGAAGTCGTGAGAGACATTCGCTACAATCTTTTTCTGGTATTCCTCCATATCCTTCAGCTGTGAGGACATGTAATTCAGAGAAGCAGAAAGATATCCCATCTCGTCGTGCGTTGTTACAGGAATCTCATAGGTCAGATTTCCGGATGCATACTGAGTTGCCGCTTCTGTAATCTGTCTCAGTGGACGGAATACAAAAAATTCAAACCCAATCAGAAAGAGAAAGGACAGCAGATAGATCACGGCCATCGTAATGTATACCGGCAGGATCAGAGAATGGCATGTCTGCTTCAGGCTTTCGATCGGACGATGGATCAAAAGATAGCCCTGCACGGAAAAATCCTGGGTGACAGGTGCCATGACAGTGATTACATCTTCCTCAAAGTATCCATGATAATTTCCGGAGATAAACTGATTGTTTCCAATCTCGGCAGGGTCGAATTCCAGGATCTGTTCCGGGGCTTCGATTCCATCCAAAGGGGCAGAAGTAATCAGTGTGCCGTCTGTTTTGACAAACCAGACGGACGCGTTCAGATACAGCTGCATGGCCTGCAGCTGAGAATGAACAGACCAGGCTGAAAGATCATTTGAAAAGTATGAGGGCAGGTAGGAGGTCGCAGTCTGATTTGCAATCCGGTACATATTTTGTGAGGAATCCTGTTCCAGTTTATTGAGCAGAAGCTGATTCGACAAGAGGGATACCGTGAAAATACTGAGAAATCCAAAGATAATATACAGCATGATAAATTTTAAACGCAGTGTACTTTTCATAGTATCCATCCTTTTTTGTTTATTTTACTTCGAATTTGTAACCGATTCCCCATACGGTGCTCAGTCCCCAGCCCGGATGATCTTTGATCTTTTCGCGGAGACGTTTGATATGAACATCTACTGTGCGGGTGTCGCCGATGTATTCATAGCCCCAGATCTGATCCAAAAGCTGTTCTCTTGTAAATACCTGATTTGGAGAAGCAGCCAGAAAGTATAAAAGCTCCAGTTCTTTTGGAGGCATGTCAACGTTCTGGCCGTCGCACAGTACGGAATAGTTTGTAAGATTGATGGTAAGTCCGTCGTACTCGACACATTTTACCTTTTCTGCGGCAGGTGCTTCCGGCTTGACCGGCTGATAACGGCGCAGGACAGCACGCACTCGTGCTACCATCTCTTTGGAGTCAAACGGCTTCATGATATAGTCATCTGCCCCCAGCTCCAGTCCCAGTACTTTGTCAAATACTTCTCCTTTTGCAGAGAGCATGATGATCGGTACCTGTGATTTGGCGCGCAGTTCCCGGCAGACTTGATAGCCGTCGATTCCCGGAAGCATCAGATCCAGAAGAACAAGGTTTGGCTGATATGTCTCAAAGGCAGACAGCGCATCCTCCCCGTTTGACACAATTTTCGTATCAAAGCACTCTTTCATCAGATAGAGCGAGATCAGTTCTGCGATATTCTCATCATCGTCCACAATTAAAATTTTCTGTTTTGCAATCATAAATACTCCTCTCTTATAACCCCGTTTATTTTAACTCCACGATCGTGACGCCGGCGTCTCCTTCTCCGAATTCCCCGAGACGGTAGGACTTAACATGCTTCTGACGGCGCAGGAATTCGTGAATTCCTTTTCGGAGTGCTCCGGTTCCTTTTCCGTGTACTACCCGCACTGTGCTTAAATGGGACAGCAGAGCATCATCCAGATATTTGTCCAGCTCAGAAACTGCTTCGTCTACAGTCTTTCCAAGCAGATTGATTTCAGGGCTCACGGACAGAGATTTGCTCATTTTCAGCTTGCCTTTTGACGTACGTTTGAATGATTTTGGTGCATAAGGATTCGCCTCTTCGATAATCTCCAGATCTGAAATGTGAACCTGAGATCTTAAAATTCCCATCTGCACTGTCACATTTCCGCGGGAATCCGGAAGGGAACTGATGGTTCCGGTCAGATTCATGCTCAGTACTTTTACAGATTCTCCGAGTTTGAAATCAGTTGGTTTGTATTCCTTTTTCGGTTTCTGTACTTTCAAAGATGAAGATGCGGTATTTTCCTTCATCTTCTTGCGCAGACGTTCTCTTTCTTTTTCCATTTCGGCGGCTGAAATATTTTCTTTTCCGAATTTGCGGAAATTTTTAATCGTCTCATCAGCCACATCTTTGGCATCGCGCAGGATTGTATTTGCCTTTTCGCGGGCTTCGGCAAGAATCCGCTCTCTTTGTTCCTCGATGCGTTCTTGTTTTTGCTGCGCCTGACTTTTCAGTGCTTCGATTTCTTTTTTATATGCTGCAATCTCTTCCTGTTCTTTTTCAATCGTGCGTTTGCTTGTCTCCAGATCTGAGATCAGATCCTCAAATGAGACATCCTGTTCGGAAAGTCTGGTTTTGGCATCTTCGATGATATAATCCGGAAGGCCGAGCTTACCGGAAATCGCAAATGCATTACTCTTTCCCGGGATTCCGATCAGAAGGCGGTAGGTCGGGCGCAGACTTTCTACGTCAAACTCACAGCAGGCATTCTCAACTCCGGGAGTGGAAAGTGCGTAAACCTTTAATTCACTGTAATGAGTGGTAGCCATGGTGCGGATTCCACGTCCGTGCAGATAGGAGAGAATGGCGATGGCCAGTGCGGCTCCTTCGGTAGGATCCGTTCCGGCTCCAAGCTCATCAAACAGAACCAGAGAATTCTCATCTACATCATGCAGGAAAGAGACAATATTTGTCATATGAGAAGAGAAGGTACTCAAGCTCTGCTCAATGCTCTGCTCATCTCCGATATCTGCATAGACCTGTTTAAACACTGCCAGTTCAGAACGGTCTCTGGCAGGAATGTGAAGGCCGGACTGTCCCATCAGGGTAAAAAGTCCTACGGTTTTTAAAGATACCGTCTTTCCGCCGGTATTTGGTCCTGTAATGATCAGAAGAGAAAAATCGTCTCCCAGAGAAACCGTGATCGGAACTACTTTTTTCGGATCCAGAAGAGGATGTCTTCCCTCACGGATGTGAATGCGTCCATCTGTGTTGAGGATCGGGCGGCTGGCATTCATAGAAAGTGCCAGTGCACCGCGGGCAAAGATAAAATCAAGATCCGTCAGAATACGGTAATCCGTGCGGAGCTCTTCAATATACTGCGCGGTCTCTTCGCTGAGACGGGCGAGGATGACCTGAATTTCTTCCTGTTCTTTCGCATACAGTTCTTTGAGGTCGTTGTTCAGTTTTACGACTGCCATCGGCTCGATAAACAGTGTAGAACCGGTGGAGGACTGATCGTGGATCATCCCGTTGACCTGACTGCGATACTCGGCTTTGACCGGAACACAGTAGCGGTCTCCGCGCATGGTGATGATCGGATCCTGCAGATAGGTGCGCAGAGAACCGTTCACCAGATTTGTCAGAGTTGCATGAACTTTATCGTTGATGTGTCCGATGCTGCGGCGGATATTCTTTAATGTGCTGCTGGCATCATCGCTGATCTCGTCTTCCCCCTGAATACAGCGCTCAATCTCGGCAGTCAGAGGAAACAGAGGTTCCAGCTGTTCAAAATAGACATCCAGGCAGTCACAAAGCTCTTCCTGTGTGTCGTGACGTCCGTAAGCTTTTACTTTTCCGGCATTCTGTAAAACTTTGCAGATGCGAAGAAGCTCTCCGCATCCAAGTGCACCGCCGATCTCCAGACGTTTTAAAGACTCTCCGATGGGGAATACATTGCCAAAAGAGATGCGTCCCTTTTTGACGATCCGTGTAAATGCCGCTTCGGTCTGCTCCTGTGCAGTGTTGATCTTTTCCGGATCGGTCATCGGTTTCAGCTTGCGGCAAAGCTGTTTTCCGCGCATGGAAGAAGCCTGTTCCTCCAAAAGCGCAGTGATTTTATAATATTCTAATTTTGTCAATGTTTTTTGATTCATATTCTTTCACCTTTTATAATTCGAACTCACAGCTATATTTTACCTTATTTGTGGGGGAATGAAAAGGATAAATATTGAACAATCCGGGGGAATCGGTTATACTATACAGCAGAGGAGATTAGCAATTATGCCGTGGAATGAAGACCCAAAAGAAAAGTCCCCCAAAGACTTGAATGAAGAGCAAAAAGAGGATAGTTTTTCTTTTCTGCAGGAGACGATCAAGCCGGAACCGATCACCGGAAAACAGGTGAGAAAACAGCTTCTGAAACTGGCTGTTTACGGAATCGTGGTAGGTGCGTTTGCCTGTCTGGGTTTCTATGCCCTGAATCCGTGGGTACAGAACTTATTTCCGGGATCTCCGAAAACTGTGACCATTCCGGAAGACAGTGAAGAGACGCATCTGGAAGAAGACGAGGCGCAGGAGCAGGATTCGCAGGAGAAGAGTCTGAGAGCAGAAGATTATGAAGCCATGATGCAGAGTGTTTACCAGATTGCAGCAGAGACCGCAAAAAGTGTGGTCACGGTTCGGGGTGAGCAGGATGCGGCGAATCTTACAAAGGATGTAAATAATGAAGATATGGGATGTACAGGGCTGATCGCAGCAGACAATGGACAGGAGCTTTTGATCCTCAGCAACAATTCTGTCTGTGGGGAATCCAGTGTCTGGAATGTGCAGTTTTCAGATGGCAGCACCTGTGAAGCATCGCTGAAAAAGCAGGATAAAAACAGTCATCTGGCGGTGTTTGGTGTCAGAAGAAATCTGATTTCTGAAAGCACGTGGGATGAGATTAAAACAGCGGCTCTTGGAAATTCAAATATAGTGGCAGAGGGAGATCCGGTGATCGCGCTTGGAGATACATTTGGATATTCAGATGGAACAGGATATGGTATGATCAGTTCTAACGCACATGAAAAAGCAATTCCGGATCATACATTCAGCGTTCTGGCGACAGATATTCCGTCAGCGGATTTTAGTTCCGGTGTTCTGTGTAATCTGGACGGGGAGATCATCGGGCTCATTGATTCCGAGATCTGGACAGAGAATCAGGGTCATACTGCCAATGCATATGGGATTTCTGATTTAAAACCGATCATGGAACTGCTTTTAAACAGTCAGTCGGTTCCCTATGCAGGGATTTACGGAGTGACGGTCAGCAGTGATATTTCGGAATCAAAGCAGGTGCCGTCCGGAATGTATGTGACCCAGATACAGGCGAACTCTCCGGCAATGGCAGCGGGAATCCAGAGCGGTGATGTAATCCAGTCTGTGGACGGCGAGGAGATTGCCTCTATGGCTCAGTATGAAAAGGTACTTCAGAAGTGTAAAGCGGGAGATACGATCCGGATTCAGGGAAAACGTCTCGGTGCAGGAGGATACGTGGAGATTTCGTTTCAGCTGGTACTTGACAGCCGTGAGTAAAGAATAGCAAAAATAGAGAGGAAACAAAATTATTATGAGATATATCAAGGATTTACATGAAGGCGAGACAATCAGGAATGTATACCTGTGTAAAGGAAAACGTTCCGCAGAGACAAGAAACGGAAAGCCTTATGACAATCTGATTTTACAGGATAAGACGGGAACACTGGATGGAAAAGTATGGGATCCGAATTCTCAGGGGATCGCAGAGTATGATGAGAAGGATTTCATCGAAGTATTTGGTGATGTGACAAGTTATAACGGAAGTCTGCAGATGAACATCCGTCAGATCAGAAAAGCAGAAGAGGGTGAATACAATCCGGCGGATTATATGCCGACTTCTGAGAAGAGTGTGGACAGTATGTATGAAGAACTGCTCGGATTTATCCGTGGAATTTCCAACATGTGGCTGCGTCAGCTGCTGGAATATTACTTTGTGAAAGATGAGGAGTTTATCCGTGTGTTTAAAGGACATTCTGCGGCAAAAACAGTTCATCACGGATTTGCAGGAGGACTTCTGGAGCATACGTTAAGTGTTGTGAAGATGTGTCGGTATTTTGCGGATACCTATGAAATCTTGAACAGAGATCTTCTTTATACTGCGGCAATGTGCCACGATATTGGAAAGACAAAAGAGCTTTCTGCATTTCCGGATAATGATTATACGGATGACGGACAGCTTCTGGGGCACATCATCATTGGTGTTGAGATGATGAATGATGCGATAAGAGAGATTCCGGGATTTCCGGAAAAACTGGGAAGTGAATTGAAGCATTGTATTATTTCCCATCATGGGGAGCTGGAGTATGGTTCTCCGAAAAAGCCGGCCCTCGCAGAGGCGATGGCATTGAATCTGGCAGATAATGCAGATGCCAAGATGCAGACTCTGACGGAGATCTTTAAAAATAAACCGGGAAATGACTGGCTGGGTTACAACCGGATGTTTGAGACCAACCTGAGAAGAAGTTCCATTTAGAGACAGAGAAACAAAAGAGGGTGACCAAAAGAAATTTTGTGCGCCCTCTTTTTTCAGATAAAGGAGAAAAACAGATGCAGAAGAATGATGTAGTAAAGGTGACGATTGAAGATATCGGAGTGAACGGGGAAGGAATCGGAAAAAATGACGGCTATACGCTGTTTATCAAGGATGCGGTCATCGGTGATGTGGTGGAAGCAAAAATTATGAAAGCCAAGAAAAATTATGGATATGCGAGAATGATACAGATTATCGAACCGTCCAAAGACAGAGTGGAGCCGAAGTGTAAATTCGCAAGACAGTGCGGAGGATGTCAGATTCAGCAGATTTCCTATGAGAAGCAGCTGGAGTTTAAAAACAGAAAAGTGTTGGGAAATCTGGAGAGGATCGGCGGCTTTTCGCCAGAACTGCTGGAAAAAATTGCAGATCCGATCGTGGGAATGGAAATCCCATTTCACTACAGAAATAAGGCGCAGTTCCCGTTTGGAAAAGATAAAAATGGAGTGACAGTGACAGGGTTTTATGCAGGCCGTACTCACGATATTATTGCAAATACAGACTGTGCACTGGGAGTAGAGCAGAATCAGGAGATTCTGGAAACCATCCTGTCATTTATGGAGCAATATCAGATGGAGCCATATGATGAAAAAACAGGGAAAGGCTTACTTCGTCATGTCCTGATCCGGTATGGCTTTACAACCAAAGAGATTATGGTCTGTCTTGTCATCAACGCAAAAAAAATCCCTCATTGTGAAAAACTGGTTGAATTACTGCAGAAAATCGAAGGAATGACCAGTATCACGATCAGTGTGAATCAGAAAAACACCAATGTGATCATGGGAGATTCTTATGAAGTGCTGTGGGGACAGGCATTTATTACAGATTATATCGGTGAAATCAAATATCAGATCTCTCCACTGTCCTTTTTCCAGGTCAATCCAGTGCAGACAGAGAAATTGTACGGACTTGCACTGGAGTATGCAGACTTAAAAGGAGATGAGACGGTCTGGGATCTCTACTGTGGAATCGGAACGATATCCCTGTTTCTGGCGCAGAAGGCGAAACAAGTCTACGGTGTGGAGATCATTCCTCAGGCCATCGAGGACGCCAGAAAAAATGCGCAGATCAATGGAATCGAGAATGCAAAGTTTTATGTTGGAAAAGCAGAAGAGGTTCTGCCGGGATATTATGCGGATTATGCCAAGGCACATCCGGGAGAACAGGCCCACGCTGACGTGATCGTGGTGGATCCGCCGCGGAAAGGCTGCGAGGAATCTCTGCTTGAGACTATGGTGCAGATGCAGCCGGAGCGGATTGTGTACGTGAGCTGTGATTCTGCCACACTGGCACGGGATCTGAAGTATCTGTGTGGGAATGGGTATGAACTTGTGAAAGTGAGGGCGGTTGATCAGTTTTCGCAGACGGTGCATGTGGAGACGGTAGTACTGCTTTCCCACAAAAAGCCAGACGGACATATCAACGTAAAAGTTGAGTTTGGCGAGGGTGAGGGAAAAGTTCCGCTTGATAATATCGCTAAAAGAGCCGAAGAATATAAGCCCAAAGAACGAGTGACCTACAAAATGATAAAGGAGTACATAGAAGCTAAATACGGCTTCAAGGTACATACCGCATATATCGCAGAGGTAAAGAGAGATTTAGGCTTGCCAATGTACGATGCTCCTAATGCGGTAGAGGAATTGAAACAGCCGAGGAAGCATCCGACAGCAGAGAAAGTGGAAGCCATAAAGGATGCGTTGAAGCATTTTGAAGTGATTTAATTGTAGCAGGGAAGGGGTGCAAATGAGTATAGATAATGTAATTTCCATAATTATTAGTATATTAGGTTCTTCTGTAATAACGTTGATTTTGTCCACATTTATTTTTCAACCATTGCAAGATAAGAAAAAGTATGTTTTTGAGGAAAAAAAGAGAGTATATGAATCTATAATTGTATTTGCGCAAATTGTACTTTTTCCAGCCGAAGCGAAATTTTCTTTAGGAGTTGCAAGGTATAATATACAAGAGCTATCAGATGATGAAAATAGAAATAATGCAATAAATGATTTGAAGATGGCAATTCCTAAGTTGAAGTTAATTTCAAAAGATGATGGTCTTGTCAAGGAATTAGAAAAATTTATTTACCAGAAAAGTGAGGAACAATTTAATATACTTGTAAATCGATTGAGAAAGGATTTATACAAATAAAACTAGGTGTCTTGCGGAGGTTTTTATGGAACAAAAATTTTATGATGAGATAAAGAACATCTTGATAACAGCAAGAAATAAAGTCTATCAAACAGCCAATTTTGCAATGGTCGAAGCCTATTGGAATATCGGAAAATCAATCATTGAAGAACAGGGCGGTAACGAAAAGGCGGAGTATGGGACAGGTTTATTGAAAGAATTATCGAAACAAATGACTCAAGATTTTGGAAAAGGATTTACTGTTGCCAATTTGAAAAATATGAGGCAGTTTTATTTGACATTTCCAAATGGCTACGCACTGCGTAGCGAATTGAGTTGGACTCATTATCGGCTTTTGATGCGTGTGGAAAATGATAAAGCACGAGAATTTTATATGCAGGAAGCTGTAAAATCACAATGGAGTACCAGACAGCTTGAAAGACAGATAAATTCTTTCTTTTATGAAAGATTATTATCCAGTAAAAATAAAGAGCAGGTTGCGGCAGAAATTCAGACATTGGAGACGGCAAAAAGCCCAGAAGATGTTATCCGTGACCCATATGTACTGGAATTTCTTGGACTGACACCCAATGATGATTTTTATGAAAGTGATTTAGAGCAAGCGTTAATTACACATTTGCAGAAATTCCTTTTGGAACTTGGCAGAGGCTTTTCATTTGTCGCAAGGCAGAAAAGAATAACGTTTGATGGACGCCATTTTAGAATTGACCTTGTATTTTATAATTACATCTTAAAATGTTTTGTATTGATTGATTTAAAGGTTGGAGACTTAACACATCAGGATTTAGGACAGATGCAGATGTATGTTCATTATTATGAGCGAGAGCTTATGAATGAGGGAGATAATCCGCCGATAGGTATTGTGTTATGTGCAGACAAGAGTGAGTCTGTAGTTAAATATACATTGCCGGAAAATGAAACACAAATTTTTGCTTCAAAGTATAAATTATATTTGCCAAGCGAAGAAGAATTGTTGAGAGAATTAAATCAGGAATATCGAGCATTGGAAGCTGGCAAGACAGATGAAGAATATATTGACGGTATGAAAAAAGAATAAATTTTACATCAGGGTGGTGCAAAATTTATGGAACTAATATTTTGTGGGAAAGAGGATGCACGTGCAGTATTAGTACTGTATAACTATTGATCATATTTCTGTGGTTTTGTGGAGATATGTTTTAATTTGGTATGCATGTGGAGACGGTAGTACTGCTTTCCCACAAAAAGCCAGACGGACATATCAACGTAAAAGTTGAGTTTGGCGAGGGTGAGGGAAAAGTTCCGCTTGATAATATCGCTAAAAGAGCCGAAGAATATAAGCCCAAAGAACGAGTGACCTACAAAATGATAAAGGAGTACATAGAAGCTAAATACGGCTTCAAGGTACATACCGCATATATCGCAGAGGTAAAGAGAGATTTAGGCTTGCCAATGTACGATGCTCCTAATGCGGTAGAGGAATTGAAACAGCCGAGGAAGCATCCGACAGCAGAGAAAGTGGAAGCGATAAAGGATGCATTGAAGCATTTTGAAGTGATTTAATGAGGATAGGCGTATCATTAGAAATAGTGGTACGCTTATTTTTTTACATAGTTGTCTTTTCGTTGACCAATATTTTATTTGGTTATAAAAGCGGAGGACAGATTTTATACTAAACTGCCTAATTGATAGAATTAAAAGCGTTCACTTTGCTATTATTGACTTAAAGAGAAAAATCAAATATAATATAGTAAAGTGCCCAATCGTTGGCTTGATTAGGGGCGATTGAATAGAGGTGAAGATATGCTTCAGAATAAAGATATTGAGACACTGAGAATGTTGTTTAGCAGTCATAATTATGTTATGACTACTGCTGAACTTACAGCTTCAAAGTTATACTATGCAGATATAAAACAACTTTTAGATGAAGGATTGATTGAAAGAGTCAGGCGAGGTTACTATCACTGGACTCAAGATTATGGAGAAAGTGAAGTTGTCATTATCAATCGATTGTTTCCCGATGCAGTGTTCTGTATGGAGACTGCCCTATTCTATTATAGATACAGTGACAGAAATCCTGCTGAATGGAACTTTGCAATAGATAAAAATGTCTCTAAGCGGCGAACAAAAATCGATTATCCGTTTATAAAGGCATATCGTGTTGAGTCAGAGTTGGTTACGCTGGGCGAAACCGAAGGTGAAATTGATTTCCACAAAGTCCGCATTTATGACCGTGACCGTACTATTTGCGATGTGCTGCGAAATATGAACAAGATAGATAAGGAGGTTTTTAATAAAGCAGTACAAGGCTATGTTAAGGACCCGAAAAAGAATATACCGAATCTTATAGAATATGCGAAAGTTTTGCGTGTTCAAACGCGTGTAAAAGAATTGATTGGAGTGTGGTTGTAATGGCAGATATAGCAGCTTCCGTTCTGGCAAAGCTGAGAAATAAAGCAAAAGCTTCTGGTATCAGTTACCAGCAATGTTTGCAGCTTTTTGTGCAGGAAGAATTTTTGAGAAAGTTATCAAAATCTGGGTGTGAGGATACGCTTATACTCAAAGGTGGATTGTTCATTTATACTTTAACTAATTTTGAAAGTAGAGCAACAATTGATGTCGATTTCTTGCTCCGTGGATACTCTAATACAATAGATGATGTAAAAGAGTTGATTTGTAAAATCATCGACACGCCGACTGGTAACGATTATATAGAAATGCGAGCAAAAGGCTTTGAAGAGATTTCTCCGCAAAGAAAATATCACGGTATCAGTACACAAATTATTGCTCAAATAAAAAATGTGCGTGTGCCGTTTAATGTTGATATAGGCGTGGGCGATATTATAGTCCCCCGTGCCGAAGAACGCACAATCAACACTCAGCTTCCAGATTTTGAAGCACCTGTAATCAAAACTTATTCCCTTGAAAGCACCATTGCTGAGAAGTTTGATGCTATACTGCAACGTTTTGAGCTGACAGGCAGAATGAAAGATTTTTATGACATCTATTATCTTTCAAGGACATTCAATTTTGAGGGTGCAAAATTGCAGGCAGCTATATTTGAAACCTTACAGCGGCGTGGTACTCCCTATGATAGAGATAGTTTTAAGCGAGTTGTTGCACTTGGCGATGATGAAGATATGCAGAAGCGTTGGAAATTCTTTTTGAAAACCATAAAAGATAATACGCTTGAGTTTTCATTCATCATTACGGAAATCCAGACTTTTCTTGAGCCTGTGTTTGATGCGATTGTGAATGAGAAAGAATGGCAAGAGCAGTGGAACTTTATTATGAAATGGAATAAAAATGAAAGGAGTCCCAAATTATGAGTAGCGTACTTACTGTTGAACAGCGTGAGCAAGCAGGTTCTGACTTGTGATGCATAAGGGGAGGGGAATAGGCATATGGGTACGGGTCGTATAAAAAAGAATACATTGAGAGCGAAGATGCTTGGCATACTGATGCTGTGTGCGATGACTAGCCTTCTGGCTGCAGGAATCGTCTCTTATATGGCGCTGAGAATGATACAGAATGACAGTATAGAGGATAATATGAAGATGTATCTGGATCAGATCACGCGGAATACTGACGGCGCCTATTATGATATGCTCAGTATTATGAACTACATGGGTCCGGGAGGGCTGGTCGGAAATGTGACGGACAGTTATCTCGGTGCAACGGATAATTTTGACAGGTTTATTGAACAGCGGACACTTAGGGAAGAGATGGCAGGACTTGGTTATGTCAACACAAAACTGGTAGGTGTCATGTATTATGACCGGGAGGAGAAGAAGGAACTTATCAGCGGCATGAATGTCAGGGCGCTGGACGGAAGCCATGCTTCACTGCCCGAGGTTGTGGAGTGCGCGGGAAATGTCATACAGGCGGCCCATTCGTCTATTCTTGGGAGTGGCGAAGAACCGGTCTTTTCCGTCATGAGAGAGGTGGTCTTCGGAAACGGGAAAAGGCTGGATGTTTATGCGGAGATCGAGGCGGACATGAAAACTCCTGAAGAAATAAATAAGGCAGGACGGCCCTACACTTATATCCAGACGGATGAGAGAAGAATCACGCGGTACAGTACAAATCCTGTCATTATACAGGGACAGAAACTCTTCTCCACAACACTCTCAAAGGGAGATTACCAGGTTGAGACAAGAGAGGGATATAAGATCATGGCATACCGGAGCCAGATGGGATACATTAATGCAGTGGCGCTGCCGGACAACATGTATCAGAATGAGATCAACCATTGGAGAATGAGGATGACGCTCATCATAGTTGCATCGTTTCTGATCTTCGCCCTGTCTGTTTTTTATCTTTATCGGATAATCTGCCGGCCGTTGAATCAATTTCGAAGGCAAATGGTACAGATTGGAAACGGCGCTCTTCAGGCGGTGCATGAAGAGTCGGATATCGCGGAGTTTGACAGCCTGATGAGGGAAGTAGAACAGATGAAGTGTCAGATCGAGAATCTCATCAGCAATATGGTAGAAAAGGAAAAGAGTATACAGAAGACGGAGTATGAGAAACTTATCTATCAGATCAATCCACATTTCCTTCTCAATACGTTGAACTCGGTCCAGTGGATGGCACAGATGAGCTGCCAGAGAGATATCAGCGAGTTTGTGCAGAGATTAAAGAAGCTTCTTTCGTATAATCTGGGCAAAGAAGGCAGTCAGACGACGCTGCGGATGGAGTTGGAGATCGTAAAGGAATATATTGCCCTTCAGCAGATGAGGTATGACTTTGTTATCGAGATGCATATCGAAGATGGTGACTATCTCGACCAGCCGACGGTCCGCATGCTTTTTCAGCCGCTTGTAGAAAACGCGATCCGTTATGGACTTGGGGACGATGAGAAGATCAGTATCCAGGTGTTTGAAGATGTGGCGAGACATCTTGCTGTCGTGACTATCTCTGACAGTGGAAAGGGACTGACTCAGGAGGAAATCGATGAGATCAACCAGCCATTTGATTATGACTGGGAATACCGGAAGAATGAGAACAGAGGCATCGGGCTTCGCTACGTCAAGGCTATGCTGGAATCATTTTATGATGGACAGACAAGTCTGTTTGTAAACAGCAGAAAAGGAATCGGGACAAGGATTACAATCCTCCTCCCGATCCGGGATCTGACAGAACAAAAGGGGAAGGACACAGAGGTTACATTGGAAGAAGATAAGGTGGGACAAGCAGATGAACGTATTGATCGTTGATGATGATAAACTTGCCAGAAAAGGCCTGATCGCTATTATGGACTGGGAAAAGTATGGATTCAAGGTGGCGGGAGATGTACAGAACGGAAGAAAGGCTCTGGAATTTCTCCGTACTCATCCGGTGGACATCGCGTTTACGGATATTGATATGCCGGAGATCGATGGACTGGAACTGATGCAGATGTGTAAAGAAGAATTCCCGGATATTAAGTTTGTAATTTTTTCTGTGTATGAAAATTTCAGTTATGCACAGACTGCGATTCGTATGGGGGCGTTGGACTATATCTCGAAGATCAGTTTTTCCCCGGAAGAGTGTGAACAGATACTGGAGCGGGTCAGCGCAAAGTACAGGCAGACAAGCAGAGACGGGCAGGCAGACGGGGAAGACCGGGAAAAACTCAGGGAACTGAGCAGAAGATGGATGTACACCGGATGGATCTTCAATGAGAAAGAATTTGAAGATCTCTGCCGGGAGACTAAGGAAATCAGTCTGAGGAGTGCTGAGAGGATTTTTGTAAAGAGCTTTCACGATATTCAGATCCTGTCAGGCGGGGAAGGAGAGTTCCCGTCGCTGGATACGGTTGAGGAGATGCTGGACTGGGTTCGCCGCTGGCGGGAAAACATCTATGAAGTATGCCGCAGTACGCCGCAGAAAAATGATATCTGTGCGTTTGCTGCTGTCATCCTGTATGTGGATGAGCACATCGGGGAGGAGCTGCGCTCTGAAGACGCGGCTGAACAGATCGGGATGAGCAGGAGTTATTTCAGCACAAGATTTAAAGAAATGACAGGAGAAACATTCCATCAGTATGTGATACACAGGAAAATGAAAGCCGCGGCTGAGCGGATAGAGGAGGGCGGGAAGAGCATTACCCAGATCGCCACCGAACTTGGATATGACAATTTCCACTATTTTGCAAGAGTATTTGCAAGGGAGCATGGGTGTAACCCTTCCGAATATCGAAAAGAGAGAAAAAATGTCTGATTTTCATCGGACATTTTTTTTGTGATAAAAAAACATTTGGTAAATCAGAAACAATATCATCTGGCAGGATATGGGTGTAGAAGATAAACTGTTTACAAAAAGGAAGGGAGGTCTTAGTGTGTATATCAAACGATTTGTGAAGCATTACTACATTATGCTGATCCCGGCGCTCTTATGGCTGTTTTTCTTCAGTATCGTTCCGATGTTCGGTATCGTCATGGCATTCCAGGACTATAATCCGGGCAAGGGAATCCTGCATTCTGAGTTTGTCGGGCTTGAAAATTTTGTGTATATGTTTCAGATGAACGACGTCAAACAGGTGCTGTGCAATACCGTTGTGATCGCGGTCGGAAAGATTATCGGAAATATTATCATTCCGCTGCTCTTCGCACTTCTGCTTAATGAACTCTGCATTAAGCGGATCAAACGGCCGATCCAGACTATCGTGTATCTGCCTTATTTCCTGTCCTGGGTTATCCTGGCAAAGATTGTTCTGAACATCTTCGGATATACAGGACCAATTAATCAGCTGATCGAGGCGTTCGGAGGAAATCCGATCAATTTCTTCGGGGAGCCGTCACTGTTCCAGTCTCTGGTAATCGGCACAGATATCTGGAAAGGATTCGGGTACAATACGGTAGTTTACCTGGCAGCAATACTCGGGGTAGATCAGAGTCTTTATGAGGCTGCGGCGGTAGACGGAGCAGGAAGGTTCAAACGTATCTGGCATGTGACGCTTCCGGGAATAAGGACAACGGTCGCACTCCTGGCGATCCTGTCACTTGGAAACGTGCTCAACGCAGGTTTTGATCAGATCTACAATCTGTATAATCCGCTTGTTTATTCTACAGGTGATATCATCGACACCTGGGTATACCGTGCAGGTCTTGAGAATCTGCAGTACTCGCTGGCGACGGCAGTCGGCTTGTTTAAGTCGGTGATCAGCGTTATCTTGATCGTTATAGGATATAAGCTGGCAGATAAGTTTACCGGTTACAAACTATTCTGAGGAGGTGCAGTAAATGATAGAAAATAAAGGTATAGGATCGAAAATATTCGATGTGATAAATGTCGTGATCCTTGTTCTGATCACGCTGATCTGCATCCTGCCTGTATGGTATGTCCTCTGCGTCTCTCTGAGCAGCAGGGAGGCTGTCAATGCAGGACAGGTTGCTCTCTGGCCGGTGGGATTCAATCTCCTGTCATATCAGAAGATCCTGGGGGAGAGTGATTTCTTTGGTTCCTTTCTCGTATCTGTCAAGCGAGTTGTGTTAGGAACCGGGGTCAGTATGGTGTGCATACTTCTGGCAGCATATCCGCTGTCAAGAACAAAAAAACAGTTTCCGAAGAGAGACATCTTCATGTGGATCTTTGTATTCTGCATGCTGTTCAACGGAGGTACTGTTCCGTGGTATGTCACAATGAAAAATTACGGTCTCATGGACAGCATATGGGGACTTGTTCTTGGTATGGGTCTTCAGGTTTTCAATGTTATCCTGGCAGTAAACTTTTTCAAGAATCTGCCTGTTGAACTGGAGGAAGCGTGCTTTGTAGACGGCGGCGGACCATGGAGGAATCTGTTTTCCATCTACATTCCTCTGGCAAAGCCGATGGTTGCGACGATCTCCCTCTTCACGATCGTTCAGTACTGGAATGAGTTCTTCCAGGGAATGGTGCTGAGTACGAGACAGAGCAGCTATCCGCTCCAGACATACATACAGCAGATGGTAGTAACACTTGATTATTCAAATATGAATGTCGATCAGATCGCACAGGCGATGAAATTGAACAATCTGTCGCTGGACGCGGCGAAGATATTTATCGCCATGATCCCGGTACTGATCATATATCCATTCTTGCAGAAATATTTTGTATCCGGCATTACTCTGGGATCGGTAAAAGGATAGTAGCGATACGGGAAAGTGTTCGGTGAAAATAGAGAACAGTAAAAAAAGAAAAGGAGAAAATGGATTATGAAATTAAAAAGAGTAATCGCTATAGCGTGCACTGCAGCTATGACGGCGTCTTTGATCTCAGGCTGCGGCGGTTCGTCTGACGAAGGGCAGAAAGAAGCGGTCAAGGAAGCAGAAGGAACAGCAAAGGAAGATCTGCCTCTGGCAAAATATCCGGAGACAGTTACAGTACATCTGGGCGGGAAAATGAATCCGAATGCGAAGATCCCGGAAGGAATGTCGTTTGAAGACAACTCCTATACAAGACTGTTGAAAGATGACCTGAACATTGAGGTAGTATACGACTGGGTTGCATCTATGTCAGACTATGATGAAAAAATGAGTCTCTGCATCGGAAGTAATACAGTTCCGGAAATCATGAATGTAAATGCAGCTCAGTACAGAGCTCTTCTAAAATACGATATGATACAGCCGTTGGATGACTATTTTGATGATTATGCATCTGACGCCCTGAAGAGTTATGTAGAATCCGGCGGTGATGAGCTGATGGACTGTATCACAAACGATGACGGTGAGATTATGGCAATCCCTGCACCGAACCTGACTGCAGGCGGCGTGAACGAGATGTGGATCCGTCAGGACTGGCTGGATGCTCTTGGACTGGAAGCACCCCGTACATGGGACGAGCTGGCACAAGTGGCAAACGCATTTGTTACAGAGGATCCGGATGGAAACGGAGAGGACGACACGATTGGTATTCTTGGACCAGGAAATGCGGATCATATGAATGCAGTCGGCGGCAACCAGTTCGGACTTGACCCGCTGTTCAGCTGCTATCAGTCTTATCCGCAGTACTGGCTGGAAGGCGAGGACGGAAAAGTAGAGTATGGTTCAATTCAGCCGGAGACAAAGACTGCACTGGAAAATATCTCAAAACTTTATGCTGATGGAGATATCGATCCTGAGATGCTCGTCAGAAGCGACAGCAAGGAACCTCTTCTTGCCGGAAAAGTTGGAATCTTTTTCGGACCGTGGTGGTGTGCATATACATTTGCAGATACAACTCTGTCAGGTTCAGCAGACTGGAGGGCATATTTCACACCTCTTTCCGAAGACGGAAAATATTATACTCATATGGCAGAGCCGACGACGCAGTATGTTGTGGCAAGCAAGGACTGCAAAAATCCGGAAGCTGCATTTAAAATCATCAACTACCTGATTGCAAACGAACAGACATGGGTAGAAGAAGGAGTAACATCTACAGAGATGGGAACGGCAGATTTCTATCCGCTGTACAATGCATATGACAATGCGGATGAGATCGAGACATCTTATGAAGTGCTGACGCAATATCTTGCAGGAGAGGTCGGCATTGACGATGTAGATTTTTCAACACATAAACTGCTGAAGAACGATATGGAAGCAATTACGGAACTCAAGAAAGAGCCTTATGATGACTTTAGTCTTGAATACTGGAATCTTGACAGTGACCTGGCACAGGGGAACCTGCCTCGTCTGGTAGCGATCATGGTAGGTGACGCTCCGCTTGTCAATGAGGAGTATGTTCCGATTTACAATGTTTACAACGGACAGACAGAAACCATGGAAGCGAAATGGGCAAATCTGAAGAAGATGGAAGAAGAAACTTTCGCAAAGATTATCATGGGTAAAGCTGATATCAGTGAGTTTGATACCTTCGTAGAGAACTGGAAGAGCCAGGGCGGCGATCAAATCCTGAAGGAAATCAACGAGGAACTGGGCAAATAAGGAATTAAAATAGGGGGCGGTCAGGCCGCCCTAAATATTGAGGTGCTTCGATGAAAGAGAATAAAATCGTATATGGCCTGATCGGCTTCGGCGGCATGGGGAAATGGCACACCGAGATTTTGGAAAATGTGCCGGAGATCGAGCTCGCCGGGATTTATGACATTAAAGAAGAAAAAAGAAAACTTGCAGAAGAAGCAGGATTTCATACATATGAGACAGAAGAAGCCATGCTTGCAGATGAGAGTATAGATGTGATTCTTGTGGCAACACCGAATGACACACACAGACCGATCGCACTGCGCGCCATGGAGGCGGGGAAAAATGTCATTGTAGAGAAACCCGCTACTCTCTCTCTGAAGGAACTTACAGAACTGGAGGACATGGCCGGAAAGACAGGCCAGTTCCTGACGGTACACCAGAACAGACGATGGGATGAAGATCTCCTGACAGTCCGGGAGATACTGAAGGATCAGACGATGGGAGAGATTTTCCGCATAGAGAGCCGGGTACATGGATCCCGTGGAATACCGGGAGACTGGAGAAAAGAAAAAGCACACGGCGGCGGAATGGTGCTGGACTGGGGCGTCCACCTCTTTGATCAGATCTTTCGTCTGACCGGGGAACGCAGGCTGAAGACGGTATATGCCACTTTGACCAATGTGACAAATCAGGAGGTAGATGACGGGTTTACCGCTGTTCTCCGGTTTGAAGGCGGCCTGGAAGTTCTTGTGGAAGTAGGTACGAATAACTTTATTTCTCTGCCCCGCTGGTACGTTCTGGGAGAAAACGGAAGTGCCGTTGTTGAGGACTGGGACCTGTCCGGAAAGATTGTAAAGGCTTTCTCAGAAGAGGAGAAAGAAATAGTTCCGGTGCGGACAGCAGCAGGACTTACGAAGACGATGGCTCCAAGAAGAGAGGATACGATCCGTGTAGAAGAGCTTCCGAGAGTGCCCGGAGATATCGCCGATTTCCATCGAAATGTCGCTGCTGTACTTTTAAGAGGAGAAGAACCGGCAGTGAAGCTTCCGGAGGTAAAAAGAGTAATGCGCCTGATGGAGACAGTGTTCGAGTCTGCCGAAAAGAATCATGTTATGGACTTTGAATGAGGAAGGGAGAGAGTGAACAATGAAACAGATCAAGATCGGAACATGCATCCAGGGACCAAGGGCAGAAGAGTGGCTACCGGGATTTCTGGGAAAAGGATTTGAAACATTTTCTCTGAATTTTCATATGTCTCTGGAAGGGACAGATCTGGAACAGCTTGCCGGAAAGACAGAAAAGCTGCTGGAAGGAAGACCGGAGCGCATCAGCACGATTGGATTTTACTGCAATCCGATCCAGTATCCGGAACACAGGAAGACGCTGGAGCAGGTTATCAGGACAGCGGGAAGATTCGGAGCTGATCATGTAAGCACTTTTGCAGGGGCATTTGAGGACCGCCCTGTAGAGGAATCTTTCGCCGAGTTTGGTAAAGTATTCAGGGAACTTGCAGACCTGGCGAAAGAGAACGGAGTCAAACTGGGAATAGAGAACTGCCTTATGGACGGAACATGGGAAAAAGCTACATGTAATATTGGTTTTCATCCACGTGCGTGGGAGGCAATGTTTGAAGAGGTAAAACAGGACAATTTCGGTCTGGAATGGGAGCCGACCCACCAGATGGTACAGCTTATAGATCCGGTTTCTCAGCTCAGAAAATGGTGTCATAAAATCGTGCACGTACACGGCAAAGATGCAACTATCGACTGGAATGCTGTACGTCATGGAGGCATTTCAGGGGCGGAGACTTTTGTATGGCACAGAATGCCGGGCTTTGGCAACACAAACTGGAGCGATATTATTTCTATCCTGAGGGCAAACGGATATGAAGATGATATCTGTATCGAAGGATATCATGATCCGGTTTACTCAGGAGAGTGGGAGATGACAGGACAGCTCCATGCTCTCCGGTATCTGAAATGGTGCCGGGGCGGCGATTATGAACCGGTTCCATGGGAAGTATAACAGGAGAGTAATGCCGGAATTAAGGTGAAAATGTTGACGAAAGGATACTCCTGCGCAGAGGCCGGGAGGAAGAAGGAGACAGAAATGAAACTTGGATTTATTACATCAATTCTCGAAGATTTTACTTATGAAGAGATGATCGACTTCGCCTCAGAGCATGGATTTGAGTGCGTAGAGGTGGCGAGCTGGAAGAAGGAAAAAGCAGAACGCAGATATGCCGGAGTAAGTCATATTGATGCGGAGAGGGTTCTTGGCGATGACAGTTATGCCGCACATATTTCAGGATACGCGAAAGAAAAAAATGTAGAAATTTCGGCTCTTGCCTATTATCCTAACGTGATGGATGCGGATCGGAACAAGGGTGAGGCTGCGGTGGAGCATTTAAAAAATGTCATTCTCGCCAGCGCAAAACTGAATGTGAACATGGTGACCACATTTATCGGGAGAGATCAGACAAAGACTGTGGAAGAGAATCTTCTTTTAGTAAAGAAAGTATGGGAACCGGTCATCCGGCTGGCAGAAGAAAACGGCGTAAAGATAGCAATAGAAAACTGTCCGATGCTGTTCGGACCAGATCAGTGGCCGGGCGGTCAGAATCTTATGACGACTCCGGCAGTGTGGAGAAAAGTTTTTGAGATCCTGGACAGCGACTGTCTGGGTATTAATTACGACCCGTCGCATTTTGTATGGCAGATGATAGACCCGATCCGTCCGATCTATGAATTCAAAGACAAGATATTCCACGTGCACTATAAGGATATCAAGCTGTATCCGGAACGTCTCAATGACTGCGGCATTATGGCTTATCCTCTTGATTTCATGTCTCCGAAGATCCCCGGACTTGGAGATGTGGACTGGGGCAGATATGTATCTGCTCTTACAGACATCGGTTACAATGGTTATTCATGCATTGAGATCGAGGACAAGGCGTTTGAAAGTTCAAGGGAAATGATTGAAAAAGCGCTTGTTCTGAGCCAGAGATATTTGAGACAGTATGTGATTTAGAAAACAATATCAAGAGACATAAATGGAGGAGATAACGATGAAAAAATTACGTGCAGGTATCGTAGGATGCGGGGGAATTGCCAATGCAAAGCATCTTCCGGCAATGGAAAAGTGCGGACTCTATGAAGTGGTCGCATTCTGTGACATAATCCCGGAGCAGGCACAGGAGACAAAAGAAAAGTTCGGCAGCAGTGACGCAAAGGTATTCACTGACTACAGGGAACTGGTAAAGGAAGATCTTGATGTGGTATATGTGACGACACCGAACAGATCGCATTCCGAAATTTCCATCGCTGCCATGGAGGCGGGCAAGGATGTCATGTGCGAAAAGCCGATGGCAAGAACTTATGCGGAAACAGAGAAAATGCTGGAGACGGCAAAGCGGACAGGGCGAGTGCTGAATATCGCATACCAGAACAGGTATCGTCCGGACAGCGCCTACCTGAAAGAAATGTGCAAAAACGGAGAGATGGGAGACATCTATTTTGCAAAGGCGCATGCGCTCAGAAGGAGAGCGGTGCCTACCTGGGGGGTATTTCTTAATGAAGAAGAGCAGGGCGGCGGTCCGCTGATCGATATCGGTACTCATGCGCTGGATCTGACGCTCTGGATGATGGACAACTATGAAGTGGCTTCTGTGACCGGAGCGGTGTTCCACAAACTGTCTCAGCAGACAGATCAGGGAAATGCATTCGGGAACTGGGATCCGGAGCAGTTTAAAGTAGAAGACTCGGCGTTCGGATTCATCCGGATGAAGAACGGGGCTCTGATCGAACTGGAATCAGCCTGGGCTTTAAATACTCTGGATGTGGACGAGGCAAAAACAAGCATATGTGGAACAAAGGCCGGAGCGGATATGAAAGATGGACTTCGCATCAACCGGATCCATCATAACACCCAGACTGTAGAGATACCGGATCTGTCAGGCGGCGGAGTGGCTTTCTTTGCAGGCGAAGAAAAATCTGCGGCAGATGTAGAACAGGAACTTTTCTACCATATTGTTGTTGACGGACAGGAACAGATCGTAAAACCGGAACAGGCGGCGGTAGTAACCCGCGTTCTTGAAGCAATATACCGTTCAGCAGAGAGCGGAGAGACAATTTACTTTGATTGAGGGAAAAGGAGATTATGGAGGAAAGAAAATTAAAACAGCTGCTGTCTGAGATGTCGCTTCGAGAAAAGATCGGACAGATGATACAGCTGACCGGAATTTACTTTGATGAGGATGCAGTTCTTACCGGGGCGGTGGGGGAAGGCCAGCCGCCTCAGTGGGTGATCCGGTACGCCGGTTCAGTGCTTGGTATGATCGGGGCAGAAAAGCTCAGGGCGATCCAGAAAAAATATATGAAAGAACATCCGCATCACATTCCGCTGCTGTTTATGGCGGATGTTATACACGGGTGCAGGACCATAGCTCCGATCCCTCTTGGTCAGGCATGTTCCTTTCATCCGGAACTGGTTGAGAAGATGGCGGGGCATGCCGCGGCAGAGTCTGCTGCTGAGGGGATCAAGGCCACGTTTTCTCCGATGATGGATGTGTCCAGAGACCCGAGATGGGGAAGGATAATGGAATCTTTCGGGGAAGATCCTTTCCTTAGCGGGGTCATGGGCACAGTAATGCTCAGGGGATATCAGAAGGGAAACGGTAATGATCAGAAGGGAAGCAGAGAAATACCGGAGTCCGGCATTGCCGGATGTCTGAAACATTTTGCCGGTTATGGAGCGGTGAATGCGGGCAGAGAATACAATGACGTGGAAATATCTCAGAGGACGTTCCGCGAGCAGTACCTCAAACCGTTCCGCATGGCGATGCATGCAGATCCCGCGATGGTGATGACTGCTTTTAATGCAGTTGACCGCAGACCGGTCAGCGGCAACAAAGAGCTGCTCGAAGATATTCTCAGGAAAGAAATGGGGTTCAGCGGCACGGTGATCTCCGACTGGGGGGCTGTGGGCCAGCTGGAGGAACAGAATGTAGTGTCAGGCCAGGCAGAGGCTGCAGATGCGGCAGTACATGCAGGAGTTGATATTGATATGATGAGTCCGGCATACATGTTTCATCTGGAAGAACTGGTCGAAGAAGGTCATGTCCCCGTTTCGCTGATAGATAGAAGCGCGTGGAATGTGCTGGTGATGAAGAACAGACTCGGACTGTTTGAGGATCCGTTCGCAGGAATGGAGGGAGAAGAACAGCTGTCTGCGGAGGCAAAGAAGATCGCACTTGCCCTGGCATGTGAGAGCTCGGTTCTGTTGAAAAATGCGGATCTGCTTCCGCTGAAACCGGAACAGAAGGTGTTCTGGGCCGGCCCTTATGTGGAGTCGACGGAACTGCTGAGCAGATGGGCGATCTTCGGCCGTCACGACGATGTGGAGACGATCAGCGAAGTTCTGAGAGACCGGAAGCTGCCGGTCAGGTTTGTTCCGGGCTGTGAGATACTCACAGAAGAAGAAAGACGGCTTTGGCAGGCTGATAACTGCCGGATTCAGGGTGAAGAAGAACAGAATAAAGAAATGTCGGGATCGTGCGGTGACCAATACGCAGACCTTGAAGAAATCGGACCGGAGGATACAGTGGTACTTGTGCTTGGAGAACATGAAGCACAGTCCGGTGAGGCGGCGAGCAGGGCATTTCTTGATCTTCCGGAAGGTCAGCAGAAGTTTTTTGACGCAGTAGCTGAGCGCACCTCCCATATTGTAGCGGTCATCATGTCAGGACGTCCGCTGGATATACGGAAAATAGCAGAAAAGTCCCAGGCTGTCCTCCTTGCCTGGAGACCGGGAACGATGGGAGCCGAGGCTGTCGTCCGTCTGGTGTACGGAGAAGAGACGCCTTCCGGTAAACTGTCAGTGAGCATACCGTGGGGTGTGGGACAGGTGCCTGTCAGCTACTGGGATGTAAAGACCGGACACCGGATGACGGAGACGAATCCGGAAAACCGCTTTACGAGCCGGTATATGGATATTCCGAATGAGCCGCTTTATCCGTTTGGATTTGGTCTCTCTTACACAGGATTTACCATTACACCTCCTGTACTTGAGAAACAGGAGAGAGAAGATAAGATCGGAATATTATGTAAGGTGAAAAATGTGGGAGAGGTGCCGGGGGCGGAAGTTGTACAGTGTTATGTCGAGACACTCTGCGCTCCGGTCGTACGGCCGGCCAAAGAACTTATCAGGTTCCGGAAAGTTTTCCTGCAGCCTGGTGAAGAACAGAAAGTCAAATTTACGATTGACCGGAAAGAACTGGCTTTTTACGGAGCGGATATGGAACTCATAGATGGAGGCATTCCGCTTCGGATTACCGTCGGGAACAGCAGCAGGGCAGAAGCAGGGGACGTCAGTCTCCAGCTAGACAGAAGATCGTAACACAGAAGGTCAACAGACAGATCGTAAAACTGAACAAGGGGCGACGTAAGCCCCATTGTTTCCATATATCAGCTGCCGTCAGGAGCTGAAAGAATATATGCTGCGTTGAGGATTTCTCATAAACGAGGGTGTCCCAAAAGTCATGAAATGACTTGAGGGATACCCTCGTTCTTTTGTAAAAAAATAGAGAACGGTTACCACGCCAATGTCATTTAGTTAAGACATCCGCTGTGGAAACAATACAGGTGCTTCTGTCTACGATGACAGAGGAATTTTGTTCATATAAAAATGGAGCCCTTGTTTTTTATACAAAAAGCTCCATTACTGTTTATTTATTTGAATTTATGATTCCTTCAATATCACGGCCACCGTAGAATATTCGAGCTACTGTAACTGCCCTTTTCTCGTCATCAACAAGATAATACACAATAAAGTTATCTACCGGAAGGTGATGCATTTTCATCGAATGCCAAGGCTCCCAGTCAACTAACGCATAACGAGCCGGCATGAAATCCAATGAACGAACCTCTTTTCGTATGTGGCCCAGCTGAGCAGTAGCAGTCTCCGGAGCCAGGAGTTCATTCGCAATGTACGAATAGATTTCACGTAAATCGTCAAGTGCATCTACAGAATAGCCGACCTTATAGCTATCCGTCATATGCCAAATTCCTTTGCAAGTGCCGCATCGATTTCATCTGCAGAATATACCTTTCCTGCTTTGATGGAATCAACACCCTTTTGGAGTTCTGCATCAAGCTGTTCTCTGGTCATTGCACCAACAGCTAATGGCTTAGAAGAAGGAAGTTTCAATTCAAATGGCATACCCTTCTTCAGTACAATCTGGCTATAAAGCATCTGAATTGCACTGGATGGAGAAATGCCAAGCTGAGAAAGAATGCTCTCAGCATTATCCTTGAGATTGGTATCTATTCTTGCATAAACAGCGGATGTATTTGCCATAGTATCGCCTCCTTTTTCTTTATTATATTCGCTTTTGCTTGCGATTGCAAGCATTTGCATAGATTGTTTTATGACGAAACTTTGAATTTTATACGCCCTTTGAGGCAGAAAGGAATATTTATGGGATTTTTATCAGGACTGTTTCATTCCAGAGACAAGCCCACCAACAGCACCAACGGCAGCGCCTATTGCTTTCTCTTTGGTGGAAGCAACTCTGGCAAAGCCGTTAATGAACGAAGCGCCATGCAGTGAATAACTAGAAAAATTATAGTGAAAGAAAATAATGGATATAGTTGAAAAGGAAAGTTAGGCAAAAGCTTACCATTATCGTAGAATATTTCTCTAACAAGCGTAAAAAATATCATTGACACATTATTTCGTTTGTGCTAAAATCCAAAGCAATTTAACATAGTAAACCGGTGAAGCGGAGATAACGGCAATGATGCCTTTACAGAGAGTCTGAGGTGCTGAGAATCAGGCAAGAAACAAGTTGTCAAATGGACCGCTGAGGGTGCAGTCAAATGGGATCTTTTCCCAGAGTATTCTGCAACGTGTGGGCATACGTCAGTTGCCGGGGATATGTTGGTATCCTGCTAAGCGCACGGGTTATACCGTGAATCAAGGTGGCACCGCGGGTAGAGTCATACTGTAGATGCATCTATTCGTCCTTGACAGAGGCTATACTTCTGTCAGGGACGTTTTTTATTTTTATAAAGCTTCTTTGACGAGAGATATCAGTCAAAGGAGCTTTTTTAAAAGGAGGTTGCAATATGCTGTTGACGAGATATTGGCGGTGCTTTTGTGCGCCGGATATAGAATTTAAATAAGAATCTTGATCGTAACCGAAATTAATGTAATGTTATCAATTTGGAGGTGCAGGTAATGAAAATTCTTCCAACGTTAGCTGAAGTCAGAGAGATTGCTTCAGATGTAAACTACAATGTGCTGCCGGTCAGCTGCGAAATACTTTCCGATTTCACAACCCCCATCGAAATCATAAAGATACTGAAAAATGTATCGACTCACTGTTATATGCTGGAATCCGCCCAGGCGAACGAAACCTGGGGACGTTATACATTCCTCGGCTTTGATCCAAAGATGGAAATTACTTGCGTAGATGGTGAAATGAAAATCGGAAATCTGAAATTAAAAACCGAACATCCGTCCGACTATCTGCGGCAGATCCTTGCAGATTATAAAAGCCCGCGCTTTGATTATCTTCCGCCATTTACGGGAGGTCTTGTCGGATATTTTTCATATGACTATCTTGGTTACAGTGAACCAACAGTGAAATGCGACGCCAAAGACACAGAGGATTTTAAGGATGTTGATCTGATGCTTTTTGATAAGGTCATCGCTTTTGATCATCTCAGGCAAAAAATCGTTCTTATTGTCAATATGCTGCTTGATGATGTTGAGGTCAGATATAATAAAGCAGTTATGGAACTGAAGCGACTGATTGAACTTCTTAGAAATGGAGAAAAGAGGGAGGAACCAGGCGGGAAGCTTCTGGGAGAGGTTACATCACTGTTTGGCAAAGAACAGTTCTGTGCCATGGTGGAAAAGGCAAAACACCATATTCATGAGGGAAACATCTTTCAAATTGTGCTGTCAAACCGACTGTCTGCTCCCTTTGAAGGAAGCCTGCTCAATACCTACCGTGTTCTTAGAACAATCAATCCGTCTCCTTATATGTTCTATTTTTCAGGAACGGATGTCGAGGTTGCAGGCGCTTCGCCTGAGACTCTGGTAAAGCTGGAAAATGGTGTGCTTCACACCTTTCCGCTTGCCGGTACCAGACCGAGAGGAAAAAACGATGAGGAAGATAAAGCACTGGAAACAGAGCTGCTTGCAGATGAAAAGGAGCTGGCCGAACATAATATGCTGGTTGACCTTGGCAGAAACGATCTTGGTAAAATCAGTAAGTTTGGCACCGTTCAGGTGGAAAAACTGCATTCTGTTGAACGATTCTCCCATGTTATGCACATTGGCTCTACTGTACGGGGTGAAATAACAGAGAAACACGATGCACTTGATGCCATTGAAGCGGTATTGCCTGCCGGAACACTTTCCGGTGCACCGAAGATCCGGGCTTGTCAGCTTATCGGAGAACTTGAAAACAACAAGCGGGGAATCTATGGCGGCGCCATTGGATACATCGACTTCACAGGAAATATGGACACCTGTATTGCGATTCGTATCGCCTACAAGAAAAACGGGAAGGTTTTTGTTAGGAGCGGAGCCGGGATCGTGGCAGATTCCGTACCTGAAAAGGAGTATGAAGAATGCATCAACAAAGCCAGATCCTCGCTGAAAGCGTTGAAACTTGCACAGGAGGCAGAATTATGATCTTACTTATCGATAATTATGACAGCTTTTCTTATAACCTCTACCAGCTCATTGGCGAAATAGATCCGAATATCAAAGTCATCCGTAATGATGAAATGACAGTTGATGAGATAAAAGAACTAACACCCGACCGCATGATTCTTTCTCCCGGTCCGGGCAGACCTGAAGATGCAGGCATGATTGTTGAAGCCGTAAAAATACTCGGGAAGGAAATTCCGATTCTCGGTGTTTGTCTCGGACATCAGGCAATATGTGCGGCATTTGGTTCAACCATTACTTACGCAAAAGAACGAATGCATGGAAAACAATCGGATGTCAAATTTGACATAAATTGTCCGTTGTTTGCGGGTTGTCCTGAAACTGCTCCCGTTGCCAGGTATCATTCTCTTGCAGCAGATGCCGACACAATTTCCGAATGTCTGAAAATCACCGCTTTCACTGCGGACGGAGAGGTAATGGCAGTGCAGCATAAAGAATATCCGATCTACGGGGTACAATTTCATCCCGAATCCATAATGACACCGGATGGAAAGCAAATGCTTAGAAATTTTATAAAGGAGATATGAGTCATGATCAAAGAAGCCATTGTAAAAATCGTCAATAAAGAAGACCTCACTTACGATGAGGCATATTCTGTTATGAATGAAATCATGAGCGGTGAAACAACTGCGACGCAGAACGCTGCATTTCTTGCAGCTTTGTCAACCAAAAGTGCCAGAGCAGAAACAACCGATGAAATTGCCGGATGTGCGGCCGCTATGAGAGCGCATGCCATGAAGGTCGAAACAGGAATGGATCTTTTTGAAATTGTAGGAACCGGTGGTGATAATGCGCACAGCTTCAATATTTCCACTACATCAGCTCTGGTTGCCGCTGCAGGAGGTATGAAAGTGGCCAAACATGGAAACCGTGCAGCATCCTCACAATGCGGAACGGCAGATTGTCTGGAAGCCCTCGGCGTAAACATTCAGCAGAGCCCTGAGAGGTGTCTGGAGCTTCTGGATGAAGTGGGAATGTGTTTTTTCTTCGCACAGAAATATCATACTTCAATGAAACATGTGGGAGCAATCCGCAAGGAGTTGGGATTCCGTACGGTGTTCAACATCCTCGGCCCTCTTACCAATCCGGGGACACCTTCTATGCAGCTTCTCGGTGTGTATGACGAGTATCTTGTGGAACCATTGGCACAGGTATTGATTCAGCTTGGTATCAGGCGCGGGATGGTTGTGTATGGGCAGGATAAGCTGGACGAAATCTCCATGAGCGCACCAACCACGATATGTGAGATTCGAGACAGCTGGTTCAAATCTTCAGTGATCACGCCGGAAGATTTCGGGTTCGAAAGATGTACGAAAGAAGATTTGAGGGGTGGTGCGCCTGAAGAAAACGCAAAAATTACCCTTGCAATTCTGAACGGAGAAAAAGGTTACAAGAGAAATGCTGTGCTTTTAAATGCCGGTGCGGCACTTTACATTGGTGGAAAATCAGACAGTATGAAAGAGGGTATCGCACTTGCCGCAGAAATCATTGACTCGGGTAAGGCGCTGGAAACACTGAATAAGCTCATTGAAGTCAGCAACCGTTCGGAGGTGTGAGTATGACGATTTTAGATCAGCTTACCGGCTGCGCCCGAGAGCGCACCGTGCAGGCAAAGTTAAGAATATCACTTGAAGAGTTGAAACAGCAGGCGTTATCCCTGCCGAAAGGCAATTTTACATTTGAAAAAGCAATCAAAAAACCGGGACTTTCTTTTATCTGCGAGTGCAAAAAAGCCTCTCCATCCAAAGGAATCATCGCTCAAGAGTTTCCATATCTGCAGATTGCAAAGGACTATGAAGCGGCAGGGGCAGACTGCATCTCGGTACTGACCGAACCAAAATGGTTTCTCGGAAGTGACCAGTATCTGAAAAAAATTGCCGACGCTGTTTCTGTTCCCTGTCTGCGCAAGGACTTTACGGTGGATGAGTACATGATCTACAAGGCAAAGATGTTAGGCGCATCAGCGGTGCTTTTGATCTGCTCTATATTGAGTGAGGAACAAATAAAAGAATATATCAGCATTTGCGATGAGCTGGGACTTTCCGCTTTGGTCGAGGCACACGATGAATGCGAAGTGAGAATGGCATTAAATGCCGGGGCACGTATGATAGGAGTCAACAATCGCAATCTCAAAGATTTCTCGGTGGACACCGGCAATAGCCGCAGATTCAGAAAGCTAATCCCGCCGGATGTACTGTTTGTTTCTGAAAGTGGTGTAAGCAGTGTCGAAGATGTAAGAAAACTCTGTGAGATCGGTGCGGATGCTGTTTTAATTGGAGAAACACTTATGAGAGCAGAGAATAAAGCAGCCAAGCTTGCCGAACTGAGAGGTGTGCTATGACAAAAATGAAGCTCTGTGGGTTGTTTCGTCCTTGTGATATAGATGCAGCCAATGAATTGAAACCAGAATATATTGGTTTTGTGTTTGCACCGAAAAGCAGACGATATGTAACGCCTGAAGAAGCAGCAGAATTAAAAAAACTGCTTGCTCCTGACATTCAAGCGGTTGGGGTATTTGTAAATGAAGTGCCTGAACGGATTGCAGCTTTCTTAAATAAAGGAATTATTGATATTGCCCAGCTTCATGGCGTTGAAGATGAAAATGAGATCAATCAACTGAGGGCGCTTACGGATAAACCGATCATCAAGGCTTTTTGTATAAAAAAGTCAGAAGATATTACAAATGCTGAATCCTGCTTAGCAGATTATATTCTGCTTGATTCCGGCGAAGGGACAGGAACTGTATTTGACTGGAAGAAGATACAAAACATACAAAGACCGTATTTCCTCGCTGGCGGACTTTCCATTGATAATGTAGAAAATGCGGTGAGACAATTAAACCCGTATGCGGTCGATGTCAGTTCAGGCATTGAGACAGATGGGCTCAAAGATAAAACGAAAATGGCGGCATTTGTTGCCGCTGTCAGAAAGGAAGAACGATTATGACGAATCCAAACGGACGCTTCGGGATTCACGGTGGACAGTATATTCCCGAAACATTGATGAATGCAGTGATTGAACTGGAAGAAGCATATAACAACTATAAAAACGATCCCGAATTTAACCGGGAGCTTACAGAACTTTTGAATGAATACGCAGGCAGACCATCCAGATTGTACTATGCAGAGAAAATGACCAAAGACCTTGGCGGCGCCAAAATATATCTCAAACGTGAGGATCTCAATCATACCGGTGCGCATAAAATCAACAACGTACTGGGGCAGGCTCTGCTTGCAAAAAAGATGGGAAAAACAAGGCTGATCGCTGAAACCGGAGCAGGTCAGCATGGTGTTGCAACTGCAACTGCTGCAGCCCTTATGGGGATGGAGTGCGTGGTGTTTATGGGCGAAGAAGATACCGTTCGCCAGGCGCTAAATGTATATCGTATGAGACTGCTCGGAGCAGATGTGATTCCGGTTAAAACAGGGACGGCAACTCTGAAAGATGCGGTTTCTGAAGCAATGCGTGAATGGACGTCCCGTATTTCAGATACGCATTATTGTCTCGGCTCAGTCATGGGACCGCATCCGTTTCCGACGATCGTGCGTGATTTTCAGGCAGTGATCTCCAAAGAAATCAAAGATCAGATGCTTGTCAAAGAAGGAAGATTGCCGGATGCGGTGATAGCCTGTGTAGGCGGTGGTTCCAATGCGATTGGCAGTTTTTATCACTTTATTGAAGATGAGAATGTCAGACTGATCGGCTGTGAAGCGGCAGGAAGGGGCGTTGATACATTGGAAACAGCAGCCACGATTGCAACCGGCAGACTTGGTATTTTTCATGGAATGAAGTCTTACTTTTGCCAGGATCAGTACGGTCAGATCGCTCCTGTTTACTCCATTTCCGCCGGCCTGGATTATCCCGGGGTAGGTCCTGAACACTCTTATCTGCATGACATCGGAAGAGCCGAATATGTGCCGGTCACGGATGATGAGGCAGTAAATGCATTTGAATATCTTGCAAAGACGGAAGGCATTATTCCGGCAATCGAATCGGCGCATGCAGTTGCTCACGCGATGAAGATTGCACCGGCAATGGATCCGAATAAAATCATTGTGATTACGATTTCAGGCAGAGGTGATAAGGACTGCGCCGCGATTGCCCGTTACAGAGGGGAGGATATTTATGAGTAACATTAAAAAAGCATTTGAAAAAGGAAAGGCTTTTATCGCCTTTATTACTTGCGGCGATCCGGATCTGGAAACAACAGCCAGGGCTGTCCGGGCTGCCGCAGAGAATGGTGCAGATCTCATCGAACTTGGCATACCGTTCTCTGATCCTACCGCAGAAGGTTCCGTCATTCAGGGGGCAAATTTAAGAGCATTAAAGGGAGGAATCACTACGGATAAAATATTTGCATTCGTAAAAGAGCTGCGGAAAGATGTAACAGTGCCAATGGTTTTTATGACTTACGCAAATGTAGTGTTCTCCTACGGTGCAAAAAAATTTATTTCTGCGTGTCGGGAGAGTGATATTGACGGATTGATTCTTCCTGATCTGCCATTTGAGGAAAAAGAAGAATTTCATCCGATCTGCAGTCAGTATGGTGTGGATCTGATTTCTTTAATTGCTCCAACCTCTAAAAACAGGATTGCAATGATCGCAAAAGAAGCGGAAGGTTTTATTTATATCGTTTCCAGTCTCGGAGTGACAGGTGTGAGAAGTGAAATCAAGACGGATTTGGATTCGATCGTAAAAGTGATAAGAGAAAATACGGATGTACCCTGTGCAATCGGATTCGGCATTTCCACGCCTGAGCAGGCAAAGAAAATGGCAAATATCTCGGATGGAGCCATTGTAGGCTCCGCGATTATCAAGCTTTTGGAAAAGCATGGAAAAGAGGCGCCGGATTACATAGGTGAGTATGTAAGATCCATGAAGAACGCCATAAGATAAATCTGTTGTTTGATCAGTCTTTTTTGAAAAAAAGAAAAATGATAAAATAAACATGACATACAGATGTCTTGTTTGTTCTGGTATGATTACAAATGTAAGGAGTTCATATGAAGATAGAGAGATTGATCGGGATTTTTTCTGTGCTGTTGCAGAAAGAAAAGGTTACGGCACCGAAGCTGGCGGAAAAGTTTGAGGTATCACCAAGGACGATTCACAGAGACATTGAAGATTTATGCAAGGCTGGGATTCCCATTCGTACAGTTCAGGGAAGTGGCGGAGGAATTTGCATCATGGATGGCTATCGGATGGACAGGACATTGCTGACGTCAAAGGATATGCAGATGATTCTGGCAGGGCTTCGAAGTCTGGACAGTGTGAGCGGCAGCCATTACTATTCACAGTTGATGGAAAAAATTCACGCAGGATCATCAGAATTTGTGAGTGGGAGAGATTCGGTTTTGATCGATCTTTCTTCCTGGTATAAGGATTCATTGGCACCCAAGATTGAACTGATACAGATGGCAATTGAAGAGCGTCAGCTGCTTTCGTTTCAATATTATGCGCCAAAGGGAGAAAAGCGTAGAGAGATAGAGCCATATTATCTGATTTTTAAATGGTCCAGCTGGTACGTGTGGGGATGGTGTAAAGCAAGAGAAGATTTTCGGCTGTTTAAATTGAATCGCATGGATGAGCTGGAAAAATTGTCGGAAAAATATTTACCAAGAAGTGTGCCATTGCCGGATCTGTCAAATAAAAAAATCTTTCCGGGAGGAGTAAAAGTAAAAGCAGTCTTTCAACCGGAGATGCGCTGGCGGCTTGTGGAAGAATTTGGTCGGGATTGCTTCGAACCACAACCGGACGGGACGCTGTTGTTTCAATGGGAATATACTGAGAAGGAGAACCTGATCAACTGGATTTTAACGTTCGGAAATCAGGTGGAAGTATTAGAGCCGGGAGAGATTCGCCAGGAACTTCTGAAAACAGCAAAAAGTGTAATGAAAATCTATCAAGAACAAGGAAAGGACAGGTAAGTGAGATGGCGTTTGACTATAAAAAAGAATATAAGGAATATTATATGCCGAAAAATACACCACAGATTGTACAGGTACCGAAAATGAATTTTCTCGCAGTGCGGGGAGTCGGGGATCCGAATGAGAAAGGCGGGGCATATCAAGATGCAATTGGACTGTTGTACGGGATTGCTTTTACTATTAAAATGAGTAAAAAAGGAAGTCATAAGATTGATGGATATTTTGACTACGTGGTTCCGCCGCTGGAGGGATTCTGGTGGCAGGAAGGAAGAAGCGGAATTGATTATTCGAGAAAAACCGATTTTCACTGGATTTCAGTGATTCGACTTCCGGATTTTGTGACAAGAGAAGATTTTCGATGGGCAATAGAAGAGGCGGAAAAAAAGAAAAAGCAGGACTTTTCAAAAGTGGAGTTTCTGACCATCGAAGAAGGGCTGTGCGTACAGTGTATGCATATCGGTCCTTTTGATGACGAACCGGGAACCATCGCCAGAATGGATCAGTATCTTTTGGAAAACGGGTATGAAAATGATTTTTCAAAAGAGCGGTTTCATCATGAAATTTATCTTTCAGATGCAAGAAGAGTTGCACCTGAGAAGTGGAGGACAGTGATTCGACATCCGATAAAGTAGAATATATAGACACGTATATGAGTTGTCAGAGATATCCAAACATGATAAAATGCCGATAAATAATAATTGTGTTAGAAGGGACTGACATTCTAAAGGAGTGAAAGCATGCATTCAATATTAATTGTAGAAGATGATATGAACATAAACGGGCTGTTAAAAGAGGCTCTTGAGAAAGCGGACTATCTCTGCACACAGGCATTTTCAGGAACAGAGGCGCGTATGCTTCTTGCAATGAACCGGTATTCGGTAGTGCTTTTGGATCTGATGCTGCCGGGAATTTCCGGGGAAGAGGTGCTGCAGGAGATCCGAAAGCAGGGAAATACTCCGGTTATTATTCTGACAGCGAAGGATACAATTGATGATAAGGTGGAAGTGTTGCAAAGTGGTGCGGATGATTATGTGACGAAGCCATTTGACATCAAGGAGGTACTGGCTCGTGTTGCAGTGCAGATCCGGAGAATGGAAGGGAGTTTCAGTGAAGGCAATTTGATTTATCAGGGTTTGGAACTGGACCGAGAAAATTTTTGTGTGAGGGTGGATCAGACAGAGCTCCCGAAAATTACAAGGCAGGAGTTTTCTATTTTGGAGCTTCTTTTAAAGCATCCGAAAAAGGTATTCAGTAAAGAAGAGATTTTTGAGTATGCCTGGGAAGAGGCCTATATGGGAGAGACAAAGACGCTGGATGTACATATCAGCAATATTCGCAAGAAGATAAAATCTGTGACCAGCAAGGAATATATTGAGACGATATGGGGAATCGGATACCGTCTTCATCCGTAAATTTACTCTTTTTTTACTTTTTATTTGCGATGGATTAGGAGTTGCCTCGTAGAATAAGAGCAGATCAAAGGAAAAGGAGAAATAAGGATGAGCGAGTATTTACTGAGTACAAGCGGACTGACAAAGCAGTTCGGGCATCATAAGGCAGTCAACAATGTAGATCTGCACGTGAAAAAAGGTGCGATTTACGGATTTATCGGAAGAAACGGCGCCGGAAAGACAACATTTTTAAAAATGATCAGCGGATTATCAAAGCCGACCGACGGTGAGATCCAAATGTTTGGATATAGAAATGAGGAACTCAAAAATGTCAGATCCCGTATCAGCTGTCTGATTGAAGCACCTGGGATTTACGGGAATATGTCAGCGTATCACAATCTTGCGATCAAGTGTAGATTATTCGGAATCAATGATTCAAAATATATTGAGAATATTTTGAAGATTGTGGGGCTTTCGGAAGTCGGAAAGAAGAAAACAAAGCATTTTTCGCTTGGAATGAAACAGCGTTTAGGGATTGGGCTGGCGCTTGTGGGAGAACCAGATCTTCTTGTTCTGGATGAGCCGATCAACGGTCTGGATCCACAGGGGATTGCGGAAATCCGTGATATGCTGCTGCGGCTGAAAGAGGAGCAGAATATGACGATCATCATTTCCAGTCATATCCTGGAGGAATTATCAAAGATCGCGACACACTACGGAATCATTCACAACGGAAGTTTGATCCAGGAGCTTACAAGAGAAGAATTGATGACTCGCTGCAGTGAGCGGATGGAGCTTACGCTTGATGATCCGAAGGCGGCGCTTCCGATCCTGGATCAGATGGGATTTACCAACTATCAGGTTGTGAACCAGAGTACAATCCATATTTATGAGAGGCTGAATGAAAGTGCAGCTGTCAATATGGAGTTGGCAAAAGCAGGAGTTCCGGTAAAAGGGATCGGAATCACAAACGAAGAACTGGAAAACTATTTCTTGAATCTGACAGGAGGTGCCCAAAATGCTTAATATGATTCGAATGGAACTGTATCGGATGTTCAAAACAAAAAGTATGTATGTGATATGGCTGGTCATGGCGGCAGGGATTTTGTTCACAACAGGTCTGTCAGCCGGGGAAATGAAAACATATTCAATGGAAGAAAAGCAGGAAATGTATGAATATGCCACAGGTCAGACAGAGAGTGAAAATGTCAATCTCGGTATGGATGTGACAGTTCCGACAAAGCCGGGAGAGGAAGTTTCCGTGTTTGATCTGTTTTATGCAAATATCAAAGGAAAATTTATCGCTCTTTTTATGGTGATTTTTGCGATTCTGTATTCGACAGCCGATATGACAAGCGGATTTGTGAAAAATATAGCCGGTCAGGTGCGAAATCGTGAAGGACTTGTGATCTCAAAGGCAGTTTCTCTGTTTTTGTACACGATTTTGACACTACTGCTTTTTACAGGAGCCCAGATGTTGAGCAATGCGTTGTTCTTTGATGAGTTTGTGTTTGGCCCGGCAAAAGAATTTTTCCAGTATGCAGGTCTGCAGATTTTGTTACATTTTGCATTGCTGATGATCGTAATGTGTATTGCAGTCGTACTTCGAAACAATGTGATCAGTATGACCATAGGCGTATTGCTTTGCATGAATGTTCTTGTAATTTTCTACAGCTTTCTGGATCGGCTGATCGCCAAAATGAAAATCCAGGATTTTGAAATTATGAAATATACAGTTACCGGAAATATGATGTTTCTGGAAACCAATGTGACTGTGAAAATGGCGGTAACAGCAGTGGCAGTCAGTGTTGGATTCAGTATTGTGATGCTTGGAATATGCAGTATGGTATTTAAGAAAAGGGATATCTGAAAATGTATATAATGATTGGAGTATTATCCGTTCTTATTTTGATCTTGATTTGTATATTGATAAGTTATAAGCGGCAGGTAAAAGATATCTGCCGCCAATTGCGTTTCCTTCAGGAATGTGACAGCAATATGTTGATCACAACAGAGATGAAAAAGGGGCACATCGAAGAACTGGCAGAACTGTTAAATACATTGCTCAAAGAGAGAAAAAAAGAGCGGGCGGACTATCAGAAGAAAGAGCGGATGATTGCAGATATTTATACGAACCTTTCTCATGATATCCGGACTCCACTGACCTCTCTGGACGGATATTTTCAGCTGTTGGAGGAAACACAGGAGGAGAATGACAGAAAACGTTATATTCAGATCATTCAGGAGAGGATTGAAAGTTTGAAGGAAATGCTGGAAGAACTGTTTACGTATACGAAATTACAGAACGGAACCTATGAACTGAAACTGGAACCCCAGAATGTGGGACAGATTTTAAAAGAGACGGTTTTTTCTTATTATGATGACTGGGCAGAACAGGGAATCAGCCCTCAATTTGAGATTACCGAAGAACCTGTATGGATCCGGGGCAACAAACAGGCGCTGAGACGGACAATCCAGAATATTATTAGAAATGGACTGGATCACGGAAACAAGGAGATTCGAATCCAATTAAGCAGAAATGAAAAGCAGATGGAACTCGTCTTCCAAAATAAAATAGAACCAGGAGAACAGATAGATATCAGCAGAGTATTTGAACGATTTTATAAGGCAGATAAAGCCAGAAGCAAAAGCTCGACCGGGCTGGGGCTCTCCATCGCAAAAGGATTTGTGCAAAAAATGCACGGGGAGATTGCAGCAGAAATAAAAGAAGACTGGTTTTGTATCAAGATAAGTTTTCCATGCGAGACATGTTTGAGTGATTGAATGAGGCAGAGAAAGTATTAGAGGGGGACTATGAGAAAGAGAGAAGAAGAGTTTGGAAAGGTCAAAAAACTATATATAAGTATGATGTCGCTTTTCGAACTGGCAGATAAACTTTTTGGAGCAACCTATGTTGCGTTTATGCGTTCACAGAAACTGTCGGTTGTCCAGATTTCAAATTTATTTAGCATTCAGCAGATATTACAGGCAGTTTTTGATTATCCGACCGGAACTATTTCTGACAAAATCGGCAGGAAGAGAACAGCAGGGTATGGATTTGTTGTCTGGGGAGTGGGAATTTTAGTTTATGCATTTGCTGTAAATTTCTGGACATTTCTTCCGGCGATGATTTTAATGGCGTTGGGGCTTGCATTGATTTCAGGAGCACCTTCGGCCTGGCTGGTGGATCAGATGATATTGCATGGAGTATATGAGGAAAGAAGCCAAATATTGCCGAAAATAGATACTTGTGTCCGATTTTTTTCAGTTGTAGCCTCAGTTGCATCGTATGTTCTGATTGGAGTAGGAGAACGAATGCCGATTTTGACAGCAGGCAGTATCTCGATTTTGGCGGGAGTGCTTGCGTTGTCGAAAGGAGAGGATAACTACGGGAAGATACAGGGCAAAAATATCGTGTATGTACTGCGAAGTCAGGCAAGGGAATTTGGCAAAGACAGAAAATTGCGCTTATTGTCTTTGCGGACAGTGTTTTGTCACGTCCCATTTGTAGCATTTGTGCTATTTTGGCAGATATATGCGACAGAAATCATACAGATCAAGATGAAATATCTGGCGTTTCTGTTGTTAATCTTTATGTTGCTTTTAATGGCAGGAAATTATGCAGTCAGTATTGTTGCAAGGAAGATGAATACTTTGGGGACTTCTGTAGTAGGAATTTTGATCAGTATTTTGGGATTTTTCCTTCTTATCGCATTTTCCTCTATCCCGTCTTTTGTGATTGGAGCAGGATTGGTAGAATTTGGATTTGGCATGGAGCAGGCGGCAACCAGAACATGGATGTGCGATCATATAAAAAGTGAGACCCGATCTACATATAGTTCCATATTTAGTACGGTTCAAAGTCTGGCAGGATTTTTTATTATGAATTTGCTGGGACTTTTGACAGAATGGATGGGGGTTCGGACGGCTTGGATCGTGGCGGCAGTGGCAATGGGAGTGGATATTGTAATATTGGTTGTTTTTAGTAAGAAATATAAAGAGGATAGAAATGTAGGGTAGAAACAAGTGGCTATCGGTAAATATCGTTCATCCCCAGTTAAAGGGCAAAAAGTTTATTATTTTTTAATGTTTTGGAGTATTGCAGAATTTTTTAGTAAGGAATAGAATATAAGTGAAGGATAGGATAAAGTGAAAGAAGGCATACTGATAAGGGAGGTGTATCACATGGCAACTTCAAGTATTACTAAAAATTTTGTCGTATATGGTGAAAAGCAGGCAGAAATATTTGCGAATGCAATTGAAGAATCTGCCAACACGGTTACGACTCCAATCAAGGTCAGTGTAGATAAAATAAGCGGACCAGAAGAACTGAGAAAATTAATGGCCAAGAGGAATAAGAGGAATGTACGAAATTAGTAAATTTTCGACTGTAAACATTCGTGAATACTTGGCAGAAAGCAAGGATGCTGAAATCGGAGAGGATGTATTACTTCGAATCTTCTCCGATTTTTCTTGCCCTATAAATCCGGATGTGGAACAGTTTTTAAAAGAGAGAGCGATTGAATTCACGAAGAAGAATCAATCGGTTACATATCTTGTAATTTCAAGTGATGATGGAGAATTACTGGGATATTTTACCATTGCAGTAAAACCAATTACTGTAAATGCAGATAATTTTAGTGGTACGGTTAGAAGAAAAATCTCAAGAGTCAGTGAATTGGATGAGGCGAGTCATTCTTACAATCTATCAGCATATCTGATTGCCCAGATAGGGAAAAATTATACAGAAGGGTTGAATAACCGTATAACAGGAAAAGAACTGCTGGAGCTTGCAATTGACCAGGTAAAGGATTTGCAGTATCAGGCAGGTGGTATGGTTATCTTTTTGGAAGCGGAGAACAAAAAATCTTTGATGAAGTTTTATCAGGATGAAAATAATTTCAAAATGTTCAGCACCAGAAAATCTAAAAGTACTGTGAACGAGCCGCATACATTAGTACAGTTGTTAAAAACATTGTAGAACAGAACGGGAAACAATGTGTAAAGGTCCAGAGAGTATTTGAAAATGATTTTGTGCGGAAAGTAGGCAAACGAAAGATGGAAGCACTTAAAGAAATAATTGAGATATTTAAAGAATTTGATGGAAATAATGTTTGGATAGTTATTGGCATAAGTGCCGTTTTGCTTTTTATTGCAGCAGGTTATATACAGTTGTTAAATGCATCTAAAATTGAGGCGATATTAATGGATCAGAAAGAAGAATCAAAGAGATTTGGATTTATATATCTAATTCTATTTGCAGTATTCGGGATAATAAATTATATTTTTATTATTGATATTGAATTGGTTTTGGCTAATGTTGTCCTTTGGTTTTTAACATTAGTATCCCCTGTTATATTGAAAAAATTGAAAAATAAGTGGAGGTTTGAAGAGGTATATTGGTGGCTCGAGGAAAGAAAAGCATTTTTTACCATTATGACTTCTACAGTAATATTGATTTTTGTGGTTGCAAACAGGGTAAATATCAATATAATAAGCTGGGTGGTTTTAGGGACATTGGTAGAAGTGCTTAGTCTTGCCATAATTTATTTAAATATCGGAAATGCCGTTTCCAATATTATTCTTGTTATAGAAGATAATAACTGGTATGTATTTAAACGTATAGATGAGAAATACCTACTGTGTGGAAATAAAAGAAAAATTAATGATTCAACAAAAACGAGACTGTTTTCGATTGATTATATTGTAGAACAGAATTTATGTTTTGAAAAAGAGAATACAAGTGCTGAATAAATTAAGACGGTTAGAATTAAGCCTCCAGATCTGTAAATGATTTGGAGGCTTTTAATATGATAAGTGAGAAAAATGAAAACAAAAGATATTGTGCAAAGTATATAAAAAATTGAGAACAACTTTGTGTATTCAAACAAAAATAAACAATGTCCTTTACAAAATATCAGGTTCGATGTATTATAAAACCAACAACTGGTTATGACGACATAACATCACGACATTACAATATCAAAAGGAGGAAATGAAAATGAAAAAGCGTTGGAAAAAAATATTGAGTGTATTAATGGTCGGAACGGTAATGATAGGAAGCCTTACAGCATGTGGGGGAGACAAGGAAGAAAAGGGCGGAAAAAGCAGTGATGTGAAAGTGGCAATCATTTGTTCATCGGCAGGACAGAATGATAACGGCTACAATCAGTCAGCAGTAAAAGGTGCAGAAAAGGCAGCAGAAGAATTTGGGGTAGAGTGCAAAGTTGTAGAACCGACAACAGGAGTTCCTCAAGCCCTGGAGTCTTTAGCAGATGACGGATACAATGTGATTTTCAATCTGGAATATGATTTTGAAGCTTTAATCCAGGGAACAGGAGGCGCAGCTCCGATTGCAGAAATGTATCCGGAAACCACTTTCGTATGTGTAAATGACAATCCAAACCAGGATGAGGATGGAAAACCAATTCACGATAACGTAATCAGTGTTTTATTCGATGTACATCAGGCTTCTTTTGTCGCAGGAGCTTTGACAACACTTGTAAATGAAAATGCGGAAACGTTATTTGGAACAGATGGATATAACTTTACACCGGCAGATAATGGAGGCAGATCGGTTGGATTTATTGGAGGAACAAATTCAAACGGAATTACAGTATTTTCTTATGGATATCTGGAGGGCATCAACTACGAAGCGGAAAAACTTGGAGTAAATTATGATTATTATGCAAAATACGATGCAGGGTTTGCAGATTCTGCAACGGGCAGCACAGTAGCAGGTACATACTATAATCAAGGCGCAAATGTTGTATTTTCAGTAGCAGGTTCCGTGGGAGATGGAGCGGCTTCTAAAGCAAAAGAAGAAGGAAAACTTGCAATTCAGGTAGATGCGAATAAAGATGATCAGCAGCCGGGATACATCCTGACAAGTGTCATTAAAAATACAGAAGTACCAGTATATGAAATTGTAAAAGAAGCAGTAGCAGGGAAAATTACAGAAATGGATCGTGTGCAGAGCTACTCATTGGCTTCAGGTGCAGCTTCTATTACAGATTTGAGTGAGATCAGCAAACATGTACAGGAAAGCGGAAAAGCAAAATGGGAAGAAATTAAGACAGAACTTGCTGATATTGAAAAGAAAATTGGGGATGGAAGCATTCAGGTAACAAATGCACAGAGCGGAGAAAAATTTGATCCGGCAAAATGTCCGAATGTGACCATTAAGTAAGACTCTTGATCAGAAAAGGAGCAACAATATGAACAGTATGATACAAACGATTGATCTGACCAAAAAATTTGGGGATTTTACGGCAAACGATCATATCAATCTGGATGTAAAAGAACAGGAAATTAAATGTATTGTAGGGGAAAATGGAGCAGGAAAAAGTACAATGATGAATATGCTCTATGGTTTGCTTCAGCCGACAAGCGGTAAGATCCTTATCAGGGGAAAAGAAGTAACGATGAACAGCCCGATCGATGCTATCGCAAATGGGATTGGAATGGTGCACCAGCATTTTAAGCTGGTGCCCAGCCTGACAGTATATGAGAACATTTTATTAGGAGCAGAAATAAAAAAGAAAAACACACCATTTGTAGATCAGAAAGAAGAAATCAGGCGTGTTGAAAAATTAATCGAAGAAAATCATTTTGAATTAAATGCTACGGATAAGATCGAAGATATTTCTGTAGGAGGACGGCAGCGGGTAGAAATACTGAAAATGTTATACAGAAATGTGGATATTTTGATCTTAGATGAACCTACGGCGGTGTTAACACCTCAGGAAGTTGACGAATTGATGGTGACACTAAAACAGTTAAAAGAACAAGGAAAAACCATTATTGTAATCACCCATAAACTAAGAGAGGTTATGGAACTTGCAGACAGTATTACGGTCATTAAGCAGGGGAAGGTGATTGGAAATGTATTGAAAAAAGATACAAATGAACAAGAACTTGCGCAAATGATGGTAGGAAGAGACGTTGTACTTACAGTGAGTAATACACGGAAACAATCAATGAAAACCGATATCATGTATGAGGCAAAGCATTTAACAACCGTTAATGACTACGGAAAAGAAGTTGTTTCAGATGTGTCGTTTAAGGTACATAAAGGAGAAATCCTCGGAGTTGCAGGAGTAGAAGGAAATGGTCAGTCAGAATTGGTAAAACTGATTACCGGTTTGATGGAATCTACAAAAGGCGAGATCATATTTGACGGACAAAATGTGACAAACTGGTGGCCTGAAAAGTTGAGAAAAGCCGGGCTTGGAATTATTCCGGAAGATCGTTATGCACAGGGACTGTGCCGTGAAATGAGTGTTTCGGATAATTGTATTGCAGGATATCACGGGGCAAAAGATATCTGTAAGCGAGGACTGTACAATCGGAAAAAAATCAATGAGAAGAGAGATTCTTTTATTAAAGAATTTGATATCCGTTTGGGAGATGTGAATGGACCGATTGGAAGTCTTTCAGGAGGCAATGCACAAAAGGTGATCATAGCCCGAGAATTATCAGCACATCCAAAGGTGTTGCTAGCATGTCAGCCGACACGAGGTGTGGATATTGGATCAATAGAGTTTATCCATAAGCAGATTTTGAAATTCCGTGATGAAGGAAATACAGTTATTTTGGTATCTAGTGAACTATCAGAAATTATGAGTCTGTCTGACAGAGTCATCGTAATGTATAAAGGCAAAATTTCTGGAGAAGTGTGTCCAAAAGAAGTATCAACAGCAGCAATTGGGCTTCTTATGGCAGGGATTTCCCAGTAAGGAGGGGTGAAAGATGAAAAGAAAAGAGAATCTGGCAAAAACAATCTTAAACTCTGTTTTTCCTGTCATATTAGCATTTATAATCGGTGCGGTCATCATACTTGCAATTGGAGAAGATCCAATTGAAACATATGGGATTCTGATTCGAAAATCTTTGCTTTCCAGTAAAGGCTTTATGAATACCTTACATTATGCAGCACCATTGATTTTAACAGGACTTGCGATCGCAATTACTTTTAAAGCAAATATTTACAATATGGGCGTAGAAGGACAGATGCTCTTAGGTGGATTTTTTGCCGGGATCGTCGGAGCATATCTTCCGATTTCCAATCCATTTTTAAGTAAAGTAGTTTGTTTCGTGGTTGCAATTTTGTGCGGCATGTTATTTGCATTGATTCCTGCAATTTTGAAGGCTAAATGTAATGTGAATGAGATGGTTGTGACACTGATGTTAAACTATGCAATGGCAAAAACATTGGAATTTCTGACAACAGGAATTTTTAGAGACAAGAGTGCCGGTTATGTGGCAACACCAACAGTGCAGGATGCTGCAATGTTCCAGAGAATCGGAACATCCAGAATGACAATGTTTTTTGTGATAGCTGTGATTATTTTGATTGTCATGTATTTTTTGATGAATAAATCCAAGTTGGGATATGAGATTACAGCAATTGGAAAAAATCCAGAGTTTGCAGAAGCTACAGGTATGAATGTCGGAAGAAAAATTATAATTATGATGCTGATCAGTGGTGCGCTGGCAGGAATTGCGGGAGCAGGCTGGATGTTAAGTGATCAGTTTAAGTATACACTTAGCTTTTCGGCGAATCCGGGGCTTGGCTGGGATGGTATGCTGATTGCTCTTCTGGGTGGTCATTCACCAATCGGTATTTTTATAGCGGCAGTATTTTATGCAGCTTTAAAGACTGGAAGTGACAGTATTAATTTATATACGACTGTACCAAAAGAAATTATTGCAATCATTCAGGGAATGATCATCTTATTCCTGGCTGTAAAGTTTATCGGAAACAATACCAAATTATTTGACAGATTCAAGAAAGAGAAAAAGGAGGCAGCATAATGGAATTATTAAATAGTATTTTATATGATACCGTATATCACAGTGCGCCTATTATTCTCTGTGTGATCGGCGGAATTTTCGCATACAAAGCAAATGTGTTAAATATTGCTTTGGAAGGTATGATGTTAAACGGTGCGTTTGTATCGGTTCTGGTTGAGTACATGACAGGAAGTGTTGCAGTTGCGATTATCGCGGCAATTGTGACAACATTGCTTTGGGGACTGCTGTTTTCGATTTTGGGAATCAGCTGCAAAGGAAATGTCATCGTAATTGGTCTTGGAATTAACTTGATCGTTCCTGCAATTGCCAAATTTGTTTTGAAGATGATGGAACTTGCAAATATCAGTCTGCAAAATGTCAGTGTAGCAGATTTTAAGATCAATATTCCGATCATCCAGGATATTCCGGTAATTGGAAATATATTAAGTGGACATCCACTGATCACATACCTGGCATTTATTGGAATTGCGCTTGTAGCAGTGTTGATGTATAAGACAAAATTTGGTGTGTATGTGCGGGTAGTGGGCGAGAATGAAGATTCAGCAATCAGTCTGGGAATCAAAACAAAGAGATACAAATATGCAGCAGTATTGATTGGAGCATTCTGTTGTGCGCTTGCCGGTATTAATCTGTCTTTGGAAAGAATGTGCATGTTTACCAATGATATGACAGCAGGACGTGGGTTTATCGCCATTGCAGCAATTTATTGTGGACAGGGGCGTCCGGTAGCGTCATCACTGTATGCGATTTTATTTGGAATTGCAAGATCACTTTCTGTCAATTTAAGTGTTTATGCAGGACCTGCGGCAGGAATGTTCGATACCATTCCATACATTATTATGGTTGCTGTTCTTGCAGTGGTATCTTACATGAAATATAAAAATGTAAAAGTCAGAGGATATAAATTTGAATAGGAGTGTGGAACATGAGTAAATCAGCATTGATCATTGTAGACATGGTACGTGATTTCACAGATCCAAACGGGCTGGTCTATTATCCGCAAAACAGAGAAATCTTACCTCAGATCCGGAAAGTACTGGATAAATGCCGCGAAAAAGGTCTGTTGATCGTGTTTATGCAACATTGCAATCGAAAAGGAAAAGTCGACAGAAAAGCTCAGGCGATGCGGCCAAACTGTATCGAAGGGACTTTTGGGGTGGAGATCGATCCAATGCTTCCGGTAGATGAAGAAAAAGATTATGTCATTCAGAAGAGGCGATACAGTGGATTTTTTGGAACAGATTTGGATCTGGTTTTGCGGGAAAATGGAGTAGAGAATGTGATTATCGTAGGAACGAAAACAAACTGCTGCATTCGTGCAACGGTAACAGATGCATTTTATTTAGACTATAATCCATATGTAGTCAAAGAATGTGTGGCAACCAATTCGGAAGTAGTCAATGAGGTTCACCTGACAGACATTGATAAATATCTGGGGGATGTGATCGATATGAACACGTTATTTGAAATGCTGGAGGAAGGCAGGTTATAGGAGGAAGGCAATGAAAACAGATGTATTGACAAGCGGATATGTGAGCATGGATCACATTATTAAGATTGATACGCCGGCAAAAGTCGGATTTACGTCTTTGGTTACGAATCAGTCCAATGCACAGATTTTTTACGGAGGATGTTCTGTGAATATTGCCTATGCGTTGTGCAGACTGGGAATGTGTGCGAAGCCGGTGCTTCGTGTCGGGGGAGATTATGAGAGCAACGGATTTAAAAAATTTCTGGAAGAGGGAAATGTCCCGTTGGATGGGATCACAGAATTGCCGGAGGAAGCAACCAGTGTCTGTTATCTGATCCAGGATAATCACAATGATCATATTACGATTTTTTATCCGGGTGCAATGGACGGAAAATATGCAAAACCGCTTCCGGATGAACTGTTTGAAGATACAAAACTGGGTGTGATCACAGTTGCATCGAGGCAGGATAACGAAGAATTTTTTGCAAAATGTCAGAAGCACCATGTTCCGGTTGTTTTTGGTATGAAAGATGATTTTGATGCATTCCCGGAGGAATTTTTAAAACGACTTCTTACCGGAAGCAAAATTATTTTTACAAACGAAGTAGAGCGGGCGATCATCGAAAAAATATATGGATTTGAAGACATTACGGAACTGTTTGCGATTGGCGAAGTAGAAATTATCGTAACTACACTCGGAAAGGACGGAAGCCTCTGTTATATTCGGGAAGGCGATACCATTCGTCAGGAAAAGATCGGAATCTGCAAAGTGGATCACGTGGTAGATGCCACGGGTTCCGGAGATGCTTATATGGCAGGTTTTATCTATGGATATCTCAATGGATATCAGCCAGAAGAGTGCTGCAGGCTGGGCGGAACACTTTCCTACTTTATTCTGCAGGCAGAAGGATGCTGCACAAACGCGCCGACAGAGGAGCAGTTGTTAGAGAAAGTAAAAACATTTGAGTAGTATCTGGGCGTTCATATTTTGAAAAGAGGAGAAAAAGTTATGAGCACATTATATATGGGTGCGGATCAGGAAACCGTTGCAAAATATGTGTTGTTTTCCGGAGATCCGTGGAGAGTAGAAGTTGTAAAACAGTATTTGGAAAATCCGAAAAAAGTGGCGTTTATGCGGGAGTTTAATACCTATACGGGAACTTACAAAGGAATCAAAGTGACTGTGACATCGACAGGAATCGGCGCACCGTCTGCTGCGATTGCCATGGAAGAAATGTATGAGGCAGGAATGGAAGTGGCTGTGAGAATGGGGACCGTCATGTCCATGCAGGATGATATGCTGGGGCACTTTCTGATTCCGATCGCAGCCATGCGAAGAGAAGGTACCAGTCAGTCTTATGTAGATTTAAGCTATCCGGCAGTTGCAGATATTGATCTGGTCAATGCAATGAATGAGACTGTAACGAAAATGGGGAAACGCTATCTGAACGGACTGAACTGTACTATGGACGGATTCTACAGCAATATGCATGATTCCAGATTTTCTCTGGAATGGGGACGGGATATGTCTGAAACATTTGAAGAAGTGAAAAAACTGGGGGTGACAGGAATTGATATGGAATCCTCCTGTATGCTGACTCTTGGAAGACTGATGGGAGTCAAAACATGTATTCTCACTATGGTAACCGTTTTGGAAAATCTGAAAGAAAAACTGACAGGACAGGAACGAACAGATGCGGAAGATCTGCTTTGCAGAACAGCCTTGGAAGGAATCTATCATTATCATATGAAAATGGAGGGAGAAAAAAATGAGTAAAGAAAAATTTTCAATTGGTTCAGAAACAGTGATTGGAATGGTACACTGCCTGCCACTTCCGACAACAGCGGGATTTGATGGAGATTATCAGAAAATTTTAGACAGAGCAGTACAGGATGCAGTCACACTGGAAAAAGCAGGAGTGGATGCAGTGATCGTAGAAAATATGGGAGACACTCCGTTTTCAGCGCTACTGAATAAAGCACAGCTGGCAGCTCTGACGGCAGCAACGCTGGCTGTAAAAAATGCAGTAAACATTCCGGTTGGAGTGGATGCAGCGTTCAATGATTGCGAGGCAAATATCGCGATCGCAGCAATTACAGGGGCATCCTTTATCCGAGTTCCAGTATTTGTGGATACGGTGATTTTTACAGATGGAGTCATCAATCCATGCGCAAAAAAATGTATGGAATATCGCAAAGCGATGGGAAAAGAGGACATCAAAGTTCTGGCAGATGTGCAGGTGAAACATGCGCATATGGTACTTCCATATATTACAGTAGAGCAGTCAGCAAAAGAAGCAGTGGACAGCGGAGCGGATGGAATTATCGTAACGGGAACCCAGATTGGAGAGGAAACACCGCTGGATCTGATCAAGCGAGTAAAAAATGTAGTAAAAGTGCCGGTATTTGCAGGAAGCGGTGTGAAAGCAGAGAATATCAAAGATCAGCTGCAGATCGCAGATGGTGTGATCATCGGATCCAGCCTGAAAGAAGGCGGGATTATCAGCAATCCGATTTCCTATGATCTTGTGAAAAAAGTATTAGATGGATTAAACGCATAATAAAAAGGAGAAAAGAATCATGATGAGACCAATGAAACTGGCAGGCTCTGAATTGATGTTTGGAGAAGGCTGTCTGGAATATATTAAAACAATCAAAGTAGAGAAAGTAAGTATTGTAGTAGGCGGAAAAAGTATGGAAAGAAGTGGAATGCTTGCAAAAGTAGAAGGATATTTCCATGAAGCCGGTGCAGAAACAATGGTGATCAGCGGCGTAGAGCCAGATCCGTCTTTTGAAACGGTGATGAGAGGGGCGCAGGAAATGCTGGGATTTGGTCCAGATCTGATCGTAGGGTTAGGCGGAGGATCAGCAATGGATGCTGCAAAAGCAATGTGGATCTTCTATGAACACCCGGAATTAAAGACAATGGAATCTGTACTTCCTCCAAATGAATTTCCAAAACTGCGAGAAAAAGCAAGACTCTGCTGCATTCCATCTACAAGTGGAACCGCAAGTGAAGTTTCCAGATCCATCGTTATTTCTGACAACGAAACAGGACTGAAACATGGACTTGGAAATATGGAAATGATGCCGGATATTGCGATCTGCGATCCGGAAGTAACGGTTTCCATGCCTGCAAAGATCACAGCAGAAACAGGGATGGACGCTCTGACACATGCACTGGAAGCTCTGGCATCCAATCGGGCAAATTATATTTCTGATATTCTGGCAACACAGGCGGCAATCGATATTATGGAAAATCTTCCAAAAGCCTGTGCAGATGGAACGGATATGAAAGCCAGAGAGATCATGCTGCAGGCATCCATGGCAGCAGGAATGGCATTTACCAATGTTTCTCTTGGAATCGTACATTCCATGGCGCACACATTAGGCGGAGTGTTCCATATTTCTCATGGTCTTGCAGATGCAATTCTTCTTCCATATGTCATTCGTTACAATGAAGCAGATGAAAGAGCAAAGAAAGTATATGATACTTTCGCAGAAAAAATCGGTGCAGAGAATTTGTATACAGCGGTTGAAGAGTTAAACCGAACATTACATATTCCGTCTTGCTTAAAAGAAGTGATTGCAGATGAAGCCGTATTTACAGAAAAACTGGATGAGATGGCCGCACTTGCAAAAGCAGACGGATGTACAAAAACAAATCCGGTAATTCCGGAGGTGGAAGAATTTAAAGAATTGTTTATGAAAGCATATAGAGGAGAATAGACATGGAAATTATTTGTTATTTATCAAACGGATACCCGACAATTGAAGCAAGTTACAATATGGCAATGGAATATGCAGATGCCGGATGTAAAATGATGGAGGTCGATTTCCCGTCCAGAAATCCATATCTGGAGAGTGATTACATTGCAGGAAGAATGGCAAAAGCGTTGGAATCCTGTGATGATTATGAAAAATATATGGACTCAATCGTAGCGATCAAAGATAAGCTGCCGGACGTTAAGATTTTAGTACTGGCGTACGAAAATACAGTAGAAGAAATCGGAACACAGGAGTTCATTGATTTCTGCTTGAAAAATGATTTAAAGGACATTCTTCTGGTCGGTTTGAAGGATGATACGATCAAAGATGAAATTATCGCAGCCGGACTCCAGGTATCCTGCTATGTACAATTCCATATGCCGGAGGCAGAGATCGAGATGGCAAAACAGTCCAATGGATTTGTATACCTTCAGGCAAAACCATATGAGACTCAGGAAAAGAATGAAAACTATCCGACATTAAAAGACTGTGTGGAGCATTTAAGAGCATGCGGTATCGACCGTCCGATTTACTGTGGAGTAGGCGTTCATGCACCGGAAGATGTCAAACTGGTCAAGGAAGCCGGTGGGGATGCAGCATTTGTGGGAAGTACCATTTTAAAACTGCATGAAGATATTCCTGCAATGAAAGAGAAGATCCGGGAATTCAAAGCGCAGTGTTAGACTTGTCTTTCAAATATAATCATAATATAATGAAAGCATAAGAAAAATAGAAAGATCAACACAATGGATGCAGTTGATAATAGGTGCAATATGATAGATGATAGATTACCAAAGTATTATCTTGTAAAAAAATCACTCGTTGAAAAAATTGAAAACGAAGAGTTTCAGCCAGGTGAACCAATCCCTAGTGAACGAGAGTTGATGGAAGATTATCAGGTCAGCAGAATTACAATTAGGAAAGCAATCGAGGAATTAGTTGCAGAAGGATATCTCTATAAAGTTCAGGGAAAAGGAACTTATGTAAAGACAGATGAAGGAAGCAATAATCTGTTTGCTATCACAAGTTGTACAGAAGATGTAATCCGTCTGGGCATGACACCAAGTAAAAAAACAGTAGTTTCAGAACTTGTAAAAGCAAATGTAAAGCGGGCAAAAGCACTTGAGATTACAACAGATGATAATGTTTATATGATAGGAAGGATTTTATATGCCGATCAGGAGCCATTAAACTATACGCTTACATTTCTTCCAGAGAGGATTTTTCCGGGGCTGACGCAGAAGCATGCATTTGATCAGGAGTCGTTGTATGAGACGATTCAGAATGTGTATAAAGTAAAGATCACAAAAGCGAGAAGAACGATGGAGGCTATTCTTGCTAAAGACGAAATAGCAGAGTATCTGGAACTAAAAGAAGGCTCTCCTATTATATTATTTAGATGTGTTACTTATGGTATTGTGAATGGAAAAGAGATTCCTATTGAGAATTTTAAGTGCTATTATCGCACCGATAAGTTTAAATTCTATATTGATCAAGTGAGATAAGAGAATACAATCAATTTAAAAACAGTCGGCGTACCTGTTGGTATGTCGGCTGTTTTGTGCTATGATAAAAAACGGATTGTGAAAAAAATAAAAGTTTACCATAGTAAAAGAGGAGTTGATCACATATGACAAAAAAACAACTTGCACTGGAGATCATAGAACGACTTCGCACGGCGTATCCGGATGCGGATTGTACGCTCGATTATGACCACAGTGAGGCGTGGAAGCTTCTGGTAGGAGTGCGTCTGGCAGCACAATGTACAGATGAGAGAGTCAATATTGTTGTAAAAGATCTGTATGCAAAGTTTCCAGATGTAAATGCACTGGCAGAAGCAGATCCACAGGAGATTGAAGCAATCGTAAGACCTTGCGGGCTTGGGAAAAGCAAAGCGAGAGATATCAGCGCCTGTATGAGGATTCTGCGTGATGAGTATCATGGAGAAGTGCCGGATGATTTTGATGCATTATTAAAACTTCCGGGAGTCGGAAGAAAAAGTGCCAATCTGATTATGGGCGATGTATTCGGAAAACCGGCGATCGTGACAGATACACACTGTATCCGTCTGGTCAATCGAATGGGACTTGTAGATGGGATCAAAGAGCCGAAAAAGGTAGAGATGGCTTTGTGGAAGATCATTCCTCCGGAGGAGGGCAGCAGCTTTTGCCATCGTCTTGTATATCATGGAAGAGAAATCTGTACTGCAAGGACAGCACCATATTGTGACAGATGTTGTCTGTTTGATATCTGCAAAAAAAGAGGTGTTTAGAAATGAAAGCAAAAGGACAGATGTCAGAATCCATGCCGCTGGCAATATTTCTTACATTGGCCGGTGGTTTGCAGGATGCCTATTCTTATAATTGCAGAGGCAAAGTATTTGCCAATGCCCAGACAGGAAATATTGTACTTTTGGGACAGAATCTTGCAGAGGGAAACTGGGGCGTTGCGCTTCATTATCTGATTCCGTTGCTGGCGTTTATCAGTGGTGTTTATGTGGCAGTCCGCATTCAGAATCTGTGCAAAGAAAGCGAAAAAATCCACTGGAGACAGATTGTGCTGGTCATTCAGATCATATTGCTGTTTTTGGTAGGCTTGTTTCCGCAGAGTATGAATGTACCGGCCAATGCGATGATGTCATTCAGTTGTGCGATGCAGGTAAATGCCTTCCGGAAATTCCACGGGATTCCGTGTGCAACGACCATGTGTATCGGAAATATGCGAAGTGCGACAGAAATGCTCTGTAAATATCAGGTAACGGGCAATCAGGAACTGAAGAAAAAGAGTATGCATTATTACTTTGTAATCCTGGTTTTTGCGGTTGGAGCGGCCATGGGAGCATTATTCATCCGGCAGATTGGTGATCGGACGATCTGGATTGCGGCGATACTGCTGCTGGCAGGATTTGTTTTGATGTTCATAAAAGAGGATAGAGAAGACGTGAGAAGATAAATCTGCAAGATTTGTTCTCTATTCTTGCATAATAGAAACTATGGGTGTATCCTAAGAACGTATTTGATCAAAATGATTTGACAGAACATAAAGAGGGGGCAAAAAAGTGGATACACAAAAGCATCTATTTGATAACAAGAAAATGGCGGTGCTATTGATTCCTCTTGCAATCGATCAGCTTTTGAATTCCTTTATGGGAACCGTGGATACTCTGGTAGTCAGTAGTCTTGGTTCGGCAGCTATTTCAGCGGTGACGTTGGTGGATTCCATCAATATTCTGATCGTACAGGCATTTTTTGCACTGGCATCCGGGGGAACGGTAGTCTGCTCGCATTATCTGGGATGTAAAAGGCAGGATCATGCGAAGGAGGCGGCAAGACAGTTGATTTTTATCACATTTTGTCTGTCAGCTCTGATTGGAATCATCTGTTTTTTATTTAATGGCCAGATTCTGGGGCTGATCTTCGGAGAAGTCGAGGAGAACGTGATGACAAATGCAAAGCAGTACTTTTTCTTTTCTGCCATCTCCTATCCATTTATTGCATTGTACGATGACGGTTCCTGTATTCTGAGAGCACAGGAGAACAGCAGTCTTCCGATGAAGATCTCGATTTGTTCGAATATTGTAAATATTGTGCTGAATATCTGGTTTGTATGGGGGCTTCATCTTGGTGTGGCAGGCTCTGCCTGTGCAACGCTGCTTGCAAGAATGTTTGCCATGTTTGTAGTTATGTACAAACTTCGAAAACCAGATCTGGAAATCCCCGTGTACGATTACTTTACGATTCGTCCGCAGTGGAAAGAGATCAGAAGAATCTTGAATATCGGAATTCCTTCAGGAATTGAAAACAGTATGTTCCAGTTTGGAAAGCTGGCAATCCAGTCTACAGTTTCTCTGATGGGAACGGCTGCCATTGCAGCTCAGGGAATGGCCAATCTGATTGAAAATCTAAATGGAATTCTGGCAATCGGAGTTGGTGTCGGGCTGATGACCGTTGTGGGAGAAAGTCTCGGCGCCGGTCGTAAGGATGAAGCGATTTATTATGTGAAAAAGCTGAGTATTGTTTCAGAGGTCGTAATTGTAATTTCCTGTCTTGTGATGTATATTCTCGTCTATCCAATTACAAAATTCGGGGGAATGGAAGCGGAGAGTGCAAGACTTTGTATTCATATGGTAACCTGGATCACGATTGTCAAACCTGTTGCATGGGTATTTTCTTTCATTCCGGCATATGGATTCCGTGCGGCTGGAGATGTGAAGTTTACAATGACTGTATCAGTACTTTCGATGTGGTTTTGCAGAGTGCTTCTTGCAATGATTCTCGCAAGAGGATTCGGAATGGGACCGATGGCGGTATGGATCGGAATGTTTGCAGACTGGTCTGTACGTGGAATCATTTATGCGATTCGGCTGAAAAATAAAAAATGGCTGAATCATCAGGTAATCGGTTAAAAAAGAATAATTTCAGAAAAAAACAACATTCTAGTAGAGAGGTTTCAAAACTGGGATGTTGTTCTTTTTTTGACACAATCTGGGAAATTCAGGAAAAAGAATTGCATAATTCCTAGTTTTATGGTAGTGTTTAAATCAGTAATAGTTATTATTTTAGTATAAAAGTGAGGGAGATTGATATGATGAATATTCAAAAAGCAGCAGTGATAGGATGTGGATTTGTAGGAGCATCTACGGCGTTCAGCCTGGTACAGAAGGGGTTGTTTTCAGAGCTGGTTCTGATCGATGCGAACAAGGAGAAGGCAGAAGGCGAGGCCATGGACCTCAGTCATGGAAGACCGTTTGTTCATTCCATGAAGATTTATGCAGGGGATTATGATGATATCAGTGACTGTGCTTTGATCATCATTACAGCGGGAGCAAACCAGAAACCAGGAGAGACAAGACTGGATTTAGTACACAAAAATGTGGCGATCTTCAAATCAATTATTCCGGAGATTACAAAACGAAATTTTGAGGGAAACCTTCTGATCGTGGCAAACCCGGTGGATATTCTGACATATGCGGCATTGAAGATTTCCGGTTATCCAAAAGAGCGTGTGTTTGGAAGCGGAACAGTTCTGGATTCTGCAAGATTTCGCTATCTGTTGAGTGAACATCTGGATGTGGACAGCAGAAGTGTTCATGCGTTTATCATCGGAGAGCATGGAGACAGTGAGCTGGCTGTCTGGAGCAGTGCGAATGTTGCGGGAATTGATATCCATGATTTCTGTGAGCTGCGCGGCCATTATGAGCATGATGCGGCAATGGAGCGGATTTATAAAGAAGTTCGCGACAGTGCATATGAGATCATTGAGCGAAAGGGTGCGACCTATTACGGAGTAGCCATGGCAGTAGGCAGAATTGCAGAAAGTATTATCCGTGATGAAAATTCCGTTCTGCCGGTTTCCAGTCTGATGGAGGGCGAATATGGATTGGAAGATCTTTGTATCAGTGTTCCGACTCTGGTTTCCCAGAAAGGAGCAGAGCAGGTGCTTGAGATTCCATTGGATGAAAAAGAGCACAAGAAACTGAGACAGTCTGCCGCGGAATTGAAAAAAGTCCTGGAAACTCTGGACTTATAGGACATTGACGATAACATATTTTTTGTGATATCCTTGTACGAATGGGGCATATTTCTATGCTTCAAAGGAGAGAAAGAACGGGGATACAAAAGATGGATGTTATTGTAATCATGTGTATTGGCGTATTGGCAGGTAAATTTTTACTGCCGCGCAATTTAAACAGATGGAATCAGATCTTGCAGGTGGTCTGCACCTTGCTTCTGATCTTTTCCATGGGAGTGATGCTTGGCAGCAGAGAAAATTTTCTGGAAGAGCTTTCTGCTTTGGGAATCCAGAGTGTGATTTTTTTTCTGCTTCCATCGGTGGGATCGGTGCTGTTGGTCTATCCTCTGACCAGACATTTTTTAGAACATAAAAAAGATGGAAAGGGGAAAAAATAGATATGGTATATTTAGCAATCATTGCGTTGCTTGGCGGCATTGCCTGCGGAATGACAGGATTGGATGAGAACGTGATCGTATCATGGATTACTTCGAATAAAGATATGATCTTATACCTGCTGATGTTTCTGGTAGGAATCAGCATTGGTTTCAATCAGGGGATTGTCAGTAAGATCAAGGAATATCATATTAAAATTTTTGTGATTCCCCTGGGAATCGTAGTTGGCTCTATTTTAGGAGGAATCGCGGGAGGACTTCTGACAGGGATGCCGCTTGGTGAGAGTACAGCAATTGCCAGTGGACTTGGATGGTACAGTCTTTCCGGGGTTACCATTGGCAATCTGGCGGGAGCACAGGCGGGAAGTATCGCATTTTTAAGTAATCTGCTGCGGGAGATTTTCTCCTTTTTCAGCATCCCATGGATTTCGAAAAAACTGAATTATTATACCTGTATCGCTCCGGCAGGGGCAACCAGTGAGGATACGACACTGCCGATGATGATACGGTATACGAATGAAGAGACCGTGGTACTGTCTGTGTTTAACGGAGTGATCTGTTCCGCACTGGTGCCGTTTCTGATTTCGTTTTGTTATAATTTGTTTTAAAAGTAGGAGAACAGTGTGTGTTGTTGGAGCGGTTTCCAGAGATGCACACTGTTCTTTCAATTCTTGAAAAAATATTTGTGATATGTTAAGTTAATTTTATCAACTTATATCTTTTGTCTGAAAAAAGGTGGAATGTCTGTATTATGAAGAAAAGAATTGAAAATTTGCTATTGGCGTTATTGTTTCTTATTGTCCTGGTTTCGGAAGCTTTTTTAACCAAAGATAAACAATGTTTAGACGACTTATTTATTCTACATAATACAAAAGAAAATATGTCAGGTCCAATTCATGAGTCAGATGTGGAACAATATATGACACACTTAAATAATGAGTTGGGAATTCCAGAGCAGAAACTAAAATATATTACATCTACATTGACTCAATATCCAAATCTAGGAAAAAATATTGAGTCTATACAAGAAGAAGCAGTGATTGAAGATGTAGAATTTCTTTTTGATGTTTTAAAATATTCTTATGCTGGTTATAGCTATTTTGCAACAGAAGATGTCTGGAAGGATCTTGAAAATCGTATTATTTCCAGTATAAAAATGCATGATACAACTATGAATCGAGACGAACTGATTCAAATGCTATGTACCAATTTGAATTTTATTCAAGATAGTCATTTCAAAATTTGTGGATACTCTCCGATTGTTCGTTCTCATTTTTATTATAATGATACCATCGAAATAGAAAAGGATTCTCGTGGTTATTACGTGAAAGATAACCGCCAAAAATGGTATATTCAATCTATTGAGAACAATGAGAATGTAGAATACTATATTAAACCTTCTCTCAATGCAGAAGGAAAACTCTGTTATTACTTAGGGCTGTTGGATACACAATCACATACACATTTGAATGTTGTTTTTCAATCGAACAGTAAGGAATATAAGACAACGATCAAAGTTTCCCGTAGTGAATCACAGATCAATAAAAATGAAAAGGCTTATACTTATAAAATGGCAAATAATATTCCTATTATTACTATGGGACGCATGTACAATAAGAATGCAGAAGACCACTCTGTGGAAGAATTTGTCGAATCTGCAAAAAAAATATCCAATCAAGAGCTTGCTATTTTAGATCTTCGTGGAAATACAGGGGGACAAAGTTGGGGCGCAAATGTATGGTTTCAAAATTTTACTGGTGATCCTCAAATACCACAATTCAGTACGCTTAAGTTATGGAGCAAAATCAATACGTATGGCTTATGGCAAGCATATCAAACAGCAAAAGAGAACTCCCTTTTCCCTCCAGAAGAACTCTTGGAGGTAAAAGCAGAATTATCTGTTGTAAATCCTACAGAAAATTGCTGGATTTTTACAGAAGGTAAAGAAGAGAAAAAACAGAATACGACGAAATTAATTGTTTTGCTGGATGGGAATACTGCTTCTGCAGCAGAAAATTTAGTTTTGTATCTTAACACATTAGAAAATGTAGTATTTATTGGAACGAATACTTTAGGCTGCTTTTTCTCCAATGCAAATATGAAATGTATTTTACCTAATTCAGAAATAGAAATATCGTATGGAGATCAATTAACCTTTACGAATAATTGTATAGAAGGCACAGGCTTTCAACCAGATATTTGGATCGGTGGTCAGGATGCATTAGAAAGAACACTTGCCTTTCTTGAGAAAAATGGCGAATATAGAGTTAATGAATAGAGTGTAAAAGATGAAGAACAGGAGGTTTTACAAAATACTTACGAATCTTTAACAAGCTTAGCATGGATATAAAATGAAGAACATGACATAATTAAACCCAACGATAGTGGAACTGAAAGGAATTTTCATAATGGGGGGGAAGTGATGAATCTTCTATTGTACCGATTTTTCCGCGCACAGATTTATGGGATTTTAATGTTTTATGTGAAAGATCTCCAAAAACAGCACAGAAAAAGAAATCTCATTGCATGGAGATTAATGGCGCTTGTCTGGATACTGGATATTATTATATTGTACAAGGGCAGTTCTTATTTTCCGATTTCCTATTTTGCGGAGCCAATGGTGTTCTTTGTAGTGTGTTTTGTGGTAGTGCCATGTTTCTGGGAAGTTTCTACTTGCCCGGCGTGTGGAAGACGAATTTTTTTTCGACCGCTGGTGTCAGGTCATTGTCCAAAGTGTAAGAGTAAACTTATTCTCTTTTCGTAGTATTTAAAATGTGATTGTGCAGGAAAATCTGTGACTGAAACAGCTTGCACAGTAAAAAGGGGAAGCCTGCAATTTATAACGTGCAGTCTTCCCCTTCTTTTATAGTCTTTATAATCAGGTTACCGTAAAAACGTATTGATCACATGTAAAATCCCATCTTCATCATTGGATTTCGTGATAAAATCAGCCGTTTCTTTGACGATCGGCTGTGCGTTTTCCATGGCAACGCCAAGTCCGGCGTATTCGATCATGGAAATGTCATTGAAGCCATCTCCGCAGCAGATCATAGAATCTGCAGTCAGTCCGATGCTGTTTAGCAGTTTTTGCAGAGAGTATGCTTTGTCGATATTCTGTGGCATGATCTCCAGGAAAAACGGCTCAGACCGGTAAATATTCAGCAGCTTATGAAACTTCTGCTGGAGGTGCGGCATCAGTTCTTCCAAGATAGACGGTTCTCCTGCAATCAACAGTTTGTTGACAGGGAAAGTCAGTCGGGATACGAAATCCGGTACCTGTACGATTTCCATTTTATTGATAAAAGATTCTTTTTCGGTATATTCGTTGGAAGCAATACCGGACAGAATCTGGTTCCCGTCATAAGTCAGAATATCCAGTCCCGGATAGGTGGATGTAATTTCATAGATCGGCGCAATCACGTCGGCAGGCAGGGTACGATTATAGATGATCTCTCCGGTAGAGCACTGGGTAATCCTGGCTCCGTTGAAGGAGAGCATATATCCGCCGTATTTGGAAAGATTCAGCTTTTCTGCCAGAGGAACGATACCGTTGATCGGGCGTCCGCTGGCAAGTACAACTTTCTTTCCTTCCTCCTGAATCTCGATGAGTGCCTGTTTTGTCGGTTCTGTAAGTTCTTTTCTGGAATTGGTCAAAGTGCCGTCCAGATCAAGAACGAGCATCTGGTAGTCCATATGTTACCTCTCTTTTAGTACACTGACGATCTCGGAAAACTTCATACCGTTGGAAGCTTTGACAAGAACTGTATCCTTTGGATTTAAAATACGGTCTGCCTGTTCGAAAAAGTCATCTTTTGTTTCAAAATAAAATACCTGTGTTTTGGAACACTGTTCACTTGCACCGGTTGCCATATGTTCTGAGAGCTGTCCGATGCAGACAAGTATATCGATTCCAAGGCCGGCAGCATATTTTCCGACCTCATAGTGCATCTGTTTTTCTGTCGGCCCCAGTTCAAACATATCGCCAAGGACTGCAATCTGACGAGTGTCTGCCTTTGCAAGAACATCCAGAGATGCTTTTGTGGAAGCCGGATTAGCATTGTAGCAGTCATCAATGATCGTAAGGGAATCTGTCTCGATCAGATTGTTGCGTCCTGCCAGAGGAACCAAAGCTTCAATGCCGGCTTTGATCTCTTCGTCGTTCATTCCCAGTGCATACCCTGCGGCAATGCCGGCAAGTGCATTGAGAACCATATGTTCTCCCGGAATCGAGATATGTGCAGAGAAGGTTGAATTTGGTGTGTGGAAGACGGCATTGGTACCGCGCAGTCCGCAGGATTCTACCTGATCCGCATAAAAATCCCGGCTGTCATCCAGACCAAAGAAGACCGGCTGGATTCCGTTTGCAGGGTGAACGGTTGAGAGTTTATCATCATCCCCGTTTAAGATAATGGAACCGTTCGGGTTCATATAGAGGAAAATCTCCGTTTTTGCTTTCAAAATACCGTCTCTGGACTTTAAATGCTCCAGATGGGCAACTCCGATATTGGTGATGACGCAGATGTCAGGACGGGCAATCTTTGCAAGCCGTTCCATCTCGCCGAAATTGCTGATACCAAGTTCCAGCACGGCAACCTCATGTTCTTCGCGGATATTGAAGATCGTAAGCGGGAGCCCGATCTCGTTGTTGAAGTTCCCGGCTGTTTTCAATACGTTATATTTTTCTCCAAGCACAGATGCGATCATTTCTTTGGTGCTGGTCTTTCCCACACTTCCGGTGACACCTACGACTTTCAGATTAAGGCTTTTCCGATAGTGCTCGGCAATATCCTTCAATGCCTGTTCACAGGAGGTGACCAGAATGTATGGATAAGAGGCATTTTCAATCCGCTTTTCGGAGAGCGCACACAGAGCGCCGTCCCGGATCGTCTGCGGGATGAACATGTGTCCATCCACTCTTGCACCGCGAATGGCGATAAACAGACAGTCTTTTTCTACTTTCCGGCTGTCGATCACAACGCTGGAAACTTCTTTATAATAGCTTTCATCATCGCCGTAATAAATTCCACCACAGGCAACGGCGATTTCTTTCAATGTCATGTTTTTCATAAACGTTCCATCCTTTATTGTATTTGCTTACTGATATCTTGCTTCCATGGATTTCTGGATGATCAGCTCGCACAGATCTCCGTATTCAATTCCGTCTGCAAGTGCTTCTTTTGGAAGGAGGCTTGCAGAAGTCATGCCCGGAAGGGTATTCATTTCCAGGCAGTACAGATTGCCGTCTGCGTCCAGGATAAAGTCAGCCCGGCTGTATACGTTCAGCTTCAATGCCTGGAAAGCGCGGACTGTGAGAGCTTTCATGCGCTCTGCAATCTCTTCGCTGATATCGGCAGGGCATACTTCTTCAGTCGCATTTGCCTGATATTTGTTGGCATAGTCAAACCATCCGTTTTTGGGAATGATTTCGATCGGAGGAAGTGCTTTTCCATCGATCACGCCGCATGCAAATTCGCGGCCTTTGATGTAAGTTTCGACGACCACTTCGTTTTCATAACGGAAAGAATTTTTCAGTGCCTGACGGTATTCCTCTTCTGTATTTACAATATATACTCCGATGCTGGAGCCGCCGGAGCATGGCTTTACAACGACCGGGAAGGAAAGTCCCAGAGATTCCAGGGAACAGTCACTGTCTTCTTTATACAGGCAGACTCCGGAAGGTGTGTCCACACCGGCTTCCATAAAAATCTGTTTGGTGAGTCCTTTATCCATGGCAACAGCACATCCAAGCGAGTCAGGTCCTGTGTAGCGGATTCCGAGCAGATCAAATGAAGCCTGCAGCTTTCCGTTTTCTCCTTCTCCGCCGTGAAGTCCGAGGAAGGTCATATCTGCCAGGCGGCAGAGTTCGATGACATTCGGACCGAAGAAGCAGTCAGACTGGTCCGGACGGGAAGCTTTTACAGCTGCAAGATCCGGCTCTGTTTCGGAAATATTCTTTGCGATTTCCAGACCGTGTCCGGGCAGTGTAAAGACGTCTTCCAGATTCTCGGGTGCGTTCTCAAGGCCGAGAAATACGTCCAGAAGAAATGCATCGTGTCCTTTCTCCAGTAATGTTTTACAGATTCCGGCAGCAGAAGCGAGAGAAACGTCGCGTTCTGTACTGAGTCCACCGGCTAATACGATAATTTTCATGATGATCTCCTATCTTATTTATTTACTTCATTTAACAGTTTTGCTTTTGTGTCATAGAGCTTCCGGGACAAATCCACATAAACTTTGTGTGGATATAAGAGACGTTTTGTCTCATCCCAGAGAGTCTCTTTTTCCTGTTTGCAATATGCTGCGATCTCCATGACAGAAGGAGAAGTGTAGACACATTCTCCGTGGATGAAGATTGGTTGTAACATCTCACGCATCGTGTAGCTTCCGCCCGGAAGACGAGTCTTTTTCCAGGTTTCGTTTGGATCGAATAAAAGCAGTTCTTCGGATGTGTCATAGGTTTCGTCCGCAAAACAGATCAGATCCGCACGAAGCTTTCCGGTCTCTTTATCGTATACACGATAAATGGTTTTGTTTCCCGGATTCGTGATTTTTTCCGTATTCTCTGAAATCTTGATCTTCGGAAGGAATTTGCCGTCTTTTTCAATGGCAGCCAGTTTGTAAACGCCGCCGAAGGAAGGGCAGTCCTTGGAGGTGATCAGATGTGTTCCGACTCCCCATGAGGTGATCGCTGCACCTTGGATCTTCAGATCATTGATCAGCATCTCATCCAGATCGTTGGAAGCTGCGATCACGGCATCCTCAAATCCTGCGGCATCCAGCATGACACGTGCTTTTTTGGACAGGTATGCGAGATCTCCGCTGTCCAGACGAATGCCGTAGCTCTTTGGATGGATACCGGCGTCCTTCATTTCACGGAAGACACGGATCGCATTTGGAACTCCGGATTTTAACGTGTCATAGGTGTCCACCAAAAGGGTACATGCATCCGGATATAATTCGGCATAGGCTTTGAATGCGGTGTACTCGTCCGGAAAACTCATGATCCAGCTGTGGGCATGGGTTCCCATGATCGGGACATCAAACATCTTGCCGGCAAGCACATTAGATGTGCCGACACATCCGCCGATCATAGCGGCTCTGGCTCCATAAAGTCCGGCATCCGGTCCCTGAGCACGGCGGAGACCAAATTCCATGACACCGTCTCCCTGTGCCGCATGGACAACACGGGCTGTTTTTGTCGCGATCAGGCTCTGATGATTGATGATATTCAAGATCGCAGTCTCCACAAGCTGTGCCTCCATGATCGGAGCGATGACTTTTAAGATCGGCTCCTTCGGGAAGATCACACTTCCTTCCGGAATCGCGTAAATATTTCCGCTGAAATGAAATCCACTCAGATAGTGGAGAAAGTCCTCACTGAAAATGCCGAGTCCCCGCAGGTAATCTACATCTTCGTAAGAAAAATTCAGATTTTTGATGTATTCGATGACCTGTTCCAGACCGGCCATGATGGAGTAGCCGTTTTTTACCGGATTCTCCCGGAAAAATACATCAAAGATCACGGTTTCGTTTGCAGACTGTTTTTCAAAATAGCCCTGCATCATGGTCAGCTCATATAAATCTGTGAGCAATGTTAAATTATCTGCTCTCATAAAAAATCTCCTTTTTTAAATCAGATTAATTCTGCATTTTTATTGATCGTTTCCTGAATGATATTCTGTACATAAGCACCGATGTGTTTTTTGTCCTCCGGTGCAAGATCTTTTGGATAGATCGGTGTTCCGTATTCTACGACAACATTGACCTTTTTGATCCTTGGAAACTGATTTTCAAAGATCGCGGCAGTGTTGTTCATGGAAATCGGAACGATCGCACATCCTGTTTTGGCGGCGATCTTAAAAGCGCCCTCTTTAAAAGGAAGCATACTGAGCTCTTCGCCTTTGTTTCTCGTTCCCTCAGGGAAAATACAGATGGAAATTCCCTGCTTCACATAATCGATCGCCTGAAGGATGGTTTTCAGTCCCTCTTTTGGATTCTCACGGTCCAGAAACAGACAGTATACAAAGCGCATCCAGGTAGATAAAAGCGGAATTTTTTCCATCTCCTTTTTCGCCACATATCCGGTCAGTCTCGGACAGCGGGAGTACGTCAGAAGAATATCAAAGAAACTGCGGTGATTTCCGATAAACAGCACGGGCTCGTCCGGAATATTTTCGAATCCGATTACGGTCGTGTGTACACCGGTTACTTTTAAGATTGCTTTGAATCCCCACTGTACGATTCGAAGACAACTGTAGTCTCTTGCATTGCGGTTGAACTTTCCGATCAGCCATTCAATGAAAAATACCGGAATTGTCAGAATAAGAAACAGAATAAGGAAAACAACAACACAAATAAAACGAATCATGTTATAAACCTTCTCTCTTAGTTTTTTAGACGTTGGGGTCAAAAGATGCCTGACATCTTTTTAGTCTAGTACAGATTATACTAAAGCATCCTGTGAAATACAAGTTTCGCGGTCATAAAAAGACAGAAATGTTAATAAGATAAATGGAAAGAGGGACTCCGGAGCAGAGGGTGAACAGAAAAAGAAAAAATAAAACATTCAAAATTGTGGTTTTGTGGATGATGATTCTGTCAGCGATCTGGCTGCCCTGCGGCTGTATCCGCAAAAAGCCGGAGATCACAGGGGAGAAAAGTGCAGCATTTCAGCTGATGAGTGAAAGAGAAATCCCGGAAGAACTAAAGGAATGGATGGAACAGGAGAAAGCCCATCCTTTTATGCTGACATATGCCGTGGAGCAGGATATTTACGCTGCCAGAAGCTACGGACCGCAGAATAAGACCGGATATCAGATCAAGGTCGATGCCATCCTGGAGGGGGAAAAAACGGTGCGGATCCAGACAAGTCTTCTGGGACCGGAAAAAGGAGAGAAAACAAAGGATGTCGTAACCTATCCGTATGTGGTGGTGAAATTAAAAAAGACAGAAAAAGAAATTTTATTTGAGTAGGAGGAGTTTATGGAGCTGATACAGAAAACAATCCGTTATAATCAGGAAGGAAAAAAAACATTTGACCAGTTTTATCTGGACGAAGATTACAATGTTCCGGATGCAAAGCAGGATGTGCGGCGTATCATCAAGGGACAGGGAACTGTCAAGATCGAGGATGTCAAGCTGGTGGAAAATTATGTGCGGATTTCCGGAAAGCTGTATTTCCAGATTTTGTATGTGACGGATCAGGGAGAGCCGATGCCGGCAGTACTGGATGGCAAGATTCCGTTTGAAGAAATGGTGTACACGGAGGGAGAAGAGCGCACCCAGTATTTTGTCCGGAATATCCGGGTAGAGTTCGGTACGACCCTGGTGCACTCCAGAAAGATCAGTATCCGCGCGATGATTGAAATGGAAGTCGGATGTGAAACTCTCATTGAAGAAGAGACGGCGGTGGATCTGGAGAGCAGTGCTTCTATTTACAAGAAGCAGAAACCAGTGAATCTCTTAAAGCTGCATACTGCGAAAAAAGATACATACCGCATCAAAGAAGAAATTACGATCCCCGGAACAAAAGAGAGCATCGGTCAGGTGCTTCTGACGGATATTACAGGGCGCAAGCTGGAAGTGCGGGCAGCACAGGATGAACTGCTTCTGCGGGGAGAACTGCAGATTTTCTGTATGTATCTCTCAGAAGAAGGAAAGACCGACTGGCTGGAGCAGAGTGTTCCTTATGAGGGACGAATCGAATGCAGCGGGGCGACAGAAGGGATGTATTATGATGTGCAGCACGCGCTGGAAGATACACTGGCAGATGTACGGATGGATGAGGACGGAGAGATGCGCATCATCGGGATTGAGGGAACCGTAAGTCTTCGGATCAATCTGTATGAAGAGGAAGAGCTGAATCTTCTGGAAGATCTGTACTCTCTGGAACAGAAAGTTTCGTATCAGACAAGAGAGGCAGTCTATGAAGAATTGCTTTTACAGAATCAGTCCAAATGCAAGATTGTAGAAAACCTGTCGCTTCCGGAGCTGAAAGACGATGTTCTGCAGATCTGTCACAGCTCGGGAAGTGTGCAGATCGAGCATGTGGAGACAAGAGCGGAAAAACAGGGGGGAATCCTGATTGAAGGAATCCTGCATGTGTCATTTTTGTATCTGAAAGCGGATGATGCGCTTCCGTTTGGAAACTGGCAGGGAATGGTTCCGTTTTCTTATCTGCTGGAATGTCCGGATATGCCAAAAGACGTGCGGTATCAGTTATCCAACCGAGTGGAACAGATCTCAGTGACCATGACTGGCAGTGATTCAGTAGAAGTAAAGGCAGTTCTGGATTTTGATGTTTTTTTAAGAAAAGAAGTGCCGATGCAGGTCATCACAGAAGTGTCTCTGGAGGAAACAGACCGGGAGGAACTGGCGAAAAAACCGGGGATCGTAGGGTATATGGTAAAATCCGGGGATGATCTGTGGACGCTGGCAAAACAATATATGACGACCGAGGAGAGTATCCGTCAGATCAACCATCTCGAAAATGGAAAAATCAAACCGGGCGATAAGCTCATTATCTGTAAAGAGATCGGAATGTAGAGATATATCGTTGATTTTTGAAGGCAAAATGGGTATACTATAAACACAAATGTATACAAGATACAAACGGAGGACACAGGATGAAACAGATAGAATTAAAGGCACTTGCCAAGATCAATCTGGGACTGGACGTACTGGGAAGAAGAGAAAATGGATATCATGATGTGCGGATGATCATGCAGTCCGTTTATCTGTATGATGATGTTGTAATCGTGAGAAAGGATCTGCCGGGTATAGAAGTGGAGACAAATCTGCATTTTTTGCCGACGGATGAAAATAATATCGCGTATAAGGCGGCAGCCATGCTGATGGAAGAATTCAAGCTTCCGGGCGGCGTCAGGATTGTTTTGAACAAGCACATTCCCGTAGCGGCAGGTATGGCAGGAGGGAGCTCCAATGCAGCGGCAGTTTTGTTTGGGATGAACAAGATGTTCCATTTGGGCTTAAGCCAGAGATCTCTGATGGAAAGAGGTGTCCGTCTGGGAGCAGATGTTCCGTATTGTATTATGAGAGGAACGGTACTGGCAGAGGGAATCGGAGAGGAGCTGACCACACTTCCTGCACTTCCGGCGTGTACGGTGCTGATCGCAAAACCGCCGATCAGTGTTTCTACCAAAGTGGTATATGAGGCGCTGGATGCAAAAGAAATCGTGGATCATCCGGACATAGATGGGATCATCCGGGGTTTGGAGACGGGGTCTCTTTCCGAGATTGCCGCTCATATGGGCAATGTGCTGGAGGATGTCACGATCGGGATGTATCCGGTCATTGAAAAGATCAAGGATGAGATGAAAAAAGCAGGTGCGCTCAATGCGATGATGAGCGGGAGCGGTCCTACCGTATTCGGGATTTTTGAAAGCCGTGCGGCAGCGCGCAGAGCGCAGGAGCAGATCCGCAGGAAGGCACTGGCAAAACAGGTATATGTGACAAATGTGCATGGCGCAAGGAGGACATAAGATGGAACCGAAATTAGAAGTGACAATGGATGAATATCTTCCGCTTCGGGATGTGGTATTTAAGACACTCAGGCAGGCGATCCTGCGCGGAGAATTAAAGCCGGGAGAGCGTTTGATGGAGATCAAGCTGGCCAATAAGCTGGGGGTGAGCCGCACACCGATCCGGGAGGCGATCCGCAAGCTGGAGCTGGAAGGTCTCGTGCTGATGATCCCAAGACGCGGGGCAGAAGTCGCAGAGATCACGGAGAAAAGTCTGAATGATGTGCTGGAAGTCAGAAAGGCACTGGAAGAGCTTGCAGTTCAGCTGGCCTGTGAGCGGATGGATGAAGAAGGACTTGAAGCGTTGAAGAAAGCGGCGAAGGAGTTTGAAGAATCTCTGGGAAGTGAGGATGTGACCAGAATCGCAGAGGCGGATGTGGCATATCATGATATTATCTGTCGTTCTACAGACAATCAGAGGCTGATGCAGCTTTTGAATAATTTCAGAGAACAGATGTACCGCTACAGAGTAGAGTATCTCAAGAAGAAAGAATGTTATCCGCAGCTTTTGAGAGAGCATCAGGCGATCATCGAGGCGATCGAGAAGAGTAATAAAGAGACAGCATCTGAGATCATGGGACAGCATATTGAGAATCAGGTGACTGCAGTGACAGATTCATTGAGACATAAGTAAGGGCGTAGTGAAGGATTTCTTCACTACGTCTTAAATTACGGAAATTTGTATAAACTTCCTGTTTTTGGTACATACTTCGGATATCAAAATGAAACCGGAGGAGATACATATGAAATTTTCAAATCAGAACAGGAACAGAATCATTGCATTGCTGTCCATGCTGGCAGCGGGAATTCTGATCGGACAGATCTTTAGTACAGCAGAGAGAACAGTACAGGCAAAGGTACAAAAGGAACTGGCAGATGAGGTGCTCAGATTTCATGTGCTGGCAAACAGTGACAGTACCCTGGATCAGGAGATGAAGCTGTGTGTACGCAATGAGATTTTGGAATTTCTGCAGACCGAGATGCCAACAGGTGCAGGCGCAGAAGCGACAAAAGAGTGGGTGCGTTCCCACTGTGATGAAATTGAGCAGACTGCAGAAAAGTGCCTTACAGAAAAGGGATACGATGATCCGGTCAACGCGGCTGTGACAACCACCTATTTTCCGGAAAAGAAGTATCAGGATATGACATTTCCGGCAGGAAATTACGAAGCACTCCGTGTGGAGATCGGAAGTGCCAAAGGTCACAACTGGTGGGGAATGCTCTATCCGGAGCTGGCATTTTGGGATGCAGTGCATACGGTAAATGAGGAGACGAAAAGTGGGAGAGACGGGATCCTGCTGTCAGAGGAAGAAAAAAAGCCGGAGAAAGTAAAATTTCGCTTTTACCTGCAGGAGATATTTCAAAAATAAAACAACAGAAGGAGACGAAAGAAAAGTATGACAGAATTTTTAGTCAGACATTTTGTGAAAGACTATGAAGCGGTAGAAAAATCTGCGGTCCGCACTGCATATGGAGTGCTGGCGAGTATGGTGGGGATTGTTTGTAATGTATTTCTGTTTCTTGTGAAGTTTATTGTGGGGCTTTTGCTGCACAGTGTTTCTGTCACAGCAGATGCGTTTAACAACCTGTCAGATGCGGCATCTTCGATCATCAGTTTTATCGGGGTGAAGATGGCGGGCAAGCCGGCGGACAAGGAGCATCCGTTCGGACACGGAAGGATTGAATATATAGCGGCTTTGATCGTATCATTTCTGGTACTGGAAGTAGGATTTACTTTTTTGAAGGATTCTGTTTCCAAGATCAGAACCCCAGAAACCTTGAATTTTCAGTTGATTTCGGTAGTGATACTGATTTTATCCATCGGAGTCAAGCTATGGCTCGGTGTATTTAATAAAAAGCTGGGAAAGAAGATTGATTCCAAGGTGATGATGGCAGTCTTTACAGATTCTATGGGAGATGTGATCACGACCAGTGCAACGATTTTGTCTTTGGTGATCTTCCGGCTGACCGGGCTTAATATTGATGGGATTGTGGGGATCGGAGTCGCTCTGGTAGTTATGTGGGCAGGTGTCGGAATTGCAAAAGACACGCTGGAGCCTCTGATCGGAGAAGCAATCGATCCGGAAGAATATGATAAAGTCAAGCATTTTGTAGAGCGTTATCAGGGAATCGAGGGAACTCATGATCTGATCATACATAATTACGGACCGAATCAAAGTATGGCATCCATTCATGCGGAAGTGCCAAACGACGCGGACATTGAGGAAGCCCATGAGCTGATCGATCGGATTGAACGGGATGCGGTGGATGAGCTGGGAATTCTTCTGGTGATTCATATGGATCCGATCGAGATGCGGGATGAACAGGTGATGACGGTGAGAGGAGAAGTGGAAGCCGCATTAAAGGAACTGGATCCTCAGTGCAGCATTCATGATCTGCGTGTTGTCAACGGGATGGGGCAGATCAATCTGATCTTTGATATGGTCGTACCATTTGAATATGATGAGGAAGAAAAAAACAATCTGCAGCTTCAATTGATGGAAAAGCTGCAGGAGATTGACAAAAGATATCAGTGTGTCATTACGATGGAACACAGCTATAAGGCACACGTATAAGGAACAGGAACTGTTCGGGAAGGAAGAAAAGATGTACACATTTGACAGCAGAGTAAGATACAGTGAGATCGATCATACCGGGAATATGACCCTGCCGGCACTGATCAATTATTTTCAGGACTGCAGTACGTTTCAGTCTGAGGATATCGGGTTGGGCACAGAGGTGTTAAAGGCAAAGAAAAAAGCATGGATTTTGTCTTACTGGCAGATCGTGATCGAACGTCTGCCGGCATTGGGAGAGCGTATTACAGCAGGAACCTTTGCGACGGAATTTAAAGGCTTGTATGGAAACCGGAATTTTGTGCTCGATGATGCCCGGGGAAACCGGCTTGCGTATGCCAATTCTGTGTGGGTGTTTATGGATATGGAAAAAGGAAGACCGGCAAGACCTGAGCCGGAAGATGTACTTCCATATGGATCAGAGCCTGCGCTTGAGATGGAGTATGAAGACAGAAAGATCCGTCTTCCGGAGAATCTGGAGGAAAAACCGTCGTTTCCGGTGAGGAAGTATCACATTGATACCAACGAGCATGTGAATAACTGTCAGTATGTACAGATGGCTCTGGAGGTTTTGCCGGAAGAGACAAGAGTCCGCCAGATCCGGGTGGAATACAAGAAATCAGCAGTTCTTGGAGATGTGATCTTTCCGAAAGTGGCAAGAGAGGAAAAGCGTATTGTGACAGAATTGTGCGATGAAAACGGAAAACCGTATGCAGTGATTGAAATCAAGTAAGAGAGCATGTTATACTGTTCGAAGAACGGTGAAGAGGAGATTTTAAATGAAATTAGGAGAAAAGCAGGTTTTAACTGTTGTAAAGATTGTAGATTTTGGTGTGTATCTGGGAAATGATGAAGAACGTGTACTTCTTCCGAAAAAGCAGGTACCGGAAGGAATTGAACCGGGGGATCCGGTGGAAGTATTTTTGTACCGGGATTCGTCTGACCGTCTGATCGCGACGACGAATGAACCGAAGCTGACGATGGGACATCTGGCAGTTCTGGAAGTGGCAGATACAGGAAAGATGGGAGCTTTTCTGGACTGGGGACTGGAAAAAGATCTGTTCCTTCCATTTAAAGAACAGACAGCAAAAGTACAGAAAGGCGATAAGTGTCTTGTTGCATTGTACGTAGACAAGAGCGGAAGACTTTGCGCCACCATGAAAGTTTATCATATGCTGCGTACAGACTCTCCATATCAGAAAGACGATCAGGTAAAAGGAATTGTATACGACAGAAGTGATGAGTTTGGAGTTTTTGTTGCGGTGGATCATCAGTTTTCTGCAAGAATCCCGAAAAAGGATGTTTTTGGAAAGATTCGTATCGGTGATGAAATCGAAGCACGTGTGACAAATGTAAAGGAAGATGGAAAGCTGGATTTAAGTGTCAGAGGGAAGATTCCGCAGCAGATGGATGCAGATGCAGAACTGATTTTGAAAAGAATCCAGTCTTATGACGGAGTACTGCCGTTTAATGACAAGGCAGATCCGGATACGATCAAGGCAGAGTTTGGTATGAGCAAGGCTGCATTCAAGCGTGCCGTCGGAAGACTTCTGAAAGAAAACCGCGTAAAAATCTTTCCGGACAGTATCCGAATTCGCTAAAAAGCCTTGCAATCCATGGTAAATAGGCTATAATGAAGAAAGAAATAGAGAAGAAAGGGGACAGATAGAAATGAAAGTACAGAATATTACAGACATAGACGCATTTTTTAAAGTAGTAGACAACTGCAAAGGAAGAGTAGAACTGGTAACAGGAGAGGGAGACAGACTGAACCTGAAATCCAAACTTTCCCAGTATGTATCTATGGCAAATATTTTCTCAAACGGAGAGATTCCAGAGCTTGAGATCATTGCTTATGAGCCGGAAGATACAGAAAGACTGATCAATTTTATGATCAACGGTGAATAAGAATATCTCAGATTTTGAATCGCCGGTTTTGACAGACACGAGAAGATGTAAGGGCAGTTCTCTGTAAGGGAACGCCCTTTTTAGATTTACAGCAATACTGGATATAGAGGTGAATTATGAGTTTTGCGCATTTACACGTCCATACGGAGTACAGTCTTTTGGACGGTTCCAACAAAATAAAAGAATATGTATCCAGAGTCAAAGAACTGGGCATGAACAGTGCTGCGATCACGGACCACGGAGTCATGTACGGTGTGATCGATTTTTACAGGGAAGCCAGAAAGCAGGGAATCAAGCCGATTCTCGGCTGTGAAGTTTATGTGGCGCCGAATTCCCGGTTTGACCGTGAGACTGCCGGTGGAGAGAGCAGATATCATCATTTGGTACTTCTGGCAGAAAACAATACGGGATATGCCAATCTGATGAAGATCGTTTCCAGAGGATTTACAGAAGGGTATTATTATAAGCCCCGTGTGGATAAGGATCTTCTGCGTCAGTATCACGAGGGAATCATTGCCTTAAGTGCCTGTCTTGCTGGGGAGGTACAGCGGTATCTGAGCCGGGGACTTACCGAAGAGGCGAAGAAGGTGGCGCTGGAGTATCAGGATATTTTCGGAAAAGGAAATTTCTTTCTGGAAATGCAGGATCACGGGATCCCGGAGCAGCAGCTTGTAAACCAGAGACAGATCCAGCTTTCTAAGGAGACAGGGATCGAGCTTGTTGTGACCAATGATATCCATTATACGTACGCGGAAGATGCGAAGCCGCATGATATCCTGCTCTGTATTCAGACCGGGAAGAAGCTGGACGATGAGAACAGGATGCGGTATGAGGGCGGCCAGTATTATGTAAAGTCCCCTCAGGAGATGGAAGCGCTGTTTCCATATGCAAAACAGGCACTGGAGAATACGCAGAAGATTGCAGACCGGTGTGAGGTGGAGATTGAATTCGGAGTCACAAAGCTGCCAAAGTATGATGTGCCGGACGGCATGACTTCCTGGGAGTATTTGAACAAGTTATGCTGGGAAGGGCTTGAAAAGCATTATGGAGCGCCTTCCAGGGAGCTGAAAGAACGGCTGCGCTATGAGCTGGATACGATCCGCAGCATGGGATATGTAGATTATTTCCTCATAGTATGGGACTTTATTAAATATGCCAAAGATCACGGGATCGCAGTAGGGCCGGGGCGTGGCTCTGCAGCGGGAAGTATTGTCTCTTATTGCCTGGAAATTACAAATATTGATCCGATCCGGTATCAGCTGCTGTTTGAGCGTTTTCTTAATCCGGAGCGCGTGACCATGCCCGATATCGACGTGGATTTTTGCTTCGAGAGACGGCAGGAGGTGATCGACTATGTTGTGCGTAAGTATGGAAAAGACCGGGTAGTCCAGATCGTGACGTTTGGTACGCTGGCTGCCAGAGGTGTAATCCGTGATGTGGGACGCGTGATGGATCTTCCGTATGCATTTGTAGATTCGATTGCCAAGATGATTCCGCAGGAACTCAATATCACGATTGATAAGGCACTGCAGATGAATCCGGAATTACGTAAAACATATGAAAATGATCCGCAGGTAAAACTGCTGATCGACATGTGCAAACGACTGGAAGGACTGCCGCGCCACAGCTCCATGCATGCAGCAGGCGTTGTGATCGGTCAGAGAGAAATCGATGATTTTGTTCCCCTTTCAAGAGCTTCTGACGGCTCGATCACAACTCAGTTTACAATGACCACTCTGGAAGAACTGGGACTCTTAAAAATGGACTTCCTGGGACTTCGGACGCTGACTGTGATCCAGAATGCGGTGCAGCTTGCAAAAAGCAAAAATCCGGAACTTGATATGGATCAGATTGACTATAACGACAAACAGGTACTTTCTTATATCGGAACCGGTAAGACCGATGGAATCTTCCAGCTGGAGAGCGGCGGAATGAAAGGCTTCATGAAAGAGCTCAAGCCAAACAGTCTGGAGGATATTATTGCCGGGATTTCCCTGTACCGTCCGGGTCCGATGGACTTTATCCCACAGTATATCCGGGGAAAAAATGATGCAGGATCGATCACCTATGACTGTCCGCAGCTGGAGCCGATTCTGGCGCCTACTTACGGATGTATTGTCTATCAGGAGCAGGTTATGCAGATCGTGCGTGACCTTGCCGGATACACACTGGGACGAAGCGATCTTCTTCGCCGTGCCATGTCCAAGAAAAAGGGCGATGTGATGCAGAAAGAGCGCCAGATCTTTGTCTATGGAGATGAGGAGAACGGTGTGCCGGGCTGTATTAAAAATGGAATTGATGAAAAGACAGCCAATAAGATCTATGATGAAATGATCGATTTTGCGAAGTATGCATTCAACAAATCCCATGCGGCGGCCTATGCGGTTGTTTCCTATCAGACAGCATACCTGAAATATTATTATCCGGTGGAATACATGGCAGCACTGATGACTTCTGTGATTGAAAATCCGTCCAAAGTGGCAGAATATATTTATGCCTGCCGGCAGATGAATATTCAGATTCTGTCACCGGATATTAACCGCGGGATCGGCAACTTTTCGGTAGACGGCAACAACATCCGGTACGGACTGGCGGCCATCAAGAGCATTGGAAGACCGGTGATCGCTGCGATCATAGAAGATCGGGATGAGTTTGGGCCGTTTAAAAATCTGGAAGATTTTATCAGTCGGATGTCAGTCAAGGATGGACTGAATAAACGGGCAATTGAGCATTTGATCAAATCAGGTGCGCTGGACTGCCTGGGAGGCACGAGAAAGCAGTTTATGAGCATTTATGTTCAGATCGTCGATCACGTCAATCAGGAAAAGAAATATGCCATGACCGGTCAGATGACACTGTTTGATATGGTGGGTGAGGAAGAAAAAGAGCAGTTTGAAATCAAACTGCCGGATGTCGGGGAGTATTCGAAAGAGAATCTGCTGGCGTTTGAAAAGGAAGTGCTGGGAGTTTACTTAAGCGGACATCCATTGCAGGAGTATGAGGACAAATGGAGAAAATCCATTTCAGCCACCACACTGGATTTCCAGCCGGATGAAGAGACAGGCCGGGCAAAGGTACATGACGGAACGAGGGAGATCGTAGGCGGCATGATTACCGCAAAAACGATCAAGCATACAAAGACAAATCAGATGATGGCATTTTTGTCTCTGGAAGACCTGGTGGGAACGGTAGAGGTGATCGTCTTCCCGCGGGACTATGAAAAAAACAGAGAGTATCTGGAGATTGATAAAAAAATCTTTGTAAAGGGAAGAGTATCCGAGGAAGAGGAGCGGCCGAGCAAGCTGATCTGTGAGACGATCATTCCGTTTGAGCAGACCAAAAAAGAGCTGTGGGTGCAGTTTTCAGATAAAGAAGATTTTCTGCGAAATGAGCATATTTTATATGGATACCTAGCAGACTCGGAAGGAGATGACGAGGTTGTGATCTATTGTCAGAAAGAGCGGGCGATCAAGCGGCTTCCGAGAAACAGAAACATTCGGATCGGCCAGGAAGTATTGAGCAGATTGATGAATCATTACGGGGAAAAGCGAGTAAAAGTCGTAGAAAAATCTATTGATAAAGGAATATAAATAAGGTAGAATATACCCGGAGTGTTAAAAAATAGGCAAACTTTACTTTTGAAGAGTAGAAGAATTCAGAAAGGTGGAAAAGTTATGGCAAACAAAGCAGACAAAGAAAAAATGTTAGAAGAGATTGAAGATAGAGTTCGTACCATTGGAGTACTTACAAGTGGTGGAGATGCACCGGGAATGAACGCTGCGATCCGTGCAGTTGTAAGAAGAGCTCTTGCAAAAGGACTGAAGGTACGCGGAATCAGAAGAGGATATCACGGACTTTTAAAAGAAGAGATCATTGATTTGACGGCACGCGATGTGTCTGATATCATCCAGAGAGGTGGTACAATTCTTCAGACAGCACGCTGCCAGACAATGCGTACAGAAGAAGGACAGCAGAAAGCAGCAGCAATTTGTAAAAAATACGGAATTGACGGTCTTGTAGTAATCGGAGGAGACGGATCTTTTGCCGGAGCACAGAAGCTGGCGAACCTCGGAGTAAATACGATTGCTCTTCCGGGAACGATCGATCTTGACATTGCATGTACAGATTATACGATTGGATTTGATACAGCTGTCAATACAGCTATGGAAGCGATCGATAAGGTCCGTGATACATCTACTTCACACGAGAGATGCAGTATCATTGAGGTAATGGGACGTGATGCAGGATACCTTGCGTTGTGGTGCGGTATTGCCAACGGAGCAGAAAAGATTCTTCTTCCGGAAGAAAAAGACTATGATGAGCAGGCGTTGATCGAAGATATTTTGGAGAACAAAAAACGCGGTAAAAAGAATTACATCATCATCAATGCAGAGGGAATCGGTGATTCCATCAATATGGCGAAGAGAATTGAAGAAGCAACAGGAATCGAGACAAGAGCAACAATCCTCGGACACATGCAGCGAGGAGGAAGCCCGACATGTAAAGACAGAGTATATGCGTCTACAATGGGGGCACTGGCAGTTGACTTACTGTGCGAAGGAAAATCCAACCGTGTCATTGGATATCAGGATGGAAAATATGTAGATTTCGATATTGATCAGGCATTGTCCATGAAGAAGACAATTCCGGAGTATCAGTATAAAATCGCAAAATCATTTGCAATCTAGGAGAGAAAAATTATGAGTATGGAATGTGAGAAGAAAAAGGCTCCGATCGGAGTATTTGATTCCGGTGTAGGGGGACTTACTGTTGTACGGGAGATAACACGGCAGCTGCCGCATGAAAATATTGTATATTTTGGTGACACTGCCCGCGTTCCATACGGAAGTAAATCTAAGAGCAATATTATTCGCTTTTCTGAGCAGATCATCCGTTTTCTCAAAACAAAACAGGTCAAAGCCATTGTCATTGCCTGCAATACGGCAAGTGCACTGGCTTTGGATGCTGTTCGGGATGAATTTGATATTCCAATCATTGGTGTGATCGTTCCGGGAGCAAGGGCGGCAGTAGAAGCTACGGCAAACGGAGAGATCGGTGTGGTAGGAACGGATGCAACGGTGAAGAGCGGTACTTATACAAAGGTGATTCATCAGATGGATCCGAATATCCATGTGAGGGAGAAAGCCTGCCCGCTGTTTGTCCCTCTTGTGGAAGAAGGATTCAAAGAACATGTGGTCACAGAAGAGGTTATTGAATATTATCTGGAATCGTTAAAGCATACAGAGATCGATGCGATGATCTTAGGATGTACCCATTATCCGCTTTTACGTTCCAAGATCCGTTCTTATATGGGAGAACGAATCCAGATCGTCAATCCGGCCTATGAGACCGCCATGGATCTCAAACGGCTTCTTCAGAGTGAAGATATGGAAAATGACGGGGAAGAGGGCACAAGTAGCAAATATGAATTTTATGTCAGCGATGCGGCGGAAAAGTTTGTAAATTTTGCAAATACAGTGATGCCGTTTGATATTTCGAAAGCAAATATTGTGAATATAGAAGAATATTAGGGGAACACAGATGACAAAGGATGTATTGGTCAGTATTTCAGGGCTGCATATGGATATGGACGCCCAGATTCCGGGACCGGATGAGGATGATGTGATCGAAGTTGTGACACCGGCTACTTACTACTACAGAAATGGAAAACATTATATCATCTATGATGAGATCGTAGAAGGAGTCAGTGACACGATCAAGAATAAAATCAAAATATCAGGAACAGACAGTCTTGAGATTATGAAAAGCGGATTATCGAATACACATATGATATTTGAGAAAAACAAGAAGAATCTGACATATTACAAAACACTATATGGTCAGATGCTGGTAGGATTGAATACCAGAAATATGGAAATTGAAGTTTCGGATGAAACGATTAAAGTACGGGTGGATTATGAACTGGATGTGAATCATGAACCGCTTGCGAATTGTAAGATCCGAATGAATATTGTATCCAAAGGCAGCGGGATTGCTGTATAAAAAAGAGCACTGCAGCGCAGATTTTCTGCCGGCAATGCTCTTTGTCTTATTTGTTGTCTTTTTTGAATCTTGCAAAAAAGCCTTTTTTCTTTGCTTTTTCCGGAGCCTCGAGTGGTCCGCGAACACCTTTTACAGCAGTGATGTAGATGCCGCTTACGGTGGCTTTGACTTCTTTCTTGATTGGGATGAGGTCAAAGATCTTAGCATCACACATCAAAGTCATCACTCTTGGTCCGACTTTGGCTTTTACAACAGGTACTTTGGTACGTCTCAAATATTTTGGCGTATTCTCCAGCACTGCGGAAGGAAGATTGGCTTCTTTGAGTTTCATTTTCTTTTTATCGATGATCAGCATGTTGACAGTCTGCGCCATGGCATCCATCTGTTCCTGCTGTGCTGCCTGCTTCTTCTCTGCTTTTTTTCCGAAGAAATAAAGGCCGACGAGTACACCGATCAGAATCACAAGTACAACGATCAGTACGATCCATCCTGTAGACACGATAAAACCCTCCTAAAATTCTCTTTTTTCATAATTATGCATGTAATATTGTAACATTGTTTCCCTGGAAGTGCAAGAGATTTGGACGGCAGGGCTTTACTTTTCTTGGAGAAAACAGGTATACTAAGGAAATGAGAAAAAGATAGGGGAGAGGTATTTATGGCAGAAACGATATGGAACAGTGCAGTCAGTGTGTATCATTTTATGATGGACAATCTGGTTGTGATTAATATTTTGCTTTCTCTGGTCATTGTGTTTTTTCAGAGAAGATCTCCGCAGACGGTATGGACCTGGCTGTTATTGCTGTATTTTATACCGATTCTCGGATTTGTCCTGTATCTGCTGATCGGGCAGGATTTTCATAAAAGCAGGATGTTTAAGGCAAAAGAGATTGAAGGAGAGATAAAATATGCTGTGCGCAGGCAGGAAGAGACGATATACAGACGTAGGCTCCGCCTGACGAATCCAGCGGTGGCAAGATATCGGGATCTGATTTTATATAATCTGGAAGCAGGGCAGGCTGTTTTGACAGATAATAACGATGTGCGGATCTATACCGATGGAAAGGAAAAATTCAAAGCGCTGCTGGAAGAGATGCAAAAAGCAAAAAAATATATTCATTTTCAGTATTATATTATCCGTAATGATGAATTGTGGCAGCATATTGAGCCGGTGCTGATCAAAAGGGCGAAAGAGGGAGTTGAGGTCCGCATTTTGTTTGACAGTATGGGCTGTCGAGGGATGCATAACCGGGACTGGGAACGTCTGGAGAAGGAAGGAATCCACGTGGCAGAATTTTTCCCGGCGCTGTTTGGAAATCTTCAGCTTCGAATGAACTACCGGAATCACCGCAAGATTGTCGTGATAGACGGCAGGGTCGGATTTGTGGGTGGTTTCAATGTAGGAAGGGAATATCTGGGACTGGACAAAAAGAAGTTCGGTTACTGGAGGGACACCCATCTTTGTATCGAAGGGGCAGCCGTAACCTCTCTGGCCGTACGGTTTGTACTGGATTGGAATTATGCGGCAAAGGAAAATCTGTTTCAGGAGGATACCTTATTTGAGATTCCGAAGTATGAGCGGGAGGGAAGAGACCCGGTGCAGATTATTTCCAGTGGTCCGGACTCGCAGATCAAAACAATCCATGACAATTATCTGCGACTGATTCACAGCGCAAAAGATCATGTATATCTGCAGACACCGTATTTTATTCCGGATGATTCGATTCTGGATGCATTGAAGATTGCCGCCCGTTCCGGTGTGGATGTAAGGATTATGATTCCGTGCAAGCCGGATCATCCGTTTGTATACTGGGCGACCTATTCCTATATTGGTGAAATGGTGGAGGCCGGAGCAAAATGTTATGTGTATGACAACGGATTTCTGCATGCAAAGACAGTGATGGTGGATGGAACCGTAGCGTGTGTGGGAACTGCCAATATGGATTTTCGCAGCTTTGGATTGAACTTTGAAGTCAATGCAGTGGTATACAGCGAGGAGACAACGCAGAAATTGGAGCAGAGCTTTGAAAATGATATGACAAAATCTACACAGATCACGAGAAATGCGTATCACCAGAGAAGTCTTATCATCCGGGGAAAAGAGCAGTTTTCAAGATTGCTGTCACCGCTTTTATAAACAGACAGAAAAAACAGTGAAAATCTTATGAACTCTTAAGAAAAATGTACGTCTCATTCAACAGAATGTGGTATAATAAAAAACAGGCTGTCAAAAAGACAGGCAGAGGATCATATAGGAAATGGAAGGGCAAGAAGATGAAAAAGAAGTTAATTGCAGTAATTGCAGGTGTATTCCTGATGGGATCACTGACAGGGTGTTCCAGTCAGTTATCCAATGAGTATATTACGATTAAACAGTACAAGGGACTGGAAGTGCCGCAGGTGGAAGCAACTGAACTGACAGATGATCAGGTGACGAATTATGTGAATTATTTTCTGCAGGCAGATGCAACCAGAACAGAGGTGACAGACCGTGCAGCGCAGACAGGGGATACAGTCAATATTGATTATGTCGGAAAAGTAGATGGTGTGGAATTTCAGGGTGGTTCTGCCCAGGGAACAGACCTGGAGCTTGGTTCCGGTTCTTTTATCGGTGCAAACGGAGACTACCAGGGATTTGAAGACCAGATTGTCGGTCATAACAAAGGAGAGCAGTTTGACATTACGGTACAGTTCCCGGATACGTATATGAATACAGAAATGGCCGGAAAAGTCGCAGTGTTTACCATTACTTTAAATGGCATTTATACAGTAGATGTGCCGAAGCTGACAGATAAGTGGGTCAAAGAGAACAGTGTAGAAGCGACAACTGTAAAGGAATATAAAAAAGAGATCAAAGAAAAAATCGAAAACCAGCAGATGTACCAGAATCTTTTGAATGCTCTGGTGGATCAGATCGAAGTGAAAAAAGATCTTCCGAAAGATAAAGTAAAAGAGCAGAAAGAGGCGATCATAAACCAGTATGAGAGTACAGCAGAATACTATCAGATGGAGCTGGGAGATTATTTGACTCAGTACATGGGAATGACAGAAGATCAGTTTAAAGAGAAGGCACAGACAGTAGCAGAGAATACCGTGAGAAATCAGATGGCAGTAGAGCTTCTCTGTGAGAAAAAGAATTTAGAACCTACAGATAAAGAGTATGAGATCGGGCTGAAGCAGTATGCAGCACTTGCCGGATATCGTACAGATCAGATTGCGGAATATGAAGAGAAAAACGGAAAAGAAAACATCGAGCAGTCCATCATGCAGGAAAAAGCTGCCAAGTATCTGCAGAAGAGTTGTGTTCAGGTAGAGCAGGAAGACGAAACGACGAATGAAAATGCGAAAGATACACAGAACAGCACAACAGAGAACAAAGATCAGAATACCGATCAGAGTTCGGACGAGAGTTCAGATCAGAGCAGTACAGATAATGCACAGGAATAAAAAGAGAGCGCCGGAAAACAGATTTTGTTTTTCCGGTGCTTTCTGGTTGTACTGACAGGCAGAATGGTGTACAGTTGTAGTAGACGAATGAAAAGAAGCGGAGGGAGTTTTATGAAATTGGAAAACGCATGCCTTTGTGTGGAAATCGCAGAAAAAGGCGCAGAACTGACAAGAATTTTTAACAAAAAGACAGGAGCAGAGATCTTGTGGAACGGAAATCCTGAATTTTGGAACCGGCATTCTCCGATCCTGTTCCCAAATGTAGGGAAGACACACGGAAATACTGTTCTGATCAAAGGAACACAGTATCCGACGTCTCAGCATGGATTTGCAAGAGACAGCCAGTTTCGTTGTGTAAAATCTGCAGCAGAGGAAGCGCAGTTTTTATTTTGTTCGAATGAAGAGACGAGAGAAGTGTATCCCTATGACTTTGAGCTGTATATCACATACCGTCTGGATGGAAAAAATATTTTTGTAGACTGGAAAGTAAAAAATCCATCAGAAGAAACGATTTACTTTACGATCGGAGCACATCCGGCATTTATGTTTGAAGGCGCAAAGGAGACGAAAGACGACTATCTTCTGTGGTTTTCGAAGATGGAAACGCTGGAATGCTGCGGGCTGAATCTGGAATGCGGAACAGGCCTGCCGGAAGAAAGCTATTCTCTGGAACTGGAGGACGGATATCTGCAGCTTTCCGAAAAATTGTTTGGGGTGGATACACTGATCTGTGATGATTATCAGTTAAAAGAAGTATGGCTGTGCAAAAAGGATGGAAGAAAGCCATATGTAGGCGTAAAGAGTGAAGGATTTTACAGTTACGGAATCTGGTCACCGAAGAATGCGCCGTTCGTATGTCTGGAGCCATGGGCAGGCCGTTGTGATGATACCGGATTTGATAAAGATATTTCTGAAAAGAAGGGAATCAATGCGGTGCAGCCGGGAGAGATATTTGAAAAAGGATACCAGATTCTGGTGGGATAGTGGTGCAGCATGAAAAAGACAAATGATTTTGGAAGGGATTCAGTTCCACTTTTAGTATTAAAGACATCAATTCCTTTTATGTTTGCCCAGTTCGTCAATGTGCTCTACAGTATTGTAGACCGGATCTATATCGGAAATATTCCGGGGATCGGCGGGGATTCCCTTGCAGGCGCCGGAGTATGTGCTCCGATCATTACGCTTTTGTCTTCGTTTGCTGCTCTGATCGGAATCGGAGGATCGGTTACGTTTTCGGTGAAACTGGGGGCAGGAGATAAGAAGAGCGCACAACGGATATTGGCGAATAGTTTTTCCATGCTGCTTATATTTTCCGCAGTGCTGACAGTTGTGTTTTTGCTGATCAAGGATTTTTTACTGAACTGGTTCGGTGCCAGTGAAGTGACGTTTCCATATGCGAATACATATCTGACGATTTATACTCTGGGAACATTTTTTGCCCTTGTGTCTATGGGCATGAACTATTTTATTACAGCGCAGGGATTTCCGTTTCTGGGAATGGCAACTACATTGATCGGAGCAGTGGTAAACATTGTGCTGGATCCGATTTTTATTTTTGTATTTGAAATGGATATTGCAGGAGCGGCTGTTGCGACAGTCATCGCACAGCTTTCGTCCTGTATTTTTGTACTTTTGACTTTACACAGTAAGAAGATGCAGATTCCGATCCATCTTGTAAAGCCGGAGTGGGAGATTGGGAAGCGGATCTGTAAGATCGGTTTTTCGCCATTTTTGATCCTTGCGACAGACAGTGTGATCATCATTGCATTGAATGCTGTACTTCAGTATTATGGCGGCGAATCTCAGGGAGATACGCTGATCACGGCAGCAACGATCGTACAGAGCTATATGCTTTTGATTACCTCTCCGATGCTTGGAATTACGGGAGGATCACAGCCTTTGATCAGTTTTAATTACGGTGCGAACAAACCGGATCGTATCCGTAAGACAGTGAAGTGGGTATTGGTGCTATGTATTACATCTACAACGGTGATGTTCCTTGTATCCAGAATTCTGCCGCAGTATTTTGTGCAGATTTTTACAGACAATGCAAGATACCGGGAACTGTCCATATGGGGAATCCAGGTGTTTACATTGATGGTGATCCCACTCAGCCTCCAGTATGTGTTTGTGGATGCGCTGACGGCGCTTGGGATGACAAGGCTTTCCCTTAGCTTGTCACTGTTTCGAAAGATTGTGTATTTTGTGATGACATGTGTCCTGCCGATCGCGTTTGCGGCGAAGAGTGCATTTTATGCAGAGCCCCTCGCGGATGGAGCGGCAGCATGTCTGACCAGTCTGGTGTTCTTTGTGATTTACAGAAAGTATCTGAAAGGAGAAGGCAGACTGGGAGAGATACGGTTGTAAAGAAGGTTGGAATATCAAAAAATCAGAAAACAGGAGGAAAATGCAATGTTACAAACAGGAACAAAAGCTCCGGAATTTACACTTCCGGATCAGAATGGAGAGTTACACAGTTTAAAAGATTACAGAGGGAAAAGAGTTCTTTTGTATTTCTATCCAAGGGATAATACACCGGGGTGTACAAAGCAGGCTTGCGGATACAGCGAACGTTATCCGCAGTTTGAAGAAAAAGGTGTGGTAATTCTTGGAATCAGCAAAGACAGTGTTGCGTCGCATAAAAGATTTGAAGAAAAACAAGGTCTGACGATTACATTGCTTTCTGATACGGAATTAGAAGTGATTCAGGCATATGATGTCTGGAAAGAGAAAAAGAATTACGGAAAAGTATCCATGGGAGTAGTAAGAACGACCTATCTGATTGATGAAGAGGGTGTGATCATTCAGGCAAACGATAAAGTGAAGGCAGCAGAAGATCCGGAGAAGATGCTGGCGGAGATTTCATAGGGGCCGATACAGTATATTGGGATACGGGGACAATAAAATAAGGACAGATGTGCGGGCGTGTTAGAGTTAACACGTCCGTTTTGATGTATAATTCGCGAAATTTACACGGTCTTTTCTGAAACAAATAACAAATAATTCCGTAAATGAGTATTGCTATCACATTAGCGTGATGAAATATACTCATTTACACGGAGAAAGGAAAGACCGTGATGAAAAAAAATAATGAAGTAAGTCAAATTGTAGGGTATACTGTGTATATGATTGCACATAGGAGGAAATGAGAAAATGATAGAAAAGAAGAATGTGAAAAAACTGGCATGGGTGGCAGTGGCACTTGTGATAATGGTCCTTTCGATGACTGTTGTTTCAAAAGCGGCAAGCAATCCGGAAAACCATAAAAAAACGATAGAGGCACTGGATGAGAAGAAGGCAGATATTCTAAAACTAACAGCAACATCAGCGGCAGCATCAACAGCCATTGCGGCAATTCCCGGAGATGCGACAACACCGATAGCAAATAAGCTGACAGATTTAACATCATATTTTCTGATTATTCTGGTCGTTATATTTTTGGAAAAGTATTTGGTGACACTTACCGGATATGCAACGTTTTCTATATTGATTCCGGCAGCGTGTGTTTTGTTCGCGGCAGGAATCGGATTTAATCGAACGGTTTTGAAAATATTGGCAGCAAAAATAGCAGCATTTGGTCTTGTTATATTTATGATTATTCCATTCAGCATGAATGTTTCGGCAATGATAGAAAAAACATATGAGTCAACGATGGAAGAGACTGTAAAGGAAGCACAGGATATAACGAATGAAATTGAGAAAAATACAGATTCAGAAGGTAACATCATAGAGAAAGCATTATCGAAAATCAAAGATGGAATTTCAGGATTGTTGGAAAAAGGGGAAGAACTTTTAAATCAATTTATTGAGTTGATCGCGGTGATGTTGGTTACATCTTGTCTTATTCCAATTTTTATATTCTTGTTTATGATCTGGTTTATTCGGATGTTATTTGGAGTACAGATCAATGTGCCGAAAGGGGTATCAAAGCAGATTGCTGCAAAAATGCCAGGGCGTAAAAAAGTAAGAAACGATTTAAATTGAGTGAATAAAGGAAAAGTCGGGAGAGATTCCGACTTTTTATGATGTAGACCCAAGTGATAGAGATGAATATATTGCGTTAGACGACTATTTTTAGCTATTTAAAAATAGCGCGAATAAGAGAATTACAAAAGATTGTGCAGGATCTTGGGGCAAAACATTTTAGAGTAACATACAAAGAAGAAAATGTACCGGAAATACAACGATAGTAAGTGAAGTACACAATGAATTTGCTGCTTTGAGTACTGGAGAAACATGAAAACCATTAAAAATCTTCGAATAGTTTTAAAAATTTGGGTATCATTCTGGGTGTCTGGTGTTATCTTTTATTTATAGCATGAGCCTACGGTTTTTAATTGTTTTTGAGTAACTCAATTCTACCAAACCGGATGGCATCCATACTATTTTTTACGCCCTCAATTATTGGATTTTCAAGGTGTATACGAACTTATTGAAATGCAAAGTTTGAGTAATTAAAAGGGATTCTTTGGAAATTTAATAAATAGTTTATTGCTTTTCATATACTGTCATATTATACTTGAATCATCTAAACTTTCTGATAAATTTCTAAATGATTTCTAGAAGGTCAAGACCGTTCGGTCAGATATTTCAGAAAAAATTTAACTGAACAAAGAGGCAAGTAAATATGATGGAAAAGCAGTTGTACAATAGACAATATTTCTTTATAATGAAAATATCAAAAAAGAACATCATGTATGATTGTGTTTTCCACACCGTGGAAAGGAGCAGTTATATGTGTAAGAAAACGAAAGAACAGAAGTTTATTATGTTACCTAGCGTGGATTTTTGTTTTCAGGAGCTGATGGAAGATGAAGAAGTGCGCCGAGGATTTATAGGTGCGTTTCTTCGGATTCCACCGGAAGAGATTCTGGATATGGAATTACTTCCGAAGAAGCTTCGTAAGAAATATAAGGAAGAGAAGTACGGAATCCTGGATGTGCGAGTTCGTCTAAGAGAGGGAGAGCAGCTAAACATTGAAATGCAGTCTATTGCCTATGATTACTGGCAGGAGCGGTCTTTGTTTTATCTTGGGAAAATGTATGTAGACCAGATCCACGAAGGGGAAGATTATGATAAGTTGAAGAAATGTATCCATGTAGGGATTCTGGATTTTACACTGTTTGAACATGAGAGATATTATTCTTGTTTTCATATCTGGGAGGATACGATACGGGACATGTATTCCGACAAATTCGAGATTCATGTACTTGAGCTGCCAAAGCTTGCGAAGTATGAATATCCACAGACAGAACTCCTTCGATGGGCACAATTTTTCGGTGCAAGGAGCAGGGAGGAAATTGAAGTGTTGGCAGAAAAAGATGAATATATCCATAAAGCATATGATAAATTGGAAGAAATCAGTGCAGACGAGGAAAAACGATTAGAATATGAGGAACGACAAAAGGCAATCCGGGATCATCGCCATATGTTAGCTAGTGGAAGGCGCGAAGGATTACGTGAAGGATTACGTGAAGGAAAACATGAGCACGCAGTGGAAATGGCGCGTAAGATGTTGGAGGATAAGTTGCCGATAGAAAAGATCGCGGAGTATTCCGGATTATCACCGGAAGATGTGCACAGGTTGGAAGAACAATGAATACAAAGCAGAATTTGATTCTTGCACAGTACAGGTATTCATTCACCATCTTGGTAATTAAGTAGACAAGCAAAAATGAGGCTGGTGTAAAGCAAAATAATCTGCGTTCCCGGCCTCATTTTTACATGAAATATTGAAAATGAGTCTGTTATTTTTATTTCAAATTGGAGATGGTGAACGTAACCTCTAACATATTTTCATCTTTATAGTCTGCATTCTGGAAAGAAAAAGATTCTTTTTTCTGCAGACCTTCGATCATCGGCTCTGCTTCGCTCCACTGATTGATCAGATCCATCTGAAGGCTGCCTTTTTCAGAGAAAACCTCATCATTTTTATTTTCTTTTACCGTGTAATCCGTTCCATTAAAAAGAACCTTGTCAATTACAATCTGAGCATTGGTAAAGTCGGATTTTGTCTGATTTCCAAGTTCAACGTCACAGTCTTTTAAAGCAATGGTTGTAATGTTTAAAAGCATATCTTTATCACCTTTCAGTTTCAGAGTATAGGTGCCGCCTTTTTTGGTAATTCTTGCAGTGTTATCACTTTGAATGGTCGTCCAGTATTTACTGTCTGACACATACAGGCGGACGGACATCAGAGTGCTGTTTTGAGATGCTTTCTGACCAAAACCTTCCATAATGGCATCAATAATGACAGGCTGTGTGACTTCACATGTTGTACGATCAAATAAGCCGAATCCGTGGACACCATTGTATCCATTGTCCCAGTACATTGGAATACATCCGTTTTTACGACTCAGCTGGCACAATTTTCGGGCAAAATATGCACGGTAATATTCGTTTTCACTGTCATAGGATGTTTTGCCGATAGAGCCGTATTCACCGATGAAAACAGGGTATCCCTTGTCTGCAAATGTTGTTTTCATCAGATTTAACTGATTTTTCATGTAAGTTTCGTCACAGGTTGTACTTGTTTTGGAAGGATCATCCGCTTCGTTGCCTCATTGAGTGATCACACCGTTTTCTCCGCCACAGAAGTCCCAAGGAGAATAATAGTGAACAGAAATCATAATTCGTTGTTCTTCTTTATCGATTGGTTTGTCGCGGTATTGATCCGTAGGAAGTTTAAAACCGTAATCTCCGGCGGTATAGTCAATATTTGTGTTCCAGCCGGGAATAATCAGCCAACGCTTTGTATTGTTATCTCCTGTTTTCCGAACAGTATCAACGAATATCTGGTTGTAGTCATTAATATTTTGATAGTACTCTTTATTCGGTTCAGAATAACTGCCGTCAAATTCTTCATTCATGGACTCGAACAGTAAGTGCTCATCGTAATTTTTAAATCTTTCTGCAATTTGCTTCCATACCTTTTTATATTTTTTCTTAATCTCTGTTTGATTTTTTCCATTGCACAAAAGCCAGCTGCCATCGATGGTATTATAGCCATCTCCGTGAATGTTGATCACTGCATATAAGTCATTTTTAATGCAGTAGTCTACAACTTCCTGTACACGATCCAGCCATTTGCTGTCAATCGTATAATCTTTGTCATCGTCGATTTTGGCAAAATAGGATACAGGGATACGGATCGATTTAAAGCCTGCAGCCTTTACACTTTGAATGAGTTTTTCTGTGATTACAGGATTTCCCCAGTTTGTTTCCTCCGGAACGTTGTCAGTGACACTTTCCAGCTGATTTCCTAAATTCCAGCCAGGTCCCATTGCTTCTACTATTTGAGACTGGTTTAAATCTTCAAAAGATGTGGTGTCCTTTTTCGCTGCCTGAACAGAAAATGGAGCTGTGAAGCTTCCTGCGACAACTGTGCCAACCAGTACGGCGGCTATAAACATGGATCGTAAACGATTTTTCATAGTGCCTTCCTACATAAAAAATTTACTCTTCTTGTTATCCTTCAGATCGCGCGTGTTTGAAAAACTGGAAGAATTGTTTTTATAATATCATGGTTTTTTGGCGTGTAATACTATAAAAATTGGTAAAATATTACAATAAAATTTTGAGGTTTTGAAGTGTGGAGAATGGGGAAAAAGTAATGACTGCAGGGGAATTCCGGTCTTTTTGTCACTCATTTTCTTGAGTTACAGATGAAAAGCAGTTAAAATGAAGGATAGGAAGGAGATATAATAGTATGGGAAATTGCAGAAATGTAACAAATACTTTTTCGGAAGAAAGAAGACATTATTCGAATACGTATTTAGAAATATGCGAGGTATATGATGAAGCTGTAGAAGTGAGCGTATTTTCAGCAGTTGCTACAAAAGGATTATGAAGAAAATAAAGAACTATCAGGTGAATTTATAAGAATGTTTGTAGATACATATGGGCTATGCTTATCAAATGATGTACTTTTTGATGAGTCATCGTTGTTTGGTTTGTTTTAAAGATACGAGTAAAGGGAGGATAATAGAATGGCGAAGCAGGAAAAAGATTATCTTGCCATTGCTAAATAATAGGAGGTTTTGGATGAATGAAAAGAAAAAGAAAATTATGAAGTTGAGCATACCTTAGATTTTGGAACAATAATAGAAGACTTAGGGATATTGTGCCGAAAAAAACGGAGGCATGTTATGAGATTATATCATGGAAGTATATTGTAATTGATAGTATAAATCATGTGGTGGAACTTGCCTGAATTATTTACAATCGAATAGATACAGAAAAATGAAACAGGTTCAGATTAGTTGTTGTAGATATCAAAAGAAATATAGACGAATCGGAGTGTACATTCCGCATACTGTCTCTTAGCCCTGCATAGATTGTATAAACAAATTATACAGGGGTTTCCATGAAAGATTATATCGAGGAGAGGGCCGTTGAGATCGCAACTTATATAATAGAAAATAATGCGACAGTGAGGCAGACAGCGAAGCAGTTTGGGATTAGTAAGAGTACGGTGCACAAGGATGTGACAGAAAGATTACTTCAGGTTCGGCCGATACTGGCGGCAAAGGCGCGAAAAGTGTTGGATATGAACAAATCAGAGCGTCACATACGCGGTGGACTGGCTACAAAGGAAAAATATTTACACCAGCATGAGAAGAACAAGAGCTGACATAGGAATGTGTGCTATAATAAGGAAGAAAGTCAGCAGGTATGCTGAGAATAAAAAGTAAGATACAGGAGAAGCTAATTGAGACAAGGAAAAAACGGGCAAATACGAGGCACCCTGAAACGCAGATTAATGACAAATTTTCTTTTGACAGCATTGATTCCGGTTTTGATCTTTGCAATTATCTCGCAGATCAATATACAGCAGCGATTAAAAGAAAATCTATCAGACCGAATAAAGAGTAATCTGGATACGGCAGAGAAAAATCTGGAGATGGTTCTGGATAAGTACGAGACAATCTTATATGATTTCAGCACGGATGAAGATGTTCTGGAAATTGTAAGAGCATTGAACGAGAGCCGGGGGGATCGTGAGAGTAACAGCACCAGTCTCAGGAAAAAACTGAGTCATATTTGCAATCAGTTTACCGGAGTGGAAGGGATCACGATACAGTTAAAGACGGGAGAGATCATATATTATGAGAGTCTTTCGTCATTTTCTGGAAGTGAGACGTGGGCAGATAAGGTTGAGATTCCGAAAATAGAACGGGGGGCTGTTTATTTCGGAGATGGAAAGCCAGTGAAGATTGCTGACAAGAATCATTATATGTTTTATATTGCAAGAAATATTACAGACTATCGTATTATCGAGAATTTTCAGGGAACGGTCGTATTAAGTGTCAATGAGGAGAGAATTCGCAGAGCAATTGCATCGGATATTGGTTCCAGAGAATATCTGCTGAGCGACGATGTGATTGTGAGTGCGCCTGATCCAAAGAAGATCGGGAAGAAGCTCAGTGAGATACAGGATTCCGAAAATTACCAGTATACGACAGCAGATCATGAAATCAGCGGATTTGCAATCTGCAATGAGCAGCCACTTGCGTATTACTGGAAAATGTCCGTCAGTCAATGGATTTATCTGTTTATCATTATCAGCATGACGATCGTGATCATGTTCATATTGCTTCATTTTTTCAGCAGACCATACATTCAGGCGGTAGAATCAATTACCGGCGTAATGAGTTGTGTAGAACAGGGTGAGTTTGATCATCAGGTGAGAGTGAACCCGCATCTGCCTATGGAGATACAACAGATCAGTTCAGGATTTAATGAGATGGTTGCACATCTGGAGATGTTGATTGCAAAAGTAAAACAGGCGGTTCTGGATCAGAAAAATGCAGAATTGTCAGCCCTGGAGGCACAGATCGATCCTCATTTTCTCTATAATACGCTGGATACGATCAACTGGAAGGCGATTGAAAATGAGCAGTATGAGATTAGTGGAATGGTTGGTGCACTTGCGGACATTCTGCGTTATACAGTGAAAAATGCAGGAGGAACAGCGAGTATCAGCGAAGAAATTGCCTGGCTGAAGCAATATATTATGCTGCAGAGTGCAAAATTCGGAAAGCGTCTGGATGTAAAGATTTATATGCCGGAAGATGTGAAGGAATGCAGAATCCACAAATTGCTTTTACAGCCGTTTGTGGAGAATACGATCAAATATGCGTTTGCAGATCAGGAAGAGTGTGCTTTGAATATCCGCATGAAGAAAAGCGGAGAACAGCTGCATATTCTGATCCAGGACAATGGACAGGGAATGGATCCGGACATGGTAGCCAAACTTAATCAGGACGAGTGCGAGATGGAAGGACATCTTGGAATTGCAAATGTAAGAAAGCGCCTGAAATTGTATTATGGGGGACAGGCAGCATTATATTTTGAAAGTGAAGTTGGAAACTATACAAAAGTACATTTATTTATACCCATAGAGGAGGAAACTACATGCGTATTGTAGTGGTTGAGGATGAAGCGCCGATTCGTGAAGGAATGGCAAAGCTTCTAAGCAAGATCAATCCGGAATATGAGCTGGTAGGAAAAGCGGCGGATGGGGAAGCCGGCTATCAGCTGATTCGTGAACTGAATCCGGATCTGGTCATTATGGATATTCGGATGCCCAAAATGGATGGGATTGCCATGATGAAGAAATTGCGGGAGGAAAATATAAAATGTAAAGCCATTATCCTTTCGGCATATTCGGAATTTCAGTATGCCCAAAAGGCGATTGAACTCAAAGCAGACAGCTATCTGCTGAAGCCGATTAAGATTCCGGAATTGAAAAGTGCCTTAAAACAGGCAGAGAGAGAAATCTCAGAGGATCAGGGGACAGAGCAGATTTTTTCCGTGGAAAATATTATGTTGGCCTGTATGCATGGTCAGGTGCGCCAGAATTCACAATTAAATAAAACAATGCAGCAAAAATACGGTGTTTCTCTGGAAGAACCGGCAGAACTTTTTGGTGTGTGGCTAGGGGACAGTTACAGAAAACAGAAGTCGTTGACCAGGCAGATTTTGGAAACGGTGGGGGATCACGCTATACATTATAAGTCCTGCATTTTGGAATCCGACAGCTGGCAGCTGTTGACGATGGTGATTTATCAGGTGAAAGACGGAGCGTCCCAGAAAGAGCGATTTGAAAAGTACGTTGTCCCAATGGTTTGCAGTCAGCTGGAAACTCCGGTGGTCTGCTTCTGGAAAACGGTAGAACGGCTGTTGGATATGCCGTCTGCATTGCAGGAAATCCGTGTACAGAGAGAATGGAATCTGATGTTTCCGAAAGGAACACTGATCAGCAACGAGTTGATTGAGCAGCAGCATCCGGTACCGTTAAAATATCCTGTGGAATTGGAAGAAAAGGCAAAACAGGCGGTTTTACAGGAGAACAAAAAGGAATTAAAAAAATGTTTCTGGGAACTGGCGAACTGCTATCAAGAAGAGTTTCATACACCGACAGATATCAAACAGGCGATCATTCATTTGAGCCTGGCTGTATTCGGAATCTATAAGGCAAAAGTTTCGGTTGAACTGGATCTGGAAGTGCAGAATATCCTGCAGGAAATTACAGTAGCAGTGAGCTGGAATCAGCTGGAAGCTGCATTGAAAGCCTTTTTCGGTTTGTTTGAGTTTGAGACGGAAGAGGAAGGCGAGGAGACAAGTGTTCTGGTAAAACAGGCGAAAAAGCTGATCCGCAAATATTATGATCAGGGGATTACACTGGAGGAGATTGCGAATAAGCTTTATGTATCGGAAGAATATTTAAGCGCACAGTTTAAAAAAGAAACCGGAAGTACTTTTACCGAGACAATCCGCAAATACAGGATAGAGAAGGTAAAGGAGCTGCTTTTAAATACACATTTGAAACTGAATCAGATTGCGGAGCTTGCCGGATATTCAGATCCGAAATATATGAGTAAGGTATTTAAAGAGGAAGTTGGGATGCTTCCAAATGACTTCAGAAAATCGGTTCATTAAAAAAATCTCCCTTTTTAAGATATTTCACCCTGTTTCTTTTGACAGAATGTGATAACCTCGTAAGAGTGAAACATGGAAGGCATCATAGGAAGACATCAGTATAGATAGAAGAGGAGTATTTATGATGAGCGAAATGTTAGTTAGCTTTAAAAACCCCGAGGAAATTCTAAATTTTGTAAATACAGTGGCAAAGTATCCATATGATATGGATATGAAGAGAGGAAGATTTGTGGTAGATGCAAAATCTATTTTAGGAATCATGAATCTCGGGCTGAACAACGTGATATCACTGCAGGTTTACGGTGATCATTGCGAAGAACTGAAAAAGGAAATCTCCCGTTACGCTGCCTAGCGGCAGCCCTCCTAAATATGATGTTAGATGAAAATCTGACTCCAAATTCCCCAAACTAAGCAAACCTAAGGGAGAGAATTCCAAAGGCCGATGTACGAAAGTGCATTGGCCTTTTCAGTATACAAAGAAATAGAAAATAGAAGAAATGAGGATAGAGAAATATTTTTCAACACTTTTGTCCGGTTATCCGTCTTATAAGTGAAAGGCAAAAGAAAGGATCGCAAGGTATGATAGAGGAACTGTATAAGAAATATTATGAGGAATTGATCAATTGGTGCCATAGTATGACAGGAAACCTGTATACCGCGGAGGAACTGGTGCATGAAGCTTTCTTGCGCGCAATGCTTCATGAGGATACCTTATCCACGCTGAAAGAACAGCAAAGTCGCTCATGGTTATATCGAACTGTTAAAAATTTATATGTAGATCGTCTCAGACATGGCAAGAAGGAAATCATCTTGGATGAGTTTTCGCAGCCACAAATAGATTCTGAAGAACTGGTTCGATTAGAATGGGAGAAGCTGCTGGAAACTTTACCGGATCTGGAAGGAGTAATTTTTTCGTTACGTTACTTGGAAGGGTATAATTCCAAACAAATTGGAGATATCCTTTTGCTTTCACCAGGAACGGTCCGATCCAAACTTTCTTCTGCACGTCAACATTTAAAAAGAATTTTAGGAGGGAACAAATATGTTTGATAAGAAAAACTATGTATTAAATTGTGATATCTGTGATGCCAGAAAAATGAAAGAAGAAGATTACAACAACTATAAAAACATGATAATCAATGCAGATATTGTTATCGTCAGTACTTCCAGTAAAAGTATTTTAAATCGTCTTCCTGTCACGATAAATCAAGATTATACAATAGAAATTGCAGATGATGTTGAGACAGAGTTAAAAGTAATCAATGGATCGTATGAAATAACAGATTCTATGGTTGTTCAGGAACATACATTGTTAATCGTAAATGGAGCCCTCAATATACATTCAGGTACAAAAGAAATTTTAGAGAAATATGAGAAAATTCATGTGAACGGTTCTGTTCGATGTGCGGAAAGTATTTCGGGTTATCTGACAAAATTATCCGCAAGTAATTCCGTTTCGATCTATCCGGATGACTGTATGATATTAAATGACACATTCATTGTAGATAAATATTTCCCTTTGAGAGCAAAAGAAGACAACAAATATTATGTAAAAGACAAAGTAATTATTCAGGATAAATCGGTAGATATGCAAAAGCTAGTCGAAAAAAATGTCCGGTTTGTTACAGAACAGTTGATCATTCCGGAAGAAATGGTGGAATCGTGTATCGAGCTATTTGATGAAAAAGTGAATTTTGTAGTCATCCCTGCAGGAATGGCACTTCATTATGGAGATGCAGTTTTAAATGAAGAATTACTGAAGAAAGAGGGAGACAGCATTTATGTGTACGGAAATCTAAAAGTACCGGAAGATGTCAAATTAGATACATTAGATGAGTGGATTTCAAAACTCATGGTAAAGGAAACGGTAGTTTTGATGAAAAATCAAGAAGCGTCATTTAAAAAGTTAAATGTGGACTATCAGAGACTTGAATTTGAATGGGAGGGCAGAATCATTGAAAATAAGCCTAATATTAGCATAGATAAAATATTGCTTGAAAATTCTTCAGATCAAGTTCTTGTAAGAAATATAGCCACTGTAAAGATTGCACAAGATGTAACGCCGGAATTGATATTAAATTACCTCAGGATTCAAAACTGCGCACAGGTATTGTGTAATGAAGAACAGAAAAGTGTGATTGTAGCCATTTCGCAAAATGTAGCGCAACTTGGAGAAGCTGATGGAGAAGAGCTGCCTGGTAAGAATATCGGAATTCAGGATCTGCTCTTTGCGAAAGTGATCAATGCAGACAGCTATATCCTTTGATCAGACAGATTAGAATTAGAGTATTTGAAAGTAAAACTGGTGAAACTACAAGAAAAGAAACTTGTAAATTCAGAAGTGCTACATTATAATAAAAATACTAGGATAAACATTAGGAGGAAACATTTGTGAAAAACGAATTAGTAATCGTACTCGATTTTGGCGGGCAGTACAATCAGCTGGTTGCAAGACGCGTTCGAGAATGCAATGTATATTGTGAGATTTATTCTTACAAAACAGACCTTCAGAAGATCAAGGATATGAATCCAAAAGGAATCATTCTGACAGGTGGTCCGAACAGTTGCTATGAGGCAGACTCCCCGACCTATACAAAAGAATTGTTTGAACTTGGAATCCCTGTATTGGGACTGTGTTATGGAGCCCAGCTGATGATGCATGTACTTGGTGGTGAAGTAAAACGTGCAGATGTCAGAGAATATGGAAAAACTGAGGTGTTGATCGATAAAGCCTCTTCAAAAGTATTTGAAGGCGTGTCAGCATCTACAATCTGCTGGATGAGTCATTTTGATTATATTGCGCAGATCGCACCGGGATTTGAGATTACAGCACATACGGCAGACTGTCCGGTAGCAGCCGCAGAGAATGCAGAAAAACAGCTGTATGCGATCCAGTTCCATCCGGAAGTACTTCATACAGTACAGGGAAAAGAGATGCTCAGCAATTTCGTGAGAAATGTGTGCGGATGTGCCGGCGACTGGAAGATGGATGAGTTTGTAGAAAACTCAATCAAAGAGATTCGTGCAAAAGTAGGCGACGGAAAAGTATTGTGTGCACTTTCCGGCGGTGTGGATTCTTCCGTGGCAGCAGTTATGCTTTCCAAGGCAATCGGAAACCAGCTTACCTGTGTATTCGTAGACCATGGACTTCTTCGTAAAAACGAGGGAGATGAGGTAGAAGCAATCTTCGGACCGGAAGGTGACTATGACCTGAACTTTATCCGGGTGAACGCACAGCAGAGATTTTATGAGAAACTTGCAGGAGTGACAGAGCCGGAGCAGAAGAGAAAAATCATCGGAGAAGAATTCATCCGTGTATTCGAGGAAGAAGCGAAAAAGATTGGAACGGTTGATTTCCTGGTACAGGGAACCATTTATCCGGACGTAGTAGAAAGTGGTCTCGGCGGTGAATCCGCAGTGATTAAGTCTCACCATAACGTAGGAGGACTCCCGGATTACGTAGATTTCAAAGAAATTATTGAGCCGCTTCGTGATTTGTTCAAGGATGAAGTAAGAAAAGCAGGTCTGGAGCTCGGACTTCCGGAGCGTCTGGTGTTCAGACAGCCGTTCCCGGGACCGGGACTTGGAATTCGTATTATCGGAGAAGTAACAGAAGAAAAAGTAAAAATCGTTCAGGATGCAGATGCTATTTACCGTGAAGAGATGGACGCAGCAGGCATGAACAAGACAGTCGGACAGTATTTTGCTGCATTGACAAACATGAGAAGCGTTGGAGTTATGGGGGATGAAAGAACCTATGATTACGCAGTTGCACTTCGCGCAGTCAATACGATTGACTTTATGACAGCAGAGTCAGCAGAGATTCCATGGGAAGTACTGCATAAAGTGACAAGCAGAATTGTCAATGAAGTAAATCATGTGAATCGCGTAGTGTATGATCTGACGGGAAAACCACCTGGAACGATTGAGTTTGAATAGAAAGAAAGAACCTAGAAACCTTGAAAATGTGAGGGTTTGGTAAGGATGTTTTTAAGATTTAGGTTTTGCGGTATAGTATATTGTGTACTATACCGCTTTTCCTTTCCACAAAGTGACCTTTGAATGGTCGAATACTCCGATATGGTTATAGATAATTTCAATTTCCTGTAAGCGTTTACCGCTGCTCTTATCCGGAGCGTGGACAATAATTTTGTCGATAAACTCATGCACAATTTCTGGTGTGAGTTCTGTAAGGTTAGTGTACTTGCGGACTACTGAAAGAAATTGCTTTACATCCACAGATTGTTTTTCTTCTTTCTGTAATTCTTTCTCTAAGGAAGTCTGTTCTTCCTGCAAAGTATGCTGTTCTTCCTCATATCCTCTTGAAAGTTTCATAAAGCGTTCATCTGAAAGTTTTCCACTAATGTTGTCTTCATAAATCCGTTGAAAAATTTTGTCCAACTCCTGAATACGGGAATGAATTTCTGTAAGCCGCTTCTTCTTTTGCAGCAGTTCTTTATTTCTTTGCCGCATATCCGTGTCCATTACCATCTGAACAAATTCATCTTCATAATCTGACACATAGCGGATAACTTCTTTCAGGTTTTCCAGTACAATTTGTTCAACTACTACATTACGAATATAGTGCATAGTACATGATTTTGAATTGTGTCGGTAATTGCTGCATACAAAATTATGTTTCTCTGCACTCTGTGCCATTTGCCTATGAAATGTCATTTTGCTTCCGCAATCTGCACAGTAGAGCAAACCAGAGAACATAGGCATATCCCCCATTTTGGTAGGGCGGCGTTTTCCAGAACGGATTTTCTGTACAATCTCAAAGGTTTCCTTGTCAATGATTGCTTCATGGGTATTCTCAAAAATCTTCCATTGTTCAGGACTGTTATCAATTTTTTTGCGATTTTTATAAGACTTAACATGGGTCTTAAAATTCACAGTATGTCCTAAATAGTCCATTCTTTCTAAGATATGAGATACCACAGTTGCGCTCCACAGATACTTGTCAGGTGGAAGAACGGTTCGTGGCTTTTCCCCATGCTCTAGCGCATAATAAGTAGGGCAAAGAATTTTTCTTTCCGTTAGAATATTGGCAATTCGTGTCGGTCCGTAACCATTGACACATAAACGGAAGATTTCCCGAACTACTTCGGCGGCTTCTTCATCTATAAGCCATTCCTTTTTATTGTCTGGATTCTTCATGTAGCCATAAGGAGCGTGAGAACCGATATGTTCACCTGCCATTCCTTTAGAACGCTTGACTGCACGCATTTTTTTGCTGGTGTCCTTTGCGTACCATTCGTTGATTATGTTACGAAATGGGGTAAATTCATTATCTCCCACATGACTATCCACGCCATCATTGACAGCAATAAAATGGACATCCATGTTCGGGAACATAATTTCTGTGTACATTCCCACTTGCAAATAATCACGTCCAAGTCTTGACATATCCTTGACTATAACGCGTTTGATTCTTCCTGCTTCGACCTCTGCAATCATTCTTTGGAAATCCGGTCTGTTGAAGTTTGTACCAGAAAATCCATCATCTACAAAAAACACATAAGGCTGATACCCGTGCTCGATTGCATAACGCTTCAGGATTTTTTTCTGGTTAATAATACTGTTTGAATCACCCTCCTGTTTATCGTCTTGTGAAAGCCGACAGTATAATGCGGTTAATTCCTCTGTTTGATTTCCCATCGGATAAATGGAAGTGATAGTGCTGTTTGACTGCTGTAACATAAGTACCTCCTATCCGACAGTCAAACAGACAATGCTTTTACAACTTTATTGTACCGCATTTTCTGTTTCCTGTCTGCCTTATTTTATCTTAAAATTATTGTTTCAAATCATTGCGGATAAGCCTTTTTACTTTCGTTACTGCGTCTTCCTGCGCCTGTTCTTTTGAGCGGGATTTTACCACATAGCAGGTGTTTCCTATCTGGTATTCTCGTATCATTTCAGGGTCAGGATTCTTTGTATTTTCCATAAGATAACAACCTCCTGTTATTTTCTTTGAAGCAAACCGAACAGCTTTCGCTAAAGCTCATGGGAATCTCACCCCTGCATGGTTCTCATCCAGCCGTACCCTTTGCCAGCGGTGCTACATCATCACACGGACTAAGGCTGTACGGAAGTATCATTATTACGATGGAAAGGTCATGGCGGCAGCTTTTGCGGTAAGCTGCTTATGGAACGCTGGCAGGAATCGCTATCCGTTTTCATCCCTCCTTTGGTGGGTTACGGCGTGCCAGCCCAACGGCTCTCTTTCTATCGAAACGTATTCGGCTGCTTTATGCTGCGTTGATTAGACGCTTTCTTTTTCAAGGAACAATCCGGCTTTGTCAGCCTGTTAAAATGCACTGGTGATAATGCACTTTAATAGACTGGCAAGCTCTGTCTGGGAAGCATGAGCTTGTCCATGCTTCCACAGGAGAGCATTATTTCTAGGTGGGTTCCCTGATTTCAAAAGATAAAATCTTTGCAATCAGACGTGTTTCCATCCGGCGGCGTAGGGTTTCATCTACAACCATGTGGGTATTCCCGTATTCGTCTTTCATGGGACGCATGGAACGGCTGGCAATAAAACCGCTATAATGGCGTACAATCTGGTTGATTGCTTCAATATCACCGTCCGCAGCCCTTACAATTACAGGAAACGGAATCATAGGGTGCTTTGCTGTCATGCTTCTTCCTCCATAAATTTTTTGATAAATTGCAGTCCGGCGTGTCTTCTTCTCTGGATGGTAGAACGATTAACTTCCAGAATTTTTGAAATTTCTGTATCGTCAAATCCAAGAAAATAATATCTCAGGATAACATCACGTTTCTTTCCATCCAGATTTTCTAATGCTTCTGCTAACAGGCTGTTTTCAATACGGACAGTAAATCCATCCATTTCAAAAGTATGGAAGTGGGATGGATAGGTGTCTTCGGAAGAAAACAGATTAACGGTGTAATCGTCCATATCACAGAACAGGGTTTCCCGTTTGCACTGTCTGGACAACGCTTTGAGATAGTCTTTGCGTTCATCCTCCATAGCGACTTTACAGATGTAATCAAACTGGTTCTCTATGGTTGTCTGAAATTCAGATGGCTTCATCATTGCTCACCTCCTTTCCAGCCTTGAAAGGGAGCGAGTTGATAAGAATTTCTGCTTCTTTCCCCCTTTTCGCTCTTAGTCCCGACAGGACAGGGGGTGCAGTTGCGTTTTGAGAAGAAAAATTTAAAACCTTTTTCTTCCAACTAAAAAAGCACGCAAACAGACGATATTTCTGCTTGTGTGCTTCGATAGTTCTTTCTATGTATTCTGAAAAACCATATTGAGGGTCAGACTTTTCTAGTGTAGGTGGATGGCTTTTTTTAACGGTTTACCGAATGTAGATATATTTAAGAAAATATTTTGCATAGCGGCTTCCTCCTGTAAGCCGCTGTCTGTATAAAGTAGTAGACTTTAAAAATCATCTATATTTCATGCAAAAAAAGACGGCGGCTTTTGTTAAACCGTCGTCTGGAAAAGATGATGTGATTTTTGATGCAGGGAAAGTATGCTGCCAAATAACGGTTTTTTTTATTTCCGTTTCGGCAGCATAGTTTTATCTTTGATACGCATAATAGGAACTGTACAACTATGTAATACGTTTTTCTATACCTGTCGCTATTACAACAGGAACAGTAAAATGTACAGAGGTGGTGTATTATGCGTAAAAAAGAAGATAAATATGATTTCAGGGCGTTTGGGCTTGCCATAAAAGAAGCCCGTAAAAAACAGGGTTTGACCCGTGAACAGGTGGGAGCAATGATTGAAATTGACCCACGCTATTTAACCAATATTGAGAATAAAGGGCAGCACCCCAGTTTACAGGTGCTGTACGACCTTGTATCTCTGCTGAATGTATCAGTGGATGAGTTCTTTTTATCCTCTGATAGTCTGGCAAAAAGTAGCAGACGAAGACAGCTTGAAAGCAAAATTGACAATTTTACAGACGCAGACCTTGTTATCATGGAAAGCGTTGCTGATGGTATTGTCAAATACAAGGAAATGGAAGATAAATAACTTCTATTGCCTACCAGAATAGGACTGAAACTAAAATGAGCCGATAGTCTATAAGTTTCAATAACTTATAAATTATCGGCTCTGCGTCTAAGCGTCTGGCTCTTTGATAATTTCTATTTTGAAGTTATTTACGCATATCAAACTTTCTTTTTTACATTTTGGACAATACAACGGAAAGTTTTTTAGCTGTGTATCTTTTCGTATTTTAATCCTTGTTTTATTGTTGCATATAGGACAAATAACCCACTCCATCATATTCATTCTGAACCTCTGCAAAAAATTTGTATTGCTTCATTAAAAAAAGCTGCAAGATTTCCACTACTAAATCTATTTATAAAAGTGGTAAATCTTTCATCTGTAATATAGAGAACTCCCAAATTAGATAAAATTTGTTTATTACATTCATAAAAGTGTTCAGAAATATATTGTTGCCATTCATGTACTATTGCTTGTACTTCTGGACTTTCCGCAGGACTATTTTCATACATAGCTAGTTTTTCAAAAATATTGCGAGCCATTGAATAAAAAGATTCTATTTCTTTCTCTTGTATTTGCTTTGAATGGGAAGAAAACATAGTCTTGTATTCTCTGAAACTTTCAGTATTTCCCCATTGTTCTAATACTTCTTCTTGAAATTGCGATTGTAACTCAAGTATTTTTGCATTTGAAAATGCAGAAAATTTAATTTCTTTATTTCCGTTGATTGTGTCTTTTACAAGTGAAATCAAAGCTTCTATTCGTTCTTTCTGAGCTTCCAAAATCAGTACATGACTCTCTAATGCTTCTGAACGAACATAATGAGGTGAATCCAGCAGTTCCTTAATTTCTTTTAGGGCGAATCCAACTTCTCTAAAAAACAAAATTTCCTGAAGCCTAGTTAAATCGTCGTCTGTATACTGACGGTATTTTGCTTCGGTTATAATAGACGGTTTTAATAAACCAATTTCATCATAATAATGTAGTGTTCGAGCAGTAATACCTGTTAATTTAGCAACTTCATGGACTGTTTTAGCTTTTTCATTCATTCCAAAAATCCTCCGTAGCATCTAAAATTTCTTTTGCAGGTAATAGAGTTGCTTCGACAATGTTTTTTCCAGTCTTTTGCAAGTAGTGTTTAATCAAGTGATAGCCACACGCATATCCGGAACAATAGGGTAATCCGACCTGAGGATAGTTTTGTAATGCTGCCATTTCATCACCATAAAGGTATGCATTCAGATTTTCTAATCCTTGAACATTTAAACCGTCCCGAATAATAGGCTTAATATATTCATTTAAGGTTTCTATATCAGTTTTTGTTACCCAAGGACCTGCTTTATCTTCACCATACAGAAATGTTGCAAAGTTTTCTGCCAACCCCTCATTGACTATCATTTCACCAAGAGTGATGTCATTCTTCCATTTAATAAATTGAAATCGTACGTTGTGATTAGTTTCATGTGCTAATGCTACATGAAGATGTGATAAAGTGTATTCATTAGGTAGTAACCAAGAAAAAATATATCCTGGAATACCACCATCACCGCAGTAACCATCATTTAAAATAATGTAAGGATTCTTAGCATTTGCAAGTAAAATTGTAAACGCATATTCTTTAACGGGTAGATTAACACCGTGTTCAACAAAGCAATTCAACGACTGCTGAATGGATAACTCACATTTTTCCCAGAGTGTATTATCAGAAATTAGATTAATATTATTTTGTTGCTTCTGGTCAACAGCGGTTGGGGCGATATGCCCAAGCATTTCGCTTGCCATAATTACATCATATCCATTAGGCGTTAGAGCTTTCATAGGAACACTATAACAAGCCCACTTTTTTTCAAAAGGCTTCATAAGTTCATATCTATAAATGTCATTTTTTTTGTCTAACGGTGCACTCATAATTTTTGAATAAACTTTGTCAGAACGGATAGCGGATATTTTCATAATTCTAGTTCCTCCTTTTGATTTTATCATATACTATGACGTAACGTTAAAGTCAATAGGCAAGTTAAAATTATCACAAATATTTCACTTGAAAAGTAAGATGCTACCTAATTTCCGCTTCGGGTGCAAACCGGATTCAGCAGTTCAGAATTAAATTGAAATAAACGGCTCAATATACTTTTGTATAAAATCTATACGGTCGAATATGGTTGGCTTAAAATATGATGTAACTGCTATCACTATATTTTCTAATGAATTTACATATATAACATTCCCACTATTTCCTATGGCTGCATATACATTTTCATTCACAATCCACCAAAGATACCCATAAGACATATTTCTAAATTCTTCTCCGCATTTATAATTTGGTTTTGTTATTTCTTCAATCCATTTAGATGATACAAGTTGTTTTCCATTATGAACACCTTTATCTAAACAAAGTTGTCCAATTTTCGCCATATCTATTGCAGAAAAGCATAAACCATATCCAGCCGTACCTATTCCTTTTGGGTCACAAAACCATATATTTTTTTGCGGTTCTTTACATATAGTAAAATGTTTATGTTCTTCGGCAGTTTCTGCTAAATAATTTATATGTTTTTCTACTCCAATAGGTTCAAATAAAAACTTATTTGCAAAGTCCACGACTTTCAGACCACTCGTTTTTGATATAATACCAGTTAGTATATGTATGCCTAAAGTTGAATATTTGAATTGTCCAGTCAATCCTTTTCTTCCACCTAGAAAATCTAAAGCTGAAACCGTCCAATCATCACTTGAACAAATTTTAGTCCACGGTTCGTACTTATACTTATATGGTGCAGTCATAGTCAGTAAATGTTTGATTGTAACTTTTTGAATTGTTTTTTCTCCTCTTTTAATTTTGTATTCAGGGAAGAAATCTAGTACAGGTTGGTCTGTGCTTTTTATAAATCCTTTATCAAGTGCTATCCCTACAAGTAGTGCTACGATACTTTTGGTTGCAGACATAACATGGCAAGTATCTATTTTTTTATAATTATTCCATTCATCAGAATAAACTTCTTTACCGTCTTTATAGCATGATATTTGACAGATATTAGGCTGTTTTTCTTCAATAAAATCGTGTAGTTCTTTTCTATTCATAGTATCAATCTCATCTCCATTTCACGTTATCGTATCTGAAACTTCTATTCACAAAAATTTTAATCTTTGATGTATACCTATTTCTTTTTTACTGGATAATAAATTTCAGTTATAAATTCATCTTCGTTTGAAGTTTGTGTTGGGTCAGTAATATAAACTTCATAAAGGGGACCATTGTTTTCATAACCATTCTGTTCTGCCCATTTACATTGTTTCGTATAAATAGATGGCAAATTAGAATATCCGCCATGTAGAGTTGTTTTTAAACATAGTCCCGGATAAAAATCTCTTGTTCCCGTGACAAATTGCTTTACTGGAATAGCAAATTCGGTATCTAATCCCAAAGGAGTAAACTCATCACTATGAAAAAGTACCATAGGCGGAGCAGTGGCAGTTAATTTGTCATATTGAATTTTCCTTAATATTGAATTAAAACAATAAGCGTATTGTTCTTCCATTTCAAACTTATAAACCATTTTACGAATAGAAACCAAATACATAACCGGTAATTCAACAAGTTGTACATCAATCTTATTCAAATAAGACATAATTGATTTTCCTTGTTTTAAAGCCGCTATATCTTCATTTAATCGTTCTGTAATTTGCGAATATATCTGTATTTGTTTTTCTAATTCTACCTTTTTCTTATAAAGTTCTATGGATAATTTTTCATTTGGTATTTCTTCAGATGTAATAATTGCTCTAATTTCTTCCAAAGAAAAATTATATTGTTTTAGACGGTTAACAAATAACATGGTTTCTAATTGCTCAATGGAATAATATCTATAACCGTTCTCTTGATTGATTTTACTGGGATTTATAAGTCCGATTTCATCATAATAACGAAGTGTTTTTGTAGAAACTTTACATATCTTTGAAAATTCACCAATAGATAACATAAATCTCATCCTTTCAATTTACTACTTCCACACTTATAGTACACCTTGCCGTAAGGGTAAAGTCAATGTGATAATTCTATATGCTATCCTCCATTTACACATAAAATAACACGATAAAAAATAAATTTCCAACTATTTTTAGTTTTATAAAAAGGCTTGTATGCCACTAAAAAGCAAGATACAAGCCTTTATTATTTAATGTTATCCAACAATCTTCCAGTTTTCCCCGTTCTTTTCCAGCACAAGGTCAAACTGTGATACCTGTGTTGTCATGGTCTGGTTATCCAGATATTTCACTGCAAGGGAAGCGGTCACCTGATTTCCGTTTCGGTTGTAGACCGGATTCACCAGTTCCGAGAAAATGTATTCTTTTCCCACAGGTTTCAGCACACCCTCATTTACATAATAAGTCAGCTCCTTTGCGGTTGCCGTAGGGTACAGCTTGAAAAAGGTAGTGAGAAATTCGTTGATTTCCTCCGTGGTGATGGAATCCACCGTACCGTCACTTTGTACCGCTTTTGGGGTGTAGCCGGATTTTACAGGAACGCTGGTGATGGTTGGGTTCTGGATAATCGTCAGGTTTCCAGAGCCGTCCACATAGACCGTCACCTGATAGGCGGAACGGACGGTTTTACTGGATTCTCCCTCTGTGATACGCTGTTCCACTGTATAGGTCACTTGATAATGCTGCTCCTTTTCTTTTGTAATTTCCCATATCTGGAAATCAGTCAGGGCAGACGATACGGGGATGTCCTTTCGGACAGTATCTACATTCAGGGCTTGCAGCTCTCCGGTGAGATAGCCTTTTAAAGCATTTGTCCGGTTATCAATGGAAGCGGCGGACTGTTCCCATGAATAGTAGACTTCTGCGAAATTCTCCACAAAATTCTCTATCTTGTGGGTGTCGAGGATGGTTTCCTCAATCACTTTGGTTTCATGGACAGTATGAATGTCTATCGCCGTGAAATTCTTATAGACGGCAAACAGGAAACTCACTGCCAGCAGCACCCACAGGGCAATCACGGTTTTTTTATGAGTATTGACTTTGTAAACTTTCAGCTTCTTTTCTTTCTGCTTTTTCTGGTTTTCCTCTTTTCTAATCTGAATCATATCAAGTCATCCTTTCTTATTTTTTGATTCGTCCGGCTCCGGCAAGGTGCTGTTGCCAGTAGGAGCCTGTCAGGTCTGCGTAACCAATGGGATTTCCGGCATGGTACATCCGGTTATTTCCCACATATAGCCCCACATGGGTGATGTAGGTTCCAGCGTTGTAGGTAGAATGGAAAAAGACCAAATCCCCTGCTTTTGCTTCGGACAGGGGGATGTGCTGCGTCACATTATACTGTTCCTGTGCTGTCCGTGGCAGGGCGATTCCTGCCTTGCCATAGCACCACTGCACCAGTCCTGAACAGTCAAAGGAAGTGGAGGGAGAATCGCCCCCGTACACATACGTCCAGCCCTCATACTTTAAGGCTTCCTCCATGATAGCCTGTACCGTTTCATCATCAAACTGTGCCACGGTCAGGTATTGCGATACCAAGAGGACATAGAACATATTTCCATAGGAATACCGCCAGCCCCCGTTTTTCTCTACCGCAACAGGGTTGGTGTAGGTGACTTTTTTTCCGCCGGATTTGTCCCTTGCGAAGCTCTCTGCCAGTTTAAAGGTGTACTTTTTCCCACGTCCTGCCACATAGTCTAGGAAACCGCCGCCGTAGTTGTAGGACTGAATCACACTGTTTAAGTCACAGCCCTTTGTTTCTGCCGCTGCGAGCAGTTCCGAGAAATATTTGCAGCCCTGTTTGATGGATTCCTCTGTGCTAAGGGAGTTTGGGGGAAGCCCCAGAGATTCCGAGGACTGCATAACGTCTTCCAGCGTGCCGCCGGATTCCACCTGAATGATGGCGAGCAGCACATTTAAGTATTCCTCTATGCCATATTCCCTTGCATACTTTTCCAGCATAGGCTTATGGGCGAGGACTTCCTGTGATACGCTCACGCCCCCATAGATAAGGTTTCCGCCGCTTCCGCCGTCTTCCTCATCCGAGAAGACAATTACCACCAAAAGGAGCAGGGAGAACATCATCACGAACACGCCGGAACAAGCAAAGAAAAGGTGTCTTAACTTCATGGTTTCTCCCCTTTCTTTTGTTTGGCAGCCGCTTTTACCGTTTTTGTCCACTCCTTTCTGGCGGTGGTACGCCGGATGGTAAAGTTCGATTCTTTTACCACAGGGGCAGCCCGTTTTCTTTCCGGTATCACAGGAGCCGTATCATTCTGGACAGGTCTTGCCGGATGGGGAGCAGCAGGGGTGATGGTGGGACTTGTCTTTTGTCTTTCCTCTGGTTTGTCTGGGGAAACCGGAGGGAGTATCTGGCGTTCCGTCCTTACTGGCGGTGTTTGCTCATGGTGGATGGAAGCTGCTTTTACCACCGGAACCGAAGCCCGTTCCGCCACAGTTCCCCCATAAGAAACCTGTCCCCGTTCCCTGATGGATGGGGAAGCTGGCTGCATGGCTGGTTTTCCTGCATGATGTCGGAAATCTTCTGGCTGCTTTGCAGTAACAGGGCGTTCATGGACAGGAGCCGCCCCTTTGGGTGCTTCGGAAGCTGTCTTTTGCGGCTGTTTTGCCTGTTCCAGTTCCGCCCTGCGTTCTGCAATGGTCTGTCTGCGGCTTTCTGCCTGTGCGTTTCGCTGTTCGGCTCTGGCAGTTCGGGTCTGGGTCACGCTGGAAGTAAAATCCCGTACTCCCTCTGATACCTGTGTTTTCCCGTGGTAAAGGGCGTACTTTGCATTGACAGGCAAATCCTTTGCCTGCTCCCGAAACTGTCCGGCAGTATCGGCTATCTTATCTTTGGTATCTGCCACCGCACCTACCGCAGAGCCAGCCCGTTTCCATGCGGATTCCTTTTCCGGTGCTGCCTGTCCGTCTGGTCTGCTGTGGTCTGCCTGCGTCCGTTTGGAAGAGCCGGAGCTGGAAGCAGTTCTCTGGTCTGAGCCAGCCTGTTTTCCTGCATGGTAGGCAGCCGTACCAGCCCCAAGAGCCGCCACAGAACGTCCTAACTTATGCTGTAAACGGTGCATATGGGCGTGCATGAGCATACGGGGTCTTCGCATGATACGGCTCCCCATGCTTTGGGAATCCCCACTCTGTAAGGAGAACATCCCCATCAAATCCCCCAGCTTGAAATAAATTCCGGCAAAGGTCACTATCTGCAAGAACGCCGTCAGGAAGAACGGGTATTCCCCAGACAGGTTGTAGAGCATGGTGGAAATGCTGAACGCTACCGTGATAATCAGGGTGATTCCGGCTCTGGTAAGGATGGTATTGAACAGCTTTGTAATGGCACGTTTTGACATCCCCTCAAAAGAGGGAACCATGCTAAGGAGGAAGCTCACAGGCAGGAACATGGCGTAGATAATAAAAAGTACCTGTGAGAAAATCATTATCCCCGTGAGCAGGAATACAAAAATGGAGATACCGATATTGAACATGAACAGGAAGAAGACGGTTCCCAAGCGGTTGATGGTCTTTGTGATGGTAAGGTTGGTGTTTTCCCTGTCTTCGATTTCCTCCACTACGATTTCTTCCCTGTCCTGCCCGTTGTTTTCGTCTGGACTGGTTGAGAGCAGGCGTTCCACACGGTCAGCCCCAAGGCTTTCCACATCCGAGTTGCCGTATTGCAGCAGGAGCCACGGCTGCTTGACCTGAATGGAAAACAGGCTGTCCCGTATCAAATCCACACTGTCTTTTCCTTGACTTCCCGAGTTTGGCAGCACAATCTTTGTACCAAGGGTCAGGCTGGCATTGCTGATGTCTGCGGAAAATTCATTGATTTTCCCGATATAATCAGGAGCATAGGCGATAAAGGCAGCGGACAGCACGAACACCACCACGAAATTGACAACGGCATGGATGGCTTTTGTGGTTTCCCGTTTGATAAGCCCTGTGTAGGCAACGTAAATCCCCACCACCAGAATGAGAATCAGCAGGAACCCGATATAAAATCCCTCCGAGGACAAGCCGCCTGTGGTAACGCCTGCCAAGGTCTGCATATTTTTTCCAATGGAATCCGCCGTAGAGGAAATAAAGTCCAGCGAGTAGGCTTCTTGAATCAGATACCCCGTGGCGTTGGAAAGGTACAGGCTGATTGTCCAGATAAAATTTGTGATGGCATACAGCCCGTACATCACCTGTTTTCCGATACCGTCCAGCCAGTTCCACGGGAGCCAGTCCCATCCGCTGTCCACATAAAAATCAAGCTGGTAGTTGTCCAGAGGATATTTGCTGTATTCGTTGGCAGCGTCTACCGTATCATCCACCAGTCCGGCAGCGTGGGCGGCTGTGCCGAAGACTGCCAGCAGCAGGAGGATGAGCAGGAGTGCCAGAAGCACTTTTCCTGCTATACTCCCGATTTTTTTAAAAGAGTTTTCTCCCTTTGTCCGGCAAGGGACAAGAGCTGTCCCCTGCTGGATGGGCTTTCTTATCTTCATTCCTCCACCTCTTTTCTAACAGGCGGTCTGGTGTCAAAGGCATGGAACAGGTCTTCAAAGATAGGATGGAACTGTATCACCCCCACACGCCCGTACAAATCACTGATAAGGCACTGTCCGTTTTCCAAGTCACGGAGCCGCTTCTGGTTGTTTTCATCTTCGGAATCCACCCCGAAAAAGGCGAGGGTCTTCTTGATTTCGTTGATGTCCGTGGAGCGGAATGCAAACTTCAGGCCCAGATTGTTTTTCAGCTTTTCATCCAGCAAATCGTCCGTGTTCTGGGTGACAAAGTAAACGCCTGCGTTCATGGCACGTCCGGCACGAACCAGCTTCATGGAGAGGGTCTTGCCCTGTGCCACCTGTAAGAAGCTCCATGCTTCATCCAAATCCACAATCTTAAACACGCTGCGGTCGGTGTGGATGAAGTCGAGGGCAAAGGTGCTGATTACAATGAGCATTGCCACGGAAAGCAGCTCCATTGTGGTGTATTCTTCAAACGAGGTTTCCTTATCCGGCAGAACCAAATCCGCCACCTGAATGATATTGAGCTGCTTTTCAAGGCTGATGGACTGTGTGACATCCCCATCCGAAAAGAGCAGGTGTGCAAAGTCATAGTCCGTAAAGGATTCGATATGGTCAGCTATGCTGGTGCTGATGGTGGTTCCCTCCGCCCGAAGTTCCTCAATCACTTTGAAAAGCCCCCGTTCCTCACTGTTTGTTACTGCACGGATGGCTTTCCGAAGAACAGGGAACTTTTCCCCGTCACGGCTGGAAATGCCTGTTAAAAAGGTCAGGATGTCGATTGCCAGTGATTCGGAATCCTTTGGGTTCTCCATAATCACATAGGGGTCGAGCAAGCCCCTGTTCTGTTCCTCTGAGGTCAGGTTTACGATATTGATTTCATGGGCGATTTCCGGCAGGGTTTCTTTCCAGCGTCCCCGTTCCGCTTTCGGGTCAACAATGAGAGCCTGTGCCCCAAATAATACGGAATAATAGACAATCATGTTGTTGCTGAATGATTTTCCACCGCCGAGGGAGCCGACAAAAGCGGCAGCAAGGGCGTTGGTGACGGAGCCTTTTACCCCTTGACTGGCAAGGGCAGGCTTTAAGTAGACGTTTCTTCCTGTATCAAGGCTGTACCCGATATAAATGCCCTCCGGTTCCCCTAACATCTGGGTTGCCCCGAAGCCAAGACCAGCAAGGAAGTCACTGGTGACATACTGGATGTAATCGTTCAGATACCGTTTGCTGGCAGGGAGAAATTCCCCATGCAGCCCCAGCATATCCCCAAAGGGGCGAACCAGCTTCACGTTCAAATCGTCATAAAAATCTTTCACCTCATTGCAGCGGCGTTTCAGTTCCTCCAAGTCGGGAGCCGTCACACGCACCACATAGGACAGCTTATACATGGATTCCTTGCTCTGGTCTAAGGTGGATTCCAGCTCATTTACGCTGTCTAAAGCGTCCACCACGTTTGTACTGGTTTCACTGTCATTCTGCCATGCGTGGTTGTCCAAATCTTTCAGCTCTTTTTTCTTGTTCCGCACCGTGGAGAGGGCTTTCCGGTTTGTCACAATCTCCACATTCATAGAGGTATCAATGGGAAAAGTGAATTGCTGCTGCTGATAGTAAAAGATTTCCGAGGATGGGAAGTCCAGTTCCCCCACAATGCTGTTGATGGTAAAGTAGGCGGCATATACTGTCCCGTCTTCCTGTTCGATTTTCAGATACCGTTGGTTTTCCTCTATCAGACAACGGGTGGGTTTGATGAGGTCATAGTATTTCACCAGCGTTTCCTCCTGAAACCGTTTCTTCGGAAGATAATACTCATAATCTTCGTAGGCGGTTCCGGTCTGCCCGTATAAATGCTCAATCAGATAGCCAAAATCGTCCTTGTTAAGCCGCCGGACTTTGAAGTGGCGTGAGATTTTACTTTCCAGCAGCTTTTCCATCTTCTGAAACCGCCAGATTTCTTCATTGCTCATGGAAACAAAATCCCCCATGAGTTTGTGGTTGACTTCATGGAGGAAATCGGAAACGGCGGTCTTTGCTTCCCTGCGAAACTGCTTCATGGTGACTTCCTGCTCATTGACAAGCAGCTTGAAGCCGATAAAAAAGCGGTAGTCCACCTGATTTTCCCCTATCATGGAAATCAGGGCTTCGGTCTGTGCGTCAATCTTTGCACAGGCAATATCTTTTAACTTGCCTGTTACTTCCTGTTTGGAGCGTTCCTGTGCTGCCCGTATGCTGGATTCGGTGCTGATTTGCAGGGCGTGAATCTTCCCGTCCCTGTTCTGGGCGATAAGCTGCCGGAACGAATCGTGTACCTGATATTTCTGTTCAGGGCTTAAAAAGGAATAGTTGTAGGGAAGCAGCTCATAGTAAGCAAAGCACTCCCCGTCATGGTTGAACACAAGATTATTTTCGATATACTTAATCGGATATGCCATAAATATCACTCCTTACTGCCGTGATGGGCTGTGCCGGATATTCCTTTTCCAGCTTCACGGGCTTTCCTGCATAGGTCAGTTTCGGGCGTACCAGATATGCCAGTACGGATTTCAGGAAGCCGTAAGGCTTCTTCCCGTCAAAGGTCTTCTGGCACATGAACCAAGTGAGGGCAAAGGGTACGCCGAAGTATTTTAAAAATGCCCCGTCAATGAACGAAAGGGGAGGGAGGTTCCCCAAGAGCATAACTGCAAACACCGATACTACGAACCACGCCATCTGTGTGAACGTGATGGGGAATGGCAGCTTAAAATCATTGATGGAATAGAGTACCTTTTCCACCGACCAGATACTGGTATAGCTTCGTATTTTCTTCATGTTGTCCGTCCTTTCTAAAAGATGGGGACAGCAAAAGAGCCGCCCCTGAATAAAAAATCCGCCTGTATTTCCTGAAAGAGATACAGACGGGTCTACCGTATGATTTCATATACGCCGTGGTTCGTGACAACAAAGGTTCCCTCCAATTCCATGTCACGCCCATAGGCGGCGTAGTCGATATAGTTTTGTAAGTGTGCCGGAAGTTCTCCAAGTTGTCCGCTTTCTTCCAGATAGCAGCGAGCCACATCCGCCATATCGTCACAGCCGGAATGGCAGATAATATCGTCTTCATGCTCACAGAGTTCTTCGATACTGCCAAAATAGGATTGCAGCTCTGATAGTTCCTCCTGAATGTACTCCGGTAAGTCCTCCACCATTTCACACAGGCGGTTGACTTCCTCAATGGGGGTATATTCGTCAATCTCAAAAGGCAGCTCATAATCATGGATGGCGTATTCCTCATACTCATCATTCAAGCCGATACGTTCCTTGACTTCCTCAAAATCCACAGGCGGCGTGAACCATGCCCCTACCAGTTCGCCCTCATTGTATTTGCCTAAGTTGGCAATGTAAATCCGCATTTCTTCCATAGTGTCACCTTCATTCTCTGTCATGCTTCTTTTGGGGAGTTACGCTCCCCAAGCCCCTAGTGGACTTCCGCCATGAAGCAATCAGAGCTTGCTCCATAACGGAAGTGTAAAATGGGTTCCCTATGCTCCGATAATCTTATTGAACAGTTCCAGTAAGATGTCCTTTACACCGTCCGCATTGAAGACCAGACCGACCGCTACAAGGGACACCACCAGAAAACCGATAAGTTTGGAAAATTCCCTCTTAAATCCGAGGTACAGTCCAATCACCACGATTGCCAGCAGCACAAGGGACTGGGCGTTGGATAAAAACCAGTTATAAAGATTCTGTCCGAAATTCATAAAAGCTCCTTTCTTTCCTGTAAGAGTTCTTAGGTTCCAAGATTGCCGCCGTTAAAGCACCACCTCCTTTGCAGCGGCGGCTTGCTGCTTCAGGATTTTTTCGTGTTTCTCCGTCAGCTTTGCGTGGGTGATGATGTCATGGACAATCTGGGTGTGGTTCATCTTATCCAGACGGAGAGCCAGCTTTAACGTGGGGGCTACCTGATGGGAGAGCCAGTGCAGGGTACGTTCAAAGGAATAGGGTTCCGGTTTGGTTGTCAGTTTCAGGATTCCTCTGTGTTCTCCAATGAACCACGCCCATTCCTCATTGATACGCCAGTCAGAACGGGGCTTCGTATCGTCCCTATCCACGAACCGGACATAACGGTTGATGATTTGAAAGGCTGTCCGTTCTGGATTGTCATGTTCTAACAGGTCACGGATGGCGTAAAAGGCACGCTCATTTTTCAGCCGGATTTCAAAACGGTTCTTTACCTCTGCGTCTTCAATGGGAATATCATGCTTTTTGTACTGCTCATAGTCTTTTTCGTAAATGCAGAAGTACACCTCACTTTGGAGGGAGCCGATATACAGGGTGTTCCCCATACATTCTTTTTCCTCACGCCGTACCAGTTCGCCGCTGCGGTAGCTTTTGAAGCTGCGGAAGACCGAGATACATTCCTCATTCCGGCACTTCTCTGTCAGATGGGGAATGTTCAGGATTCCCGTTTTGTCATTGATGGCGAGGTCAAGCCGCTTCATCACGCCGTCCTCCATGAGAACGTCCATGAAAAACTCATACCAGCTCCGTTCCTGTGCCAGCAGATAGCTTTCAAACTGGCGGCAGCCACGCCCTTTCAGTTCCAGCAGCACCCCTTTTTCCAGTTCCGGCGATACCAAAACGAAAATATCCCCAAGATAGTAATGTTCTGTGTAAGAGTAGAAGCCGTAGTCTTCATGGATAAAGTAGGGAAGCCTTAGCCGAAGCACGTCTTCCACGATATGCTTCACATCCGTAGTGGGAAAACGAATCCGCACATAATCAAAGAGCATTTCAAGGGGAGTGTCTGGATTGAAGCGTTCCAGAGCTTCCGTGATGGCTTCCTGTAATGCTTCGGACGGGTGAGCCTTGCCCGTTTCAATATCGCTCAGGTACGGACGTGTGATTCCGGCAGCTAACGCAAGTTTCTGTTGTGAGATACCATAAATTTCCCGTTTTTCTTTGATGTCCCGTACCCATGTTTCTTCATTCAGTGAAAATCCCTCCTGTCTAAAAAAGCGTATGTCAACTTTCAGAGCCTTGTTGACACACGCCGGATATGGGGAAAATCCCTTGTGTACCGTGGGATTTTGCCCTGTTGTTTGGTTGTTGCCTGTCGATTTGTACCCCTCTGTTAGATACGAGGGGTTTATGCTGGCGTGCCTTGCGGCACACCAGCCACAGCAGGTCAGTCCGTTTCTGCGGCTTTCGCTTCGCACGCCGCCTGCACTCCCTGCCTGCTGTCTGTCAGTTTTTTTATTTCTTTGAGGAAATCGTGTCCTTTTGGGACAAGGGGCGTGTAAAACTCCGAGATAACGCTGGTTCCCACATCCACATAGCCACGCCCTTTTATCTGCTTGAGGAAGAAGTCCTTTGTGGTTTCCCCGAACATCATTCCATAACCCATTTCCGACATCCGCCCCAGAGCTACACGGAAATTAAACTGGTCACGGATTCCGTCCCCCAGATACTTTGCGTCCGGACGCTGGCAGGCGAGAATCAGGAAGAAACCAGCCTGCCGCCCAAGCATAACGATTTGCTTTAATTTGTTGAGGACAGCGGCGTTTTCCTTTGTGCCGAGCATTTCCATAAATGCTACATATTCATCAAAGATAAGGAAATTTGCAGGAAGCCCCAAGTAAGCGTAGTTTTCCCCTGTCCGGTAATTCTCCATGAGCTTCATGTCTTCGCTGCGTTTCATCATTTCTTCATAGAAACGGTCAATGCAGGCGAGCATATCTTCCTTTTTGTAGTACACATCCGGCATAACCGCCTGTAAATCCGCAAGGTCGGCGTTCTTCGGGTCTAACACGGACAGGACGGCGTTGGTGCGGAGCAGGGCTTCAATGAGGGTCAGGATAAAGTAGGTCTTTCCGCCGCCGGTTCCTCCGGCAATGAGCATATGGGGGAGCTTGTCATACTCCCACCAGACATTTTCCATGAGCCGGAGCCTGCCGTCCTTTGCCTGTACGTCCTCAATGGAGATACGGCCTCCAATGGTATCATAGAGCAGGGTGTACTCCACGTAGGAATCCTTTAATTCTTTATCCGTCAGCTCACAGTACAAGCCGCTTTCCAGCTTTTTCTCCAAGTTTAAGAGCTGTTCCTGATATTTACCCAAGGTGATTTCCACACGGATATGGAGCAAACCCTGTTTCATCCGGTAATAGATTTTTGGAAAGTAAGTGATGGTTTCCTTGGAACGGCTGGAAGACAAGTCCTTGAAAAAAGCGTCCTCCTTTCTCTGCTCCGATTCATACCACTTGTTTTCCAACACCATCCTTGCCAGCTTTTGGCGGTGGATGAGTTGCTTTACTTCATCCCTGCGGTATCGCCAGAACAGAAGAACTGCTGTAAGGCACACCAGCCCTGCCACGCCCATGCTGAATAACAGGTAAGGGATATTTACATCCTGTACTATCTGGGAGAGGGACACTTCCTGCCAGTCGGTTCCGGCAATTTGCCGGATATGAAACAGCAGGACAACCAGCAGGAAGACAGGGAACAGGGCGGCAAGGGCAGTATGGAACACAAGGTCTTTATCCGTGGGGCGGATACGTTTTCCACGGGGGAAAAGCTGCTTCATGGGAACAATCCTCCTTTCGCTTTTCTCTTATTTAGCTGCTATTTTACAGGGGGAACGTCTTTCTTCGGTGTCTGGGGATTCATGGCAGCCCCTTTTTTCAGGACAATATCCTCTGCTTTGATGTACCAGTCCACCTCTGCTCCCTGAAAGGTAGCCGTTGCCACGGTATCTGCCACTGGATTGATAAGTTCCACCTCTGCGTTGTAATCGAACTCCTTTAACGGCACGCTGGCAGGGATAGAAACCTGAATCATACGCCCCTGTCCTCTGGATTTTAAGTCATAGGTACGCTCCTTGATTTCTTCTGATACCGAGCCGTCTTCATTCTGGAGGTGAACCTCACGGCGGAGGGCAGAAAATTTCAATGCCCCGAATGTTGCTTCCTTGTCAATCACGATTCCGTTTGCTAATCTCATAGTCTGATGTCCTCCTTTTCCTTATGCTTTTACCATATCGTCAGCGTGTAAAATGTAGTTGGTAAAGCCCCTTGTGCCGATTTTATAGCCCTCTGCGGTGATACGGGGATTGACGAGCTTCACACGTTCCTCAAAGTCAAAATGTTTTTCTCCGGCTTCGGCAGGGAGGATAACCACAATATCATCCGCCCTCTGTACGTCTGAATAAAGGTTGAAGCTTCGGGAGAGTACCGCCATGCGTCCGTTGATTCTTCTCTGTTCTGTTTTGTCTTCTCCGGCAAACTCCAAGTTGCCGAATGTCTTTTCCATGTTGGGGATAACGAATTTTAATTCCATATAGATGTACCTGTCCTTTCTGAAATAATATAGTTGGTTCGATAGTTTCTGTTGATGTTCCATCCGACAGCGGAGGGGAACGATTCTTCTCTGTCATACAAGACCGCCTTTCTTATTCATGTATGGTTTCTGCTATTCCTGCCATGATGTAATCAGCACACGGCAGGGCGATTGCGTTTCCAAGTGCTTTGCACCGTGCATTATCGCTAATGGGCTGTCCTAAATTTCCATATGCTGTCCACCCATCCGGTAATCCCATCAAACGCTCACACTCTACGGGTGTCAAATTTCGGAGAACTCCGTCTTTTTCTTCTCCCTCATACCAGAATGAAATCATATTGACTGCTTTTGCCAACAGAGTTGGAAAAGGTTCATCTGGTCGTCCGAAACTTGTGAGGAAAGCAGACTGATTTCCTGATTTTGCGGCACTCCGCATACGCCGTTCCTGAAAGGGGCGGATGACGGGTATTTTCCCCCTTGTTTTATCAAGAGATATTCGACTGGCTCCGGCGGTGGGCAGCCCGTAGTCTGTGCAAGGCGGAGGAAGCGGGAACATATCGCGGGGCTTAAATAGTATTTCTGCGGAACGCTGTCCTCTAAAATCTGCCACAAGGAAGATTCTTTTTCTTCGCTGAACAAGCCGGGGCTTTCCCCAATACTGGGCATCCATGAGCCGCCAGCACAGGTCAGTCTTTCCCCCTCGCACCATACCGGCGTTAGCCCATCCTCCAGTAGGAGGCATTGAAATTTCGGTATCGGAAAATGATTGCAGCACGGCTCTAAAATCCATCCGGTCATTTGAAGAAAACGCTCCCATGACGTTTTCCCAAACAGCGATAACTGGATATAACCCATTTGTAGCACACCTCATTTCTTCTATAATTCTGATAGCCTGAAAAAACAGTCCTGATTTGCTTCCGGCCAGTCCCTCACGCTTTCCGATTTTAGAAAGGTTCTGGCAGGGCGAACCGAATGTAATAATGTGAACAGGAGAGATGTTTCCTCCGTGTATCTTTGTAATATCCCCTAAATGTTCCATGTCTGGGAAGTGGCGTTTGGTTATGGCTATCGGGGATTTTTCAATCTCGCTTGCCCAAACGGGAATAATTCCATTACGGGAAGCCGCAAGAGGGAACACGCCGATTCCGTCAAACAGGCTTCCTAATTTAAGGGCACACATAGACCGCCTTTCGTTTTGCTTTTTCATGTGTTGTTTCCATTTTTCTGCTCCTTTCCAGACAATAAAAAAACACCATCAATGGAAGTCCATTCAATGGCGTTTGCTGTTGTCTGCTCATTTCTCAAGGTAAAGCAGAAAGCCCAATAGAAAAAGACGCAAATCTCAAAATGCGTCTTTTTCCATCTTCATATTCATTTTTTATAAAAGCACCGTCTGCCTGCTGTCTGCAAAGCCTTGATTTTACTGGTTTTCTACTACCATCCTTATCAAAGCCTTGCTAAATCAAGGGATTCTAGGTTCTTTTTTGGTGATTGAGTACAGTTTGAGTACAAATTTGTTTTAGAATAAGGAGGAGGCATTGCTTAGAATTTTGTTAAATCCCAATATATTCTTTAATTTCATTAACTGTAGGATGAAGAACTCTATTTGTTAATTCTAATTTTTTGACAGAGAGTCCTTGGAAAAGTCCATTGTTTTTATACTTGCAGAGAATTGCATAATCTTCCTTAGTAATATTGGTCTCACCATGCATGGATTGATTTCTGAATTGATAGAGGTCATCTAGTGCTTCATGTAATTTATAAGGAAGATGATCGATAGTGATTCCCTTTTTACGTACTCTGTTTTTCATATCATACCAATTTAGGTGTTCATTTGGATTAGGATTAAATCCAGCAAGGACAATAATTTCATTTACTTCACGTTCAATAATGGAAAGATACTGTTTCATTAAAATACTTGGTGCAATAGTAAAGCGTTCATCCTTTAAGTAATATTCTTCTTCAATAACATCAGCGGAGACTAGATCTAAAATTATTGGTTGTCTTTTAAAGCACGTTTTTCTTTACGAGCAGCCAACCAAGCATTAATTCCCATTTTGGCAATGGTGACTAAGACGATTGCGATAATAGGAGATAAGAAAGCTGATGAGGTGCCCAATATAGGTGCAAGAGCAACAGAAATTGCTCCGACAATATAGTTTTGAGCAGCTCCAGATTCTTTTAATATGGCTAATCTATTTTCACTATATCGTTCATCACCTGAGAAGAATGCTTCTATCTCATCAAGAACTTTTTCGTAGAATATAGAGTGTCCTTTCTGTGCACCAAAAGGAACGTTTGTAGACATAGATGCTGTTAACCAAGCCTGTGCTACTTGCTCATAATCTCCTAATTGACAATATAATTCATTGATTGTTTTCTGCTGATATCCGGGAAGGCATAGCAACCAAGAGTCTGGGTATTCTGTAAAAATTTCTTCTATGGTAGTCATTCTGTCATCTCCTTTATGTATGTGGCTGAAATTGCATGTGTTGTTTGATGTAGAGTTTGAGGATCAATCCCACCTATACTGATTCCACCATGAGTTCCGGCTGGAGCATAAGAGCCAATTAGCATTGCTGCAATAGAACGACTTTCTGGAATAACTATAGGACTACCAGATTGTCCAGGACGTGATTGTATATTCAATACAATGTTCTTTGCCTTTATTCTAGAAGAATCAATCAATATTTTAGCACCTACAGAAGTATTTTGTTGAGTTAATACCATTCTTCCGTGATCACAATGTGGATAACCGAACAAAGAGATGTTTTCACCAACATGAACAGAATCTGTTGATGAAAGTGTGAATGTTGACTGTGTTTTTTGAGGGATTTCTAATAAGCAGACATCATATAAGGGATTGATTTCTTTTATTTTGGCAGGAATACAGTTTACTTGAGTATCGGAAGTATCTTGATAATCCTGAATAGAATTTACCTTATTCATAATGATGACTAGGCCGTTATCGTTATTATCTACGACATGAGCAGCTGTTGCAAGTAATCCCGGTTTGTTAATGAAAAAAGCAGTGCCTAAGAGAGTAATTCCATTTGGCGTAATTCTGCCGACTGGATGTACTACATAGCTAATATCTGTAAAAAACATAATCATTCCTCCATATTTTTATGATTTTTAATTATTGGATTCATTTTTGCGAAAAGCAAGAACTTCATTGCGAAAGCGTTCTGTTTCCAGTTTTGGATAGTGGTAACGCCATTCATCGTATTCATCTTGTGTGATTTCTTCCCTGCGGAGTTTTTCAGCAATACGATTCCAGGAGTAAAAAAGTTCAAACATACTTAGATACGATTTGGAGCTGCGGTCTAATCTCAGGCAGAGTTCACCTTCAATCTCGCCGATTTTAAGTCCGTATACATCTTCCAGAGTAAAGAACGTATGCATGAGTCCTACATAGGTGTCAATATCTGGAACATTTAATGCTTCCGGAGCAACATCAAGTGTTTCTGCAAGGGCATTTAGATAAGCTTCTTTTGGATTTCGTTTGCCTGTTTCATATTGAGCAATTCGGACATCAGCCTGATTTTCGCTGAATCCGATACATTTACCGAGATATTTCTGTGTCATGCCACGGAGATTACGGAAAAAGTGGATACGTTCGCCAATAGCCATATTTTATCATCCTTTCAAAATAAGTTATTTATATTCGTATTTATATAAAAAATCATAACATATTAGTATTGGTGATTCAATAAATTTAATAAAAAAATATAGAAATAGTTCAAAATAAAATAAAAAAAGTTAGTAAATGACTTGAAAGCCTATTGCAATGTATAGTATATGGTGTTATTATAATGATACAATACAAATATGTATAGTATAAATGAAAAACAAAACAAATATATTTCATATAAAGGAGGGTATTTATGCAGAAGATGTTTATGAGAGTAGAAGAAGTGGCGGAGGAATTGGATGTATCTGTTCCATATGCGTATAAGTTGATTCGACAGATGAATGCAGAATTAAAGAAAACAGGATGTGTGACGATTGCAGGAAGAATTGATAGAAAATATTTTTACGAACATTTTTACGGAACAAAATCATACGAAAGGGGGTAAATGGATGCCAGTATACAAAAATGAAAAAAATGGAACATGGTATGTAATGGCTCGTTATGTGGATTGGCGTGGCGAGCGTAAACAAAAATGCCAGAGAGGTTTCGCAACGAAAAAAGAAGCACAGGAGTGGGAACGACAGTTCCAGCTTCAGAAAAAAGCTGATATTGATATGACATTGGAGAGTTTTTGCAAATTATATGAAAAGGATGTACGACCGCGACTGAAACTGAATACTTGGCTGACAAAAGAACATATCATTCAGACAAAGATTCTTCCCTATCTTGGAAACAGAAAGCTTTCCGAGATTAAAGCAAAAGATGTCATTGACTGGCAGAATGAAATCAGAACCTTGAAAACACCGGGAGGAAAGACACTTTCTCCCACATATTTGAGGACAATTCATGCACAGTTGAGTTCTATTTTCAATCATGCAAATCGGTATTATGACCTGAATATCAATCCTGCAAAAAAGGCAGGAACGATGGGAATGGAAGAAAGTAAAGAAATGCTGTTTTGGACGAAAGAAGAATATCTTCAGTTTGCAGAAGCTATGATGGACAAACCGCTGTCCTATTATGCATTCGAAATGCTGTACTGGTGCGGTATCAGGGAAGGCGAACTTTTAGCACTGACTCCGGCAGATTTTGATTTTGAAGCAGAGACTGTACGGATTAATAAATCCTATCAACGTCTGAAAGGGGAAGATGTGATTACATCTCCGAAAACACGGAAAGGTAACAGGACAATTAAGATGCCGAAGTTCCTGTGTGAAGAGATGCAGGATTGTCTGAAAATGTATTACGATTTGAAAGACTGTGACCGACTTTTTCCTGTCAGTAAACATTATTTATTCAGTGAAATGGACAGAGGATGTAAAGCTATGGGTGTGAAAAGAATCAGAATCCATGATCTTAGACATTCGCATGTTTCTCTGCTGATTGATATGGGATTTACAGCATTAGCGATAGGAAACCGTGTTGGACATGAAGCTGAAAAAATCACATATCGTTATGCACATCTTTTCCCGTCGGTGCAGACAGAAATGGCAAACAGACTGGATATGGAACGGGATGCGAAAGGAGGTGGAAATGATGTCAGAGAGAGTAATGGACAGACAGGGGCGTTGGAGAAATAAAACTGTGGCATTTCGGGTGTCACCGGAAGAAGATGAAGTGCTTGAAACAGCAGTAAAGTTATCGGGACTGACAAAACAAGACTACATTATTCGTAGACTTCAGAAACGGGATATTGTAGTGCAGGGAAATCCAAAAGTATACAAAGCATTAAAGGATGAAATGAAGAAGATTCTGACGGAATTACAACGGATTCAAGATGCATCGGAAGTAAATGCTGACTTGATGGAAGTGATTGGTCTTGTTGCAGAAACGATGAGAGGTATGAAAGAAGATTCAGACTGGTCAAATGCCGGCAAAAAAGAAAGCCCGGACAGCGGCAACTGTTAGGGCTTAAGATAACTGGAAAATCCTCTGTTATCTAAAATATTATCAATTCAAGTATAGCAGAGGTTTTCCATAGTGACAATGAAATTTTACGAATGGAGGACAAGAATTTGGAACAGAAGATGGAGCAGAAATTAGAACAAAAAACAGAATTAAAAATGATAAAACTGTCAGAGGTGCAGTCGCAGGAAATTGAATGGCTGTGGTTTCCATTTATCCCATATGGGAAGCTGACAATTATACAAGGGGATCCGGGAGACGGAAAGACAACGTTGGTTCTGAATCTGGCAGCGAAGTTGTCGAAAGGTGAAGGAATGGATGAAAACATGTCTGTTCTGGCACCAATTAACATTGGTCCTATGTCAAGAAAAAGTACAAATTAAATGTAACCAATTTTCTCTGTTCTGAGCGAAGTTTAACTTGCTATTTTTATTGCATTCTCCTCGATGTTTTCAAGATATTGTTCCTCATATTCATTTGGAGACAAATATCCACAATGACTGTGAATGCGCACGGTATTGTAAAATGTTTCGATGTATTCAAAAATCAATTTATGTGCATGTGCATAATTAAAGATTTTAAACCGGTTGATCCATTCTCTCTTCAAAAGTGCATGGAAAGATTCTATACAGGCGTTATCCCATGGATATGCTTTCTTTGAATAACTGTGAATCATACCTTTGGTTGCTTTTTGAAATGCTTCCGATACGTACTGGCATCCTCTGTCGCAGTGGAAGATCAACGGTTTTTCAACATTTCTGACACGTTTTGCTTTTTCAACACATTCCACTACGTGGGAGGCCTCCAGCGTCTCACTCAACACCCAGGAAATGATTTTTCTTGAATACAGATCCATCACACTGGTAAGATACACAAATCCTTCAAATGTCCAAATATAAGTAATATCTGAACACCAGACAGCATCTGGATGAGCAGGATTGAATTCCTCGTTGAGGATATTTTTGAGTTTCTGGCTGAAATCAGAATCTATGGTTGTCTGGATATATGGTTTCACCCAATGGGCTTTGATTCCCATTTGACGCATATAATTTCCAACTGTTTTTTCGGAAACATACTCCCCGGATTTTCGCAATTCTGCAGTAATTTTAGGAGCACCGTAGTTTTGATGGGATTCCTCGTAGATCTTTTGAATTTTTTCTTTTAAAACTGCACGGCGAACAGACGTGTCCGAAGGAACCCGTTTCTTCCATGCATTGTAACCCGAACGTGAAACGCCTAATTTTTTCAGTATTCCGCTGACAGAAACCTGACGTTTCACGGGCAGGGATTTGATTTCTTTCACGTACTCAGAAGTAGCCGTGTAAAGAGCTTTTGTCAGTTTCCCAGAATACCGATTGCTTTTTTTAACACTTCAAGAGCATCCTTCGTATCTCGTAATTCACGCTGCAATCTGGCAATCTCTTTTGCTTCCTCACTTGCATAATTTCCAGAACCACGGGTAGGAACCTCTCCTTTATGTTCCTTTGCTACTTTCATCCAGTTTTTCAGTGCAGATTCGCTGACTCCAAGATTCTCCGCAGCTTTGCGAAGTGGCAGCTCCGGATGATCCAAGCGATACTGTACTGCATCCTCTTTAAACTGTTGGGAATATTTTGTACCTTTTGCCATAACCATTCTCCTCCTTGATCTATGACTATCATATACTATTTATCGAAAATGGTCATGTTTATTTTGTACTATTTATATTCTAACATTCTTAATTTCATGGTTACAAAACCATATGATAACACAAGAGGTCTCAGGATAAAACAATCTGATGGAAAATACGTCAGATTCCTTTATGCCAAGACCTCTTTTATTTTGCCTGAAAAGTGAAAGATCAGTTTGTTATAGTGTGCCCGATAACACAGGGACATTCCGGCAAATGATTATTATAGAGACGGGTATAATTTATTTTTGAGAATGGAGAAATACATGCAGAATGATCTGCTGTTCTTGCATAACTCCAGAGTACCTGCCACGAATAACGAAGCCGAACGGCTTCTGAGGAATTATAAGCGGAAACAGGCGCAGGCCGTGACATTTAGGCCACTTATAAATGATTTTCTACGCAAAATGGCAAAATTTCGGCATCAGGAAAATCAAGATGTAAGCGCCGGAACAAGGATAAGGTTTTTTATCGATAAACCAGCAGCTATGATCTCTTTTCCAAGAGCCGTTATCAAATATTTATAGGATCCTGGGATTTTTTCAATCAGTCCATGGACTTTCAGACGTTTAAAGATCCTTGTCATGGCAGACGGAGTGATTTTCGGAAGATGCTGGCGGATCTGTTTTCCTTGTATCCCGAATGTCATGTATTCCCCTTTGCTGATGGCTTCCAGTACAGACAGATCACGGGAATCAAAAAAGTTGAATCCGCGATAGGTTCGTTCCTTTTCCCTCCGGGAATGACTGACTT